>WNFN01079361.1_pt1 | contig 19162 bp, 16 predicted proteins | sample 5400161 | NCBI WGS metagenome assembly WNFN01 (sample SAMN13153353, study PRJNA577476) | soil metagenome | isolation source: 80 cm saprolite on Douglas fir-dominated hillslope | place: USA:California | collected 2013-09-17 | reverse complement strand
TCTGACCAAAGCGGACGTGGTGGTTTCAGCCAAGATGTTTGCCACGCTCGATCCCACCATTCGCGCTGTCACACTGCCCAGCAAGCGCAAAATTTTGGTGTCAGACACGGTGGGATTCATCCGCAACCTGCCTACTACGCTGGTCACCGCTTTTCGCGCCACACTCGAAGAGGTGCAGCGGGCCGCGCTGCTGCTCCACGTTTCCGACGCCACCAGCCCTCTGGCCCACGAGCAGCAGAAGCAGGTGGATAAAGTGCTGAAAGAACTTGAAGTCCAGGCCACGCCGCAGATTCGCGTGATGAACAAGCTGGATCTGTTGCCGGAAGCGCAGCGGGCTTTGCTGGAGAACTCTGCCTCCGCGGTTTACATTTCCGCCGCCCGGCAGACCGGCCTGGACGGCCTGCTGGCCGCCATCGACGCCAGCCTGCAAGTCGATGCGCTGCGCCATTTGCGCATACGCGTGCCGCAGACCGAAGGCAAACTCCTGGCCCAGATTGAGGCCCGGGCGCATATCTTGAAGCGTTCGTATCGCGACTCCGCAGTGCAGATGGAAGTGAACGCGCCGGAATCGCTGGCGCGGGTGCTGGATCCGTTCGTGGTCAAGTCAAGGACTCACCGCGGAGGCGCAGAGGCGCGGAGAAGAAAGTAGCCGCTGATTTACGCAGATGAACGCAGATCGATCAGGTTCACGCACGCACCGCCCGAGGCACGGAAGCGCGGAGAAGATGAGTGCGAGCGATTTAACCGGGAGAAATTCAGTTGTCCTTGCCCGGCCTATGCCCAGGCATTGAGTTCCCGAAGCCATATGGAGTGATGAGGTACCAGCGCCGCAGGCGCGGAATTACTTAGCCCAGGGCGGAAGCCCTGGGTAGGGTTGCAAAACGAGACGAGCCCCGGAGGGGCGGCACATCTGAGACGATGAAATACGACGACGCATCTTGTTCCTTCACCAGCGGCGCAACCTTTTGCCGGTTTCGAGGTTCTAATCTGTAGCTAACTCAGCGCTCGGGAGGCCACTTTGAAAGCATCACTATTCTTTTCGCGAAACAATCTCCAACCATTCACGGCAAGGCGGGTTCTTACTTGCTGCCTTTTGTTGAGCGCAGCGGCCACGTCGCTGTGTGCTCAAACCGACAGCGATAGAGATCGAGACAGAGACCACGGCAAAGCCAGCGCCAACGCCGGCGGCAACTGGAGAGCATTTGATTCGGAAGACAAGATGACCGCCGCCCGCAGGGTCACGTTTGAGCTTCTTTCCGACAATGCCCCGGCAGAGAACAGGGGCTACCAGTACAAAATTGAACTCTTTTGCGAGAGTGGCAAATTCAAAGGCAGCGAATTCACACCCGGCAGGACGCTCGGCCCGCCCACTCATCCTGGTTTCTGGGGACAGCCCAAAATGGAGGTCAGGGTCCGCGTAGACAATAGCCATAACGATCGCGGCTGGAACTGGAATGGCAACTTCCTGGCTATGGACAAAGGGACAACCCGCGAGCTGATCGGGGCCCAGATATTCAAAATCGAATTTCTAGGCCGCCGCGGTCCGGAGATCGCGGAGTTTTCGCCCGCCGGGCTGGATTTGACCAGAGTGTCACAAGCCTGCGGTCTGACACCCAAGAAGCCGTAAGCAAACAAAAATCACTGGCATGAGGCACGGGCCTGTCCGATCCGAAGGCCGACCGCGAGTTCATAAGCGCCATTTTAGCGCGTCCCCGTTGCGCAATCAGAGAGTATCCGCCAGCACGTCAGTACATTGCCTGCTCGTTGCAGACCGGGACCGCTGGTGATCTTTCTTCCTCCATCCAGGGCGTATAATCCATGTGACCTCGCTCTATCTCTGGGGCCATATACCAAACTCGTCTTGGAGCGCCCGCAAAAGTGAACACGCCAGCCGAGCCTGAACTCGAAGTGCTTGGGATACCCTTCGCCAAGAATTCACATCCAATGTGGGTTTTCGACCGGGAAAGCCTTGCCTTCCTTGATGTAAACGACATGGCAGTTCAGCAATATGGCTATTCCCGGGAAGAGTTCCTGACCATGAAGATCGTCGATATCCGTCCCCCTGAGGATGTGCCTGAACTGCTGCGACGGACGAGCGTTCGGCGCACGGAAGGCCCAAGCACGGGGGAGCAGTGGCGCCACCGATCTCAGGACGGGACCGTCTTCCCGGTAGCGGTCACAAGCTGGGAGCTGACTTTTCGCGGCCATCCCGCCGAACTGGTCCTGGCTCGAAGGGAAAAGTCCGAGTGATTCCGCTATCGCGGTAGCTTTGCTCCAGGTTTTCGCTTACCAGCGCCGTAGGCGCGGTGTGAGTTGACCCAACTTACGGCAGAATGCGCACCGACGCCCCAAATTTCAGATAGGTATATTCTTCAGTAGACTCAGAGATTTTCTCTTTGGCGACACCGTGGAACTCTCTTTTTACCGGGAGCCAATTTCCCTTGACCTCAGCAAACTCCACTGCCTCTTCTATCCTGTTATGGCGGCTGGGTTTTGCGCTCACCGTAATCAGACGCAGCAAACGGCAGCGCCCGGGATCCACCCAGGCAGTCCCGGTCCCGCTACCGTGCGCAGTATGCGGAAAGTCTTTTTCGCGCAAATCAATCACCAGTGCGGGCACTCCGTTCAGTTCACCCTCTCGTCCTTGGCGCACATCCCAGCGGCGCTCCATGTCGGTGACCAGCAAGAATGCATACGGATATGAACCGCAAGGCAGGCCACCGCAATTCCCGTAGAGCGCTGGAGCGACATAATAGTCAGACGACAAAAGGGCTTCCGGTTCAGGAATGGACGGCAGTTCACCCGGCTGCAGCGTCCGGCTATACATTTGTCCGTTCGCCACTACCGTCTGCCACCGCTGATCATGTCTTTTGATCTCTCCCTTCCCGTCGCGAATGATTTGCTGCTCGTGCACGATCCACACGTAGTCGTGAAGAGAATTGAGCGACTTCAAACCGTTTGCCGTCACTTGGCCCAAGATGCTGGAAGCATCGCGGGTGCACTGACTCGAGACGCTCCCCAGCATGAGGAGAACAACGAGGTAGACTCTTATTTTCAGGATCTCCTCCTGCGGAGATTTTAGCTCAAGAAATCGGCCAGAAACATGATGACCAGTACTTAACCTGTTTCCCCAAGCCTTCCCTCGCATCCCCATTCTCTTGTGCGGGGACATCCAGGCGGTGGGTTACTTGGGCAGCACCAGCGCCGTAGGCGCGGCATGAGTTAGCCCAGCGCGTGAGCGCTGGGTAGAGTGGTTTAAGAATTTGAAGCCCCGGAGGGGCGGCACATGTTCCGCACATTCGCATACAACGTTTAATTCACGTCGTCTTTAACGACCAAGCTAGGTGTCGCACCTACGGCGCTCCGTTTTTAACCCCCTTTTCCCAGGCCTCACGGCCTGGGCTAACTCATGCCGCGCCTACAGCGCTCGGACCGCAGTCCGGAGGGGACGGATGATCAGGTAGGCCTTCAGGCCTGCCTGAGCCGAAGGCGAAACGAGGCATGAAATGCCGGGAAAGAAAGAGTAGAAATACATTTCCTTGCTGCCGCAGGCCAGCGCGCAGCCGTGGGCGGAGCGCACAAATGAATCGCGAGGGATGCATCATCGAATCCGTCCTTCGCAAAAACCAAAACCCCTTGCAATCCTCCATTCTCCCTGCTACGATATAGTTAATTTATATGTTAGGTAATGTAAAGATACCGAGCTGTGCTGCATACAGTAACGGGAGGGGGTGGGGGTAGCGAACATATGGCGATACTATTACTGAAAACAAAGGACTTATCTTAAAAACCACGCAAAATGAGCTCTGAAACGAGGTGAGAAATGGAAAACAAAGAAGAAACTAAACCGATGATTCAACCCCGGCATCATACCGACCCCAGGGCCACGGTCAACCTTGCCGGGCTCTGGTATGCCCCAGAAGAGGTAGAAGAAGTCAAGCGGCAGAATGCGGAACGGCGCGCGCAGTACCGGCGGGACATGAAGGAACGCTGGGTACGTACGCCGGAGGGCAAGCTGTGCCTGGAGCTCTACACCAAATTTCAGGAATACAAGCAGTACTTGGAAGAGAATCTGCCGGCGCGGCGGCGTCCGGACGGCGCGGAACTGGACTTTGAAGAGCACATGCTGTTTGCGGAAGCGCTGCGACGGGTGAGCGATTACCAGCAGGAGCGCGAGGAGAGAGACCGCAGGAACCTGGAAAAAGCGCACCTTGCTGCGCGCTGTGAGCACCAGCACACCGACGGTGAGCGCTGCGGGTGTCCCCGGGTGAAAGGCAAAAAGCTGTGTTACATGCACTTGCGCTTAAGAGAAGCCACGGCGCTGAAGCTGGATCTGGGACCGATGGAAGACGCGGACAGCATACAGATCGGAATCAAGAAGCTCCAGGCGGCGGTGATCGACGGCACGCTTGACCACCGGCAGATCGGCTCGCTGGCCTACTTGATTCAGCTGGCGGCTTGGAACGTGTCCCGGACCACATTTGGAAACCGGGAGCTTCTTGACGCTGAAGAAGAAGAGCAAGACGAGGAAGAACTTTAGCAATGACCTGTCCCGCCCCGGCTGGCCGTGGGGCCTGCCGGGGGTAAACGCAGAACGCCAAACGTATAACGCCAAATGCAGAACGCCAAAACGCAGAACTTGAGATAGGCGCGGATCAGATCAGGTCTTTGAAAACTGAATAAGCAAGTTTTTCTCCCGCTTACTTTCCTCCGAAGCGAAACACCGGACCGGTGGACAAGCGGAGATTATGTTGCGTGTTGCTGAAGAAGCGGGTCTGAAGATAATCCGTTTGCACCCGCCAAGCCAGTCTGTGCGTGAAGGTGTAGTCCAACCCGCCGCCTAGCGCCAGCGCGAAAGCGGAATCGGAGGTCGAAGCAGTGGGTGGCGTTTTGATCAGGGTTTCTCCGGTGTGAGCGGCGCCCAATAGCACATGGGCGAACGGCGTGGCCCGGGCGGTGCGAAAGGAAACCTGGGGACCCAAGAAGAGAGTGTGGGTTTTGATGTTTACTCCAGGCTTCGGACAGGTTTGGTTAACAGGACATGTAAAGAAGGCAATTCCGCTCGGTATGCCGGGTGAACCGTAATGCCCGCTGAAGTCAGTGACGATGCCAAATGTGCGGTTGAAGTTCCAAGCCAGCGAGCCGTTCCATCCGTTGAGGTTGACACGCCGGTTCAAGAGTCCGTTGGAGTCAGCGCTGGCGTAGGAATAGCCCCCGAAGGCCTCAACCTTGGGCGTTGTCTCCTGCGCTGATAGGACTGCGGTTGTGCACAATAACATCATTATGAAACTCAAGATTGCACGCATGTTTTTATCTTCCTTTATGTAAAGTTTGTACCCGATTCGCTAGTGCCGATTAGAAAGGAACGCTGGAGCATTTAAAATCCTGCGTGTTTTTTTTGACCGTGCAGAATTGGAACAAGAGCAAAAATTTTGCCGCTGATCGGCGCAGACAGGCGCTGATCAGATCAGGTCTTTGAAAACTGAATCTTGCAGGTCCTTCTCCCGCTTACTTTCCTCCAAAGCGAAACACCGGACCGGTGGACAAGCGGAAATTATGTTGCGCGTCGCTGAAGAAGAAGCGGGTCTGGAGATAGTCCGCTTGCACGCGCCAAGCCAATTTGTGGGTGAAGGTGTAGTCCAACCCGCCACCGAGCGCGGCGGCGAACGCGGTATCTGAGTCCCTAAAATTGTTTGGCAGGGTTGTTGCACTGATGTGGGCTCCGCCCAATAGCACATGCGCGAACGGCGTGGCCCGGGCGGTGCGGAAGGAAAACTGGGGACCTACGAGGAAGGTGTGGGTCTTGGTGCTCCTGTTGAAAGAGTTCGAGCAGGTCTGGTTCACCGGGCACGTAATCGCGATATTTGAACCCGATGAACCGTAGAGCCCGCTGAAATCGCCGACGATTCCAAACGTGCGGTTGAAGTTCACGCCCAGCGAGCTGTTCCATCCGTTTAGATTCGCACGCCGGTTCAAAAAATCGTCAGTGTTAGCATTTGCGTAGGAATAGCCTCCAAAGACCTCAACCTTGGGCGCCGTTTCCTGTGCTGATAGAAAAGCGGTTGTGGACAATAACATCGTTACCAAACTTAAGATTGCACGCATGTTTTTATCTCCCTTATATAAAGTTTGTTTTTTGTGACAATTTGGAAGGGAACGCCGGAGCATTTAAATCTTGCATATTTTTTTGCGGGAAGGTAAGTCTTTGAAAAAAAGTGTGAAATTGCCATGACCAAGCCGACGTAACGTGAACGCTTCATCACCTGTCATGCTGAGCGAGTGCGAGCCCGGCTTGCCGGGTGAGCGCGAGTCGAAGCATCCCCCAGGATGCTTCCTCTTCGATGCCGATGGAGGGAGTTCTCTACAGAGAGTGTCCGCAGGCAAAAACATTTGGTCTCCAGAGGTGACAGAGGTAACCCGAACAGCCACGCTGAAATGCCTGGAAGTCGCATGGCAGGGGATACATCCTCGGGATGCTTCGACTCATCCTCCGTCGCTGCGCTCGGTCGGATTTCGCTCAGCATGACAGGGGTCAACAGCAAGGAGTAAGAGGAGCATCACCGCCGGGAGGAACGGTCTGTAGAATAAGAAGCTCTTATGCCGCACAAGGACAATTCGTTTGACGTGCTGGTGATCGGCGCCGGGCCCACAGGCATGGCGTCCGCCATCGAAGCCCAGCGCGCCGATTTTTCTGCCGTGCTGATAGACAAGGGATGTCTGGTCAACTCGCTGTTTCACTATCCGGCCAACATGGTTTTCTTCACCACGCCGGAGTTGCTGGAGATCGGGGATATTCCTTTCACCACCGCACACCAGAAACCGGACCGCCTGGAGGCCCTGGAGTATTACCGCAACGTGGCTCAGCACTACAAACTCGATGTCCGGCAATACCAGCGTGTGATGACCGTGACCGGCCACGACGGCGCGTTTCACGTCCACACCCGCGACCGCAACGATCGGGAGCATGAGTACACGGCGCGAAAAATCGTAGTGGCCACGGGTTACTACGATCTTCCTAATTACTGCGGCGTGCCCGGAGAAGAATTGTCCAAGGTCATGCACTACTACACCGAACCCCATCCGTATTACGGCATGGACGTTTTGATTATCGGCGCCAAGAATTCGGCGGCCATCGCGGCGCTGGAACTGTGGCGGCGCGGATCGCGGGTCACGCTGGTGCACCGCGGCCCGGGCATCCATAAGAACGTGAAGTACTGGATCAAGCCGGACATTGAGAACCGGATCGCCAACCGCGAGGTCACGGCGTACTTCAACAGCGCGGTGGAAGAAATTCTGCCCGAGTCGGTGCGAATCAACACGCCGGAAGGCAAGCGCGTGCTGAAGAATGATTTTGTCTTCGCCCTCACCGGCTATCATCCCGACTACGAGTTCCTGCAGTCGCTGGGCATGGAGCTGACGCATCCCGAGATGCGTCCGGTATGCGATCCGCAGACATTCGAGAGCAACGTGCCCGGCATCTACGTGGCCGGCGTGATCGTCTCCGGCGCCAAGACCAGCGAGATCTTCATCGAGAACGGCCGCTTCCATGGGAAGCAGATCGCGGCGGATTTGAAGAAACGGCTTTAGCTGAGGTGTGACAGGTGAGGGAAACAAGCCCACGAGCCCGGCTTGCGTGGCGAGTGGGCCGGTTCAAGAGCAGAAGGATTCCACGCCGGGGATAGATTCCCAGGCGGTGTGGAGCGAAGCGACAGAAATGTTAGATATCTTCTTCCAGATATTCCATCACCGCGTGCAGGTTGTTCTCCTCGAGAAAGACTCCCGGGAGACGGGTCCTGCCTTCACTTTGCACGCGCTGGGCCGCCGATTCGGCCAGCGGCAGGTCAACCCGCATTTCTTCATGCAGGAAGCCCACCAGTTCGTCCGCGTCAACCCGGGCCACGAACGTGCCTCCGGGGTTCTGCTCAAACATGATTTGGTAAGTGATGGGTTGACCATCGAGTTTCATGAGGTCCAGGGTCCCTTGAGGCATAAGCGTTCCTCCGCTAGCATGGAGATCGACCGCAAAAGTTTAATGCCGAATCGAGGTCTGTGTAAACGGCTGCTGTCGGGAGCCGGAAGCGGCGGGCGGGAAAGGCCGCGATTTCGCTCCACCGATTTCGCTCCATCTGGAGGACGAGGGTATCATGATTCTGCAAGCCGCCGTGTTGCCCAGTGTGTCCTGCAAAGTTCTTAATGATCGACTATGGTTTGGAGTCACAATAACCTAAAACGGGAGATGCGCAAGACCATGAAAAAATTCGCTATGTTATGTGTTGCGGCGCTGTGTCTGGCAGTAATGGCGTCGGCGCCGGCGGCTTCGGCCCAAGTTACTACCCCTGAAGAAAATACTAATAATCGGAATCATGGAAATCTGGGGGCCTATCTCGATTTCACGCACCTGCACGGCCCAGGCTTGAACATGTTGGGCGTCGGTGGACGCATGGGCTTCAAGATACATGGGAGATTTGTCCTGGAAGCGGAAATGGCGTACGACTTTGAACGCACACAGACCCAGGCCATCACCGTGGGCAGCCTCACCAATACCGTTCGTACCGACGTGCGGATGATGCACTTCCTTTTCGGCCCCAAGATACGCATCCCCGGGCCGCTGGGGCTGTTTGTCCTGGGCAAGGCGGGTATTGTGAATTTTGGCGTAGGCGGGCCGGCAACCGCAGGCGCCATCAATAACCAAATCGGGACCATCCTAAATGGAGACAAGAACATGGCCTTTTATCCTGGCGCCGGCGTCGAGTTCAATCACGGTAAGTGGGGGATCCGGGCGGAAGCAGGAGATGAACTCATCTGGCTGCGCGACGGCGTCCATAGTAATATCCGCGTCGCTGTCGGTCCGCAACTCCGCTTTTAGTTTGGGGCGCAGAACTTTTCCGGCCAGATGGTATGATGAAAGAAGTGTGGGCGCGTAGCTCAGTTGGTAGAGCAACGCCCTTTTAAGGCGTGGGTCGCTGGTTCGAATCCAGCCGCGCTCACCACCCGCCTGGTGATGGGGTTGGAAAGATTCATTTCTTTCCTTGTGCACAGATGAAGTTCGATTCGTCATTCGTGTCCCCCGTGCCCTTGTATTTCGCGACCTGCGGATAAGGACACAGAGGACGCGACATCTTTAACTCCGGCGCCGCACCGGGGACGTTTGCGTATTTGGTGGCGATGATCTTGTCTGGCGCTGTGCCCTTTTCCACCCACTGTTCCAAAGCGGCGTAAATATCGTGCTGCGGGTCAGAAGGCGTTCCGGGCTGGCCAAAGAAGTTAGGACCGGGCCCGCCGCCGCAGTGCTGCATTCCCGGAAGCATGTAGAGACGCACAAACTTGTCGGTAAGCTCGCGGCCCAGGCCGAGTTCCACGCTGTTGTAGTAAGTGATGGCGCCGGCGGGCGGGAGGGCCGAATCGCTCCATCCGTGGTAAATGATGAGCTTCCCGCCATGGGCCATGAACGGCTTCAGGTTAGGATCGGTGGCATTGAGAGTGCGGCCTTGCTGCTCGTCCGCGAGTTGTACGGCGGTCTCGACATTGACGGTTTTCAAATCAATCGGTGTACTGGTTGAGATCATGTTGGCGAAAAATCCGGTTGCGAAAGCGGTTTGCAGGTCCTTGCCCGGCGCCTGTCCAGTAATCCAGGCAGACCAGCCGCCGGGGCCGTTTTCTCCACCCGGCAAAAACCCTGGAAAAACCTGTTTGCCTTTGGCGTCTTTCGGGCCGGAATAGATCTTCTGGAGCGCCGCGGCCTGGGGCGCGATGAGACAACTGTCAGAGTCAGCGGCCTTGCAGATTATCGCGGCGGGATCAAAGCGGCACTCGCGCGGATCATTGAGGATGCCGTCTTGCACTCCGTCTTCATTATGCGCATCGCAGGCGGCAAGCACCGCGGCGCTGATGGCGGGTATTTTGCTGGATGGAATGGAACTCGCGGGGTCATGCTGCATTGCCTGGATGTCCCAGATGAATGTTGCAAACACGTGCGTCCAGTAATTCGCGGGCGCGCCGGCGAGGATGCCGTCGTAGTCCGCGGGGAAACGCTGCGCCTCCATCAAGGCTTGGCGGCCGCCATTCGAACAACTGGCAAAGTAAGAACGCTTGGGAGCGTCGCCGTAAAATGCCTGGATGACGGCCTTGGCTTTCATCGTCATCTCGTGGATCGCGCGATGCCCGAAGTCAATGATCTTTTCCGGATGTCCCAGCGCCCAGCTTGCGTCGATGCCACTACCCGCGTGTCCAGTATCGGTGCTGGCCGTGGCATAACCTTTGGATACGGCTACCGCTAAGTCAGGATAGTTAATTTGTCCGGCAAAGCCGCCATTGCCCTGGCCGCGATATTTTCCGTTCCATCCGGCGAGCGGCAGCCAGACCTCGATCTTGATGTCAGAGTCTTTCACCGGTTTGATCTCAGCGATTACTCGACAAAACGCCGGCATAAGTTTCACAGCTGGCGGAGGCGCCATCGCGCCAGGAGGTAGGAACGCTCCCGCAGCCACTTCCTGGGCCGATGTGATTGTCATATCGGCCAGCTTCAGCGCGCTCAAACTCGCACACGGAACGGCAAAGGCCGGCATCGCATCAAAAGCAATGACGCTGAGCAGGGCCAAAAACAGGACCTTGGCCGCAACCCTGAGCAAATTGATGTTCGCAACCGCAATTCCTAGATTTTTCCGCACTGTGTGTTTTTCTCCGGCTTGAGAATTAAAGAGTTGCCATCGTAACGTATCTTCCGCTCAGTCGCAATCCTGGTCAGACGCGCCTAGTTTCCAGGATCACTCGACTGCGCCACACTCTAACGCCCCGCAGCCGATGGTTCGCCCACCAGCGCAGCCACAGCAGCCCCAATTCGACCCAGCGCGGTCTTCACTTTTTCTGGCTCGTAGCCCACGGTGATGCGGAGATGGTTTTCTGTTCCCAGATATGCGCCGGGAGCCACCAGCACCGAGGCCTTCTTCCTGACGTGATTTGCCAGTTCCACGGATGGCATGGCGAAGTGATATTGGACAAAAGCGATAGAGGTGGCAGCCGGTGTTCTAAGAGAAAACCTGCCGTTCTGTTGCCGCACCCAGTCCGCAAGAATTTTGTGGCCTTGGCGCGAGAGCTGTTTCTGGCGCTCCAGCAGCATTTGCCGTTTGCCCGGCTGCAGCGCGATCTCGGCCAGCTTCATGCTCGGGCCGCCGGCGGCAATCACCGCGTATTCGTGGCGGCGCCCGGCCAGCCCATAAGCCTTGGAGAGACTGTTGGTGCAGATCAGCTTGTCATATTCGCCCCAGAAGGTTGGAGTTTCTGCGCCATTGAGTTCTGTGCCACGATAGACTTCGTCGGCGTGCAGCCAAGCCCCAGCGCGCTCGCTGATGCGGACCATGCGCCGCATTTCCTTGCCGGTCAAAATGGTCCCCGTGGGATTGTTGGGGTTTACCACTGCGATCAACTTTGTTTTACTGCTGGTGAGCGACTCAAGCTGATCCAGGTCTGGCTTCCAATCATCTTCCGGACGCAGTTGCAACTCTTTAACCCGGCAGCCCAGGTTCCTGGCCAGACCCCACACCTGCCGGTAGCCGGGAGAGATCACAACGATTTCATCGCCGGGCTGCAACAGCGTGCTGCAGATCATCCAGTTGGCCTGGGCCGCGCCCACCGTGACCAGGACGTTGCCAGCGGCGGCGTTCGGATAGAGCGCCGCAATTCTCTCGCGCAACAGACCGGTTCCGTTTACCTCAGGGTAATAGAGAGGCAGCTCAAGAAGCGGCGCTGGATCTTCGCCCGCCAGCAGGTCGCGAACGCTGGCGCATTGGACCGAGCTGTCGGCCAGGTTGTACTCGACCGTGCGCTCGAATTGCGATTGGAAGTACTCGAGTTCGAAGTTTTGAAAATCCATTGCAGCACATCCGGATCGACAAGCCCATCAGGGCTCAGGCGAGAACTTCGTAACGGAAGCAGTTTTCTTCCGCCTCTTCCACCAAAAATAAAATGGTACTCCTGCCAGCACGATAAGTGTTCCGATCAGCGTTTCGCTCTTCTTCTCCCACGCGGCGTTGATGGCCCAGATGCTTCCCAGGATGACATAGAGTCCCGGCAGCCAGGGGTAACCGGTGCAGCGATAGGGACGAGGCGCGTCGGGCATCTTGCGCCGCAACACAAAGAGCGCCGCGACGGTCAGCACATAGCTCAGCATCATCATGAATATCACGTAAGTGATGATCTGGTCATAGCTTCCGCTGAGAACCAGCGCTGCAGACCAGATGCCCTGCAAAACCAGGCTGGCCACCGGCGTGTGCCAGCGCGGATTGACTTTGGCCAAAGCGTGAAAGAAAACGCCGTCTTCCGCCATGGCGTAGTAGACGCGCGCCCCGCTCAAGATACAACTGGCCATTGCGCCGAAGCATGAGATCGCGATCATCAGCGCCAGCCAGCGCCCGGCGCCTGCGGAGAACAGGGAGACCGCCGCAGCCTGGGCCACGGTTTCCTGTGACGCTATCTCCGTCATGGGCAGCGCGTAGAGATAAACCACATTGATGGCGAGATAGACGATCCCGACGAGCAACATCCCGCCCATCAGCGACCGGGGGAGATTGCGCTGCGGATCTTTGACCTCGCCCGCCACCCAGGTGATGTAAACCCAGCCATCATAGGTCCAGAAGACGGCGATCAGCGCTACTCCAATTCCGATCAGGAACGATGGAGCGCCGGGACCTGAAGCCAGAGGTGCGGAATAGTGTCCCCACGATCCTTTGCCAAAAGCGAGCCCGAGAATGACGAACGCGCCGATGGCGGCAAACTTCGCCCAGGTGGCCATATTTTGCAGCATGGCGCCCCAGCGAACTCCGAAAATGTTGATCAGAGTTTGCGCGGCTATCGCGGCCAGAGCCACGAGGTGTCCGCGATGGATCATCAATTTGTGAAACGCAAAGATCGTGTGCTCGGCGGAAAACGCCGGGAAGATACCGCCGAAATATTCGGCGAAACCAGCTCCCAGGGCAGCGATGGTGCCGCAGACGCTGACCGTAAAAATCATCCATCCATAGAGAAACGCGACAAACTCACCGTAGGCTTCGCGCAGATAAACGTACTGGCCGCCGGCTTCGGGGAACATGGCCCCCATCTCGGCAAAGGCGAAACAAGCGAGCATGGTGATCGCCATGCCGATCGGCCAAATCAAAAGGAACAACGCCGGAGCTCGAGTGTTGAAGGCTACCTGCCGGATGGTCAGAAAGATCCCGGAGCCGATGATCCCGCCCGCCAGTAGCAGAATCGAGTCAAGCAATGACAGACTGCGGACGAGTTTAGCCTGTTTCGGCAATGTGTGGACCACGCAAGAAAGTGCGGCTTAGATATAATCTCGTTTTGCCGGCTCTCGTCAAGCGCGCGTGCAGAGCGGCGAAGGCGGCCTGCGCGCCGGGTCGCGTACCGAGAGGTTGAACTAAAGATGAGTCATCGAGAATCTTCCGCGATTGGAGGCCAAGCGACGATTCATAAGGACATCGCCCGCGCTTCTACCTTGCCCGCGCACTATTACTTCGATCCGTCATTTGCGGAGCCAGAGAAAGAAAATATCTTTGCCCGCACATGGCAGATTGTTGGGCACACGGACCGGTTGCCCAATCCCGGCTCTTATTTCACCACCGAGTTGGCGGGCGAGCCGCTGCTGATCGTGCGCAACGCCGGCGGCGAGATCAAAGCTTTCTACAACGTTTGCCGCCACCGCGCCGGCCCGCCCGCGGAAGGCTGTGGGGAGCGAAAAGTATTTCGCTGCGGCTACCATGGCTGGACGTACTCACTCGATGGCGCGCTACTGAATGCGCCGGAGTGCGAAGGCGTGGCCAACTTCCGTCGCGAAGAATTCGGGTTAATGCCGGTCCGCGTGGAAGTCTGGGCGGGACTGATCTTTGTGAACCTCGATCCCCAAGCCCAGCCCTTGCTCCAATCTCTAGGCCAGCTACCCATGCGGGCGGCGCGGTTCGAACTCGACAAGATGAAGCTGTACGAACGCCGTGTGTATGAAATGGCATGCAACTGGAAGACCTATATTGACAATTATCTTGAAGGCTACCATCTTCCCAGCGTGCATCCCGGACTGAACCGCGAACTGGACTACAGCAGTTACACCACCGAGCTGTTTTCCAATTACTCGTTGCAAGCCAGCCCCATCCGCGGCCCGGAGAACGAAGCCAGCACGCAGCGGCGATACTCGCAAGCCAAGGGAGACGACACCGCCGAATACTTCTGGGTCTTCCCCAACTGGATGCTCAACTGCTATCCGGACAATGTTTCCGTCAACATCGTGCTGCCGGTTTCGGCGGAGCGCTCCATTGCCATCTTTGAGTGGTACTTTCCGCCGGAGACACTCAAGACTCAAGCGTCTGAGCAGACTGTGCGCTTCAGCGATGAAATCCAGATGGAAGATGCGCGCATCTGCGAGGTCGTGCAGAAGAACCTGCGCTCCCGCTCCTACAGCCGCGGGCGCTACAGCGTGAAGCAGGAAAAAGGTGTGCATCATTTCCATTATTTGTACGCGGAGCAGATGGATCTGTGAGCCGCCGCGCAGCCCCATTCGCGTGCAACCGGTTTGGCTGAGTTAACCTCGGTGCGGCGACTTGGCTTTGCGATCTTCCGGTCTTTGGGCGTTGACCTCGGCTGATTTGCCTTTGGGGATGCTCAGCGTTTTCCACTCCGCGCCGCGCAAGTGTTTGCCCAGATAAAGGATTTGCCCTACGTGATACGCAGTGTGCAGCATGCTGCGATTGGCGGCCTGCATGACAGTGTGCGGTTCGCTGCGGATGTACACGGTGCGGGCAATGTCGTCAGGCTTGAGGCTCTTGATGGAGTTGAAAACGGTCTCCCAGCTTTGTTCCCAGCGACGCATCAGATCTTCGCGCGTGTCGCCATTCGCGAGAATGAATTCCTGATCGCGGTTGCGGTCCGGCTTCTCGCCGTCCGTGGTCAGGAAATCAGTCCAGCGAGAGCGCAAATTCCCGGCCACATGCTTCACGATGAGCGCTACGCTGTTGGATTCCGGATCAGGAAGATAGAAGAAGTCTTTATCGCCAAGCTGCATTAAGGCCCCGTCGGCCATGCGCTTGTAGCCGCGAAAGGCGCGGAAAGATTCGTCCAGGTATGCAGCAGCAGTGGAATCATCATTAGCCATGGTGGCCCTCACCGGTCCTTAGTTTAGCAACTGTCGGGAAGCAGCTGAACTTCTGCTAGTGCAAAGTTCTAAATTCGTCCCGCAGTCGTTGACATCTGACGTTTTACCGCTTCGGTCAGCGCGATCATCAGGTCTTCCAGATGCCGATGCCCGGTCAGATAGCTGATCACCATCACGCGGATGACGGACTTTCCATTGACCAACGTGGTGGAGATCCATCGCCGGCCATCGTGTGTGACCTCCTGCACGATGGCCTGATTCACGACGCGGATCTGCTTGTCGGATGCTCCGGGCAATTTCACGCGAAAATTGACGATGGGCAGAACCTGTGGCGCGGCCAGCTCAAAGTGTTGCGAGCTGCGGACACAATTTGCAAAATAAGCAGCGAGCTTGAGCTGCCGGTCGATCAGCTCCTCGTAAGCCTGGCGGCCATGCACGCGCAAGGAGAGCCATAGCTTCAGAGAGTTCGTGCGCCGCGACCACTGCGTGCTGACCTGGAAGTTATCCAGCGGAGTGGGGCCACTGGTCTTTTGTATAGCAACCCTGGGCATGTAAGGCGTGCTCACGCCGAAGGCTTGCTGCAGCGTCTCCGGATGCGAAGTCAAGATCACGCCTGCGGCAAAAGGCATGGCCAGCCACTTGTGCGGATCGATGGTGATGGAATCGGCCAGATCAATCCCATGCACCAGGTCGCGGTGCTGGTCGGAAAAAATGGCCGCGGCGCCGTAAGCTCCGTCCAGATGCAGCCAAAGCTGGTGACGTTTACAGATCGCAGCCAGCGCAACCAGATCATCAACCGCGCCGGAGTTGGTGGTGCCGGCGGTGGCCACTACGCAGAAGGGAACCAGGCCGTCTGATTTGTCCTGGCCGATTTGTGCTTCTAGGTGTGAAGGGTCGAGCTGAATGTTGGCATTCACGGGAATGCGGCGCAGTGCCTTGCGGCCCAGCCCCAACAGCCCGGCGGATTTGTCGATGGAATGATGCGCCTCGGCGGAGGTGTACAAAACCGGCCGCGCGCCGATCGCAGCAACGCCTTCTTCAATCGCCTGCGGGAAATGTGCTGCCAGGGCCAGCGCCAGCGCGCTGAAGTTGGCTTCATTGCCGCCGCTGGTGAAAGTGCCATCAAAAGGTTTGTTCCAGCCGACGCGCTCACCAATCCAGCGCACCGTCTCTTTTTCAATCTTGGAAGCAAGCTGGGAACGCGCCAAAGTCGCAAGCTGCGGATTCAGCGCTGCTACCAGCGCCTCCGCCAACACTGCCATGTATGTGGGCGTGGGATTCATCAGGCCAAAATAGTTGGCGCTGGGAACGTGGAACCCTTTCGCGACCATCTCGCTGCAAACGTCGTCGAGAACTTTGGTGGCGTCTTCGCCGAGCTCCGGCAGACGGTTGGTGAGATCGGCAAACGTCCGCTGCTCCAGCGGGAGTTGGACTGGCCGGTCGGGCAGGCTGGAAAAATACTCGTCGATGCGGTCAATCAGCTTGTAGCCAAGCCGGCGGCGAGTTTCGGAGTCGAAGTCAAAGGACATCATTTCTCGTCTGCAGTTTGTTCTGTCGGCTCTTCTTGCTGCGTCTGTGGTCTCAGCAGCGGGAACAAAATCACATCGCGGATCGAGCGCGAGTCGGTCAGCAGCATGGTCAGCCGGTCAATGCCGATGCCTTCACCACCCGTCGGCGGCAGACCGTAAGAGAGCGCGCGGATGTAGTCTTCATCCATGGCGTGGGCCTCTTCGTCGCCGCGCTCGCGTTCTTTGAGCTGCTGATCAAAACGGCGGCGCTGTTCTTCTGGGTCATTCAATTCGCTGAAGGCGTTGCCGATCTCCAGTCCACCGACAAAAACTTCAAAGCGTTCTACCCAATCCGGCTCATCCCGCTTGTTCTTGGACAGCGGCGAGATGGCTACGGGAAAGTCATAAAGAATCGTCGGCTGGATCAGGTGCTCTTCCGCGATTGCCTCGAACATGGCGGCGATGGTCTTGCCCGGCGGATCTTTGGGATCGTACGGCATGTGCGGCGTGTGGCTGGCGTTCAGCCTCCGCACCAGCTGCTCGACGCTTGCATGGGTAGCAAAGTCGGCCATCTCCGGCTTGGGAGCCGCTGCCCCCGGCCAGTATTTGATGATGGCCTCGCGCATGGAGAGACGCTGCCAGTCGGCAAAATCAAATTCATTCCCGTTGAACGCGGTCTTGGTCGTGCCATTGACCTCGCGCGCCACCTGGGCCAGCATTTCCTCAGTGAGCTGCATCATGTCGTGGTAATCGGAGTAGGCCTGGTAGAACTCCAGCATGGTGAACTCAGGATTGTGTTGCGTGGAGATGCCCTCATTGCGGAAATTGCGGTTGATCTCATACACGCGGTCGAGGCCGCCCACCACCAGCCGTTTCAGGTAAAGCTCCGGCGCAATGCGCAGGTAGAGGTCGATATCCAGCGTGTTGTGGTGGGTGGTGAACGGACGCGCCACCGCGCCGCCGGCAAGGGGCTGCATCATAGGTGTCTCGACTTCGATGTAGCCGCGGGCGTCCAGGAAGCGCCGGATCGATTGCACCACCTTGCTGCGCTTGACGAAGACCGCGCGCACGTCCTGGTTCATGATCAGGTCCACGTAGCGCTGGCGATAGCGCAGTTCCACGTCTTGCAAGCCGTGCCATTTTTCCGGCAGCGGCAGAAGATCTTTGCTCAGGAACGTGATCTCTTCTACGTGGATGGTCAGCTCGCCGGTGCGGGTGCGGAAAAGATACCCGCCTACGCCGATGTGGTCGCCCAAGTCCAGCAGCTTATACAGTGCAAAGCCTTTTTCGCCGACGAAGTCGAGCTTCACGTAAATCTGCAAGCGCTGGCCGTCCTGTTGCAGATGGGCAAAGCCAGCCTTGCCTTGCAGGCGGATGGAGATGATGCGCCCGGCTACTTTTACGCTGACGCGAGGCTGCCGTTCCAGTTCCTCGGCTGTGTTATGGCTAAGGTCGGCCAGAATTTGCGGCACGGTGTGCGTGACGGCAAACTTGTGCGGGTAGGCTTGCTGGCCTAATGCTTCGATCTCGCGCAGCTTTTGCTGGCGCAGTTGGTAGATATCTTCTTCAAAGGACAATGTGGATCGGCCTCGCCGTGTAAGCGTTTGATTATAAATGAGAACAAAACTTACCACTGAGACACGGAGGCACGGAGAAAAAAAGAATTGCTGCTGTTTTACGCAGAAAAGTGCAGATTAACCCATGTGCGCGAGGGGCGGCCACACTGGCCTGCGTTCTTCTACGCAAATCAGCGGCTCATTTGGTTTCTTCTGTGTCTCCGTGCCTCCGTGGTGAAAGATTGGTATATTCCTGACGTATGGAAAAAAAGCGCATCGCCGTCGTTCCCGGGGACGGCATCGGCAAAGAGGTGATACCCGCGGCGATCAAAGTCGTCGAGGCCACGGGAGCGGCGGTCGAGTTCACCACCTTTGACTGGTCGGCTGACCGTTACCTGAAAGACGGAACCACTGTCCCGCCAGATGGCTTTGCCATGCTGGAGCACGACTTTGATGCGATCTTGGTCGGGGCGCTGGGCGATCCGCGCGTGCCCTCGAACATCCACGCTAAGGAAATCCTGCTGGGCATGCGCTTCAAGATGGACCTGTACGCCAACGTCCGCCCGGTCAAGCTGCTGGACGAATCGCTTTGCCCGCTCAAGAATGTGAAGCCTGAAGACGTGGACTTTGTGGTGGTGCGCGAGAACACAGAAGGCCCGTACGTGGACGCTGGTGGCGTGTTTAAGCAGGGAACTGCCGACGAGATCGCCACCCAGGAAGACTTCAACACCCGCAAGGGCGTGGAGCGCGTGGTTCGTTTTGCCTTTGAGCTGGCACGCAAGCAGGGACGGAAGAAAGTTTTGATGTCGGACAAATCCAACGTCATGACCTATGCCGGCGGCTTGTGGCAGCGGGTGTTCAAGCTGGTGGCGGCCGAGTATGCGGATATACAGTCCTCGCACATGTACGTGGACGCGCTCTGCATGCACATGGTCCGCGACCCCAAGCAGTTTGACGTAGTC
>WNFN01246249.1_pt1 | contig 19205 bp, 20 predicted proteins | sample 5400161 | NCBI WGS metagenome assembly WNFN01 (sample SAMN13153353, study PRJNA577476) | soil metagenome | isolation source: 80 cm saprolite on Douglas fir-dominated hillslope | place: USA:California | collected 2013-09-17 | reverse complement strand
GGACGGCGCCACCACGAAGACGTGCGGCAGCAGCGAGACCGAAGCAACCGGAGCGAACAACTTGAGTGGGTCGATGTCGAGCTTCGCGTAAAGCGCGGGCGCGACGGCGAGCGAGCCGGACGATCCGAACAGCAGCGTGTAGCCGTCCGCCTCGGCGGAGGCGGCAGCTTTCGAGCCGAGCGTCGAACCCGCGCCCGGCCGATTTTCGACCACCACCTCCTGGCCGAGCCTGGTCGACAATTCGTGCGCAACGAGTCGGGCCATGGTGTCGATCGGGCCGCCCGGTGGAAACGGCACGATCATCTTGATCACGCGGTTGGGATAATTCAGCGAAGCTGCGGGGCCGACCGCAACTGGGCAACAACAGGCCGCGAACAGCGCCGCAAGAATACAGCGTCGCCTCATCGACATTGTGCTCACCCGCTCGCGTCTTCATTGTGTCTATAGCAAAGGCCGGGTTGCCCGGTAAGATCGCTGCCGTGGCTGTGCGACCGAGCGTCGCCCCGGCGCGGTCTGGCTGGTCCGCCCGACTTTGCGCGTGAGCGAGCGGGGCGAGGTGATCTGCGACTGCGGCAGTGGGAGGACGACATGCGTATCCTGGTACTGGTCCGCACCGCCGCGATCCTCGCACTCTGTCCGATCTCGCTCGGTCACGCCGCGCTCGCCCGCCATATGACGCGCTTCATCCCAGGTAATCCCGCCATCGTGCCGAAGAATATGCCGGGCGCCGGCAGCCTCGTCCTCGCCAACTGGCTCTATAACGTTGCAGCCAGGGACGGCACGGCATTCGGTACCATCGGGCGCGGTACTGCTTTCGATCCTTTGCTCGGCTCGACGAAGGCCCAGTTCGACGCGGACAAGTTCAACTGGATCGGCAGCATGAACGACGAAGTCAGCGTGTGCGTCGCCTGGCACACGACCGGCATCGCCACGCTCGAACAAGTCATGCAGAAGGAGTTGACAGTCGGCGGAACGGGCCCAGCCGCCGACACCGATCAATTTCCCAAGGTTCTCAATGCCACCATTCACACCAAGTTCAAGATCATCGCCGGCTATCCCGGTGGCAATGACATCGACTTGGCCATGGAGCGCGGCGAGGTGATGGGGCGCTGCGGCTGGTCATGGTCGAGCGTGATCGCAACCCACAAACACTGGTTCGATGAAAAGAAGATCAACGTCTTGGTGCAGCTGTCGTTGAACAAGCATGGCGATCTTCCCAACGTTCCGCTGATCATGGATTTTGCCAAGACCGGCGAGGAGCGGCAGATCTTCAAGCTGGTGTTCGCCCGTCAGCCGATGGGACGCCCCTTTCTCGCGCCCCCCGGCATTGCTGCGGACCGAACGGCCGCTCTGCGCAAGGCGTTCATGGATACCATGAAGGACCCGGGGTTCCTCGCTGAAGCCGAAAAAATGAAGCTCGAGATCAATCCGGTTTCCGGCGACGCGGTGCAGAAGATCATGCAAGAGGTCTATCAAACACCAAAGGCGATCGCGGCCGCGGTGGCGGATATGGTCAATCGTTAGACGCGCTCGAACTTGCTCAGGGTGTCCGGCTCTGGCGGCATGAGACGTTCTTTCGCCATCGCACGCCGCCGCGCCGGCTTTAGCGCAACCAACGCCAGCGTGGCCGCAATCATGTTGAGCGCCGATGCCACCGCGAATACGGCCGTCCAGCTTCCGGTCGCCGCGGTCAGCACGTTGGCCAACGGGACCAAAAGAGCGGCCGTTCCCTTGGCCGTATAGAGCATCCCGTAATTGGCGGTCGCGAACTTCCTGCCATAGATGTCGGTGCAGGTTGCAGGGAACAGCGCGAAGATCTGGCCCCAGGCAAGGTAGACCACTCCTGACAGCAACACGAACGCGGTCGGGCTGCTGGCGAATAAAAGCAGCGCATAGATGCTGATGCCTTCCAACGAGAAAGCGATGAACATCGCGTTCTCACGTCCGATCCGATCGGACAGCCAGCCGAAAAGCGGCCGCGACAAGCCGTTGAGCACGAGCCCGATGGACAACGCAAAGCTCAGTGCCGGCATGGTGAGCCCGAGCATCGATACAGGCACGCTGTCGATCGCGAAGTCCTTGGCCACGGGAGCGAGTTGCGCCGTCGCCATCAGACCGCTGCTTCCGACCATGACGAACATCGCGTACATCAGCCAGAACGGCGGCGACTTCAGCAGCGCCGCGGGCGGGTAGTCGCGAGTGCCCTGCTGCACGAGGGTCGGTCCCGGCGCCACGATCTCGGCCGGCTTGGGGGCACGCAACAGCAGTGCGACCGCCATGACCACGACGCCCTGGCCGAGCCCGAACCACAGATAGGCGACCTCATAACCGCGGGATTGGATCATGGTGGCGAGAGGCACAACGGTGAGCGCTGCGCCCGCGCCGAAGCCGGCGGACGTGAGGCCGGCGGCAAGACCGCGCCGGTCGGGAAACCATTTCAGCGCGTTGCCGACGGTGGCGCCGAAGATCGGACTGGCGCCGAGCCCGGTGATGATCGCGGCGAGGTAGAATAGAGCGAGCGAGTCGGCCACGGAATTGATGGCCCAGGCGATCGCGACCAGCGCGCCGCCGATGCACACCATGACCCGCGGGCCGAAACGATCGATCAAGTACCCTCCAAGCGGCTGCAGCCACGTTTCAGTCACGATGAAGATCGTGAAGGCGACCTGAATGGCCGCCCGGCCCCAATGGTATTTCTGCTCGATCGGATCGATGAACAGCGTCCAGCCGTATTGCAGGTTGGCGATCATCACCATGCAGATGATGCCGAGGACGAGTTGGCCCCATCGCGTCCATGCGGGCGCAACTGCGGGAAGTCTTGCTGATGCTGTGGTGATCTCGACCCCCGATCGCGGTGTGACCTTGCCAGTATAATTCCTGACCGTGCTCGGAGTCTCTTGCGTCGCGCTGTCCTCGATGGCCCGGTGATCGATTGACGGTCGAACGGGCTGCCGCTATCGGTCGCCGTCATGGACTTCGATCTCACCGAGGAACAACGAGCGATCAAAGAGACTGCCCGCGCCTTCGCGCGCGCGGCGATGATGCCGTTTGCCCGGCAGTGGGACGAAGACGAGATTTTCCCAGTCGAGACGCTGCGGGAGGCCGCGGCGTTGGGCCTCGGCGGGATCTATGTGGCTGCCGACGTCGGCGGCTCCGCGCTCTCGCGCTTCGATGCCGTCCTGATCTTCGAGGAGCTGGCGCAGGGCTGTCCCTCGACTGCCGCCTATCTCTCGATCCACAACATGGTCGCGTGGATGATCGATGCTTACGGTTCGAGCGAGTTGCGGCAACGCTTTCTTCCCGATCTCTGCAGCATGGCCAAGTTCGGCAGCTATTGCCTGACCGAGCCGGACTCCGGCTCGGATGCCGCGAGCCTGAAAACCCGCGCGCAGCGCCGGCACGATCATTACGTGCTCGATGGCACCAAGGCGTTCATTTCGGGCGGTGGCCGCTCCAACGTCTACCTGGTGATGGCGCGCACGGGAGAAGGGGGTCCGCACGGCATCTCTTGCTTCCTGGTCGAGAACGGCACCCCCGGGCTCACCTTCGGCGCGCAGGAGAAAAAACTCGGCTGGCATTCGCAGCCGACCGCCATGGTGATCTTCCAAGCGTGCCGCGTCTCGGTTGCGAACCGCGTCGGCACCGAAGGAGAGGGCTTCAAGATCGCCATGAGCGGGCTCGATGGCGGGCGCCTCAATATCGCGGCCTGCTCGCTCGGCGGTGCGGAGTTCTGCCTCGAGCGCACTATCGCCTATATGAAGGAGCGCAAGCAGTTCGGCACCCGCCTCGCAGATTTCCAGGCGCTCGGGTTTCGCGTCGCAGACTATGCAACCGAGCTCGAGGCGTCGCGCCTGATGCTCTACCGAGCGGCCGCGGCGCTCGATCGGCGCGAGGGCGCCGCCACGCGGCTCGCGGCCATGGCCAAGCGGCTGGCGACCGATACCAGCTTCGACGTGGTCAACGGCTGCCTGCAACTCCACGGCGGCTACGGCTATCTGCGCGACCATCCGATCGAGCGGGTCTTGCGCGATCTGCGCGTCCACCAGATTCTCGAAGGCACCAACGAGGTGATGCGGCTCATCGTCAGCCGGGACCTGTTGGGCAATTGACGGCCGCAAGCGATGGTTGAAGCAATCGTGCTAACGCATGGAGGAATCTCATGGAAACGCTGCCGAGGATTGCATTGTCCCGGGCCGAGATGATAAAGCGCGTCGCCCGTTTCAAAGACCTCAACGGGTTTGACGGCGGACTGCCCGACAGCAAGATGCCGGGTTGCGAGCGCACGCTCTACAACGTCATTGGATTTCAGCCGCCCAAAGGCGAAGGCGGCGCGGTGACGTCGCCGGTCGGCGACGACGCGGCACGGCTCGCGGCCATCAAGATCAGCGAGGGTTTTAATCTCGGCTATTGCCGGGCTAAACCTGGTTGCGGCCCGATGATGCACAATCACGATACCAACGAGACCTTCATCCCGATGACGGGCAGATGGCGTGCGAGCTGGGAAAACGAGAACGGCGAGGTCGAACACGTCGATCTCGATCCGCTCGACGTCGTTTCGTTCCCGCCGGGCATGATCCGCCGCTTCGAGAACATCACCGAGGGCGACCCCAACCAGGATTCGATCCTGATGTTCGTGATTGGCGGCGACGCACCGCGCGCCGAGTTCACCGATCGAGCGATGCAGGAATTGGAGACCGCCGGCGTGTGGCCATCGCGCCCCTAGCATTTGCATGGCGCTCGAAAGCTTCATGGCGGAGGAACTGGCGCTCGCGACCGCCGCGGCGTTCACCGGCGCTGCGATCTACGTCAACGTTGCGGAACAGCCGGCGCGGCTCACTCTCGACAACAAAGCGCTGCTCGCCCAGTGGCAACCAAGCTACGCACGCGGTTTCGCCATGCAGGCCAGCCTTGCGCTGGCGTCGGCGCTGTTCGGGCTGTTGGCGTTTTGGCTCACGCGCGACTGGCGCTCGCTTGTCGGTGCAGCGCTGATCTTCGCCAATTGGCCCTATACGTTGCTGGCGATCCTGCCGGTCAACAAGCGCATCGCGGCGACGCCGCTCGACGCCGCCAACGCCGAGACCCGCGGTCTGATCGAGGCCTGGGGCAGGCTCCACGCCGGCCGCAGCGCGCTCGGGGTTTTGGCCACGCTGGTCTATCTGTGGGCGGCAAGCGCGTGACGTCGGGCGATATCCTGTTCGAGCGGCGCGGCGTAGCGGGTCTCGTCACGCTCAATCGGCCGCAGGCGCTCAACGCGGTGTCGCTCGCGATGGTGCGCGCGCTGACGCGGCAGCTCGCGGAATGGGAGACCGATCCCGACATCGCGCGCGTGCTCGTCACCTCGAACGATACTCGCGCCTTCTCCGCGGGCGGGGATCTGCGCGCACTCCACGATCTCGGGCGCGCCGGACGCTACGAGGAAGCGCTCGGCTATTTTCGCGAGGAATACGCGCTCAACGCCCGCATCAAAGGCTATCGCAAGCCCTATGTGTCGCTCATCGACGGCATTGTCATGGGCGGCGGTGTCGGCATTTCGGTCCACGGCTCTCATCGCGTCGCCGGCGACAAGTTCATGTTCGCCATGCCCGAGGTCAGCATCGGCTTCTTTCCCGACGTCGGGGCGACCTTCTTCTTGCCGCGCCTGCCGGCAGCCTTCGGCATCTATTGCGCGCTCACCGGCGAGCGGCTCGATGCCGCGGATGCCGTAGCTGCGGGCGTCGCCACCCATCGGGTCCCCTCGGCGCAGTTTCCGGACCTGATCGAGACATTGTGTCGTGCGGTCCCGCTCGATGCATCGCTTGCCGCGTGCGCGCGGCCGGCCGCCCATGGACCCGTGGTGTCCCGCCGCACGGCAATCGAGACGCTGTTTACGGGCGAGCAGGTCGAGGATATCCTCGCCGCGCTCGACGCCGCGGGCGCTGCGGGCGGAGCCGATGCGGCGTTTGCATCCGCCGCGGTTGCCTTGATCCGCACAAAATCGCCGACGAGTCTCAAGATCGCACTCGCGCAAATGCGGCGCGGTTCGGCGCTCGATTTCGCCGAGTGCATGCGCACCGAATTCCGCATAGTCTCGCGCGTGGTGCGCGGACACGACTTCTACGAAGGGATCAGAGCCGTGATCATCGACAAGGACCAGGCGCCGCGCTGGCAGCCGTCCACGCTCGCAGCGGTGAGCGCGGCCGAGGTGGAACGGCATTTCGCGCCGCTCGCAAGCGAACTCGAGCTGCCATGACCGACGCCGAAGGGCCCCAGATCCTCGAGCCGGTTCACGCCGCGGACGGCGAAGCCGACGGCAAGCAATGGTCCTACCGGCTGGTGGTGTTCCTGCGGGTGATGGCCGTCATTTCGCTTTGCAAGGGCCTCTATCATTGGGCGGTCATTTGTGGAATCGGGGCGCCGTTTCCCTCCGGGTTCGATTCCTATTCGACGCCATATCAAGTGGCGACGGTGTTCTTCGCGATCATCGATCTGGTGGCGGGGGTGGGGCTGTGGCTGGCCGCGCCGTGGGGCGCGGTGGTGTGGCTCACCTCCGTGATCTCGATGGCTGCGGTGGAGCTTTTGTTTCCGCAAATCTACGGCGGAAACATGTGGGTCGTCGTGATGGACGTGCTGCTGCTCGGAATTTACCTGGGGCTCTCGCTGATGGCCGCGCGCCAGCAGCCGGGATGACACGACAACCGGGGTGGAGGACGCCATGGCAAAGGTCGGCTTCATCGGGCTCGGCAATATGGGGCTGCCGATGGCCCAAAATCTGCTCAAGGCCGATTTCGCGGTCGCGGGCTTCGACCTCAACGCGCAGGCGACCGAAAAACTGGCGGCAAGCGGGGGCAACCGGGCGAATTCGCTCGCCGATGCGTGCAAAGACGTCGAGGTCGTGATCACCATGCTGCCCGCAGGCGAGCAGGTGCGCGAGATCTATCTCGGGGACGACGGCGTACTGGCGGCGGGCGCCCTCGGGACGCTGCTGATCGATTCCTCGACCATCGACGTGAAGACGGCGCGCGATGTTGCGCAGGCCGCGCGAAGCCGAGGGTTCGCCATGGTGGATGCCCCGGTCTCGGGCGGCGTTGCCGGCGCGGAGGCGGCGACGCTCACGTTCATGGTTGGCGGCGACGATGACGCCTTCGAGCGCGCGCGGCCGTTGCTGGAAAAGATGGGCAAAACCATCGTCCATGCCGGCGGATCCGGCAACGGTCAAGCGGCGAAGATTTGCAACAACATGATCCTCGGCGCGTCGATGATCGTGGTATCGGAGGCATTCCTGCTGGCGGAAAAGCTCGGGCTCGACGCGCAGAAGCTGTTCGACATTTCCTCGAAATCGTCCGGGCAATGTTGGTCGATGACGAGCTACTGCCCGGTGCCGGGCCTGGTGCCGACCTCGCCCGCGAACCGCGACTACAAGGCGGGCTTCACGGCGGCCATGATGCTCAAGGATTTGAAGCTGGCGCAAGCCGCCGCGCGCGCGACGCACGCCACCACTCCGCTCGGCGCCGGCGCTGCCGCGGTCTACGAGCGCTTCGTGGAAAACGGCGACGGCAGCGTCGATTTTTCCGGGATCATTCGTTACTTGCGCGGAGCGTGAAGGGTAGAGTGAGAACGCTCTCGCCGTGCATGCGCGTTTGCGCGAGCAGAGAGGCACTTCGATATTTCAGCGTAAAGAAAGGGTGAGTGGAGACCTTCTTGAAGTGCGTTATCATTGAATGAATCTTTGCAGCAGGCGAATGGGCCGAGTGACGCCGCACGGCTCGAAAAGCGCTTCAATGCGCCGCTCTCAGAGTGAATCGAATGTTACGGCGAAGGTCGCAGCTGTGGCGTCAATCGAACATTCACCGTTGCAGGTAAACCTTATCTTTAGCGTGTTGATTAAAGCGATTTTAGACCCTGCGATGTAGGTTTGCGCATCGAGCGAGGAAACAAGTGCCTCGCCGTCACAACAACGACAAGTCACGGGGAAGGTGTCATGTTGAAAGCCGTTGCCAAAGCGATGCAGCCGGTCGATCGCGAAGGAAGCCTCGACCACGTCCGTCCGCACTATCTCGAAACCTTGACGCTCGTCGAGCGGCTGCATCGTCGCCTTCTCGACGTCATCAAAGACGAGTTCGATCGCAAGAGCCGCGCCGATATCAATTCGGTGCAGGCGCTGCTCTTGTACAACATCGGCGAGAAGGATCTCACCGCCGGCGAGCTGCGCACGCGGGGCTATTATCTCGGCTCCAACGTGTCCTACAACCTCAAGAAGCTGGTGGAGATGGGATACCTCGATCATCAACGCTCGCGCATCGACCGCCGTTCAGTGCGCATCAAGCTCACCGACAAAGGGCGCGAGGTGCGTGACATCGTCGATACGCTTTACCAGAAGCACGTGGCCTCCGTGGCCCAGGTCGGCGGCATCGCTTGCGAGGAATTCGCGACGCTCAACAAGTCGCTGCAGCGCCTGGAGCGGTTCTGGACCGATCAGATCCTCTATCGGTTGTGATCGCCGTTTCGGTGTCGGCCCCTTGCCCCGGCATTGCCGGGGCATATCTTTTTGCCGCCCTGCCGCTGCCGATAGCGCGAGCCCCGGCAGGCCTGCAGCCCAACATCCGGCGGCAGGTCAAGAAGGGCCCCATTATCGTATCCTCACCGGGCGCCCCCTAGATGTGGGCAAGTAGCTCGCGGCGGTACCCATAGCTTGGCGCTCCAGACCGGGTATGCTATCGGCCCCGCGAACCTCCGGGCGCGGAGGGCGAGTCCACAACAGCAGCGCGACATCCCATGACCGATCCGTCTCGAGCCCACGCCGATGTCGCGAATTTGTTCACGGCCTCGCTCGCAGAGGCCGATCCCGAGGTGGCCGACGTGATCAAGCGCGAGCTCTCGCGCCAGCGCGACGAGATCGAGCTCATTGCCTCGGAAAACATCGTCAGCAAGGCCGTCCTCGAAGCGCAAGGGTCGGTCCTTACCAACAAATACGCGGAAGGACTGCCGGGGCGGCGCTATTACGGCGGCTGTCAATATGTCGACGTCGCGGAAAACCTGGCCATTGAACGGGTTACGAGACTTTTCGGATGTAAATTCGCAAACGTTCAGCCGCACTCGGGCGCTTCTGCCAATGCCGCCGCCTTCATGGCGCTGATGGCGCCGGGCGACACGTTCATGGGGCTCAACCTTGCCGCCGGCGGCCACCTGACGCATGGCTCGCCCGTGAACATGTCAGGGCGCTGGTTCAAGCCCGTAGCTTACAGCGTGCGGCGCGATGACCACCGGATCGACTTCGACGAGATGGCAAAGCTCGCGCGCGAGCACCGACCAAAGGTCATCATCGCCGGCGGATCGGCCTATCCCCGGTTCATCGATTTCCGCCGCTTCCGCGAAATTGCCGACGAGGTTGGCGCTAAACTCCTCGTCGACATGGCGCATTTTGCCGGCCTCGTCGCCGGCGGAGCACATCCCAGTCCGTTTCCGTACGCCCACGTCGTCACCTCGACCGCGCACAAGACGCTGCGCGGGCCGCGCTCGGGCTTCACTCTCACCAACGACGAGGAGTTGGCAAAGAAGCTCAACGCCGCGGTCTTCCCCGGCCTGCAGGGTGGGCCGCTGATGCATGTGATCGCCGCCAAGGCCGTGGCCTTCGGCGAGGCGCTGCGCCCCGCCTTCAAGCTTTACGCCCGCAACGTGGTCGCGAATGCCAAGGCGCTGGCCGAAACCCTCAAATCGAACGGCCTCGACATCGTCTCCGGCGGCACCGATACCCACCTCATGCTGGTCGACCTGCGGCCCAAGCGCTTGACCGGCAAGGTCGCGGAACTGGCGCTCGGCCGCGCGCGCATCACCTGCAACAAGAACGGCGTCCCGTTCGACCCAGAAAAGCCGGCGGTGACCTCCGGGATACGCCTCGGCACGCCCGCCGGCACCACTCGCGGCTTCGGTATTGCCGAGTTCCAGGAAGTCGGCGAGCTGATCGTCGAGCTGCTCGACGTCCTCTCGCAGAAGGGCGTCGACGAGGACTTGCTCACCGAAGCCGCCGTGCGCGAGAAGGTCAGGAAGCTCGTGAGTCGATTTCCCATTTATCAAGGCTGAGGTCCCATGGGACCAATCGCTCCTTCATCAGTCGGACTGCACGCATCGGCGCGCGAACCGCAATCCACAGCCACAGGCCTGTCGCATGTCGCATCAGCGGTGGGGATGGATTTGAGGCTCGCGGCTTTCAGCCGCGCCCAGGAATGACTGCGAGAGAGTAGGGGCCGCCCATGCGTTGTCCGAATTGCGGCAGCCTCGATACGCAAGTCAAGGACTCGCGGCCGACCGAGGATTCCTCCGTCATCCGCCGTCGCCGCGTGTGTCTCAGCTGCAATTTCCGCTTTACCACATTCGAGCGCGTGCAGCTGCGCGAGCTTGTGGTCATCAAGCGCAACGGGCGCCGCGTGCCGTTCGACCGAGACAAGTTGCTGCGCTCGGTCCAAATCGCGCTGCGCAAGCGTCCGGTCGAGCCGGAGCGCATCGATCAGGCTGTCTCCAAGATCGTGCGCGAGCTCGAGAGCCAGGGCGAGAGCGAAGTCTCCTCCGAGGCGGTGGGCGAGATGGTGATGGAGGCGCTGCGCGCGCTCGACGACGTCGCCTATGTGCGCTTCGCCTCGGTCTACCGCAATTTCCGCGAGGCCAAGGACTTCGAGACCGTGCTCGACGAATTGTCGGAGGAGGGCAAGCCGGGCGCGGCGGTGAGGAAGTGACAGCAGCGCCGCTGGGTACGGCGGGCGTGCGTTCAACCGCACGGTCCATCGGATGAATTATTGCGACGAATTGGGCGTCTGCACGCGTTCCAGCAGCCCGTCCACCGTGGCATGGAATGTCTCCCACGGCGCCTCGCGGTCGCTCTGGTTGCGCACGATGATCGAATTGCCGGCATAGAAGCGCTCGTAGAGCATGTGCCGCCCGGCGAATTCCGAGCCGATCAGGTCCCAGACCAACTTGTAAAGTTTGAGCCGATCGAGCGCCGGCATCGAGGACGTGCGCCACCAACGCTCGAAGCGGTCCTTGAGCTCGGGGTCGGCAACGAGGTCGATGCTCGCCGGCATCTGCAGCGGCGCCGCGCCCGCGAGCGTGCGCAGTGCATCGATGATCTCGGTATGGTGCTCCTGGCACCAGTTGAGCGTGGCATACATGATCCGCCGGTTGGGCGTGGCGTAGCCGTCGGGCCATGGCTCGTAGGCCTCGATCTGCCCGTTCACGAGCCCGCCGACCGTCGCCTCGAGGGCGGCAAGCCGTCCCAGCGTTTCGCGCACCGCCGGAATCCTGTCGACGCCGTTCGCCTGGCACATGCGGCTCGCGAGCCCGACGATCAATCCCATCTTGGTCCAGAAGCGCACGTTGGACTGATGGTTCTGGTAGCAGTTCGCCGGCGTCTCGATATAGATGCGGCGCGACATTGCCCCGTTGTTGTGTAGGAAGACGCGCTCCCAGGGGACCTTGACGAGGTCGCACACCAACACCGTGTCGGTTTCGTCGAAGCGGAAGCTGAGCGGATAATCGGCTTCGTGGCGGGCATGGCGCTCATAGGGCTCGCGCGCCCAGAACGAGACGCCGGGCGTGTTGACGGGCAGCGCGCAGGTGATGCTTTCGCCCGCCCGCTTGTCGTCGATAGGCGTGAGGTTGCCGATCCACACCTCGTCGGCGAAGGCCGCGCCGGTCGCGAGCATCTTCATGCCGGAGATGATGACGCCGTCGTCGCCTTCGGCGATGACCTGAAGGGTCGGGTCGTCGCGCGCCTCCCCGGCGAAGATTTCCCGGCTGCGGATACCGGAGGGCGGCGTCACCGCGAACGAAACGTAGAGATCGTTCTTGCGCGCATGTTCGTAATAGCGGATGAGATTGCCGCCGAACCCGGGGGTGAGCTCATCGAGCAGCGCGGGCTTCATCGCGAGTCCGGTGATCAGGCCAGCAACGTGATCGGGCGAGCGCCCGATCAGGCCATAAGTTGCATCCGCGGTCGCCTTCATGGCGCGCATGCGGCGAACAAGGTCCTCATGGGTGCGACAGCGCAACCACGGCAGGCCGTAGCGCTCGCCGCTCTCCTCGAACGAGAATAGGTCGCGCCGATCCGGATCGGCTTTGAAGTCGTAGAGGTCGGCAATGGTCCGTGCGGCATTCCTGAACGCGGGGTGGCGGGTCACGTCGTCCACCCGCTCGGCGCCGATATAGATGACGCGGCCGTCGCGCATGCGCTCGAGCTTTTCTTTTCCGCTGATCAGCATTGAAGCTCCGTGGGGTTGCGCGCCTTGGTATAACGTAAATCGGACGCCCGGAAAGAAGTTGGAGTTGAACGCATTGAATGACGCCGGCCATGACTAGCGCGCAAGACGCCCGCTTCATGGCGCTCGCGCTCGCGCTGGGTCGGCGCGGGCTCGGGCGCACCTGGCCCAATCCCGCCGTCGGCGCAGTGGTCGCCAGGGACGGTGTGATTATCGGCCGTGGCTGGACCCAGCCCGGTGGCCGGCCCCACGCCGAGACCGAAGCTCTCCGCCGCGCCGGTGCCGCCGCACGCGGGGCGACGCTCTATGTCTCGCTCGAGCCATGCTCCCATCAGGGCAAGACGCCGCCCTGTGCCGACGCCATCGTCGCCGCCGGCATCGCGCGCGTCGTCTCGGCGCTGGTCGATCCCAATCCCGAGGTCGCCGGCGCCGGGCATTGGCGTTTGGCCGAAGCCGGCGTCGTGGTCGAGGTCGGCGTTGGCGCCGAGGAGGCGCGGCAGGCGCACGCCGGCCACATCCGGCGGGTCCAGGACGGCCGCCCGCACGTGATCCTGAAACTCGCGGTGTCGGCCGACGGCAAGGCCGCCCGGTCCGGCCGCCGCCCCGCGGCGATTACCGGCGAGGCAGGGCGCGCGCGTGCGCATCTGTTGCGCGCGCAGAGCGATGCCGTACTCACCGGCATCGGCACCGTAGTTGCGGATGATCCATTGTTGACTTCCCGCCTGCCCGGCATGCGCTCGCCGGTGCGTGTCGTTCTCGACGCGACGCTACGGCTGCCGCCCGCGAGCAAGCTCCTTGCGACCGCGCGGCAGGTGCCGCTCTGGGTCATGACCAGCGATGATGCGCCGCGCGCGCGCGAACAGGCGCTGGCCGCACAAGGCGTCGATATCACCCGCGTGCCGGGAGCCGACGGCAGGCTCGACCTTGCTGCCGTGCTCAAGCTCTTGGCCCAACGCGGCATCACCCGGCTGATGGTCGAAAGCGGACCCATTCTCGCCGCCGCCTTCCTGCGCGCCGACCTGATCGACGAGGCGACGCTGTTTCGCTCGCCGGCGATCATCGGGCCGGACGGAATCGATGCCCTCGACGGACTGCCGCTTTCCGCATTAACTCAGTCGCCGCGGCTCAACGCCATCGACCGCGAAACCGTCGGGGCGGACACGGTCGAGAGATTCGAGCGGGCGTGAGATGTTTACCGGCATCGTGACCGAAATTGGCGAGGTGGTTGCGGTCGAGCCGCGCGCGCAGGGGCTCGTCCGTCTCAAGATCGCCTGCGGCTATGATGCCGACACCATCGCCGTCGGCGCCTCGATCGCCTGCAGCGGCGTGTGCCTGACCGTGGTCGCGCATGGCAAGGAGGGCGCCCGCGCCTGGTTCGCCGTGGAAGCCGCCGCCGAGACGCTGCGGGTGACCATGGCCGGCCGCTGGCAGAAGGGCACGTGCATCAATCTCGAGCGCCCGCTCAAGCTCGGCGATGAGCTCGGCGGGCACGTCGTCGCCGGTCATGCCGACGGCCTCGCTAAGGTGATTACGCGCGAGGATTTGACCGACATGGCGCAGTTCACGTTTCGCTCGCCGGCGCAGCTTTCCCGTTTCATTGCAACGAAGGGGTCGGTCGCGCTCGACGGGGTATCGCTGACCGTCAACGAGGTTGCGGGCGACACCTTCGCGGTGCTGATCATTCCGCATACGCTCAAGGTCACGACGCTCGGCCGGCTCGCTGCCGGCGACGCGGTCAATCTCGAGGTCGACCTGATGGCCCGCTACGTGGCGCGGCTGATGGAGCGCTCGTAGGCGGGCCGGCGCCGCTCCCTTGCTTCCGACCCGATCCGCTTGCTACGACCACTCCGCCACCGGAGATTGGGATATGGCCGAGCCGCGCCGCTCCGCCGCCACCGACGCGCCTGATCGCGACTCGAGCGATCTCAAGGGCGCGCGCATCCTCGTCGTCGAGGCGCGCTTCTACGAGGACATCGCCGACGCCTTGCTCGCGGGCGCCACGCGCGCGCTGCAAGAAGCGGGCGCGACCTTCGAGCGCATCAGCGTTCCGGGCTCGCTCGAAGTGGCGCCTGCCATCGCGATTGCGCTCGACGCCGCCGAGCGTTCGGGCCGGCCTTACGAGGGCGCGGTCGCGCTCGGCTGCGTCATTCGCGGCGAGACGCTGCATTTCGAGATCGTGTCGCAGGAATCGGCACGAGCCCTGCTCGAGCTTTCGCTCGCGCGCCGCCTGCCGATCGGCAACGGCATTCTGACCGTCGACACCGACGCCCAGGCGTGGACGCGCGCACGCCCGAACGAGGCCGACAAGGGCGGCGATGCCGCGCGCGCGGCACTTTCGCTCGTGCGGCTCAAGCGCCGCCTGGCTGCGGGTTGAGCGATGGTTCGCGACGGCGCGAAGGACGAACGCAAAGCCAACCGCCGCGGCGCCGCCCGGCTCGCGGCGGTGCAGGCGCTCTACCAGATGGACATCGCCGGCACGGGGTTGAACGACATTCTTGCCGAGTTCGAGAGCCATTGGATCGGGCGTGAGGTCGAAGGGGCCCAATATCTGCCGGCCGAGGCGGCCTTCTTCCGCGACGTGGTCTCGGGCGTGGTGCGCGAGCAGCGCAGCCTCGATCCGCTGGTCGACAAGGCGCTGGCGCAGGGCTGGCCGCTCAAACGCATCGAAGCGATCTTGCGCGCGGTGCTGCGCGCGGGCGCCTATGAGCTCGGTCATCGCAGCGACGTGCCGGCGCGTGTCGTCGTCTCCGAATATGTCGACGTCGCCAACGCTTTCGTCGACCGGGACGAGACCGGCATGGTCAACGCCGTGCTCGACCAGATCGCACGGCAGTTTCGTGCCGGGGAGTTCGCGCCGTTCACGCGTTGACGGGTTTTGTTCAAATCAGTGCGTTACGAACGGCAACGCGCTGGGGCTGCGAAAATTCGACGACGAATTCCAGGCGATCGCGTCGACGTCAAGATGGTATTCGGGCACGCGTTCGAGAAAACGCTTCATGGCGATCGCGGTGACGAGCCGCGCCATCTGGCTGCCGAGGCAGAAATGCTTGCCGGCGCCAAAGCCGAGATGGCCCTGCGGCCGGCGGGCGATGTCGTAGACGTCCGGGTTGGGAAATTTCCGCCAATCGCGGTTGCCGGAGCCGAATGCAAGCGCCACTTTGTCGCCGACGCGCATTCTTTGGCCGTGCAGCTCGGTCTCGCGCATGACCGTGCGCTTGAAACGCTGCGCCGAGGTGTTGAAGCGCAGCGACTCCTCGATCGCCGGTTCGATCAGCTCGGGGTTCGCGACGATGCGGCGGCGTGCATCGGGATGATCGTGCAGATTGAGCGCGAACATGCTCATGAAGCTGGAGAGCGATTCCACTCCCGCCATGACGAAGGTCGCGGTCGTGAGCACGACCTCGCGTTCGCTTAATCGGTCGCCGTCGATTTCGGCTTCGGCGAGATGGGTGATGAGGTCGTCGGTCGGGGTCGCGCGCCGCACAGCCACCTCGGCGGTGAGGAAGTCGCTGAGTTCCTTGAAGGCGGCGATGTGCTGTGGGTTGCGCCCTTTCACGGACTTGTCGGTGGAGACCGCGAGAATGACCTTGCGCCTGATCTCGGCATGATCGCGCTCCGGCAGGCCCATGGTGCGAAAGAGCACGCCGACCGTGATTTGGCTGGAGAAATCGTTGATGAACTCGAACGCTCGTCTTTCGCATATGCGCTCGAGCGCGCGGTCTGCGATATCGAGGGTGGGTGCAATGAACTGCTCGATGTTCTTGCGCGCGAACGCGGCTTGGCTCAGCGCCCGTAGCCGATCGTGACGGGGTGGGTCGGTTGTTCCCAAGGTTGCGCCCGCGCGGCCGGGAAGCTCATCGATCATGTTGCCTTGCGAGGAGGAGAACGTTTCCCAATCCCGCGTCGCCTGCACGATGTCGTCGTAGCGGGAGAGGATCCAGAGCTTGCCGCTCTCGCTCCAATAGCAGGGATATTGATCGCGCAGGATTTCGTAGTACGGAAAGGGATCGGCATCGATTTCCGGCGAATAGAGATCGAATGCTTCCATCATGCGGCCCGGCAAATCTCCCTTAGTTTTGGATTTGGCCAAGGCTATCATGGCAGGTCAGACCCGTCACTTGATCGATGATTTGGGCGGCCGATCGCGATGAGCACAGATAGCGCGGCGCAATCCGGCGAAGAGCGGCTGATCGCGCGCTATTTTGCGCCGCTCGCCAAACATCCCGGCGCCTTGGGGCTTACCGACGACGCCGCGGCGATCACGCCGCCCGCGGGTTGCGATCTCGTGCTCAAGACCGATGGGATCGTCGGTGGCGTGCATTTCTTTCCCGATGATCCGCCCGACATGGTCGCGAAAAAGGCGCTGCGGGTGAATCTTTCCGACCTCGCGGCGAAGGGTGCAACGCCGCTCGGGTTTCTGCTCACCTTGGCGCTGCCCGAGGAGGTCGGCGACGCCTGGCTTGCGCCGTTCGCGCGCGGGCTCGGCGCGGATGCGCAAGCTTTCGGCTGCCCCCTGTTGGGCGGCGACACCGACCGCACCGGCGGCCCGATTACGATTTCAATCGCAGTTATCGGCGCGGTGCCGCAGGGCCGGATGGTGCGTCGCGCCGGCGCCCAAGCGGGCGACCGCGTGGTGGTCACCGGCACGATCGGCGATGCCGCGCTCGGTTTGCGGTTGCGACGCGATACCTCCGCTGCCCAGCGCTGGGGACTTACTCCCGAGCAGCGCAACCAGCTCGAAGCCCGCTATCTCGTGCCGGAGCCGCGCACCGCTATTGCCGAAATTCTCCGCGCGCACGCTTCGGCGGCCATGGACGTCTCCGACGGCCTCGCGGGCGATTTCGGCAAGCTCTGCCGCGCCTCCAGTGTCGCCGCCGAAATCGCGGTAGCGCGCGTTCCGCTCTCCGACGGCGCGCTCGCCGCGCTCGCCGAGGAGCCCGCGCTGATCGAAACAATCCTCACCGGCGGTGACGACTATGAAGTCGTGGCATGCGTGCCGGCTGGCAAGGTCGAGACATTGCGCCGGCAAGCTTCGGCAGCCGGCGTCGCGGTCACCGAGATCGGCGCGGTCACGGCGGGGCAGGGGACGGCGCGCTTTCTCGATCCCGACGGTCAGCCGCTCGCATTTCGGCAAGCCTCGTTCAGCCATTTCTGAGCGTCCAGGGCTGGCCGCGATCGTCCCTTCGGCCTTGACCGCAGAGCGCTCGGTGGACGAGGCAGAGGTCGCGCGCCTCGTTCGTTGCTATAATGACGAGGGAAAGGGCAAAGGCACCTCATGCACGACACGACTGCTCTGGTTCGGCCGGCTGCGAACGATTACACGCCCGCCGACAATCCGCGCTTCGTCAAGCTGCATCGCCGCTTTCCAACTGTCGCTTATCTGCGCCGCCATGCCCGCCGAAACGTGCCCAGTTTCGCCTTTGAATACATGGACGGAGGCGCCGGAGCCGACGGTGGTATCGCCCGCAACTGGAGCGCGCTCGATGCGGTCGAACTCGTGCCGCGCTACGGCGTCACCACGGCTTTGCCGCCGGTCGGTATCGACCTGTTCGGCAGGCACTACTCCGCGCCGGTCGCCGTCGCTCCCATGGGGGGGCCTTCCATCGTCTGGCCGGGCGCCGACCAATATCTCGCCGCCGCGGCGCAGCGCGCGCGTGTGCCCTATACGCTCGGGCTGGTCGGCGGCATGACGGTCGAGCGCGCAGCCGAGATCGCGCCCGACGTGCTCTGGTTCCAACTCTATCGCTGCTCCCGCAACGAGCACGCCATCGGCTTCGATCTTGTCCGCCGCGCCGAGGCCGCTGGTGTGCATGTCCTGGTTCTCACCGCCGATGTACCGGTGCGCACCACGCGCCCGCGCGAGGTTGCGGCCGGCATCACATCGCCGTTCCGGCCGGATCTGCGCATGCTCGCCGGCATTCTGACCTCGCCCGGCTATCTCAGATCGCTGTGGAAACACGGGCAACCGCGCTTCGGCAATCTCAAGCCCTACACCGCCGACACCGCAAACGTGGATGAGGTCGCAGCCTTCGTGCGGCGTGAAATGGGCGGCGCCTTCACTTGGGATGAGGTCGCCCGCTATCGCGAGCGCTGGAAGGCTTCGTTGGTGGTCAAGGGCATCCTTCACCCGGCCGATGCGGAAAGATGCGTGTCGCTCGGAGTCGACGGCATCGTGGTGTCGAACCACGGCGGACGCCAGGTCGAAGCTCTGCCGGCGCCCATCGACGTGCTTCCGGCCATTGCTCGGGCCGTCGGCGGCCGGGTGACCCTGATGCTGGACAGCGGCGTGCGCTCGGGGCTCGACGTGGTGCGGGCCGTCGCGCTCGGGGCCGATGCTGCGTTCGCCGGCAAGGCCTTTCTGTGGGGTCTCGGCGCGCTCGGCGCGGAAGGTCCACTCCACGTGATCGATCTCATGATCGACGAGATGAAATCGGCATTCGGCCAGATCGGCGCGTCGCGGCCAGAGCAAGCACGCTCGGCCGTGATCCGTCATCCAGGTGCCCTGCACTTCTGATCTGTGTGTTCCGCACGGTGGCTTGTTCTCGCGTCCGCGGCTAACAAGATTACGGGAACGCGCTTTTTTGACGATGCCCCAGTTTCGGGACATATTGAAGCGGAGAGGTACGTGGGCGTTGAAAGAACAGAGGCCCGCGTGTAAACCCGGAAAAAGGCCAGCCATGACTGATGATTGGCGTCAACAGCCCGCGCGCGCGCGACGCGTCGCATTTCCGAAACTGGCGATCGTTGCCGTCATTGCCGGGGCTGCCCTCGCGTCTGCTTGCAGCCAGCCCTCGGATTCGCAGCAGACGGCGCAGCAGCAGGCGGCCGATGAGCAGTCGCGCAAGGAGGCCGACGAGAAGGCCTGGGCCGACGCCGAGAAGGCCGGCACCGCCGCCGCCTATACGGCATATCTGCAGAACTTCGGCTCCGGCGCGCACGTATCGGAGGCAAGTCAGCGCATCGTCGCGCTCAACGAAACGG
>WNFN01130982.1_pt1 | contig 19221 bp, 11 predicted proteins | sample 5400161 | NCBI WGS metagenome assembly WNFN01 (sample SAMN13153353, study PRJNA577476) | soil metagenome | isolation source: 80 cm saprolite on Douglas fir-dominated hillslope | place: USA:California | collected 2013-09-17 | reverse complement strand
GCGCGTTACCACGCGCCCGGACTACCCCGCAGTACCCACGGGAGGGCACATGTCAGGCAGGACACCAGGCCGGAACGCCCCGGCGAACCAGGACCAGAGGCCGGCGGCTCAGCGGCAGCGGCGGTGGAGCCACACGGCTCGCGGCGCGGCGGTCGGCACCGCGCTGGCTGTTACCGGCGCGGCGCTGGCGGTTACCTTCGCGGCGACAGCGACAGCCGTGACGCCGGCCAGCGCATCCTGGCGCATCGTCAAGCGCGTGCCCAGCGGTGCGCTGGGCGACTTCACCGCGATCGTCGCGGTCGGCCGGACCGGCGGGTGGGCCTTCAACGGAATCTCCCGGCCGACTGCCTGGAAGCGCAGCGGGCCGTCCTCCCGTTCGGGTACCAGGCAGTGGCCGCGCCCGGGGGCAAGGGGTTCGTACTGCGCATCGATCCCGCTGCGGCCGAGATAGTCCGCGAGGCTGTCCGGCGGGCGATCGACGGCGAGGCGTTGAACGCGATCACGGCCGACTTCAACCGGCGGGGTATCCCGTCGCCCCGGGATCACCTGCGGCTGCAAGCTGGCAGGCCAACCGGCAAGCCTAAGCGCGATGCATCGGGCGCCCTGGTCCTGGGCAAGGACGGGGAGCCAGAGCGGGTGCCAGTGATCTGGCAGACCTCGGCCCTCCAGAAGATCCTGCGCAGCGAGGCACTGATCGGCCGCATACGGCACTACGGCGAGACAGTGCGCGGCGGCGGCGGCCGCCCGGTGCAGCGTGCGGAGTCGATCATCACGCGCGAAGAGTGGAACCAGTTGCAGGCGGCCCTGAATGGCCCCGGGCGGCGCCGGATCAAGCGGCGCGTTCAGGACCCTTCCCTTAATGCTGCGCGTAGCTTTTGCGCGCTGTGCCAGGCGCCAATGTACTGCCTGGTAAATACCCGGCCCAGCGGCAACGCATACGCTTATTACCGCTGCCGCCGAAGCACCGGAATGCTGACCAGCCGGGTAACTGCGCGACCCTGCCCGTGCGCGGCGAATGGCTGGAGAGCCTCGCCTCTGATCTCTTCCTCGCCCAGGTCGGCGACGTTGAGCTGCTGGAGCCGCACCTCGTGCCGGGCGACACGAACGCGGCCGAGCTGGAGGAGATCGGCAGGGCTATTGCCGACCTGACCGCCGACCGCTACGTCAGGGGCATCATCCATGACAATTACGGCGCCATCCTGGCGGGGTTGCAGGCTGAGCACGCGCGCCTGGCCGAGCTTCCGTCACTGCCGCCGCGCACTAAGCGCAGGCCGACGGGTAAGACATTCGGCCAGCTCTGGAACGCGACCACGGATACCGAAGCCAGGCGGATGCTCATGCAGAAGGCCGGATTCCGCCTGAATGTCGCGAGGACGGCAAGCGGCATCACGGTTACCCATTCCTTGGACGAAGACCTGGCCCGGCGAGCTGGCCTGGCCGCCATCGGACTGCCGGTGACGGTGCCCGCTGAGGCCCCAGGGTCGCACGCTATGACTTCTACGACATGAATGGCAAGCACAAGTCGATTCGGGCTACAGCAAAGCGCTTGGCCGCGTCATCACAGGCCGACTGGGCAATTAACTAAGGTCCGTTGCCTGCCAGGTCGGTGATCAGGGCGCCGGTCACGCTTTCCTCGTACACAGCGCGTCCGGTTGCTGCCATGACCTCGCCCAGCTCTGGATCCCACGGCGTCGGCTGCGGCGTCCCGGCCAGGCGGACATGCTCGGCGTCGGCCCGCACCCCCGCAACGTAATCGGCGGCGCTCATCCGCCACGGCCGGGCGCCATGACGGCGCATGACCGAGCTTGCGATGGCGAGCCCCGGCCAGTCGAAGTCGCCGTGATAGTGCAGCTCGCCGCCGCCGCCGACAATGACGGCTGCGAGCTGGTGAAATGCTGTCGACGGCCGTCCCTCCGTGCACAGCAGGGGCGCCGAGCCCGCGCCCAGCTCTGCGGCGGCGCGGCGCAGCACAGCCGGGTTCTCGCAGACGTGCACCAGGGCGCCGCGGACCGTCAGCGCCAGCGTCATGAGCTGGTGCAAGGTGACATAGAAGGGAACGCCGAGCCGCGCTGCGCCGACGAGCCACTCCCCCAGCCCACGGCCCTCGCCCGGGAGGTTCAGCACGAGCACCCGGCTGGCCAGGTCGTCGACGACGACGTCGCTCGCCTCCCACAGATCCCTGCGCTCCTCGGCTGTCCTGGGCCGGCCAGTCCCGGTTTTGACGGCGAGCGCGCGCAGCACCAGCGTCGACGCCACCGTTCCGTGGTTTAACGCCTTGGTGTCCCCGGTGACGTCCGCCGCGAGGGCTGGCAGGAGGACAGGCGCGCCGGCGCGCCTGGCCAGGTCCTCCAGCACGCGAACTGCCTGCCCGAGCAGCGCCTGCTCCCCCTGCCTGATCAGCCTGGTCAGGCTGCCGTCCCGCACGAGCTCGTCCAGCCAGTCCCGGTACCAGCCGCAGGAGGCATGCAGCGAGCTCCCCTGCGTCGCGCGGATGGCGGCGTCACGCGCTCCGGCGAGCGCGCTCCGCTCGGCGGGGCGGTTGCGCAACGGCCCGCCCAGCTCGGCCAGCAGCTCCGGGAGGCTGCGCCCGGTGCTCTCGCGAACCGCGTTGTCCAGGTCGGCCAGGCGAACGGTAACCCGGGTCGTCCGCGTGTCCCGGTACTGCCCGGTGATGCCGATGATCACCTTGCGCTCGGCGTCGGTAGGGTGGCTCAGGCCGACCGTTCCGGTCAGCTCGCCGCCGGTGCGCTCGAGCGACCGGCGTGCCGCCGCGAGCAGCCGCTGGTATTCCGCCGCCTGGTAGAGCGGCAACACACCGCCGGGGCTGGTCCTCACCCGCCGCCTGCCCTCTCGGCATACCCGGCGACAGCGGCTTCGTCCTCGTCCTCCTCGTCCTCGGCCGGGGCGCCCGCGGCCGCCGCGTACAGCGTTTCCCCAGCGCCGAGCGGCGCGTACCGGGTCGGCCGGAACCCAAGCAGCTGCGCCACCAGGGCGTCGTTGTCCGCGTAACCGGCGGAGGCGTCGACGAGCTGCACGCCGTCCCACAGCATGAGCAGCGAGGAGACGGTGCGCGTCGTCTTGTCGTGATACATGTCGTAGTGCGCGATCATCGGCACCGTGGCGGTGGTGACCCACAGGTCGTGGCCGGTCATGAACAGGTCCAGGTCAAACTTCACCGCCAGCCCGAACAAGTCGGGCTTGTACCGCTCGTCGATGCCCACGAACGCCTCGTCGAGCGCGATCATCCGCGGGCAGTGGTCCTTGGCCGAGGAGTACAGCGCGTTGGCGGCGGCGAACAGCGGCAGGTGGATCGCGGCGGACTTCTCGCCGCCGGACATGACCGAGTGCTTCGCACGGGTCAGCCGCGCCTCCGGCTCGCCGGGCTGGATCAGCAGCAGCTCGAACGTATGCCAGGACCGGTAGTCGAGCACGCTCGCCAGAGCCTCCCGGTAGGTGGCCCGCGGGTGGCCGGCGCGGTAGTCCCGGATCATTTCGCGGAGTAGGCCGCGCAGCTCGCCGAGCCGCTCCGGCCCGGGCGAGTCCCGCTCGAGCAGCCGTGACGCGATCCGCTGCAAGTCGGTGATCTTGTCGGACTGCGCCCAGCGGATGCCGACCGCGATCCCGGACGACATCGGCTTGGACCTGGTGTCGGAGTTCATGTCCCGGGTGAGGTCCCGCGCGGCGACCACCCGCCCGTGGATCTGCTGGGCGAGCGCGGCGAGCAGCTGGTCCTCGAGCACCTTGCGTTCCCGGTCCTCCAGGAGGACGCCCTGGTCGGCCGCGCGTTCGGCGATCCGGGTGGCGAACTCGGCGACCGCCTTGCGGCCCTCGTCGTCGATCACGTGCACTGTGACGACGGCGCCGGGCTCCCAGTCCACCCGGTAGTCCTGGTCGCAGGCGGCGAGGGCCTCGGTGAAGTCCTTCAGTGCGACCGACATCCGGTCCGCGGTGTTCTTCAGCGTGCCCTCGGTGACCGGGCGCCCGCCGCGGGTGGCGGCGGTGAACGCGTCGAGGATGTCCGCGACGCCCGGGGGAAGCACCCCTCGCACGGCTTCCGCGGGGCCCGGGGGAGGTCCGGGGTCGCTGGCTAGCAGCGCGGCCAGCTCGTCGCTGGCCCGGGCCGGATCCGGCCAGCGGGCGGGGTCGGGCCACGGTCCCGCGGCCGCGACGCCGGCCAGCGGGCGCAGGTCGGGCCGGGCGTACTCGCCGAACTGCGCGGCCTGCTCATACAGTTGTCCGACCGCCTCGGCGAGCGACTGCCGCTCGTTCCGGAGTTCCGCTGCCGCGGCGGTGGCCTGGTCGTGCTCGGCGCGCGCCCGCGCGTCGAGCTCGCGGTAGGCCCGTTCCGCCGCGGCGATAAGCCGTTCGGTCGCCCGGATCTGCTCTAGGACCTGCTGGACGTCGGCCTGCAGGGACTCCTCCAGGGTGCGGAACTCCTCCTCGAGGGCCTGCTGCAGCCGTTCCCGTTCGGCCAGCGCCTCTTCGGCCTCGGCGCACTCGAGCTTGCGCCGGTCGATCGCCTCGGTCTGCTCGGCGAGGTCGTCTTCGGCCTGGGCCAGCTTGGCCCGCTCGGCGTGCAGCTGGGTCGCGGCGTCCTCGAACTCCGCGGCCGCCCGCGCGATCGCGTCCACCTGCTCGGCCGCGGTCGGCATCCGGCGCTCTGCGGCGGCCTGCCGGAGCTGCCTGGTCTTCGCGTCGACCTGGGCGATCGCGGCGTCCACCGCCGTCCTGGCCGCCGCGACCTCGTCCCGGGCCCGGGCCAGCAGGGCGGCGTGCGTGCCAACGGCCTCGGCGGCCTTGGCGACCGGCCGGGTGTCCGGCAGTTCCCGCCGGGCGCGCCGGCAGTCCTCGAGCAGCTCGGCGGCCCGCTCGTGGTCGGCGGCCAGCTGCTGCTCGTCCGCGACGGTCCGCGCGATGAGCTGGTCGAATTCTGCGAGCCGGGCGCGGCGACGGTTGGCGCGGTTGGTCGCGCCTATGTACTCCGGGGTCGCCTTCGGCCGGGCACCGGCGTGCACGCCGTAGGTGAACTGTGCCTTCGTGCTGACCGCGGGGACCATCACCCCGCCTATATCGTCGGTGAGCGCGATCGAGCGCAGCACCGCCGTGACCGTGGCCGGCGCGACGTGGTCTTGCTCCTCGGGGACGAGGATGTCGGCGAGCGTGCGGCCGCTGACCGGGACGGACGGGATGAGGTAGCCGTCCGCCTCGGCAGCGGCCAGGGCCGCTGCTGTCAGCGCCGTGTCGGGGTGGACCCAGGCGGTCAGCAGCCCCGCCCCGTACAGCGCGCCCTCGACGGCGGCGGCCTCCGCGTCGGCGATCCCGTCCGGGAACCGGACGAGCTGCCAGAGCGGGGCGCCCAGCCGCCCTTCCCTGCTGGCGGGGCGCAGGTCGCTGGCGGGCGGCGCGTCGTCCTGCTCCGCGGCGATCGCATCGCGCTGCGCGCGCATGGCCGCAAGACGCTCGCGGACCTCCCGCAGACCCGTTTCCAGGTTCGCGCGGGCGGCGATGGTCGCGGCCTGGCGCTGCGCGGTGCGGCTGTCGAACACCTCGGTGATGCTGGTGGCGCCCGGCTCGCCGATATGGTCCAGCGCCTCGGCCAGCGCCTCGGCGTCGGGCCGGGCGATGATGTAAGTGGCCAGCAGCGCGGCGGCGTCCGGCGAAGCGGAGGCGTCCGGCGGGGCGGCGTCATCAGGCAGAGCGCCAGCGGGGCCAGTCCAGCGGCCGGCCCAGGCGGCTAGCTCGTCAGCGGCCGCCTGGCGGGCTTGCGCAAGGCGGGCCGCCGCGACCGCGCAGGCCTGTTCCTGCTCGCGCTCAGCTGTCGCCTTGACGGCGAGGTCCTGCTCGGCGTACGCCCGTTTCGCCTTGGCGTCGCGGATGGCCTCGAGCAGCCTGCGGATCTGTCCCACGTCGTCGCGGCGGGCCGCCACCCGCGCCCGGGCCGTGACCAGCAGCTCGTCGCCGCTATCGACGGGGCCGAAGCCGTCGTCAGCGATGCCGGATCGCTGGGCGGCGTAGGCCAGCTCCGCGGAGAACTTGGCTTCCGCGGTCCTCGCCGCGGTGGCGCGCCGGCTGAGCTTGCCCGCCGCTTGCTGGGCCTCGGCGAGCTGGCGACGGTCCCGTTCCAGCCGGCCGAGCTGGCCTGCCACCTCGCGCGCGCCGGCCAGCATCTCGCGGCGCTTGTCCTCGATCCGGCCCTGCGCCTTGTACTCGTCGGAGTTCTTCAGCCCGGCCAGGCGGCCCTGCAGCGTCCCGCCTTCGTCGCGCCGGGCGTCGCGCTCCTTCTCGGCTTGCCGCTCGGTCTCGACCGCGCGGCGGTAGGTCACGGCGGCCACGGTGATCTTCTCCGCGTGCTCGGCCGCCGCGCCGGCCCGCGCCTGCAGCCGGTCCAGCCGGAACTTCACGTGTGCCCGCAGGTAGGCGCCGTAGTGGGTGAGGAAGTCCTGCACGGCCGCGTTCGCCGCGGTGAAGTCGTCGAAGAGCTTCTGCACCGCGGCAAGGTTCTCGAAATCGCGCGCGGCCTGCTGCACCAGGTCCTCGTCGACGGGGCTCAGCCCCGAGGACAGCGTGTCCGACACCTTGGCCGGGTCGAGGTCCTTGGCCAGCAGCGGGCGGCGCAGCGCGAGCAGCAGGTCGAGCAGCTGCGCGTACCGGTCCCGGCCGAGGCCGAACAGCCGGAAGTCCACCAGGTCCCGGTACTCGGTCGCGGTCCTGCGCCAGGTGTCCGGTTCCAGGAGGGCCTTGAGCTGCCTGTCGGTCAGCGGGCGGGAGTCCGCCGACAGCAGGCCGAAGTCCACGCCGAGCCGCTTGCTGGTGACGTAGAACGACATCCGCACGCCGTCGGTGTTGCGGTGCGCGCGCATCCCGATGATTAACGTGACGGTCTCGGGACTGCCGGTTTCCGCGCTAGTGGAGCGCGCGAACTCCATCCACACGTAGCCGTACTCGGACTCCTGGCCGCGGTACAGCAGGTTGGACTTCATCGTTCGGTTCTCGCCGCTGAACGGGTCCAGCCGCCGCGAGTCCGCCACTCCGTCGAGCACGAACGGGAACAGCACCTCCAGCGCCTTGGTCTTGCCCGACCCGTTGTGGCCACGGAGCGCCAGCCGGCCGTCGGCGAACACCCACTCCTCGTCAACGTAGTCCCACACGTTGATCACGCCCGCGCGGGTGGGCTGGAACCGGTCACTCATCGGGTTCTCTCATACCAAAGTCCAGGCCGAGCTGCCCGACCGCGTGCCGCACCGGGAGCGCCAGCTTGATGTTGCGGTACCGGGCGGCCGCCGGGAACACCAGCACGCCGCCGGGCACCGGGCGCAGCAGCCGCAGGTCGGCGAGGAACGCGGCCGCCGCGGCCAGCAGCCCGCGTGGGTCGTGCTGCCAGGTGATGGTGAACGAGGCGGCGCCAAGCTCGTCGTAGAGCTCGTCGATCATGACGCGGAGCCTGCTGTATTCGACGAACGGAACGACCAGCGGCGCGGCCTGGGCCGACGGAGCGGGCCGTTCGGGATCAAAATGCTCGCCGGGCGGGGCGGACCACGCGAGCTCGTGCACGACGCCGGCCACCGGCAGCGCCGAGTCGATGCGGGCGAGCAGGTCGCGCTGGTCCTCGGCCTCCGCCGGCGGCTCGAGGCTGGTCAGCGTCTCATCCGGGTCCTCGATAACGTCGGCGATCTTCGCCAGCAGCAGGCCCGCGGCGCGGTTGACGGCGCCGCCGCGGCCGGGGAAGGGCCGGTCGGTGAACCGGCCGCCGGCGTCGGCCAGCATGATTCCCTCGGCGCGCCGCTCCACGGCCAGGCCGGTGAGCCGGGCCAGGTTCTCGGCCACGCCGGACTGGCGGAGGGCCTCGGCGATCTCTGGCTCGGCCTGCGCGTAGTAGACAGCGGGGTACTCGATCAGCGCGCGGGCGGCGCGCTGGGCCGCGGCCTCGCGCTGCGCGCCCCGCTTGGCGCTGACGAACGTGCTGTCCAGCAGGCCGGCGGCACTGGTCAGGTGCTGCACCGGGCGGGCCGGGCGGAACAGCGCGGCGCAGATGTCGTGGTCGATGTCGTAGAGCGCGTCGCCGCGTTCGGTGTCGCTGGCCCAGGACTCCAGGGACCCGTCGGAGAGCCTGAGCGCGCCGCGATTCACCAGCCAGTCGAGTACGTCCACGACCGCGGCCTTGTGGGCGGTCACCGTCGGGTCGAAGCCGAGGCCGTCGATGGCGTTCGCCGCCGGGGTGAACGCGCGCACCAGGTCGGCGAGGCTGATCTCCACCCGGGATCGCTGAAACGAGGCCAGCACCAGGCACAGGTAGGCCAGCCGGCGCCGGTCGAACGGCTTGCCGTAGCGGGAGGAGAAGATCGCCGACTGGGTGGGGTCGAGCGCATCGAGGCGGCGGCTGAGGCGTACCTGGCGGGTCGTCGCGATCAGCGAGTAGCCGAGCAGTTCGCGGAAGTCCGCGGTCATCTGGTCGGCCCAGCGCAGCACCTGCTCGAGGGTGCCCGGGCGCGGCCGGGTCGCGGTGATCACATCGTGGGTGAGCACCAGCCGGACCGCGTGCTGATAGGAGCCGAGGTCGCTGAGCGCCACGCCAGTGCCGACCCGGGCGGCCGACCCCCCGGAACCCTCCGCAGTGGCGGCTTTGGGCAGAGCCACGTGCGTCATCGCCTCCCCGCGGGCTCGAGCTGGAGCTCGAAGCCCGGCAGGTGCAGGACGCCGTTCTTGGTCTGCACGGCGCTGCCCTCATCGTTCGGGATCAGGCGCATGGTGAGCACGTCGTTGCCGCCGGACGCGGCGGCCAGCCGTCCGGCGACGACCGTGCGGGCCTCGGTGGCGAGCGTGAGCAGGCGCAGCAGGACCTTCATCTCCGCGTCGTCGAGGACCCTGACGTGCGCGCCTGACTGCAGCAGCCGCCCGGCGGCCTCGCGTTCGGCGTGGCGCTCGGCCGCCTGGCGGCGGCGCAGCTCCGCCCTGACCGCCGGGTTGGAGCGGGTCGGCTGGGGAACGCCCGGGGTCGGCGCCTTCCCCCGGCGGAACAGCGTGACCGAGATCTCCACGCCAGGCGCGTCCCACCAGGTCGCGCGGCTGGAGATCTGCTCGTCGTCGTCGTGCGCGCCGCCGAGGTGCCGCGCGGACCTGATGTTGAACGCCCCCGACATGAGCGCGTAGGCGGCGCCCTCGTCGGGCGTGTTGAACACCCACTCGGCGAGGTGGCGGAGCTGCGAGGAGCGGTTCACCCCGCCGCGTTGCGCTTCGGTGACCTGGCGGAGCAGCGCGATCACGCCGGAGACGGCGGCGCGGGTGGCGGTGCGCAGGCCCGCCGCCTTGGACTCCGTAACGGCGTCGTCGGCGAACCAGGCTCGTAGCGCGGCCCAGCGGCGGCGCCAGTCGTCGAGCAGCTCGTCGCGGCCGAGGAAGGGGCGCTCGTCGGCCTCGGCGGCCAGACGCAGCATGGCGTCCGGTGCGCCCGCCGCCGCCTCGGCCTCGCCGACCGCCGCGGACAGCCGCGGCAGGTAGCGATCGAGCTCGGCCATGAAGTCCGTCATGTGGGTGAGCAGGGCGTTCTTGTACCGCAGAAACGTGTCCGGCGAGGTGTCGGTGGACCGGATGATCTCGCCGAGCGTCAGGTGGAACTGCGCGGCGCGACGGGACATGTCGTCCAGGACCGTGTCCAGGCGGGAGAGCCTCCGGTAGACCTGCTCCTTGTCGTGAGCCCCGGTGGCCGCCGCGAGCGCCTTCAGGTCGTCGAGGATGTCGGAGAACACCAGCCGGGACAGGTTCGCGTCCCGGATCCGTGCGCTGAGCACGTCCTCCACGGCGGCGAACGCGCGGTAACCCAGCTCGCTGAACTGGTAGACGGACTGCCGGTTCCGGTACCTAGCCAGGCTGCCCGCCCGGGAGGCGTCCTCGAGCCGGTGCACCATGCCGTCCTCGGCCAGAGCGTCCAGCTTCTCCCTGAGGCTGCCGTCCAGCCGGGGAGCCTCGTCGTAGACGGCGGCCAGCTCGGCCAGGGCGGTCGCCACGTCGTCGGTGTGCGCCTGGACCTGATGCACGCCGCGGAGCCGGTCCAGCGCCCGCAGCACCCACAGATAGGCCACGTGATCATCACGCCGGGTGAAGTTGAACAGCCGGAACCGGTCGCTGACAGCGAGCGCGTCGAGATCCAGCGAGTTCCGCTCGCCTAGGTGCGCGCTATCGTCGGTCTGGTCTGCCATCGGCTAGTCTCGTATCCCGAATCGTCCACGGCTGCAGATCCTGGCCAGCACCATGCTATGCGCGGCGCGGTGGCCCGGCTTTCCGTGGAGATAATGCGGTCACGGAACCGAGCCGTTGCTGACGGGTGTCAGGCCCGCTCGCTCTGTTCTGTTCAGGCGGCTCGGGGCCAGGGCCGGGAAGGTTACCTCGACCCGGAGGCCGCCGCCTGGCCGGGGCAGGGCGGTCAGGGCGGCGCCGTGAGCGTCGGCGATGGCCTGGACGATGGACAGGCCGAGACCGAGGCCCCGCCCCTGTCCGGTGCGGTCGGCACCGAGCCGCCGGAAGGGCTGCAGGGGCCGGTCGGCTTCGGTCGGTGGTATCTGCGGCCCGGTGTTGGCCACGGTCAGGAAGGCGTGCCCGGCCCCGGTCCCGGTTGTCACCTCGATCCAGCCGCCGGCCTGGTTGTGGCGCAGCGCGTTGTCCACGAGGTTGGCCACCATTCGCTCGGCCAGCCGCGGGTCGCCGGTCAGCGGTGCCGGGCAGGCCGCCGTGCGGAGGTCCAGGCCCAGGTAGGAGGCTTCCGCGCGGCGGCCGTGCAGGACCTGGCCGCTCACCCCGGCCAGGTCGAAGGGTTCCTGCCGGTCCAGGCCTGCCTGCCCGCGGGCCAGGGTGAGCAGCGCCTCGATGAGCTGTTCCTGCTCCGCTCCTGAGGCAAGCACGCGCTCGTGCGCTCGGCGGAGGGACTCGATGGTGGCGGCGGGGTCGTTCAGGGCGAGCTGGCTGACCAGCCGCTGCCGGCCCAGCGGCGTGCGCAGTTCGTGCGAGGCGTTGGCGACGAACTGGCGCTGGGAGCGGAACGACGCCTCCAGCCGGGCGAGAAGCCCGTCGAAGGTGTCGCCGAGTTCCTTGATCTCGTCGTCGGGCCCGTCAAGGGCGAGGCGCTCGTTCAGGCTGCTGGCGGAGATCCGCTGGGCGGCGGCGGTGATCGTGCGCAACGGGCGCAGTGCGCGGCCGGCCGTGTTTCCCGAAGCCGCGTTGCGCCCGGCGGTGGCTGCCCCCGCGGCCGTCGCCTGGCACGTGGCCACCGCGACGGCCACCAAGGCCAGCGCAGCCACGTGACGCCGCGAGCGATTCGGCGCCAGCCTTCCACGAAACGCACACATCTACCGCCGCCCGGGCGCGTACCCGAGGGCTCGCGACGACCTTGCCGAAGGGTGTGGTTGGACCGTCCCGGAGGAGGAAGTGCAGCGATTCCTGGGCCACCCAGCCGGTATGCGGGCCACCGACGTATATGAAGCGCTGGGGTGGCCGGTGCGCGGAGAGTCCTCGTCGTCGGCTTGAGAGCGCCGTCGCGGTATTGGAAGACCTCTATGGTCTTCACTAGGATCTCATCCAGACATCCCGAGGCTGGACGGATGACATCCCTACCCTCCAGTCCGCTGGCGACTGCGACGCCGTTCGCTGGACCGGGGACGCGGGCCTCGTGCGCGATCGGCCATAGCCGCCCAAAAGTCGATAAGCTGCCCGCGCCGCATTTCCTGCCACGGCGCCTTGCGGCGGCTGAGGGATGTCCTGGTCAGTAGGGTCTGCTGCCTGCGGCAGAACGCCTCGCTCATCTCCCACCCGGGCCACGTTCCCTTCGGCGGGTACGGGCAGAGCTCGAAGGCGCAGCCGTCCACGCAACCGATTCCCGGAGCGGAGGATGCCGCGGTGCCAACGGTGAGCCCGGAGCCGAGGGCCGGGCGGTACCGGGTGATGCACGGCGGCAGGTCGTGCCGGTTCGAGCGGTTCAGGCGCCGTTCGCTGTCGCGCGGCTGGTCACCCCGGTCCGCGAGGTTCAGCAGCAGGAGCACGTCGGCGACCAGTTGCTGGGCGCGCCCGTTCAGCGCGGTCCACCCGGCGGATGGCGGGATCCACAGCCGGTGCTTGCGGTAGGTCGCCCCCTCGCTTGTCTTGCGGGAACCTACCTGCCCGACCACGCCGCTCTCGTCGATCCACATATACCGCTGCGGGTGCCCGGTCTTCAGTGCCAGGACGGCGAGCTGGGCTGCCTCGCGGACGAACGGATGCGGTTCGCCAGGCACGCCAGTATGCGGATTGCGGTCCGTACTCTCACGGCCGGCGACGTCAAGCCAATGCTTAACGATGGCTTCGGGGTTGGCGTCCTGCTTAGCGGCGGGATGTTCCGACTGCTCTGACAGGCTCAGCAGGCACAGCGCCTGGATGAGGGTCAGCTGGGAGAACCAGTATTCGGTTCCTTTCAGCATGTCCAGGGCCTGCTCAGCCAGGCGCATGCGCACCTCATACCGTGCGTCGGGATGGGCGGGCCGCCGGTTGGCGGCGTACTTGAATCCCTGCGCGACCGCGATCTCCAGTGCGATGGACAGATCTTCTTCGCCGGGTCGCCGCCCGTACTTTCCGATATGCCGTAGCCATCGGTCGAGGTCCGCCTGCACCTGCTCAGCCAGGCTCCTGCCAGCGTCACTGCTGCCTGTCGCGCCGACGGAGCCGACCAGCATCGGCGCCAGCCAGGCGCTGATGACCGATGCCTGCCAATGGCCGCTGACGCTCGCGAGCCCAGACGGTGCGCGGTTAGCCCGCTTACCGTTCGCGGCTGCCCGCTCGGTTGCACAGATCGGGCACGGCGCGACGAGCACTCCGGTCACCGCCTGGTAAGCCGCGTCGCCTCCGGGCCCGATCTCCTGCGCCGCCGCAAGCTGGACCGGGTAGGACCGCTCACTGCAGCCGATCTCATACAGCTGCTGGTAGGCAGGCCTGTCGAGCCGCGGGTCTTCGCGCCACCGGTCATCAAGCCTGCGCGCCGCCTCTCCAAGGCGGCGCACCAGCGCGATCTTGCCCTCCTCCAGCGTTCTCGGATCCTGAGCGTGGATCCGGGGCCACCGGTTCCTGATCTCCTTGGCGATGGCGTGGTGGGCAGGCTCGGCTGCGTCGCAGTCGATCTCAAGCGCGGCTGCGTACATGTCCAGGACCTTGTTGTCGTCGCGTTGAGCGGCGGCCTCCCGCAGCGGCGCGACCAGCCTTTGCTGGGCCTGGGCAGGGGGAATGCCCAGGTGGCGGTGTCGCTTCGCGCTGGTGACGGACGGGTGGCCACTCGTGCCCGGCCGGCCACCCGTGCCTTCCGTCGTCCGGGAGCGCAGTACCAGCGCGATCAGGAACTCCCGGCCAGGTCCCGGATGCTGGAGGGCCTCCTCCCAGTAGGCGGGCTCCTGCAGGGCGACGTCCAGCAGCCGCGATCCGAGATATGCCTGCATGAGGCTGTGCGGGAACCGGACGCTGTTGCCGCGCACCTCGACAAGGTCCAGCTGGCTGGCCCAAGCCGCGGCCAGGCGCACATCGATGTTCGAGACCCCGGCCGTGTGCCGCGTGTCCTGGTCGAATCTAGCGAGCCTGGCCTGCACTTCCGCGGAGATTCTCGTGGCCGGCTTGAGGTCATCGAACTCGACCTCAAGCCGGTCGTGCCGCAGGCCCACGCAGGCGAGCGCGGAGAGATGTTCGATCGCGGCGACGCGTTCGGCCTTATTCAGCGGAACATCTTCCCGGAGGTAACCAGAAATGAGCGCCCTCTGCCATGTCTCCAGTAGTGCCAGCCGCAGTTTCGAGCGATCCACGCCACGGGTGTCCGCCACCCCGTCCTGGCCCCCCGAGCTGGGATCCAGCAGGCCCTTGAGCTGCAGCTCGCGGGTGATCTGCAGGTACAGCGGCGCCTCCACCACGTCGGCGGTTTCCACGATCCAGGCGAGCCTGCGCTCGTCCTCGCTTGTCCCCTCGCTTGCGATGTAGGCCAGCGCCGCCTCATAGCTCAGCGGTTCCAGCGCGAGGATCGCGGCATCGGTGGCCCGGAGCGGATCGTGCGGGCGGGAGGCGATGACAAGCGGCAGGTGCTGCTGGTGCGCCTTCCGGATGGAAGCGCGGATGATGTTATCCCGCTCCTGCTCGGCAGTGGTCCCGACGAGAGCCTCTTCCAGGCCGTCCGCGAGCACGACGATCCTTCCGTCATTGCGCAGTCGGCGCCAGATGGTCTCCCCCTCGGAGGAAAAGATCAGGCGCTGGTTCTGGTTCACCTCGCTGAGGAAGCGCTCCCGCGCCAGGCTCTCGAAGTCCAGGATCTCGGTGGCGTCCCGCAGCCGGACCGGTACCGGGACGGCGCGCTTGTCGGCCAGCAATTCGGTCAGCCTGACCAGCACCGCGGTCTTTCCCGCTCCAACGCCGCCGACCAGGACATGCGGACGCGTCCGGCGCTCATGCAGGTCCGCCATCACCACCTTGCACAGTTCGTCGCGTCCTACGACCTCATCGAGGATTGTCCCCGCCGTCGGAACCAGCTCGCGCGATTCGGTTCGTGCCCTGGCCCGGTACCGCCGCAGCAACCCGAATAGCCGCCAGAGCACGAAGAACGACGCCACGGCGAGCAGCAAAACTGACGTCAGGACATTAGAAATAGCGCCGCAGGTGAAGCCGAGCGGTGCGCACCTGCGGTCGGGGTCGTACGGCAAAGCCGACGGCTCCCCGTGCACAATCACATAAATGGACCAGCTCAGCCAGACAAGGAAGAGGAGCACCGCAAAGCCGGTCAGTAAGGTCAGCGCCCAGATCAGCAGCCCCGGCCGCCAGGTTTGAGGCTCGTCAACGCCGCTCCGGTCACGACGGCGAGGATGAGGGTCGCCGAACATTCGCGTGAGCCCTGGTATAACCATCCGCCTACGTGGTGGCAGCCGCCTCCTCGCACCGATCATCGTTCCCTCCCCCATCACCGCGCGTGGCAGATCGCACACATTGCGGCTCGCGTCAGGACCTCCCGGTGGCACTGGGCGTGTCAGCTAGTAACGGCCAATCAGCGATAGCTCACGTTTCCCACCGAGGACGCCCAGATACGGCCGTCGGTACGCCATCGCCCCATGGAGTTGGAGTTGCGTCCAACGGAGTGGTGTACCGACCGGCCCGCTGATGGGCGTGGCGTAGGGGTGTGAGGCGGCCACCGCGTGATCCTTCGAGCGAACTGCCAAGTCGACTCGAGGGAGAACTACGCGATGGCCGCCAAGCCCAGCATCGATCCTGCCCGGCTGTTGGAAGAGCAGTTGGCGTCCGCCTCGCCGGACCTGCTGCGCTCGCTGCCCCGAGCGAGACGGCACCCATTGCGGCGCTGGTCAGGAGCTGCTGTGTGCCGTGGAGGGCGAAGCCGGCGGCCACGGCGGCGGCGAGGTTGAACAGGAACAGGAACCAGAGCACCTGCCTGGAGGGGAACAGCGGCTTCATGGGGAGTGTCCTTTCGAATTGGGGAGCTGTGAATGCTGTTGATTGCGGGCTGGCTGGGGTCAGATGCCGGCGAGCGCCGCGGCGGTGCCGTTGACTCGCTTGGTGATCAGGGCGATGGCGGCCCGGCGAGTGCGGCGGCGGCGGCCAGGAAGGCGTTGTGCATTGCGGCGGTGAACGTGGCATGGCTGAGGTGGGTGATGGCGCTGGCGGCCTGGGGCCAGGGTGCGGTGGGTCACTGCGGCTATGCCGACTGAGACCGCGCTTTTGACCTGGGCCAGCTGGGTGGTGGTGAGGCAGGCAGGTGGGCGGCGTGCCAGCTGGCCGGCAGCATGCTGCTGATCTTCGCGGACATGACCGCGCCGAGCACGGCGGTGCCGAGCGTGCCGCCGACCTGCATGGCGGTGGACTGCAGCCCGCCGACCACGCCGGCCAGCTGTGCCGGGGCGTTGCCGACGATGACGTCGGTGGCGCCGACCAACACCGGGCTCAGGCCGAGGCCCAGCATCACGAACCAGACGATGGTGTCGTTCGGGCTGGCGGTGGCGGCCAGGTGGGACAGGCCGAACAGGGCGATGGCGCGCCGGCCACGATGGGGTGCGCGGGCCGGTTCTGCTGATGAGCGTGCCGACGAGGGGGAGCCGATGATGAGCATAGCGGTCATGGGCAGCAGATGCACGCTGGCGGCGATGAGGTCGAGGCCGTGCACGTTTTCCAGGTAGAAGGTCATGAAGAACATGGCGCCGTACAGGGCGAACATGAGCAGGATGACCAGCACCGTGCCGGCCGACAGGGACGCCGAGCGGAACAGCTTAAGGGGCAGCAGCGGCTGCCGGGCACGGGACTCGCGGATGACAAACAGCAGCCCGAGCAGCGCGGTGCCGCTGGACCGTGCCGCCGTGGTGGTCCTGCGGCAGCTCGCCGAGGCCGGGCCCAGTGCGCTCCGGCGAGCTGGCGGCCCGGCTGGAGGTGGAGGCGCCGCATGTCACCCGGCAGGTGCAGCGGCTGCAGCACGCCGGCTACGTGGACCGCGTGCCGGACCCGGACGACCGCCGCGCGCAGCTCATCCAGCTCACCCCCTCCGGGAGGGCAGCATCCGACCGTATCCGCGAGGCGGGCACAAGCAGCATGCAGGCTGCTCTCGCGGACCGGCCCCCGCAGGAGCTGCACCAACTCGCCACGCTGCTGCACCGCATGGTCGATGACTTCCTCGCCTACTCCGCCGAAGAAGAACGCGAGCAGCCAGCGCGCGGACCACGAGCACCCGCGAAGTCAGTCACGCACCTGCCGCTCAGGTTCCGTGCCAGCCCAGCGTCGCTGGCGTTCGTGCGGATGCGGGCTCGTTCGCGGCGCTGGCCGGCAGCACGCCGAGGGTTGGGGAGCGCTGGCATCGCGCCAGCACAGGCGTGCGTCCCACTCCCCATCTGCCGTCCCCGGCCGCGGCCGGAGGCTTGCACACATCGCCGCGGAAACCGGCGCACGCAAGGGTGGGGAAGCCGCCCCTTCCTGCGGACAACAGACCCATGGACGCGCAGAATGTCCTGTGCCGAATAAGTCGGCCCGGGAGATCCGGTCTGAACTGCGCGGGCCTCCTTGAGTGGCAACGGCAACCTTGATCATTTCGTCGTTCACGACGGTGAGATGTGCACGTGTCTGGAGTCCTGCCATCGAATCTGTGCCAACACTCAGCGCTTTGGTCGCGGGTGAGCGGGTCAAGAAGGGAGGACCGGGCCAGGTAGAGCAGCATAGGAGACTGTCGCGTAACTCTGGAGACGGGCGGTGCCGGTTGTGGTCTTGCCGCGGCCGGGGGACTGGGTTTGCGCCTGGGGTGTCGTGACCGGGCCTGGGCTGCCGGCCGGCCGCTGTGGCCGGTTTTGGGCGGGCCCTGGGGCGCTGTGCGGGCGGTCCGGTCTGCGGGGGCTTGTCCGGCGGCCCTGTCCCGGCCCTGGCTCAGGTGGCCAGGGCCGGGACGGCGGCTTGGGCGGTGCGCTGCTGGCGGGCGCGGCGCCGCCGGGCGCGGATGGCCTTGAGCAGGTTGTGGCTGGCAGCCCACAGGTGCAGTTCGAGGTCGACCTTCTCGTCGCGGTAGCTGAGGTGGGTGCCGAGGCGGGCGAACAGCTGGGCGAAGACCGGCTCGATGATCGCGGCGCGCTGCCGGTAGAGGGCCTTGCCTTCGGGGGTGTCCAGCCGGGCGGCCATCTGCTGCCAGGAGTCTTTCCTGGTCTTGGGTTTCTTGCCGTCGTCCAGCCGCCCGGTCTGGCGGGCCTCCCGGGTGACCGCGACATACAGCTCGGCCTGGCAGTCTGCGGTGAAGTTGGCGTCGCTGGCGTACCCGGCGTCAAACAGCGCCGTGCCGATCGGGTCGCCGATGCCGGCGGCGTCCAGGGTGGCGCGGCCCTTGCCCAGCAGCGGGTGCAGGGCGGCCACGTCCGCCGGGCTGGGGTGGGCGCCGATGGCGTAGATGACCTGGTGCTTCCCGGCGAGGGCCTGGATGTTGTGCAGCTGGCCGAACCCGCCGTTCTTGGCCTGCATCACCTTGCTGGACGGGTCGGTGGTGTTGATCTTCAGCGGCTTGCCCGCGGCCGCCGGGGCCGGCCCGGTGACATCAGCCAGCGCGGCGGCGGCCCGCTCGGCGGCCCGCCGGGCCCTGGCCACATGCGAGCTGTGAGCGGCGCCCGCCGGGGCGCGCCCGTCGGGGCGCTTGCCCGACCCGGCCGCGGCCTTGGCCGCGGCGCGGCGCTGGTAGTCCGCGGCCTTCGCGTCCGCGGCGGCCGCCTCGGCCCCGGCGCTGGCCTGGCAGCGGGCCGCCCGGTCCCGCAGCCCGGTGATCTTCGCCGCCCGCTCCGCCTCGGCGTCCTGCTGCCGCTGCTCCTCCGCGGCGGCCAGCCGGGCCCGTGCCCGCTGCCGGCGGGCCAGCGTGCCCGCGGCGCGGGCCAGCGTCCCCGGCCCGCCCCCGGCCCGCCCGCCGGGGGCGGCCAGCACCGCCGCCGTCACCGGTCAGGGCGTCCTGGGCGGCGTCCTCGGCCCGGGCCTGCGCGATCCAGGCGTCCACCTCGGCGGCGACCAGCCGCTCCAGCTCCCCGATCTGCAGGTCCAGCTCCCCCAGGGTCACGTTCGCCGCCATCGACGCGCTGGCCCGCACCTTCGTCCCGTCCCCGGCCACCACGTCCACGCTGACCAGGCCCTCCCGCGCGCACGCGACCACCGACTGGACCAGCAGCCCCTTCACCGGCTGCTCGTGCCGGGTGACGAACCGGTGGATGGTGGAGTGGTCGGGGTGCAGGTTCGCGCAGATCACCCGGGCGCCCACATCGTCGAAGGTGGCCATCTCGATCGCCCGTGACGACCGGATCCCCTTGCAGAAGCAGTAGCCGGCCAGCGTCACCATCATCGCCGGGTGATACGCCGGGCGGCCCTGCCCGTCGGCCCGGTACCAGGAGGTGAACGACGCCAGGTCCATCTCCTTCGCCAGCGCCAGCAGCTCCCAGGCCAGGTGCCGCGGCGGCAGCCACTCCCGGGCGTCCGGCGGCAGCAGGTACCCCTGGCCCGGATCGTCACCGCGGATGAAATTCTGAGGCATAACCAACTATCCCATACACGGATAAGACATGCCAGAACCGACACGCCGCGGCCACGACACGCGCGCAACGCTAACCTTGACAAGACAAGATCACGAGTTACGCGACAGCCTCATATAGGCGTGGGTTGAGCGGGCCGAACTGGTTGGCCACGAAGCGGGCGTGGTTCTGCGCCGTCTTGCGCGCCTCGGGGTCTGTG
>WNFN01017093.1_pt1 | contig 19223 bp, 24 predicted proteins | sample 5400161 | NCBI WGS metagenome assembly WNFN01 (sample SAMN13153353, study PRJNA577476) | soil metagenome | isolation source: 80 cm saprolite on Douglas fir-dominated hillslope | place: USA:California | collected 2013-09-17 | reverse complement strand
AGAGATAGCCGGTGAGAACAATCGTCCCGAGCATCACCAGGAGCGTGACGAACCGGTGCCGCAGCACGACCTTGAGGCTGCTCTCATAGAGGGCGAGCAGGCCGTCGAAGCCGCGTTCGAGTAGCCGGTAGAGGCGACCGTGCCCTGCCTTGTCCTCGGGCTTGAGCAGGCGCGAGCACATCATCGGTGTCAGCGTCAGTGCGATCACGAGAGAGAGGACCAGGGAAACGCTGACCGTGACTGCGAATTCGCGGAACAGCAGCCCGACATAGCCGCCCATGAGGAATAGCGGGATGAACACGGCGATCAGCGAGAGCGTGATCGAGACGATGGTGAAGCCGATCTCGCCGGCGCCCTTGAGCGCCGCCTGCATGGGGCTCAGGCCCTCTTCCAGGTGGCGCACGACGTTCTCGATGACGACCACGGCGTCGTCGACCACGAAGCCCACCGCGATGGTCAGGGCCATCAGCGATAGATTGTCGAGGCTGTAGCCCAGCACGTACAGCACGGCAAAGGTGCCGATCAATGACAACGGTGAGCAGCAAGGTGAATTGCACATCACTGACCGACGCGCGGATGGTCTGGGTGCGGTCGGAGAGGATCGACACCTTGATCGTGGGCGGGATCGAGGCCTCGAGCTGCGGCAGCATCGCCTTGACGCGATCGACCGTCGCGATGACGTTGGCGCCGGGCTGCCGCTGGATGGCGAGAATGATCGCCCGCTGCTGGTTGTTCCAGCCGGCAAGCAGGTTGTTCTCCGGTCCGTCGATCGCCTGGCCGATATCGCGTACCCGAACCGGCGATCCGTTCTGGTAGGCGATGATCAGAGAGCCGTAGGCGTCGGGCGTGAGCAGCTGATCGTTGGTGTTGAGGGTGTAGGTCTCGCGCGGACTGTTCAGGGTGCCTTTGGGAAGATCGACATTGGCCGCGCCGAGCACGGTGCGCACGGTCTCGAGGCTGATGCCGCGGGCGGCGAGCGCTTGCGGATTGACCTGCACGCGGATCGCGGGCTTCTGCTGGCCGCCGATGCCGACAAGACCGACGCCGGATATCTGCGAGATCTTCTGCAGAAGAATATTCTCCGCATAGGCATCAACCGTGGTGAGCGGCGCTGAATCGGAAGTGACGGCGAGCACCAGGATCGGCGTGTCCGCCGGGTTGACCTTCCGGATCGTTGGCGGATACGTCATGTTCGGCGGCAATTGCCCGCCGGCCGCATTGATCGCAGCGAGAACGTCTCCCGCCGCGCCATCGACGTTGCGGCTCAAGTCGAATTGGAGAGTGATCGAGCTGAATCCAAGCGTGCTCGACGAGGTCATTTGGACGATGCCGGGGATCTGGCCGAACTGCTCCTCGAGCGGCGTCGCCAGCGAGGACGCTATGGTCTGGGGATCGGCGCCCGGGAGCTGGGCCGTCACGGCGATCGTCGGGTAGTTGACATTCGGCAAGGCCGCCACCGGCAGCAGGCGGTAGGTCACCAGCCCGCACAACAAGAGGCCGAGCATCAGCAGCACGGTCGCGATCGGCCGGTTGATGAAAGGCGCGGAAATGTTCACGGGATGTCCGCTTGCTGCGCGCTCTGTCTGACCGCTTCCTGCGCCGCCTTGCCGTGCAGGACCGTGACGTGACTGCCGGGTTGGAGCTTCGACTGGCCGTCGACGACGACCTGCTCGCCCGGCTTGAGGCCGGAATCGATGAGGGCCTGGCCGTTGGTGATCTGCGCGACCGTAACGGCGCGGCTCTCCACCGTGCCGTCGGGCTTGATGACATACGCATAGGTGCCCTGCGGACCGCGCTGTACGACGGGCGCGGCGACCGTCAGCCCGTCGGGCCGCGTTTCGAGCAGCAGCCGAATGTTGACGAGTTCGCCCGGCCAGAGCCGGTTGGCGGGATTGGGAAAGTCGGCCTTGAGCCGTACGGAGCCGCTCGTCTGGATGATCTGGTTGTCCACGAGCTTGAGCGTCCCCTGGTCGAGCTTGATCTTATCGTCCTGGCTGTAGGCAAGGACCGTGAGCGCTCCCTTGGCCATCTGCTGCTGGATCTGCGGCAGATACGCCTCGGGCAGGGTGAAGATCACCGAGATCGGCTGGAGTTGGGTAACCACGACCAAGCCGTTCGGGTCGGTCGGGTGAATGATGTTGCCGACATCGAGCTGTTGGATTCCGGTCACGCCATCGATCGGCGCGGTAATGCGCGTGTAGCCAAGCTGCACCTGCGCACTCTCGATGATGGCCTCGTCCGACTTGACGGCGGCGACGAGCTGAGCCACCTGGGCTTTCTGCGTGTCGACCAGCTGCGGCGTGGCAAATCCCTTCGCCAGAAGCGGCACGTAGCGCTGGAGATTGGCTTGCGCGTTGGCCAGCTGCGCCTGATCGCGATCGCGGTTCGCTGTCGCCTGGTCGAGCTGCGCCTGGTAGGGGCGTGGGTCGATCTGCGCCAGCAGATCGCCGGGATGCACGGTGTGTCCCTCGGTGAAGGCGATCTGGGTAAGCTGTCCTTGAATCTGGCTGCGTACGACCACGGTGTTGTAGGCCTGAACGTTGCCAATGCCGCCGAGATAGATCGGAACGTCACCGCTCTTCACCGTCGCGGCGCCGCCTGTCGCCAGAGCGGCGACAACCAGAAGGGATAAAACGATCGCTGTCCTGCGGCGCATTGGCACCTCCCGCCCTGTGCGGCCTCGAACTCGTTCAGCGCAAGGTGCCCGTGCCTGGGGCCGATCCCGGCAGACGCTGAATACCCCCAACACCGAAATTCGATACGCCGGGTGTCTGTGTCGGCATCCCCGGCGACAGCGTCGTCGGTGGCATCACGCCGGGACTGAGCCCGTTCCCGAGCGAAGACGTCAATCCGGCGATGCCCGGCATTGTCGTGCCGGTTGCGCCAATGCCGCCCATGGTCGTGGTGCCCGTCATACTCGAGCCGAAGGGGACGAGACCGGAAGTGGCGCCGAGGGGCATCGGACTCAAGCCGCCGGCGCCCAATTCGGTGCTGCCGAACGGAATTCCCGTGCCGCCCACGGCCGGCGCTGCATTGCCGGGCACGCCGAGCAATGGCGATCCGCCGTTCATGCCGTTGAGCTGCGCAAGGGCGGCGCCGCTCGTCAGCAGCAGTGCTGCCGTTGCGGCGAGCGCAACGCCGCGCGCCTGGCGCGCCATACCGATCTTGCCGACCATCGAAGCCTCCTTGTTGCGCCGGCCCCATCGCCTGCGCCCCGTGTCCCTGACATATGGACCAGATGCGCCGGCGGCTTGTTCGATCTTGCGACCGTGGTCCTCGGATTGCGGTTATGGTTCACAGCTAGCGGCAGAGCATCGCCATGGGCATCGGGGCGGCGGCCATGAACGGGGCCGCCGCCGATATGCGAGGCATGCTCAGTGTGACGAAGACGACGTCACGCGTGGTGACACCGACGACGAGGCCTTGTAGCGGTCGCCGTCGGTCGTTGACGTGCGAGCGGCGTCGCCATGGACGCTGACCGAAGACTGCGGCTCAAAATCCCGGAACAAATACCCTGGGCTGTCTGCAAAGGCCATCGGGGCAGCGGCAGACAAGAGTGAAAGACCCAGTGCTGCGGCGAAGGCGTTTCTGAGGAAAACACGGCTCATGACACGATCTCCTTGGTTTGAAATCCCGATTTGTCCCGCTCCCGGCCGCGCGGTAAATCAACGGTCGCTCGTGCGTTGCAGCAGTTCGCGCTTGCACCTAGCAAGATCCGCCAATCATAGGTCAGTAGACACGAGTAAATGCACGTACCGCGTCGTCGGAGGAAAGCGTGCTCTGCTGACGTACAACGCCGCGCGGCTCGATCCTCGGCGCGACAAACAATTCGCTCTAGTTTGTGACGCGCCTTCAATGTCACGAGGTCGGCATGGACCGCATGATGGATATGCGAGCGCTTGTGGGAGTCGTGAACAGCGGTACCTTCAAGGGGGCGGCGAAGCGCCTCAAGGTGTCGCCAGCGATGATCACCAGCCATATCAATTCGCTCGAGGAGCGGCTCGGCATCCAATTGCTCAGTCGCACCACGAGAAAGGTCAATCTGACCGAGGCCGGCCGGACGTTCTATGAGCGCTGCACTCGGATCCTCGCGGAGGTCGACGAGGCCGAAAGCATTGCCAGCGCACTCCAGGTGACGCCGCGCGGCACCTTGCGATTGAATACATCGGTGACGCTCGCGCGGCTGGTTGCCCCTCTGATTGCCGAGTACGTCAAGCTCTATACGGAAGTTGCTTTCGACCTGGTCATGACCGATCGAATGGTCGACCTTGTGGAAGAAGGATTCGATCTGGCGCTTCGTGCCGGTCCGCTGCCCGATTCGAGCTTGATCGCGCGACGCATCGGGCTCGGACGGTTGGTGCTGTGCGCGTCGCCGGCTTATCTCGCCGAACACGATGCCCCCACCGGGCCGGCTGATCTGGATGGGCACAACTGCCTTCTGTCGCTTAATTCCTTTCCCGATAGCGGATGGCGCTTTATCGGAGCGGATGGCGAGCACAACATCACCGCAACCGGAAACTTCCGCACCAACAGCGTCGAAGCGTTACGCATGGCCGCCCTCTCCGGCCAGGGCATCGGACTGCTGCCTGCGGTGATCATCGCCGACGATATCCGGGCGGGGAACCTGATCCAGCTCTTGCCGGAATTCCGGACAAACGAGGCGGTCATCCAGGCGGTCTATCCGTCCAACCGACATCTCTCGGCGAAGGCGCGCACCTTCATCGATTTTCTGATCCGGCGCCTGCGGGAGGATCCCAACTGGGTCGCATATCCTTTGACTGTGGTCGGGAAGGCCGGGCGGACACAATCGCAGTCTCCGCGTCGCGTATAGAAACGCAGAGGGTGCGCCCCGCTTCACAGCGGAACGAATGCGAACGAGCAATCGCCCTGCAGGAGAACGTGATGACCAAGTGGCACTGGATGTCTCTTATCGTCGGCGCGACGGCAGCTCTCACAGCCTGTGCCGGTGGTGACATCGACTATTCGCAGCAGCGCGCGATCTCTGAGGACATAGATGCGGCGTATGACCGCGGCCCGACATCGCTGAACCCGGGCGAGAACCCTCGCGACGAGCCCGAAGGAGCGTATCCGTGGCGTATCAAGTGATGCGGCGAACGCGCTGATGCCGAGGGGCTTCGCTGCACGGGGTCATCGGCGTACGGTAACAGGGGCACCATCACTCCGGTCCGAGCAAGTATGCCGAGGCAGCATCTGCCGAGACAGGAGCGACGGTCGCCTTGTATTTTTGGTCACCCTCCGGCTCTGGCCCAACCTGAAGCTGCGGCATGTTGAGGATCGCCGCGACGCTCAGGTAGAAGCAGCCCAGACCGATCGCCAGGACGAGAAGGAACTCGTTCATCTCTCCGGCGATGCGGTCGAGGCGGATGAGGAGCCGTCGAACGGAGCTCTTCGGCATGATCGCCAGCTCCGTCAGTTCGGCCAGCATGGATTGAGGAACGGGTTTTCCGACCAGGGCGTCGTGTTGCCGAAATGACGAACGTCAGCGCCGAAGCCGCCGTCATCGGAAAGCGGGCAGTTGTCAGGTGTGCGAACGACGTCCATACGCACATCGGGCGTCGTGTTCTGCGCCAAGGTGGCGCGCTGCGGCAGTGGTGCCGTCTCGCAGGCGACAAGGCTGATGGCGAGCGCAATCGCCACCGTCAAATAGGTAAACTGGTTTGTCATGCTGATTCTCCTCGTTTATTCAGGTCAGACATCAGGCCAGCTTCGAGCGCCGCGACGAGCCCGAGCACAGACCAGTCGAATTCGCCATAACCGCGGACTTGCGCCGTGACGAGCCGATCACGCACTACGCTCGCGACCGGCATCGGAACTCCGGATGCTGCGGCCTCGGCAAGCGCGAGATCCACGTCCTTGAGTGCCAATGGCAAGGCGAAGCCAGGCGCGTATTGCTGCGCGACCATCTTGCCGCCGTAGATCTTATGCACGCGGCTCCCGAACAGCGTATTCGTCAAGATATCGAGAAAATCGCCCGGCTCGATGCCGCCTTTGCGCACGAGCGCAAATACCTCGGCCAGCATCTCCAAAGTCGCTGCCGTAAGGACGTTGCCGGCGAGCTTCACCAGATTTGCCGCAGGAGGATTTGGCCCGACGACGAATGTCTTCTGGCCAAGGATGCTGAAAAGCGGGCGGCACCGCACGATGTCACCGGCGTCGCCCGCGGCGATGATGAACAGCTGCCGGGCGCGCGCGGCGTCGGGATTGCCGAAGACTGGAGCGGCAACGTAGCCTTGCCCGCTACTTCGATGCACGGCCGCGAGCCCGGCAGCGCTTCCCGGGCTGATGGTGCTCATGGCCAAATGGATGGCGCCGGGCGCGAGCACGGCGCGCAGCCCATCGCGGCCGAGGTTCGCCTCGCTTCCGAGGACGACATCGTGCACAGCTCTGTCGTCCGGCAGCATTGTGATGACGATGGAGCAGTCGGCGAGGTCCGCGATCTCGCCGACCGGCTCGATGCCCAGTGCCGCGATCTCCGCTGGCGGCCGAGGCCGCCGCAAGCGCGCCACCACATGGTAGCCTGCGGCGGCAAGATGGGCGGCCATCACACTGCCCATCCGACCTAATCCAACGAACCAGATCCGGATTTGATCCGGCGGAGTTTCTCCGCGGCGTGGCTCGTTCGCCGCAAAAGAATGAAATCCGGTACTGTGCTCGTGCATGTGACGTCCTGCCGAAGAGCCGCTCTGTCGCGTCGAAGCATTCTGACGCATTGCCCCGGTTAAAAGCTGGGACCGGCGGCGAAAGCTGCCGGTCCCAGCTGCCTGCGCCGAAGCGGGGTGGGCTTCATGATCCACCGGGCGGGGAGGTACGCGGTGGCCTTGGCGCAGACTGGTCTCGAAAAAAGATCCTCGCTGCTCGAGGGCAACGGATGCGGATGTAGCTTTACGAGCATGAGGTTGCTCGTCCGCCATTTGCGGTCCTGTCGGGTTCTTGCTGAAAGCGAGCGGCCTCGACGAGCTAAACGGCACATCCGAACCGCCCGATCGGATCGCACGAGCGGATGCTTTCCCGAGGGGCTCGCCCCGGCGAAGAACCACGGCGCATCCGGTCGCGCTCAGATGATTTCAGGGATATTCAGCAGCGCGCCAAGGATTTCAGGACGCGATGGCCGCACATTCCCCTGACCGGATCATCAAGGGAAAGTGACCTGCCATGAGCAGCCCTGCCACAAGGGCGACCGCCGTTCAAACCGGGCGCCCCGGACAAACCGCCGGCATCATCCCATTTCCCGTCAAAGCCGCGCCCGGCGGATCGTCCGAACTGGCTTCGGCAACGGCCCATACCGCTCGGCCGACCGCCGAGGCGCTGCGTCCGAGCGTTCATATACGCCCCGACGGCGGCGTCAGGCGGCAAGCGACGGCTTGGAGCGGCCTGGCAGGCGAAGTCGTCAGGATCATCACGCACGAACCTTTCGAGGTCGCGTTTCAGGGGCCCTTCCATCTGCTCGTCGCCTATGAGCGAGCGGTCCGGCGCGAGGGAGAGACGATCGTCCACGGCTTGCCCCGGTCGACGTTGCACGACTTCAGCCAAAAACTGACCTTTGTGCCGGCGGGCCACAGCTACCGTGAGACGCAGTACCCTCGTGCTCTGGGCCGTGCGACATATTTGTACATCGACCCCGCGGGCACGCTTGTCGATCCCGATACGCGCTTTGACCGGGTAGCGCTCGCGCCGCGCCTGTTCTTCGACAATCAAGTTCTCTGGGAGACCGTTCTCAAGCTCAAGGCGCTGATCGAGGTTGGCGGGTCGTCGAGCCGGCTCTACGCGGAAGCGCTCGGCGCCGTCCTCGCCTATGAGCTCATGCGGCTCAATGAGGGCATGAGCTTGGCTGACCGCCCGGCGCGTTGCGGTCTTGCAGGCTGGCAGCGCAGAACTGTCACGGAGTACGTCGAGGAGAACCTGGCCGAGCAAATCTCGCTCACGACGCTCGCGGGCCTTGTCCGGCTCAGCCCATTCCATTTCTCCCGGGCGTTCAAACGTTCATTCGGCATACCGCCGCATCGCTATCACACGAACCGTCGGGTCGAGCGGGCGAAGATGCTGCTCGCCCAGCCCGCGCGCTCGGTCACCAGCATCGCCGTCGAGCTCGGATTTAGCGAGCCGAGCGCGTTGACGGCGGCATTCCACAAGCTCACCGGGCAAACGCCCAATGGCTACCGTCGAAGCTTGATCTGACCGCCAGCGTGCCGGCGTTCCGGCGCCCGTGCGCGTCCAGCGCCGCATCTCTTGTAGCGGAGTTCGCGGCAAGAACGAGTCCTCAGGAGCACGAGCGGTCAATACGGTGGATCCGTTTCCGGGTAGATCGATGCATTCGAATTCACTGAGCAACAGGAGTGGCACTATGGTTCGGAGATTCACGTCGATGTCGGTCGCGGTTGTGGCACTTGCGGTTGGCGTCCTTCCGGCGCATGCGGCGGGGGCTTATGACGGCAGCTGGTACGTTGACGCGCCAGCGACAGGCCAGAATCAACCAGCGCAGGAAGCCAGCGGGTGCGAGGCGCTGCGTATTGACTTCACGGTCAGGGACAATCGTGTGAGCGGCAGTTTGCAACATCGCCTCTATGGAGAAGGACTCGAGCCGGGCGAGGGCGGCCCCAGTGCCGCTCCCCTTATCGGGACCGTTCAGGCTGACGGTACTCTGACTGCCGAGTGGGACACCCGGCGTTTCACCGGCAGATTGGCCGGCGACAAGGCCGAGCTCAGATGGAACGGCGAATGCGGAGCGCGGGTGGCGACCGGCGGGCGGGCGGGGTAGCGCCCACGTATTAGCCGCGGCGGCGCGGACCCGGTGATGCACCGGGCCCATCCCCGAGCCGGCACTAGGAGAAGTCGTGATGGTGTCGTTGATCCTTATCGTCTGTCTTGCTGTCACACCCGATGTCTGCCGCGAGGAGCAACCGCCCGTCGATGTCGCGAGTGCAATGTCTTGCGCCATGGAGGGTCAGCTCATCGCGCTGCAATGGCTCGACGATCATCCGAAATGGACGCTACGCGGTTGGCGGTGCCGGTCAGGCAGACCTGAAAGCGCAACGTGAGCTGCTCGATTTAATTATCCGGATCGTCGCAGGAACGGTGAGGTGGTGTCGCCAAGCCAAGATTTTCACCGCGATTGGAATCGCTGGACGACAGCTGAACGCATGATTGCAGCCGTGCTCGGTTTACTCGTGGTAATGAGCGTGCCGGCTGCGATCCTGGTCAACGCGCATCCGTTCTGAGACGGCGAAAGACCGCCGCGGGAGGAGTCCCATGGCGAAACGAACCTTGCGTTCGACCTTGATGTTCGTCGAGGGACAAAAATGGCAAACTCGAGGAGTCAAGGAACTCCATGAACGTCATCGCACTGGTCTTGGTCGCCTGTCTGCCGCATACCGGCCAATGCAAGTCCATCGTGCAGCATCCCGCCCCGAAGACTCACGATGAGTGTCAGGCACGCGCGGCGAAGCTGCAGCGGACGCTGACCGGCACTACGGACGATGCCGGCTATCGCCCGATCCAAGTAACCTGCATGTACGCCGACCCGGAAAAGGATGGCGAATGAAGCGGTCATGGTTTGCCGCAGGCGCTTTCGCGCTCGCGGGGATGCAGCCAGTTATGGCATCGGCCCAATCCGCCGACGCCGATGTCGCCCTCGTGCTGGCCGTCGATGTCTCCGGCTCCGTCGACGAGGGGCGCTTCAAACTGCAACGCGAGGGCATCGCCGCCTCGCTCGAAAGCGAAGCCTTTGCCGCGGCTCTGTCCGGCGGCATCCACCAGACGGTCGAGATCGCCGTTGTTGAATGGGCGGAGGAACAGCAGACCATTCTGCCCTGGACCATTCTTCATCGGCGTGACGACATTTCTGCGGCGGCGAACCAGCTGCGTGGCGCGCCCCGGTCCTCGGTGCACGTACTGACCGATCCCGCTGGCGGGATCGCGGCGGCAGACCGACTCCTCGCCTCGGTGCCTCTGCCCGCCGGGCGAAAGGTGATCGACGTGTCGGGAGATGGAAAACAGAATAGCGGTGAGGTGCCGACGGCCAGTGCCCGGGACGCCGCCGTCTCGCATGGGGTCACCGTGAACGGCTTGCCCATAACCTCGGGCGATGAGCCCCATGTCGACGAGTGGTATCGCGCCAACATCATCGGCGGCCCTGGTGCCTTCTTGGTCGTAGCCGATGGCCACCAGGCGTTTGCCGATGCCTTTCGTCAGAAGCTGACGCTCGAGGTGGCGGGCGTTGCGATGGGTCCCACCTTGGCCGCCGCATACGGTCGAAAGCTCTTTTACGTCCCCTGAGCTTTTGGCTTGTTCGCTCGGGTGCCGCCGCTGGATAAACGGCGGGGCCGCGCAGCTGACCCGCAACCGCTCAGACCGTTTCAGAACCATTCAGTGTCCGCTCAAGGATTTCAGCCTCGTCCACCACCATCCTCTTCCCATCGGGCAAGTCGATGGAATGAGGTCCCAGATGATCAGCCTTGCTCAGATCACGACCGTCGCCGCACCGGCCGCCTCCCGCCGCAGTGAAAATGTTGCGGCGCCTACAATGCTCCGCGCATTGCGCGAGCCGACGCATCCGGATTCACCCCTCCCGGCGCTCAGACTGCGTCACACTGACATGGCCGAGCGGCAGACCGTCGCATGGCGAGATCTCAGCATGGAGAATATCCAACTGGGGCGGCACGAGCCGGTTGAGTATGAATTCCATGCGCCTGTTCATATGCTGATTGCCTATGAGCGCGGGTCGCGCAGCGCAGGCGAGACGTCTGTGGGCGGCCTGCCACCCTCGACCTTACGCGATTTTAGCCAACGGCTGACCTTTGTTCCCGCCGGCGTCCGCTTCCACGAGCGGCAGACGCCTCGCACCCTGCTGTCGGCGGTGGTCTTCTACATCGATCCGCGCCGGCTTCTTCTCGATCCGGGGACCCAGCCATCGCAGCTGACGCTCGCGCCGCGACTGTTCTTCGAGAACGCGGCGCTGTGGCAGACCGCCCAGAAACTTAAGATGCTGCTCGCGGTCGGCGGGGCGGCGAACGCGCGTTATGCCGAAGCGCTTGGTGCGGTTCTCGTGCATGAGCTCGTGCGCCTCAGCCAGGCCGCGCCGTCGCCTGCGGCGTCAGCGCGTGGCAGCCTCTGCGGTTGGCAAAAGCGCGTGGTGGCCGATTACATCGACGAGCACCTTGACGAATCAATTTCGCTGGCGTCGCTGGCCGGACTCGCTCGGCTGAGCCCGTTCCATTTTGCCCGCGCCTTCAGGCAATCTTTCGGGATGCCGCCGCATCGCTACCACACCAGCCAGCGCATAGAGCGCGCAAAGACTCTCCTGGCTTGCCCCTCGCAGTCGGTGACCAACATCGCCATCGATGTCGGGTTCGCCGAGACGAGCTCGTTCACCAAGGCATTCCGCAAGTTGGCGAGCGTGACCCCAACGCAATACCGGCGCAGCATCCGCTGATCTCAAGGGGCGTCACGCCGAACGGACGGCCAATGCAAGCGGAGCGCGACGCTGGTTCCGCAGGCGGGGCACCAGCTCAGCAAGATTGGCAAAGCGCCGGCCGCGGCGGAGACCAGATATTGAGTAGGCACACCGCGACGGTAGCAATTCTCGTTGCGTGGAGGAAACCATGGAAACAGCAATGATCGCCGACACTCCGCTCGATGTGTCGAGAGTCGCCCTCGGGACCTGGGCCATGGGGGGCTGGATGTGGGGCGGCAGCGACGAAGCTGAGTCGATCGCCACCATTCGGGCGGCCGTCGAACAAGGCATCAACATCATCGATACTGCCCCCGTCTACGGCTTCGGTCAATCGGAGGAGGTCGTCGGCAAGGCCCTCGCCGAGGGCCGGTTGCGCGCCAAGGTGCAGATCGCCACCAAGGTCGGCCTTGAATGGCGCGATGGCAAGGTGTTCCGCAACGCAAGCAACCAGCGCATCTTCAGGGAAATCCGGGATTCGTTGTCTCGCCTGCGCACCGACTATATTGATCTCTACCAGGTGCACTGGCCCGATCCGCTGGTCCCCATCGAGAGGACGGCCGAGGCGCTGGGCAGTCTCTATGATCTTGGCCGGATCCGCGCGATCGGCGTCAGCAACTTCTCTGTAGAGCAGATGGAGCGTTTCCGGAAGGTAGCGCCGCTCCACAGTTTGCAGCCGCCTTATAACCTATTCGAGCGCGGCATCGAGGCGGAGATCCTTCCCTATTGCCATCGCCACGGCATCGCTGTCCTCGGCTATGGCGCGCTCTGCCGTGGGCTGCTCAGCGGCAAGATGAGCACGACGACAAGATTCGAAGGCGATGACCTCCGCAAGGCCGACCCGAAGTTCCGGCCGCCGCGCTTTGCCCAATACCTGGCTGCCGTCAAGCGGCTCGATGAATTCGCAACACAACGATACGGCAAGCGCGTGATCCATCTGGCCGTGCGTTGGATGCTCGACCAAGGCGCGACTACCGCTCTATGGGGCGCACGACGCCCAAGTCAGCTGGCGCCCGTAGCGGAGGTGATGGGCTGGTCGCTCGATGATGCCGCGAAAAGCGCGATTGAGCACATTCTCCGTGATACGATCACCGACCCGATTGGGCCGGAGTTCATGGCACCTCCAACTCGCGACCGCGCGCCGAGCATCGATCAGACGGGCGCTTCCTTCACCGTCTCGACTGCCTGTTGGCGAAGAGCCCTTGAATGGCGAACCGCTCTTTGGACCTTGTCGAAGGCATGCAGCTCGATCTGGCGGACGCGCTCGACTGAGACGCCATAGTCCCGTGATAGATCCTTGAGCGCCGTCGGCCGATCATTAAGGCGGCGAGCAATCAGGATGCGGCGCTGTCGCTCCGTCAGGAGCGCCATGGCGTCGTGCAGCACATGACGGCGGAGCCCGAGTTCCTGCCGTTCGCCTAGGTCAGCCTCTTGGTTGCTGACGTCGTCGACAAGCCAGTCTTGCCATTCGCCCTCGTCCTCGCTGCGGAGCGGTGCATTCAAGGAGTGGTCGGGAGCGGCAAGCCGGCGGTTCATGGTGATGACATCGGCCTCGGGCACGCCGAGCTCGGTGGCGATCTTCTTGACGTTCTCCGGCGAGAGATCGCCCTCGTCCATCGACTCGAGCTGGCTCTTGAGCTTGCGCAGGTTGAAAAAGAGCTTCTTCTGCGCCGTCGTGGTGGCCACCTTCACCAGCGACCAGGAACGCAGGATATACTCCTGCATCGCCGCGCGTATCCACCACAAGGCGTATGTGGCCAGCCGGAAGCCGCGGTCGGGATCGAAGCGCTCGACCGCTCGCATCATGCCGACACTGCCCTCGGAGATTAGCTCCGAGAGCGGCAGGCCATAGCCGCGATAGCCGATGGCGATCTTGGCGACGAGGCGCAAATGGCTGGTGACGAGACGGTGTGCCGCTTCGGGATCGCCTTGCTCGCGCCAGCTCTTGAAGAGGTGAAACTCCTGGTCGGGCGTTATCAGCGGGAACTTGTGGATGTCCCGCAAATACCGGCGGACCGTGGGGTCGAAGGATACTCGCGTCACAGTGATCCTCTTGTGCTCAGAGCCGGCGCGATATCTGCTGCCGAGATGGCGGTCTACGCCGCGGCCCTCAGACCCAGTCGTCCCCAGACCTCTCGCAAGGCCGAGACAAGTCGATCCATATCGTCGTCCGTGTGCAGCGGTGTTGGCGTGAGGCGAAGTCGCTCGCTCCCCCGTGGCACGGTCGGGTAATTGATCGGCTGGACGTAAATGCGATGGCGATGGAGAAGTTGGTCCGAGGCGGCCTTGCAGAACGAGGCATTGCCCACGTGTATCGGCACGATGTGGCTCTCCGACGGCATCACCGGCAGTTCTGCCTTCGCCAGCAGACGCTTCAGCCGCGCAACGCGTTCTTGGTGCCGTGCTCGCACCGAAGGGTCTGCCTTCAGATGACGGATGCTCGCGAGTGCCCCCGACGCGACGCCGCCGCATACCCGCCGACCAGGCCAAAGGCCTTGGCAAGCGTGCCTTGTATGACCGTTAAACGGTGCATCAGCCCATCGCGCTCAGCGATGCCGCCGCCCCGTGGTCCGTAAAGTCCCACCGCATGCACCTCGTCGAGGTAGGTCATGGCGCCATAGCGCTCGGCGACGTCGCACAGCTCGGCGATCGGCGCGATATCGCCGTCCATGGAATAGACGGACTCGAAGCAGACGAGCTTTGGACGCTGAGGGTCGGCGGCTGCCAGCAGCCGCTCGAGGTCGCCCACGTCATTATGGCGGAAACGGTGCTTCTCGGCGGCGCTGTGCCGAATGCCCTGGATCATCGAGGCGTGGTTGAGCGCGTCGGAAAAGATGATGCAGCCGGGAATCTGTTCGCCCAAAGTCGCGAGCGTAGCCTCGTTCGCGACGTAGCCGGATGTAAAGAGAAGCGCGGCGCCCTTGCCGTGAAGGTCCGCGAGTTCTCGTTCGAGAAGCACATGGTAATGGCTCGTGCCTGAGATATTGCGCGTGCCGCCGGCGCCAGCCCCGAGCGAGTCGATTGCCTCGTGCATCGCTCCAAGCACCGAAGGATGTTGTCCCATGCCGAGGTAGTCGTTTGAGCACCAGACGGTGATGACGGAGCCCAGTTCCTCATGATAGGCCAGCGGAAACGCACCCGCCCTCCGCTCGAGGTCGGCGAATACCCGGTAGCGGCCCTCTGCCCGCAGGGTATCAAGCCGCGCCCTGAAGAAAGTCTCGCAGTCATACATGCGTCATTCCCCTCTTGGATAGGTGCGGCGCGCGACATACGCGGAGAGCACTCCGGTAGGCGCGTGCGGCAAGCCGAGGTCTCGCGTATCTCAGGATAAAGGGCGCCGCAGGCATCGCTTGCCCGGTCTTGCCGGCACCTCAGTTGTCTTGCGGGGAGTGCGGCTCACCTATGGGCGGCGGCAGCTCTACGTGCCGCGCCTTGCCATGCTGGAGTTCTCGTCCGTCCTCTTCGTTCTTGGCGTGCTCATTGCGGCTGATATGGCCTGGGCGGCATTTCGCGACCACCGGGCTCGTCGCCTCGCGATCAAACGCGGCCGGACACTCACGGCCAAGTACGGGCTACCCCACCGGTGATATCGACGCGTTGCAGGGGCGATTTTTCCGCCAAGCCGGGGCATAGCTGGTAAGACCCTAGCCGGCAGCTGCTGCTTTATCAGCCGCAGCGGCGGCAGCTCGGGTCATCGCGCCGCGACGGTGCCTTTCGCAGGCGCGTCCGCGATGTGTACCGGCAGGCCGGTGCGCTCGATGCCGGCGCGGCGGACGGCGTCCCAGTCGACCTGAACCGCTCGATCCGCCACGGCGCTGGCCACTCGCTCGGCAAGATCGGGCGGCGTCTTCGGAGCAAAGCTCCCCGTCAGGTCGATCTCTTCGGCTTGGCTCTTGCTGGGATGGACCTGGACGTACAACCCGTCGCCGACCCAGGCCGCAGTTACGTCCTGGCTGATGACCCGGACGGGTGTGCCGACAGGGACCTCGCGAAAGAGCCGTTCGATGTCTTCCGGATAGAGGTGGAGACAGCCATGGCTCACATTGCGCCCGACACCGTCGGGCTTGTTGGTGCCGTGGATCAGGTAGCCGCGCCAGCCGAGATGGAGCGCAAAGGCACCGAGCGGATTGTCCGGTCCTGGCGGCATCGCGGCCGGAAGATCTGGATCCTCCGCGTGGATTGAAGGCGGAGGATACCATGTGGGATTAGCTTCCTTGCTGATGACGGTCGTCGTTCCGATTGGTGTCGACCGCCCCTCGACGCCGACACCGATCGGATAAGTCTCGAGCCGCCCGCCACCCGGGAAATAGTAAAGGCGCTGCTCGGTGAGATTGACGACAATCCCGCGTCGGGGCGCATCGGGTAGGAGGTAAAAGCCTGGCACCGTCACGAGGCGCCCTGTGCCGGGCAGCCAGGGATCGACTCCCCGGTTGGCCGCCATGAGCTGCGTAAAGCCCAGATCGTAGCTGCGGGCTAGGTCGAGCAGCGTGTCTTGGCGATGCGTCATGTAATAGGCGACCTCGCCGACTGCCCGCTGATCTGAAGCGAGGGTAAAATCGGCCGCTATTGCCGGCGTGACGAGGAGTCCCACAGCGAGGCCGAATGGGCCAAGTCGCGCCGCTCGCATCACGAGCAAGCCAGCATCGCGAAGAGGCTCGAGCGCCACGTCAGCGGACGCTCGATGCCTGATCAAAGCGACGGGCTCTGGATGCTGCCGCGGCTACGGCCAGCGGCTGTCATCGCTGCTACTTGTGCAGGTTTCTCTGAAACATTTTGTCGGCCCGTTCATTGGCCGACTGAGCGGAGGCTTGTGCCTGCTGTGCCGCCACGAGGGCCTGATCGGCTTCCGCCTTCGCTTGATTAGCGGTCGCCAGGGCATTGTTGGTCTCGGTTGCCTCGCGGTCGAGACCCGCTTGGCTCGCGCACGCCGCGGTAAGCAGAACGAATGCAAAGACGGCGACCGTCCGAACCGCTGTTAACGCGCCGCTCGCGCCAACACGCTTTGCGGTGTTCTCATGACTGTTGTTGTGCTGCATAGTTGCTTGCCTCGCCTGAGCTGGGTTCGCTTCAGAAAGTCTGGGCTTATTGAACGGCATCCATTCGCCCTCACCGCCGCTCGAACTGGTGCCGCCCTTGCGAGCCGATCTTCGACTAAGCCGATGTCGTGGACATGAAAACTTGGCGAGCATGATGACCACTCGCTGCCTGCTACCGCCGTGAATTGATCGGTTTAGGGTTAAGAAGCGTGACGTGCTGCGGTCCCGTCTTTGGAGCTTCTATCTGGTCGTTCGCGCTCCATGAGCGCGCGAAGGAACATGCGGCCGCGCGACAACCTGGACCGCACGGTCCCCACCGGAATTCCCAGTTTCTCGGCGACCTCGCCGTATCTGAGACCATCGTAGCCGACGAGGAGCGCGACGGTGCGTACACCGTCGGGCAACTGCTCCAGCGCGTGGCGCAATGCCCGCATCTCCTCATTGGCCTCCTGGCCGCCGCTCACCGTTGCCGACCACTCCGGGAGGTCGACGTACATGCCTCGGCGCGAAGCGCGGCGGACGCCGTTCATGCGCTGGTTATGCATTATTGTGAACAGCCAAGCGCGCAGGTCTGTGCCGGGCGCAAACTGATGCTGCTTGCGGAGCGCGTTGACCATCGTGTCCTGGAGGAGGTCCTCGGCAACGACGCGGTCGCGCGTGAGGTAGAACGCGTAGCGGCGCAGGGCTGGCAGGACGCGCTCGCACTGTCCGCCAAAGTTGTCTCGCTGGTCACTTATCGACGAACGGTCCACGTGGGACTCCGGCCTCGCACGGGAGGGAACGGATTGGCCGCGCATGTGTAAAGCGGCGTTGCGGCCCAATGTTCGCGCGGTCCCCCGCATTGCGGGCGGAACCTTGTAATCGCGGATGATCTCCTCGACACGCTGGAATGACGTAAGACAAGCCGCGGCGATCTCGACCATCGGCACCTGCAGCCGGTGCAACTTCAGGACTTCGGCGATGACGGTCATGGCGGCGCTTCGTTTTTTGCCGCGCGCTCTGCGGCGCAGAGGCATGGCGCGACAATGGGGATAGCAAAGCTGCGGGCCAGCGTAGGCGTGCCGGTCTTGGGCGTCGTCAACTGCGGATCGCTGATCGCCGCGACGACGCGGCTACCGCGGCCGCCACACAGGGGACATGCGGTCATACGGTTGCCTCCGCTTGCGAGCGCCGGTCGGGTAAGGCCCCGGGCGACCGGGCGGGTACGTCGCGAGTCGGCTTCCTCGCGCAGCGCTCGTCGCAGGCCCGAGCGTCCGCGCGGGCGACGGGAGGCACGAGAAGGGGCGCGTGGCGGACGATCGAGATCACGGGTGTTTCCGGCAAAACCGTCTCCAGACGACCACGCCACCGGCGCGACGTCCTGCCGCAGAGCCTACTTGCCAGACAACGGGCTGCTCGCCGCGCATTGCCGCTCTTGCACTGGTCTTGCTGAAACGGTTCGGATTCCGGTTTGGCGTCGCCGCGGCCAGGACGTAAGACGCCGAGCGCATGATCGAGTGGCGGGGCGCCCTCAATGGTGCTTCGCGCGGTGGGCATGTAACCAGAGCGGCACCGACGCAACGGTGAGCGCCACGCCGACTGACGAGTCGCCACCCGGTGAAAAGGCCCAGTCCAGCGCCGCCCGCACATTGTCGACGTCAGGGCCGTAAGCCGCCAGCCACTCGGCAGCGGGCCGCCTTATGGATTCGACGGCAGCCTGCTGGAGCAACTGCCGGTAATACTCCGCGTGGCGCCGTGCGATCTCGTCGCGCTCACCGGTGTCGGCCAGCTTCTCGAGGACGTAGGCCCGCGTGGTCTCGAGCAGCCGGTAGCGCGGTTCTGGACCATCCACATCCGCTACCACCAGCGATTTCGTGACTAGGTTCACGACGCAGTCGACGACGCCCGACCCAGTGATATCGGCGCCTGCCGCCACCGTGCTGGCTGCTTCCAGCGTGAAGCTGCCGGCGAAGACGGACAGGCGGCGCAGAATCAGGTTTTCGCACGCGGGGAGCAAGTCGTAGCTCCAGTCGAACGTCGCCCGCAGCGTCTGGTGGCGCGGCAGCGCGGTACGCCGACCGCTCGTGAGCAGCCTGAAACGATCGTCGAGCCGGGCCGCCACCCCTTCGATCCCGAATTGCCGCCGCCGAAATAGACCGATCCGCCGGGAAATGGCGCTGTGCTGCCCGTGCCCGCGCGACGAACAGCCGAACCGCACCGTATTTGAGCACGTCGTCCATATCCTCGGCGCCCGCCGCAGGGACACCGAGAGGAGGGACGCGGTAAATGATTTCTCCTTCCGCGCCTAACGGCTCCCGGCTTGTGGCGATCACGTGAAGGCCTGCGTTTGTACGCAACAGGGCCTCGGCGACGCCTGCCGCAGCGTCAATCACGTGCTCGCAATTGTCGAGCACGAGCAGGAGGTGCTGCGATCCTAGCGCATTCGCGATACGTTCAGCCGAAACCGCGCCCGTGGGGAGGTGAAGCCCTGGCGCCGCGGCAACGGTGGTCGGGACGACGTCTGGATCAGACAGAGATGCGAGTTCGGCGAGCCAGGCCCCGTTGGCAAATTTCGGCAGCAGTAGTCTGGCGACAGCGAGGCTGAGGCGGGTTTTGCCGATGCCGCCAGGCCCGGTCAAGGTGACGAGCCGGTGGGCCGAGGCAAGGCGCTCGATTTCCTCAATCTCCGCTTCGCGGCCGATCAGTTCGGAAACGGGCTCTGGGAGGTTCGTCGCCGTGCG
>WNFN01122552.1_pt1 | contig 19226 bp, 18 predicted proteins | sample 5400161 | NCBI WGS metagenome assembly WNFN01 (sample SAMN13153353, study PRJNA577476) | soil metagenome | isolation source: 80 cm saprolite on Douglas fir-dominated hillslope | place: USA:California | collected 2013-09-17 | reverse complement strand
AGTGCGAGCCTTTACCGCCAAGCAGATTGAATTGCTCACCAACTTCGCTGCTCAAGCTGTAATTGCCATCGAGAACACGCGCCTGCTCACCGAGCTGCGGGAATCGCTGCAGCAACAGACGGCCACCGCTGACGTGCTCAAGGTCATCAGCCGCTCGACATTCGATCTGCAGACGGTGCTCGACACGCTGGTCGAATCCGCGGCGCGATTGTGCGAGGCGGACATGGCGGCCATATCTCGCCCAATGGGAGAGTTTTTCGAACATCTCACCTCGTATGGCTATTCGCCCGAGCACAGGGAATACATGAAAACTCACCCGATTTCTTCGGGTCGAGGTTCGGTCTCCGGGCGAACCGTGCTTGAAGGGAAAGTAGTTCACATCCCCGATGTTCAGGCTGATCCGGATTACACGCTGATCGACCGGGAAAAATTCAACGTTCGCACCATGCTCGGCGTCCCGCTGCTGCGCGAAGGAACCGCTATCGGTGTGATTGTATTGCAGCGGTCAACTGTCCGTCCCTTCACCGAGAAGCAGGTCGAACTGGTGGCCACCTTTGCCGACCAAGCAGTGATCGCGATCGAGAACGTGCGGCTGCTGAACGAGCTGCGCGAATCGCTGCAGCAGCAGACCGCCACCGCCGACGTGCTCAAGACCATCAGCCGCTCGGCGTTCGACCTTCAGCGTGTTCTGGAGACGTTGCTGGAGAATGCCGTCCATATCTGCGGCGCCAAGCACGGCCTGATTTTCCGCTATGACGGTGAATGCTGTCGCGCTGCTGCGGCCTACAATGCTCCGCCTGGGAGCCTCGAACTCTGGGACCGTCACCCGATCCGCGCCGGGCGGGGGACCGCGGTCGGCCGCTCATTGCTGGAACGCCGGCCGGTCCAAATTCCAGACGTCGCCGCGGACCCCGAATATGACTTCCCGGAAGCACAAAACCTGACGGGCTTTCGAACGCTCCTGGCCGTGCCGCTGCTGCGCGACGGCGTGCCGCTCGGGACGATAGGTCTCTACAAGACCGAGGTCGCCCCGTTCACCGAGAAGCAAATCGAGCTGCTGACCACTTTTGCCGACCAGGCGGTGATCGCCATCGAGAACGTCCGCCTGTTCGACGAGATTCAGGACAAGAACCGGCAGCTCGCCCAGGCGAGCGAGCACAAGTCGCAGTTCCTCGCCAGCATGAGCCACGAGTTGCGCACGCCGCTCAATGCCATTATCGGCCTCACCGAGATGATGGTCACCAACGCGGCGCGCTTCGGCACGGAAAAGGCGCTGGAGCCGCTCAACCGCGTGCACGGCGCGGGCACGCATCTCCTCGGCCTCATCAACCAGGTGCTGGACCTCTCCAAGATCGAAGCCGGCAAGCTCGAGCTAAGTCCCGAGTCCGTCCATGTGGCTCCGCTGCTCGATCAAGTCATCGGCACCGCGCGGCAACTCGCCGAGCAGAACAAGAACCGGCTCCTCGTCGAAGCGCAGGAGAACCTGGGCGCGCTGACCGTCGATCCGATGCGGCTGCGGCAGATCCTGCTCAATCTCCTCAGCAATGCCTGCAAGTTCACCAAGCAGGGCGAGGTTTCATTGCGGGTGCGCAAGACCGTCAATGGGCGCAGCTGGTTCGAGTTCGCGGTTGCCGATACCGGCATCGGCATGACGCCGGAACAGCAGGCCAAGTTGTTTCAAGAATTTTCCCAGGCCGAGGCCTCGACCGCCAAGCGTTACGGCGGCACCGGGCTGGGGCTCGCCATCTCGCGCAAGCTCGCGCGCATGATGGGCGGCGACGTGACGGTGGCGAGCGAGCCCGGCAACGGCTCGGTGTTCACGGTGCGTCTGCCGGGCGACGCCGCGCCCTAACGGCTGCGATAGTCGGATGCCCGCCTTTATTTGCGAGACCTGCGGCAGTCAGTTTACGCCCTCGCAAGCGCCGCCGCCCTCCTGCCCGATCTGCGGGGACGAGCGCCAATACGTTCGGGCCGGGGGGCAGACGTGGACCACGCTCGATGAACTCGCGCGCGCGCACTTCAACTGCTACCAGCAGCACGAGCCCGGCCTGATCGGGGTCGGCACCGTGCCGGAATTCGCCATCGGCCAGCGCGCCCTCATCCTACGTCCGCCCGGTGGAAACATCCTATGGGACTGCATCTCCTTCATCGATGCGGCAACGATCGAGCTGGTGAAAGGTCTCGGCGGCCTTTCCGCCATCGCCATCTCCCACCCGCACTATTACAGCAGCATGGTGGAATGGAGCCGCGCCTTCGGCGGCATCCCCATCCATCTGCACGCCGCCGACCGCGAGTGGATCATGCGGAGCGATCCCGCAATCAAGCTGTGGGACGGCAACACGCTGCCGATTGCGGAGGGGATCACGCTGATCCGCTGCGGCGGGCACTTCGCCGGCGGCACGGTGCTGCACTGGGCGGCGGGCGCGGGCGGGCGCGGCGTACTGTTGAGCGGGGACATCGTTCAATTGATCCCCGACCGCAAGCACGTGAGCTTCATGCGCAGCTACCCGAACCTCATTCCGCTCTCGGCGCCGGCGGTGGCGCGCATCGGCGCAATCCTCGAGCCGTTTGCGTTCGACGTGATCTATGGCGCGTGGTTCGACCGAGTCATCCCGCGCGGCGGCAAGGACGCCGTTAAACGCTCGATCGCGCGCTACATCGCCATGATTCAGGGCGATGGCACAGCCGAGCGGGGGTGAGACGCATTAGCGCAGCGCGGCGGCAAGTTGCTTGGCCTGTTCGGCGAGCACCTCCGGCGCCTCCTTCACGCTGGCCGGCGGTTTGAGCGCGACGCCGGCCTTGCGGGGGATCACGTGCACGTGCAGGTGGAACACCACTTGCCCGCCTGCGTTTTCGTTGAACTGCTGAAGGGTGACCCCGTCGGCGCCGAACACTGAGACGCTTGCTTTGGCGATCTTCTGCGCGACCTTCATCACATGCGCGAGGTCGTCGGGAGACACGTCGAGGATATTGCGCGCGGGCGCCTTCGGCATCACCAGGGCGTGTCCGCTCGCGCGCGGCATAATGTCGAGGAATGCGAGGGCCTTGTCGTCCTCGTAGATCTTGTAACACGGCAACTCGCCGCGCAGGATTTTCGCGAAGATATTGTTGGGGTCGTAGCCCGGCATCGTTGTCTCCCTATCTCGTGTTCCCGCGCAGTGCGGCGCCTCACTCCTTGCGGAACGGCGCTGCCTCCGCGAGCTCAGCGCCTGCCGCCGCCACATAGACGCGCTCGCGCTTGAGGAAATCCTCGATCGCGCGCCGCAACCCAGGATCGGCGATGTAGTGCGCGGAATAGGTCGTCGTCGGCATGTAGCCGCGCGCAATCTTGTGCTCGCCCTGGGCGCCTGCTTCGACGCGGGCGAGCTTGTGCTCGATGGCGTATTGGATTGCCTGATAGTAGCAGAGCTCGAAGTGCAGGAACGGGTGGTACTCGACGGCGCCCCAGTGGCGGCCGAACAGCGTGTCGGAGCCGATGAAGTTGATGGCGCCGGCGATCCAGCGACGGTTGCGCTTGGCCATCACCAAAAGGATGTGATCGCGCATCTTTTCGCCCACCAGCGAATAGAATTCGCGCGTCAGATAGGGGCGGCCCCATTTGCGCGAGCCAGTCTCCATGTAGAAGGCGAAGAAGGTGTCCCACACGCTTTCGGTGAGATCGGAGCCGGTCAGCCAATGCACGCTGATCCCGGCTGCGAGCGCGTCCGCGCGTTCGCGACGGATGGTCTTGCGCTTGCGCGAGGCAAGCGCGGCCAAAAACGCGTCGAAGCTCGGGTAGCCGGCGTTTTCCCAGTGGAACTGCTGGTGCGTGCGCTTGAGGTAGCCGCGCGCACCGAGGAGCTCCCATTCCGCTTCCGTCGGGAAGGTGACGTGAACCGAGGAGGCGCCGCAGCGCCGGCACACGTCGGTGAGCGCGTCGGCGAGATGCGCGCGCACCGCCTCCGCCTGCGGTCCGGGCCGTGCGAGCAGCCTGCGGCCGGTTGCGGGCGTGAAGGGTACCGACACCTGCAGCTTCGGATAATAGCTGCCCCCCGCGCGCTCATAGGCCTCGGCCCAGCCATCGTCGAAGACGTATTCGCCGCGCGAATGGGATTTTACGTAGCAGGGGACGGCGCCGAACAGGCCGCGCTGTGCATCTTCGGCAAGGAGGTGCATCGGCTGCCAGCCGGTCCGGGGGCGGACCGATTGCGAGAGCTCGAGTGCGGACAGAAAATCATGGGAAATAAATGGGTTGTATCGATCTCCTAAGACGGAAGCTTGGGCAGGATCTGTGGGCGCGCAGGGCGCCAATGCCGGCCCGTTTCCAGCGTCCTGCTTCGTGGTATTGGCGCAGGCGTCCCATGCCTCGCTTCCCACCTCACCGATGGAATTCACCACGCGCAGTGTCAGTTCGATCATGGGCCTTCTCTCGGCCGGCGTCATGCAAGTTTACGGCCGAAATCCCTCGAAGATCATCTGGTCGGCGTAGCGTGCAGCCTTGCGCTGGTCATCCGTGCTGCGCACGGTCCAGGCGAGGAGCGGCAGGCCGAACAGATTGCGCGCGACCGTGGGCAGCAGCGCGGGCAGGTTGGCGATCGAATACGCGATGAACTGCGGGCGCGCGCGCAGCGAATGGAGGAGAGCGCTGAGCGCGCGGCTGGGCGTGGCCGCGACCTCTGCCCATGCGTGGTTTCGCACGGCAATGCCGCGCGTCAAGCGCGGCGCGATCGCGCGCAGATCAGTGATCTGCGCGGGATCGAACGACATCACCGCGGCTTGTCCGCCATAGCCGGAGAGCACTTTGGCGGCGCGCGCGGCAAGCCGCCGATCGGCGGCGAGAGGGCTCTTCAATTCGAGGAGCAGCGTCGCCCGGCCGGCCACGAAGTCGCACAGTTCGCCAAGCGTCATCATGCGGTCGGCAGTCGCCCTGAAGGGGACGCGCTTGAGTTCGGCGGCGGTCATGGCGTCGAGCCGGCCCTTGCCGTCGCTCAGCCGCCCGAGCGCGTCATCGTGGTAAACCATCGCCTCGCCGTCGGCGCTGATCTGCAGGTCGCATTCGATGCCGTAGCGGCCGGTAATGGCGGCCGCGAATGCCGATACGGTGTTCTCGATGATGCCGTTTTGCTCATCGTGCAGACCTCGGTGCGCCAGCGGCCGTGCGATCAGCCAATCAAGTTCGGCCATCGGACACGCGTGTCGTACATCAGGCGACCTCGAAGACGCCTTCCACTTCGACCGCGGCATCTCCTGGTAGCACGGCGACGCCGACAGTGGTTCGCGCATGCCGGCCCTTGTCGCCGAACACCGCCACCATGAGGTCGGAGGCGCCATTCATCACCTTCGGGCCGTCGAGAAAGGCCGGGTCGGAATTGATGAAGCCGCCCAAGCGGATCACTTGCTTGACTTTGTCGAGTTCGCCGAGCGCTGCCTTGACTTGTGCCAGCAGGTTGATCCCGCAGGCGCGTGCCGCTTTTTGGCCGTCCTCGAGGGATACACCTTTGCCGAGCTTACCTTTGGCGACGAGCTTACCGCCTGCATCGAGGCAGATCTGACCCGAGACGAACAGCAGCGCACCGACGCGCACGAATGGAATGTAGTTAGCAACGGGGCTTGCCGGCGTGGGCAGCGCAATGCCGAGTTCGGCAAGCTTTTTGTCGACCGCTCCGGCCATGTCATCCTCCTGCGCGTTCGTCGGATAGCTTGTCTTGGCCGATTGGCCGCGCGCATGCAAGCGTCGGACGACCAGCGTTACGGCATTGCATGGTTGCAGGAGACGAACGGCATCCTTATGGTGCGCCACAAGCCGTGCGGAGGCGGATTGCAATGACGATCTTCGGTAAGTGGATGGTGGGCCCTCTTCTGGCGACGGCCGCTGTGATCGGCGGTTTCGGCGCGCAGCGCGTGGCGGCGTTGACGCCGGCAGGCGAGCTCGCCTCCCATCGCGCGATCTATGAGCTCAAGCTCGTGCACACGCGCGGCAGTTCCCCCGCGGTGGCCGCGCGCGGCCGAATCCTCTACGACTTCTCCGGCAATTCCTGCGACGGCTACGCGCTGCAATTCCGTCAGGTCTCGGAACTCGACAACGGGGAGGGCAAGGTTACGCTCAGCGACCTGCGCTCGACCACTTGGGAGGACGGCGCGGCGAAGAAGTTCATCTTCAAATCGCAGAACTATGTCAATGAGACGCTGATCGATTCCGTCGATGGCCAAGCCGAGCGCCAGCGCGACAATGTTGCGGTCAGCCTGACCCAGCCTGCTGCCAAGACGTTCGGCGTCGAGGCGGGGACGGTGTTCCCGACCGATCACATGCGGCGCATCATCGAGGCCGCGCGCGAAGGCAAGAATATCCTGGAGCTTCCGGTCTATGACGGCTCGGAAAAAGGCGAGAAGGTGTACAACACGCTGACCGTGATCGGCCCCGCCATCGCGCCGAACGAGCGCGTGCCGGCCGATGCGGCGGCGCGCGAGCCTGCGCTTGCCGGGCTCAAGCGCTGGCCCGTCACGGTGAGCTATTTCGATAGAACCGCCAGGGATGACCAGGCGCCGGTCTATTCGATCAGGTTCGAAGTCTACGAGAACGGCATCTCGCGCGCGCTGGTGCTCGACTACAACGAGTTCGCAATCAGCGGCGAGCTGACCTCGGTCGAGCTCAAGAACAGCACCCCCTGCAAGTGACGGTGAGCAGCGCCGCGTAGTCGTTTGCCGCGATCGAAGTTTTGCGCGCGCTGTGCGGCGCAATGACTTGATCAGCGGATGCTCGACAGGGCGCGCTCGTAATACGACAGGTCGATATACTTGTCGGGCGGCGGCGGATTGCCGCCCCACTGCCCCTCGATCTCGGCCCGCAGCTTCAGCGTGTTCCTGAACCCTTCCATATCGAATTTTGCATCCTTTGCCATGCCTTCGGCGGGGTCGGTCGCCACCGCATAGGCTTGCGCCGCGACCTGAGGCGTGAGCTTCAGCCGTTCCGCAAGCAACGCGACCGCTTCCTCTTTGTTGGCGGGATCGAGCGCCCAGCGGCGGCCTTCCACATACGCGCTGATGTAGCGCACGAGCGTGTCGCTATTGGCCTTCGCCCAGTCCCGCATGACGAATGCGCCGTCGGACTGATAGGCGCCGATCGTCTTGGTGGCAGGGCCCATGTCCTTCAATCCAGCCTCCTTCGCACGGAAGGTAAACGGCGGATTAAGGACGGCGGCTGCGGCGTTGGCCTTGTCCTTGGTCATGGCCTCGAGCCGTGCCGTCGTGGCGCCCACCGGTTTGACGGCGTAGTCGCCTTTGTTGAGGCCGTTGTCCTTGAGCGCCTTGTACAGCAGCAACGCGCATTGGGCGCATCGACCACGACCGCTTTGCCGCGAAGATCGGCCAAAGAGTTGATCTCCGGCTGGACGAAAATGTGGTTGTAACCGTTGTCGCCGCCGGTCACGATCACCGCATCTGCCTTGGCGAGCTCGACCATCGCAACCGCGTTGTCGACGCCGCCCTGGGCGATCTGGTACTCGCCTTTCGCCAGCCCATTACGCATGACGTCGGAGTTCGGCGTATTCACGAGCTCAATCTCGATGCCATGCTTTGCAAAGAGATTCTTGTGCTGGGCTGCAAAGATCGAGAAGTTGGACAGCCCGGGGAAGACGATGGCCTTCAAGCGGGTTTGGGCTGGCGCGGCGCTCATCGTTCCCACCATTGCGGCGCAGGCGAGGGCGCCGATCACAAGCATTGATTGCATCGTCGATCCTCCCGCTTCATTTATCGTTGTTTGACCCGACTCTAACACCACCCGCGCCGCATTCGTCCAGCGGGCTGGCTCACTCCTCCTCGTCACCCTTGAGCGCAAGTCCCTTCACCACGGCTTCTTCCCCGAACCTCTCGCGCAGGCGGTCCATCGCCTGCTCCGCCCCGGCGCTGCGGCGGTCGATGAGATCGGCGAAGTCGGCCCCATCGGCATCGCACAGGCCCGACAGCCCGATGCCGATCAGTCGAAACATCGTGCCATCCGTTTCACGCCCGAGGAGCTCACGCCCGACGGCGAAGATCCGCGCCGCGAGCTGAGTCGGGTGAGCGACCGACTGCGCGCGGGTGCGAATGCGGAAATCGGCGCTTTTGAGCTTCAAAGTCACCGTTGAGCCGGCGAGTCCATTGGCTTTGAGTCGGGAAGAGACTTTTTCGGCGAGGCGCCACAGCCGCAGCTCGAGGGGGCGGAAATCTGCGATGTCGCGCTCGAATGTGGTTTCCGCCGAAATGCTTTTGGCCTCGCGCTCGGCCTGGACCGGCCGGTCGTCGAGCCCGTGCGCGAGCCGAAACAGCCGCGCGCCCTCGGCCCCGTAGCGGCGCCGCAACTCCCTCTCGCCGGCGCGCTGCAGATCACCGATGGTGCGCAGGCCGTCGCGGGAGAGGCGCTGCTCGGCGATCTTCCCGACCCCGAAGGAGGCGATCTTGGCGAGGAACTTGTTGGACGAGAGCCCAATCGACACCGTAATGCCAAGCGCCCGTTCCACTTCGCCGGCAAAGCCGGCGAGCGCCTTGGCGGGCGACATTCCATGTAACCGCGCGGTGCCCGACAGATCCATGAACGCCTCATCGATCGAGACCGGCTCGACCAGCGGCGTGAGCTTGAACATGAGCTCGCGCACCTCGCGCCCAACGCGCGCGTATTTGTCCATGTCCGGGCGGACCACAGCGGCTTGCGAGCACAGCCGCCGGGCCTCGAACATGGGCATGGCCGATCGCACGCCGAAGGTGCGCGCGACATAACAGGCAGTGAGCACCACCCCGCGCTGGCCTCCGCCGACGATCACCGGCTTGTCGGCAAGCGTAGGATCGTCGCGCTTTTCGACGGTGGCGTAGAAAGCATCGCAATCGACGTGAGCGATGGCGAGCGTATCGATCTCCGGATGGCGCAGCAGGCGCGGCGAGCCGCAGGCGGAGCAACGGGCGACTTGCTCCGGTACATCGCGGCGGCAATCGCGGCAGAACCCCGGCAATCGTCCTCTCGCTTGTTGCGGCGCCGCGCTGTCACAACGCCTCACGGCGTGTCGCGCTCCCAATGGCGCCCGGCGATGGTATCACGCGCTTCCATGACCGCGCTCGGCGGGATCGAGTTTTCCGCGGCAAATGCAAGCAGCAGCGGCTCCTCGCCGGCGAGATGATCGAGCACCCCGAGCAGGAATCGCGGCTCGTGGGCGGCCGCGCGGATGGATTCTGGGCCAATTCCGGTCAACGCCAGGAAGCGGCGCCGCGATGGCGAGCCCTTCCGCTGCTGCCCGCCGGTCCTGTCCACCTTTCGAGCGGCTTTTGTCCGTCACCGCAATCTCCGCAACCGAGCGGGCATGGTGCGGAGAAAACGCCCGTTGCACACAGCAAATCAAGATCGGTGGGCGGCCGAGTCCTCGACGTGCGGGCAGCATCTCGGCTACGTGAAGGCTGGAGTTGTTTTGAGCGGCGGTCATTGCGGGGCGCGCCGAAGGCGCGAGACCCGAATCCACAATCACGCACCGTGGTTATGGATTCCGGGGTCCCTCGCTGCGCTCAGGCGCCCGAACGACCGCCAGTGAGTTGGCACACGCTAACTTGCCCTGACTTTGCACAAGGGAGGCGACTATGCGCCAGGGCCGTCTATCGGTTGCTGGGCTAAGCGTCCTGTTCGCAGTAGGGCTTGCGCTCTGGGAGGTGTATTTTTTCTGGCTCGCCGGCTCGTTCAAGAGCCTGGAAGGGATCCTCGGCCTATTCACCCCGGAGCGGCTCGGATTCAACATGGCATGGATTGCCGCGGTCTATCTGACGTTTCAGCTCATTTCGATCCCCTTCGCGCTGCCCTCGGCCACTGGCCGATTCGTGGGCGTGATCGATGGGATGGCGTCGCTCCTCCCGCTCGCGGTGGTGCTGATCGCCGTTTTCGGCAAGCCGCACCTGATCGGCAGCGCCCCGCGCTGGGAGGCAGCCTTCCTCCTCATTTTCATTACCCTGGTCGACCTGTTCGGCGGATATACCTTCAATATCGCGCTCAGTCGCCGCACCATGGATGTCTCGCCGGTCGGGTCGGCCTGATATAGGTGTTTGCGTTTCCGTAACGTCTGGGCACTAGAGCAGATCTCGGCCCGGCAGAATCGGTGCGAGCAAGGGGCTCGGTCTGTTCTCTCCCGCTTGCAGGGGACGGCTTGGGGGGTGCGTGAAAAATGCCTATTCGCCAGCCATCGCCAGTCTCTCGGACGAAGGCGGCAGCGCATAGCGCACCTAAGCTCGGAAGATCGACAATGTCGAAAACCGTGATGATCGTGGAGGACAACGAGCTCAACATGAAGCTCTTCCACGACCTGTTGGAAGCGCACGGCTATGACACCGTCGCCACACGCAACGGCATCGAGGCGCTCGATCTCGCCCGCAAGCATCGGCCAGATTTGATCCTGATGGATATTCAGCTGCCGGAAGTATCCGGTCTCGAAGTGACGAAGTGGCTCAAGGAGGACCCCGAGCTCAAGGCCATTCCGGTGGTCGCGGTCACCGCATTTGCGATGAAGGGCGATGAAGAACGCATCCGCGAGGGCGGCTGCGAGGCCTATCTGTCGAAGCCGATCTCGGTGGCCAAGTTCATCGAGACCATCCGCCGGTTTCTCGGCTCGCCGTAAGGCGTCGCAACCATGTCCCGGATGCGGTGCAGCGCCATAGCGCGTCGAAAACGCGCGTAAACGCGTTGATGGCGGTGCACCGCTGATTCGGGACCGCCACAGCGGTCGTTCCTCCAGGGTCATTCCGGGGCGCGGCGAAGCCGCGAGCCCGGAATCCATGATCACCGACCGTGGCTATGGATTCCGGGCTCCCTCGCTGCGCTCGGGCCCCGGAATGACGCCGCGGTGGCCTGAGCCCTCGTTTAGGTTGACCGGAATTCCCTTGCTTATCCACAACGTAATTTGTTGATTTCCGAGGCGGTTGCGCTAGGTTGCGCGGAGCGGTGGAAAGGGACTCCTGGCCCGGCAAGAGACCCCGGGCCGCGGGGGCATCTGCCATCGCCTATCGTATTGATAACCCTACGGAATGCTCAGGTCCGCCGCATCTCCTGGGTCCGTGGGGTTCGGCCGGTTCGGGGGCGGTAAGAGTGGCCTCCTCATGACGCCGCTCCCGACCGGCCACCTTGCCTGACGGGCGGGGACGCCCTAATTCACAGCCGAACTGAGGAAAATAGGCCCCGCTGGGGCTGGGGCACGTTACGCGCCGTCACTTGATTTTGGATTCGCGGAACTCGACGTGCTTCTTGGCGACAGGGTCGTACTTCTTCTTCACCAGCTTCTCCGTCATCGTGCGCGAATTCTTGCGCGTCACGTAATAGAAACCGGTGTCGGCGCTGGAGACCAGCTTCACTTTGATGGTGGTGGCTTTCGCCATGGCAAGCCTCGAGTGGTGAATGCGCGCGCAACCTAGCGGCGGCGCCGCCATTGTCAATGCGCGCTAGCGCATGTGGGGCCGCACTCCTCAGCTGATCTACCCAAGCATGATGAGCCAATCAGCACGACTGGCCGTCACAACATCTCCCGCCGGAAGCGGCCGTGCGGCATGCTGTAGAACGGGACCGGCAGCTCGTGCGCGAAACCATCGGCGATGCGGGCGTCGAGCTCTTCGAGCATCACGCCGGTGACCGCCGGCATGTCGAGCTCCTTGGCCTTCGCGAGCGGCATCCAAAGAAGTTCCACCAACTCGGCATCCGGGCCGGTGACGCCCTCGATGCGATGGGCGATTGCGCTCGCATCCATCGTGAAGAAGCGCGCGTCGAACCGGCGCGGCCGCCCGGGCGGGGTGATGGCGCGGCCGATGAAATGCAGTGCGCCGAGATCGGGCAGGATCTGCGCTGCGGCAAAGTCGGACCACGGGCCGCGCGGGATTTTGCTCGTCGTCTGGCCGCCCACCCCGAGCAGCAAGCCCGTCTCCTCGAATGTCTCGCGGATCGCGGCAAGTGCCAAGCCGCGCGCCTTCGCCGCGCTCGGGCGCTGCAGCCGCTTCATCAGATGCGCTTGCGTGTGTGGATCAAGTTCGTGCGCGACCGGCATGCTCCGGTCGGCCGGATCGACGCGGCCGCCGGGAAACACGAACTTGCCCGGCATGAATTTGTGGCCGTGATGACGTTTGCCGAGGAGCACCTTGGGCACGGGCCCGGCGCGGTCGACGAGGATGAGTGTTGCCGCGTCCTTGGGCCGTACATAGGGGGACGAGAGATCACGTTCGACCTCGTTCATCCGTTTGACGAAACGTGCCATGCGCTCGAGGCGGTCGACGACCACGTCGTTCATCGCTTCCTCATCCGGCCACGCTGCTTCGCGGGATGCGCGCGGACAGCGTGCTCCTGCCGCAGATGTCGCCGCCCCGCGTCGGTATGGCGGCCCTCGGAAAGAATTTCGAAGCGCAGCGCGCCCGCGACCGGCGCGGCCTCGACGAGCCGCACCGTGACGCGATCGCCGAGGCGGTAGGTCTCGCCGCTGCGGGCGCCGATGAGCGCGTGGCGGTCCTCGTGATAGCGGAAATATTCCGCGCCGATCGTGCGCGCGGGCACGAGGCCGTCGGCGCCGGTATCGTCCAGCTTGACGAAAAGTCCGGCGCGAGTTGCCCCCGAGATGTGCCCGGCAAAGGTCGCACCGATGCGATCGGCGAGGAAATGCGCGATCAGACGGTCGAAGGTCTCGCGTTCGGCCTTCATGGCGCGGCGCTCGGCGGCGGAGATTTGCGCGCCGATCTCACCGAGCGCAGCCGCGGCCTGCTCCTGCGGCAGGCCGCCGTCGCCGAGCCGCATCGCGCGAATGAGGCCGCGGTGGACGATGAGGTCGGCATAGCGGCGGATCGGCGAGGTGAAATGGGCGTAGCGGCGCAGGTTCAAGCCGAAATGCCCATAATTCTCCGCGGCGTATTCGGCCTGCGCCTGCGTGCGCAGCACAACCTCGTTGACGAGCTTCTCCACGTCGCGGCCTTTCACCCGCGCGAGGATGCGGTTGAAATGCTCGGCCCGAAATGCACCGCCCTTGGGCAGGGAGATGTCGAGGCTGCGCAGGAACTCGCGCAGCGCATTCACCCGCTCGGGGTCAGGCTCGTCGTGCACGCGGTAAATCAGCGGTACGCGCGCGCGTTCCAGCGTCTCTGCTGCCGCAACGTTGGCGAGGATCATGAATTCCTCGATGAGCCGGTGGGCGTCGAGGCGCTCCGGCGTCATGACCCGATCGACGGTGTTATGCGCCGTGAGCACGATCTTGCGCTCGGGAAGGTCGAGATCGAGCGGCGCGCGCGCATCGCGGGCGTGCTTGAGCGCGCGATAAGCCAGATAGAGCGGCTCGAGAACGCTGGCCAGCAAGGGCCCGCTCGCGTCATCGGGCCAACCATCGATGGCAGCCTGCGCCTGCACGTAATTGAGTCGCGCCGCCGAGCGCATGAGCACACGGTGGAAGCTGTGCGAGCGCTTGCGGCCGTCGGCGCCCACGGTGAGGCGCACCGCGAGCGCCGGGCGCTCCTCCTCAGGCCGCAGCGAGCACAGGTCGTTGGAGATGCGCTCGGGCAGCATCGGCACGACCCGGTCCGGGAAATAGACCGAATTGCCACGGATGAGGGCCTCGCGGTCGAGCGCCGAACCCAGCCGCACGTAATGAGCGACGTCGGCGATGGCGATGTTGATGACGAAGCCGCCGGGATTGTTGGGATCGGCGTCGCGTGCGGCGTGCACCGCGTCGTCGTGATCCTTGGCATCCGCCGGATCGATCGTAACGAGCGGCAAGGCGCGCCAGTCCTCGCGGCCGGAAAGCCGCGCCGGCTTGGCCGCTTCCGCTTCCGCGATCGCCGCGGTGGGGAAGACGTGCGGGATCGAATGGGCGTGAATGGCGATGAGGCTCACCGCGCGCTCGCTCGCGAGCGAGCCGAGCCTTTCCGTCACGCGCGCGCTGGCCAGGCCGTGGCCGCTTTGCCGCGCCGCGACCTCGACCGCCACCAGATCGCCATCGCGCGCGCCAGCGGCGCCGCCTGGGAGGATCGAAAGCTCGCGGCCGAGCTCTTTCTTGTTGATCGGCGCCAGTCGCCCGCCGCCACCCGGCGCCGCGCGGAAAATGCCGAGCACGCGCTGCCGGCTGCGCTCGATGAGCTTGATGACGCGCCCGTTGTAGCGGATCGACTCGTCCTCGCCGGCGCTCTCCTCGACCCGCAGTAAAGCGCGATCGCCGACGCCTGCGACCTCCCTCGGACGGGTCCGGCGCGGAATGCGCACGCGGATCCTCGGTGCTGCGCCGCGCTCGGCCTCGTCCCATTCCGTCGGCAACGCGATCAGCTCGCCATCGGAATCGCGTCCGGTGATGTCGGCGAGCACGACATGGGGCAATGTGCCCGGATGATGCAGTTTCTTGCGCCGGCGCTCGACCAACCCATTTTGGGCGAGCTCCTGCAGCACGCGCTTCAGCGCCGCCCGGTCGGCATTCTTGAGGCCGAAGGCGCGCGCGATCTCACGGGTGCCGATCTTGCCGGGCGCTTTGCCGATAAACGCGAGGAGGTCTTCTTTGGAGGGGAACGGAGGCTTGGTATGGGGACGTTTCACGAAAATAAAATCCGCGAGCGAAACTCGCTTATGGGTTGGGATATGGATACGAGCGATTGATTTCGCCAGTCAGTGGCTCAAGTCCTGTGTAGGGTGGGCAAAATCGCTTGCTCGACATGGGCAGTTCGCACTGAGGTCGTGTGCGATTTTGCCCACGCGGCGTGTGGGCATCGCGCGCGCAATTCCCACCCTACGGCTCGATTACTGCTTTCCTGGCTTTGCGCGGCGATTTCTTTTCCGCCCTGGGCGGCGCCTTGACCGGCTTCGATTCCGAGGCCGCCTTGCGCGTGGCGCTGCGCGCTTTGGCGGGAGCGCGCGCTTTGCCGCCGCGCGCGCGCCTTGCTTCCAACAGGCCGACGGCCTCCTCGAGCGTGATCGTTTCCGGGGTGAGATGGGCCGGCAGCGTGGCGTTGACTCCATCGTGGGTGGCATAGGGTCCGTACCGACCGCTCTTGACCACGATGCGCCCACCTTTATCGGGATGATCGCCGAGCGCGCGGCCCGAATCAGCGCGGCGGCTCTTACGCTTGGCACGTTTCTCCTCGATCAGCGCCACGGCACGGTTGAGTCCGATGGTGAGCACGTCCTCGCCCGCGGTCAGATTGGCGTAGGTCTTGCCGTGCTGCACGTAAGGCCCGAAGCGGCCCACGCTGGCGATGATCGGCTCGCCATCGCCGGAATGTTTTCCGATCTCGCGGGGTAGCGAGAGCAGCCCGAGCGCGCGGTCAAGATCGACGTCCTCGGCGGAGAGCCCTTTGGGTAGACCGGTGCGCTTGGGTTTCTCGCCTTCGGTTGCTTCCCCGAGCTGGATATAGGGCCCGAAGCGGCCCGACCGCAGCGTCACTTCGAGCCCGCTCGCCGGATCCTCGCCCAGCTTTTTCATGCCGTTTTCCGGCGCGCCATTGCCGTTGTTTGGCGCCAGCGGGCGCGTGTAGCGGCACTCGGGATAATTAGTGCAGCCGATGAAGCCGCCGAACTTGCCGAGCTTGAGCGAGAGCCGGCCGGTCTCACAGCTCGGGCATTTGCGCGGATCGGCGCCGTCCGCGCGCGGCGGAAACAGATGCGGCGCCAGCATCTCGTCGAGCGCGTCGATGACCTGAGCGACACGCAGATCCTTGATGTCGCCCACGGCGGCCGTGAACTCACGCCAAAAGTCGCGCAGCAAATCGCGCCAGGCCATCTCGTTGTTGGAGATGCGGTCGAGCTGCTCTTCGAGCCCGGCCGTGAAGTCGTATTCGACGTAGCGCGCGAAGAAGCTTTCGAGGAAGGCGGTCAGCACCCGCCCCTTGTCCTCGGGCACGAGCCGCTTTTTCTCGATCCGCACGTAGCCGCGGTCCTTGAGCACCTGCAGGATCGAGGCATAGGTGGAGGGGCGGCCGATGCCGAGCTCTTCCATGCGCTTGACCAGCGACGCTTCCGAGTAGCGCGGCGGCGGCTCGGTGAAGTGCTGGCTGGCGTCGATTTTACGCTTGGCCAGCGTTTCCCCCGTGCTCATCTCCGGAAGGCGACGCCCGTCTTCGTCCGCCGCGACGTCGTCCTCGTCCTCGTGGTAAAGCGTGAGGAAGCCGTCGAACTTCACCACGGTGCCGGTCGCGCGCAGGTCGATGATCCTCTTGCCGCCACTGATTGCCGGGGAGGTCACGCTGGCGGTGATGTCGGCCGTGGTGCGCTCGAGCTCGGCGGATTCCATCTGGCTCGCCACCATGCGCAGCCAGATCAGCTCGTAGAGCCGCGCCTGATCATGGTCGAGGAACGATTTCACGTCGCGTGGACGGTGCCCGACTTCCGTCGGCCGGATCGCCTCGTGCGCCTCTTGCGCGTTCTTGGTCTTGGCCTGGTACTGGCGCGCGGACGGCGGCACATAGTCTTTGCCGTAATCGGCCCCGATCAGCCGGCGGGTGGCCGTAAGCGCCTCTTCCACGACGTCCACGCCGTCGGTGCGCATATAGGTAATCAGGCCGACGGTCTCGCCATCGATGTCGACGCCCTCGTATAGCCGTTGCGCGACGCGCATCGTATGCGCGGGCGCAAAGCCGAGCTTGCGGCTCGCTTCCTGCTGCAAGGTCGAGGTGGTGAAGGGAGGGGGCGGATTGCGCCGCGCCGGCTTCGCCTCGACGCTCGCGACGGTGAAACTGGCGCTCTCCAGTGCTTGCTTGAAGGCTTCGGCCTCGCTGGCGGAGCCGATATCAAGGCGCTGGATTTTCTCGCCATCGGCGCCGACAAGGCGAGCCTCGAACTGCTCGCTCCGTGGCGTGGCCAGCGTCGCAACCAGCGACCAGTATTCGCGGGGGACGAATTTTTCGATTTCGAGCTCGCGGTCGCAGACGAGCCGCAGCGCCACCGATTGCACCCGGCCGGCCGAGCGCGCGCCGGGCAGCTTGCGCCAGAGCACGGGTGAGAGCGTGAAGCCCACGAGATAATCGAGCGCGCGGCGGGCGAGATAGGCATCGACCAGCGCGCCGTCGATCTTGCGCGGGTGCTTCATCGCGTCGAGCACCGCCTGTTTGGTGATGGCGTTGAACACCACCCGCTCGACCGCATGCTGCTTGAGAGCGTGCTTCTCCTTCAACGCCTCGAGCACGTGCCAGGAAATGGCCTCGCCCTCGCGATCGGGGTCGGTGGCGAGAATGAGTTTGCTGGCTCCCTTGAGCGCGCGGGCAATCTCGTTGAGGCGCTTCTCGGACTTGTCGTCGACCTCCCAAATCATCCGGAAATTGTGCTCGGGGTCGACCGATCCGTCCTTGGCCGGCAGGTCCCGGACGTGCCCGAAGGAGGCCAATACCTCGTAGCCGGAGCCAAGGTAGCGATTGATCGTCTTCGCCTTGGCCGGAGACTCGACGACGACGATGTTCATGAATTCCAATAAGTTAGTGGGGGAAGCGGGCCGCCGGTCGCGCGGAATCGGGGGCCCTTGTCGCGGCGGAAGATGGGGTTGTCAACCCTCCATGTCAAACCGGGGCTCGGTAGCGGCCGGCCGCCGGGCAGCCGAAACGACCGGAGCGCAAAGCCTAGATCCATTATTTCGGGCGGCTCTTTTATCAGCAAAATAAACGTGTTGAAGGAATTAGCGCACATCGCAGTTGAACTAGCGCGTGCCTGCGTTCTGATCTGCACTAATAATCTTCGGGGCCGGCGCCTCGTGCCCGCTCGGGAGGAGTTGCCCGAAAGGTACAGCTCTACAATCTTCGTGTGTGAAAAGGGGCGAGCCGCAATTCCACCTGTCTTGCCGCTGAGGGTTCCAGGCGCGGAACCTACTACCGTAGGTCCGGGGGGATTTAGGCCATGTGGATCATCATGTACGTCGCGATGATAGCGTCGCTTCGGGCAATGGGGCTTGCGCCGAGCTCGGTGCCGGTCAGGACCGACGACGATCATCGGCCGCCTTTCGGCGAAATCTGAGTTCTTTGTCATTCCGGGGCGCGCCGAAGGCGCGAGCCCGGAATCCATACTCACCGGCAGTGGTTATGGCTTCCGGGGTCCCTCGCTGCGCTCGGGACTCGGAATGGCGGCGAGGGACCTAGCTACAGCAGTGACACCAGCGCGCCCCCGTGGCGCTCGAGGCGGCCCGCGAGCTCGAGCTCGAGCAGGACTACGCGTACGACGGCGGGCGAACTCCCCGACAACCGCACGAGATCATCGATCGGCACCGGCGTCGGCCCCAGTAACTCGACGATGCGTGTGCGCTCCGCGGCGCCAGGCTCGCCACCGGGCGCAGGTGCGTCCGGCTCCTCCGCGCGCAATTCGACGGCCGCGCCCAGGATTGGGCGCAGTACTGCGACCACGTCAGCCGCCTCGGTCACCAGCGTTGCACCCTGTTTGATCAGATCGTTGGCGCCTTCCGCGCGGGGATCGAGCGGGGAGCCCGGTACCGCGAACACCTCCCGGCCCTGCTCGAGCGCGAAGCGGGCGGTGATGAGCGAGCCCGAGCGCCTCGCCGCCTCCACCACGACGACCCCGGCGCAAATGCCGGAAATGAGCCGATTGCGACGGGGAAAATCCCGCGCGCGGGGCTCATGCCCGAACGGCATTTCCGAAACGAGCGCGCCTTGCGCCAGAATAGCGTCGGCGAGCTCGGTGTGTTCGGGCGGATAGAGGCGGTCATGCCCGCCGGCGAGGACAGCAATGGTGCCGGTCGCCAGACTCGCGCGATGAGCGGCGGCGTCGATGCCGCGCGCGAGGCCCGAGACGACGGCAAAGCCTGCCTCGCCGAGGTCGCGCGCGAGCCGCTCGGCGAAGCGCACGCCCGCAGCCGATGCATTGCGTGCGCCGACGACGGCGACCGCGGGCAGACCGAGCGCGGCGGCGTGTCCGCGCACGGCTAAAAGCGGCGGGGCGTCGTCGATCATCTGCAGACGGCCGGGATAATCGGGCTCACCGAGCGCCACGAAAGTCGCGCCGAGAGCTTTCGCTGCCTTGACCTCGCGCGCGGCGTCCTCGCGGGAGGGAATCCGGGCAGGCCCCTTGGCGCCGCCGCGCCGGGCGAGATCGGGTAACACGGAAAGCGCCGCGCGCGCGCCGCCGTAATGATTGATGAGCGCGCGGAAGGTGCGCGGCCCCACATTGTCGCTGCGGATGAGACGCAGCCAATCGAGCCGCTGCTCGTCGCTGAGCCGCACGCTGTCGCTCTTGTCGGTCACGCAGCGCCCCCGGGCGGCTATCCTCGGCGATAACATCGCCGATGTGCGGGCGCGTCACAACC
>WNFN01186317.1_pt1 | contig 19236 bp, 22 predicted proteins | sample 5400161 | NCBI WGS metagenome assembly WNFN01 (sample SAMN13153353, study PRJNA577476) | soil metagenome | isolation source: 80 cm saprolite on Douglas fir-dominated hillslope | place: USA:California | collected 2013-09-17 | reverse complement strand
CAGCAAGGGCGATGAGCAGAAGACCCGCACGCTGGTCAGCGCGGCCAAGGACGCGCGGCACATCGTGCTCATCTCCGTCGTCGGCGCGGACCGGATCCCCCAGGTCAGCGCCATCGACCGGGCGTTCTTCGGCTACTTCGGCATGAAGCTCGCCACCGAACGGGTCGTCGAGCAGTCCGGCATCGGCTGGACCACGCTGCGCGCCACCCAGTTCCACGACCTGATCCTGATGGTGGCCAGGGCGCTGGCGAAACTCCCGGTGGTCCCGGCCCCGGCCGGCTCCCGGTTCCAGCCAGTCGACGCCTCTGAGGTCGCCGAGCGGATGGCCGAGCTGGCACTCGGCGAGCCGTCCGGCCTGGTCGCCGACCTGGCAGGCCCGAAAATCTACACCGTGGCCGCGCTGGTCAAGAGCTACCTCAGCGCGGTCGGCAAGCGGCGGCCGCTGGTCCCGGTGCACATTCCAGGCCAGGCCGCCAGGGCGATCCGGGCCGGGGCGAACCTGGCGCCGGATCGCGCTGTCGGCAAGCGGACATGGGAAGAATTCTTCGCCGACCGGATCTAGTTGCGATCTAGCGGCTTTCCGGCCCTTGTCGCTCAGTCTCGCCATGCTGCAGGTCACCGAATACCTATTCCATTATCGTCTCCGTGCCTGCCGCGAGCTCGAACGACGCGCCACCCCATTTCTCGAGAACCGGATGGAGTCGAGCTATGGGAAGATCAGCGGGTGGAGATGACGCTGCGGTTTGAGATCTTCCCTCCCGACCTAGATGGCGCCGTTGACTTCTACACGCGGGTGCTTCGCTTCGGCCTGACCAAGGATCAGCGCGAGGATCCGGAGGCTTATGTGGCGATGAACCGGGGCACTGTCCTGGTCGGAGCGCCAGAAGAGCAGTTCCGGATGCCCATCAGGCACGGCTGCCGCCGACTGGAGTGGAGCTGGTTCTTGAGGTTGACGACGTCGCCACTGAGCGCGATCGTGTCGTGGCGGCAGAATGGCCATTCGAAGAGGATCTCCAGGATCGTCCCTGGGGCCTGACGGACTTCCGGATCCTCGATCCCGCCGGGTACTACCTTCGGATCACCAATCGGGCGGGGTAAGGACATCTGCTCATTGCTGCACCGAGCGATCATTCTGGTACGACGCTGACGGTTACGCTGATCGGCACGATGCGACACATATCGAGCTAAGTGCGCGCTCAACTTCCGGGCCATGGGACTCACTCCGCCGTGTCAAGCCGGCCGGCCGGGTTACCCGGCCCGTGCCGTTTGCAGGCGGCCCGTTAGCCCTGCCTGTGCCGGCGAACGCGGGTCCCCAGGCCGACGAGGAGCCGGACCGCGCTGAGGCCGGCCAGCACGATGACGGTCACGTCTACGGCGGGGACCCAGCGGACCTGGTCGCCCTTCACGACGTAGACCCCGACCGGCATCACGAGACCCTCGAAGCCGCCGCCAGAGCCGACCTGCAGGCTGCCCTCTGCTGGTGGACGCCGTTGTGCGCACCCTGCGCCGGGCCGATGCCGGGCTGAGCTGACGACTGCGGAGGCACTGTTCCTTCGCCGCCTCCCAATACCAGCGCAACCGGAATGACGAGAAACCTGTCCTTGTCATGGGCTGCACAGAAGGCGCGGCGCACGGAAACGTTCTCAGCTACCCGGCTCAGCAACTCCTGGGCACCCATGATCGACCATTCTCCTTACCGGCCCCCGGCGGGCTGCCGCAGGCCCAGTATTGGGCGACCAGCGAGGAGGCGGCGGGGCCCAGGGCACCTGCCGCCCGGCCGGCCGCCGTTGTTTTTGGACGCCGGACGAGACCGTCTGACGCGCATCACCTATGAGCCGTGAACCTCGCCAAGCCGGAGCATGGCAGACTCATCCAGCGATCGCCGCGCCAGCACCGACTGCTCGATCACGAAGCTCAGATCCGGGACCACGAATTCGATCCCCGGACTGCAGTACTCGTCGGTCGCGCTCAAGTCCCGCCAGCCCCATCGCGAGCCGTCCGAATGGCAGGCGATAAACCCTGTTTTCCGATCTGGCGCTGCGAGAACGGACTCGATGGCGGCAGCTGCGTGTAATCAATGTTGTAACGTCACTGACGTGGCAGGGGCTGCTGACATGGCGGACTGGCGCGAGATGGAACTTGGCGCCCCCGAGATCGCCCGGCTCGGCATAGACCGTTTGAACTCTGCGCGCATCGCGATGCTCGGCACGTTGCGCCCGGACGGGTCCCCGCGCATCAGCCCGATCGAGCCGTTCATCGTCAATGGCCGCCTGCTCGTTGGCGCCATGACATGGTCTAGGAAGGCAGAAGACCTGCGCCGGGACCCGCGGTACGTGCTGCACAGCGTGGTGACCGACCCGGACAGCGGCCAGGGGGAACTCAAGCTGCATGGAATTGTGCTTGGGGCCGACCCAGGTCTGCGTGACGCGGCAGCGGGCGCCTGGTGGTCGGGCCGGCCGCCGGGCCAGGCGATTGTTTACTCCCTGCGCATCGGGCAGGCCCTGTTCGTCGGCTGGGACATTGAGCATGGCTTGATGACGGTGCACCGATGGTCGCCGCGAAACGGGTACAGTCACAGCGCCAGCGCCTATCCGTAGCGCACTCTGTCATCGGCACACCGCGTCGACTCGACACACGCGGCCAGTTCCCACGATCACGCTCATAACGACCTGGCGCGCTCGGCGTCGAGCGCGATCGATCACCGAAGTTGACTTGCCTCAGAGACCTCCTGACACGTCCGAACGTGCGAGATCGCCGAATAGGAATGCCTAGTTGACCGATGGGTTTTAGGTGGAGTCAGTACACAGATAATTCCTATACGGCGGACCGGCAGAGCCGATAATCACCGCGATCGCAATAAGAGGCCCCGGGGGCTGCCGTCAAGTGGCCTGCCTATGTGTCTGGGCGCAAAGCCGGAGCCGCGGCTGGATCATCTGCTGTCAGCCGAGCCCGACTCGCCGCACATAGCAGGGCCGGTTGACCGGTGGCCGCGCTGCGGCGACTGTGGAAGCCCGCGAGCTAAAGACGCACTCACATTCCGCATGTCCTGGTACGTGTCGAAGAACGGCGCGACGGCGACGAGTCGATAGCAGAGCGCATTTCACTGCTCGCCATCGGGGACTTCGACCGAAACGGGTGTGCGGACCGCACCGATCTCCGCAGTGGCCCGCTCGTTCGCGCGTAGGTTCCGGAACCACTGTGGTTCCTGGGGCATCCCTGCGCCCGAGCCACTGACAATCCAGGTATCCCTGTCTTCACGGTAGACGCAGGGAACGGTGTAAGCGACGCCGTACTTACGGCCGGCGACTGCGATAAGGAGGACGGGCATGCCGTCGACTCGGCCCCCGACGCGGCCTTTGGTGAAGCGATCGAGCCTGTTGTGCAGCGAGTTGGCGAGCCCCGCGGTTCTTCGAGCGAACTGGTCCATGTCGTCAGCCCTCCTGCGCGGTCGCGTGCTTCGCCTTAGCGCCAAGGGATGCGGGGTGCTCAAAGGACTGCCACTCGACGGCGGTAGCCGGGCCTGTAAACGCGGATCATCACAACACAATCGGCGCGCGTAACGACTTCACCGCCTGGCGGCGTCGAGGCTCGTAGAGATCGTCGAGAAACCCGTTGGGGTACTCGGCAAGGACGCGCTCAGAGAGGGGCGGCCAGCGCGTCCACCAGAGTCGCCCTGGCAGCGTCTCCTTCGTCACCCTCGTTGTCATCGAAGGACGTGCTCTTCCAAGGGCTGCTACAAGCCGTGGACATCGCAGAGTCTGCGGGTGAGGGCCCCTCACGGTGACGTGTGATCTCTGATATGGCCTGCTGGCGAGCCTGGCGTTGGCGGCCGATGCAGGCGAGTAATGCCTTCATCGCGGGCGGTGACCGGCTGGTAGTGCAATTCGGTGCGTGCTTTGCGGTCATCGACGAGGAAGGGTCGCCCGTTGAGTTCGACCAGCAGGCGGGGGATTGGTGGTGGGCCGGTGCGTCGCAGCCACCGCCACCCAACCTCTAGCCTAGCGTGGGAGCAGGATTTGCTCGGGCTGGCGCGGGACACGCCGGTTGGGCAGTTCGCGACGGGCGGTCTGGCGGCCCTAGCGGTGGATCCCACGGTTCGCATCGCGGTGTCGCCCGGTGACGCATCTGCTCACCCGATCCCGGCGCAGGAACCCGGAGCCTGATCGCGAAGGCTGTCCAGCCCGACCCAGATTGGTCACGGCGTGGCTGCCGCTGGCTGACATCAGGCCGGTGCTCACTTGTCCCCGTGAGATGAACCCCGCACTAGGAATGCCCCCGATCTCCGTTTTGCTATATCTGCGGCAAGCACTGGTCGCCAGAAGCCGATCGTGGCTGCTTCCCTGTTCCACCGTATCCCTCGGAACCGAGGCAGCCAGCACCCCCAAAGGTGATCTGGTCAGTCAGCCGGCCGCCCGCCGCCACCACGCCATTGTCGCCCATGCGACGTGATCTCGTCGGCTACCAGTTCTAACGCCATGCGCGGAGCAGCTCGGAAGGCGGCACACGCCCTATGGCGCGGCGGTCCTGTACACGGCGACGGTGCGCCGGGCGCGATCCTGGCCTACCTGGAACGCCGCGGCGAGGGCTGGACCGTCGTGGTAGACCCCGCCGGACTCTCGAGCATCGAGCGCCTCGGCGACATACTCGGCAATCGGTGGTGGCGTGGTTCAGGTGACGGAGTCGGCTGGCTGCTCGCCAAGCCGGTCCGTGAGCACTAACGGGGTATTTCTGACGGAGGCTACTGGCCGACGTGCGCGTAATCAGCCCACTAGCTCAGCGTGCGGGGCAACACTCTCATACGGGTGGCGCTCGCCCGCTCGGCGCTGGTTTCCCAGCACGCCCGGTGATGTCGAAGACGCTGACGACGTGCTCGTGGAACACGCCGACAATGATGTCGGCGCGCTCATCGAGGCGTTCGAGGTCGGCCAGGCGGACGGGCCATGTGCCCTGCGTGGCGGCCTCTGGGCCGGCCTGACCGCTGAGCGCCAGCGGCTAGGTCCTTGCGACGCCGACAATGATCACGGCCGTTTCCTTTCGCGAGATGGCGCAGGTCGGATAGCTCGATCCGTTCCGTCGAATGGTCACCCGCCGCAAGGTGGTCAGATGCGCCCGAGCGCCCGACCCACAACGTGAGCGGTTCTCAAGACCGCCTGCCGAACGTTCCTGACCTGCCACCGACGCCATGGGCGGCTGCTGTTCGGCACGTATAGGGCATCGGGGCGCTGCCGAGCGCCTGAATTCACTTTCAGCCTCCTGGGCTGGAAGCACGGCGGCGCGAGGAACAAGCTCGGCTGGGAGCAGGTCCCCAACAACGCCGATATCGACAACAGGGAGAGCTTGCAGCTCAGCGCGGCGATCCTGGAGTTGCTGAGCGCCCATGCTGGTCAGGAGCTTCCAGTACCCCCGCCGAGTCCTGGTGCGTTGCTTGAGGAAGCCGTGCGAGTTGACCTGGCGCGAGAGCTGGAAGCGAGAGATAACTCGCGGCGCTGGACGGCACAGCGGGGTGCATTCGTCACCGCCTACAGCCAGTACGTCCATCTGCTGCACCTGAATCAGCTGGTGATCGACAACCCGACGCTGTCCGTTACGATCGGCCAGGACTACCTCATCCAGCCAGACGTCGTGATCGGCTTGGAAGATGTGCCCACCGTCAATGGCCTGCCGCTGCTGCACGCAGCCGTCTCGTGCAAGTGGACTATCCGCTCCGACCGGGTCCAGAACATCCGGCACGAGAATAATCAGATGGTGCGTCACCGACGGGGCCGGCAGCCGCATCTGGTCGCCGTCACCGCTGAGCCGCTGCCAAGCCGTCTCGCCGCGATCGCCCGCGGCACCGGTGAAGTCGACGCGGTGTACCACATCGCATACGACGAACTCCACGCGGCGATCCAGGCATCGAACAACAGGGCGCAGCGGGCGGCCTGGGCGGAGATCACCGGCCAGGGCCGGCTGCTCAACTACAACCTGCTCGGCGAGCACCTCGCCTCCTGGTAGCAGGCCAGGGTTGCTCTGGGTCGGCACCGGCTATGCCGGCTACGGTCCGGATCGTGGCTGACTCACTGCCCGAGCCAGATAGCGAACAGATCGCTGCCCTTGTCGGATCGGCGGCGCAGCGGCTCATCTACGGCCTGTTGTATCGGCGGCGTGACAGCCCGCCGACAATGGCTGAGTTGCGCTTCCTTGTCGCCAACGCGCTCGGCGAGGAGCAGTCGCAGGCTGATCGCTGTGTCCGCGAGTTGGGCGGTACTTCGAGATCGAGGCGGTGCCGGCCGACGGCGAGAGCCGATATGTCCTGCGAGGCTGGTCGCCGACACGGCCCTCCGGCGCGGGCGTCGCGATCAGCCCGCGGCGCCGCGCCGAAGTGCTGGCGCCGCAGCGGTGCGCGCAGTGCGGCCGGACACCGCCGGGGGATCATGTCAAGCTCGTAGGGGACCGCAAGGTGCCGCTGTCGTGGGGCGGAGACAACGAGCCCGAGAATCTGCAGCCGCTCTGCGAGGAGTGCCATGCCGGCAAGCGTGACTATTTCGGCTCGTTCGAAGCTCACGCCGAGCAGATCCGGGCAGCGATTGGCTACGACGAGCCGCAGCGGCGCATCGGCGAACTTCTCAAGGCCTTCGGCGGCGGCTGGGTGCGCTCGGATCTTCTCGGCATCGTCGCCAGTGCCGGGAACTTTCAGGACGACTGGCAACGGCGACTGCGGGACCTGCGGTTCCTCGGGTGGGACTACCAGCATCAGAAGCGGTATGACGAAGGCGCGCGGGTATGGACTTACTACCGGCTCACGAGATCGGCTGACTGGCCGGAAAACATCTCGCAGGCCATCCGAGCCGAAGAGGCCAAGCGGAAAGCGCGAAGAACGCAGCTGTCAGCTGGCCCGGACTAGCCGAAGCGGCTGAGATCGCGCGCCGTCGAGCGCCGCCTTGATCTGGACGCCGATCGCCTGCGCGACAGGAGGCGGGAACGCGTTGCCGATCTGGCGGTACCTGGTGGTCTTCCGCCCCGTGAATTTCCAGTCAGCGTCGAAGCCTTGAACGCGGGCCACCATCTCGCAGGTCAGACGCGGATAGTAGTCGATCGGCGCATCAGCGGGAGGAGCGTCCTCGGCGATACTGCGGCCTTCCACGCCGAGCCGCCACCAGTCCGCCCGGGCTCGCGTCGGCCCGAGATCAGGGCCCCCGTGCTTATGCGAACCACCCACGATCGTCGGCGCGATGCTGTTGGCCCTCTTCGCCCACGCTTTGGCACCGGACCAGCCGTTAGCAGCCATCAGCGGGTACAGAACCTCACCTACCGTCGGCGGGGCGCTCGTTGGCGTGGGCCAGGTGAAGTGCGCCGCGTACCGGCGCTTGATCGCGACAAGCACGAACCTCGGCCGCAGCTGCGGAACGCCGAACTCGCAAGCGTTCAGCACCTGCCAGTGAATCTCGTAGCCCAGTCCTTGAAGCTCGTCGATTACGCCCTGGCGGTAGTCGGAGAATTTGCGCTCAGCGAGCCCTTTGACGTTCTCCAGCATGACAGCCGCTGGGCCGGCTTCCCGCACGAGCCCCGCCAGCAGATCCACGCCGTGGAACTGTGCGCCGTCCAGGTTCCGGACGTCGTCCTCGATAACGTGCCACTCAGGCCGGTTCTGCCGCAGGGTCTCGGTGGCGTCCGGGTCGAGCTCTAGGGCTACGGCATGCCCGAAACCAGCAAGCTCCAGGCCACGCGATTGGCCGCCGGCGCCGGCGCAGATCTCAAGACACGTCAAGTCTGACACGTCATCGCTCCTTGTAGCCTAATCGCGGAACGCCCCGACTCTTCGAACAGGTGTGCGATGACTGATCTTGGCACAAATCCGTCGCCAAGGCTAGGAGACACGACGACCACGGGTCGTTAGCGTATCGGCTCCAGGCAACGATGCCGGGAGCCGCACCGAGCCTAGGGCGATCAATTTATGGTGACCCGACTGGCCTCAGGCCGGATGCGACCGTTCCCAAGTGCAGGCTCGCCGCCCGTGGTCAAGACGGCAGCCCCGCGCCTGGGCGGAGAACTCCCGAGCCAGAGCCTTCGATAGTGGTGGCACGAGCATGCCGAACCTGCCGCGCAGCCATGCTGTGATGTAAGTGGGCCACTACTCACCCCGAGGGATCAGCATGTTCCCGACCTCGCCGCCGTCAGGCAGCATCGCGATCCCTGGCGATGCCACGTTCTGGATGCCGAAGCCGGACGACATCAGCGAAGATGGAATCGGCAGCTTCATCCGCGGAACCTGGCTGATCAAGGACGTGCCGGTCCGCGAAGCCCGCCAACTGAGGCAGCAGGAGCGCCGCATCGCTGACATTGTCGGCAACCTCGCCACCACAGCGGAGGATTTCGATCGCCTGGCGCAAGCCGTTGAAGACGGCTACGACACAGACAACTCGGATGAGGACGACGCCCTAACCGCCACCGAGCGGGCAGCGCTCGATGAATTCATGCCGGACGACGAAACTGCCGCGCTGGACTCCCTCGAACTCGGAGTCGCGGGCCTGGTCTGCGCGCTCGCGACCGTGCGCATCATCCCGGCCGCAAGCTGTCGCGGACACCCCGGCCGCCGCCCCTGGTCCGACGTCCCGGTCGTACTGTTCGCGACCACGGAGTACCGGGCCAAAGCCCTGCAACCCCTCGCCGCAGCTGCCAACTGCCGGTTCGGCATCGACACCGCGCGGCCCGAACTGCTCGCCGTCCAGGGTCAGTCGATACTCGACACAATGGCCTTGGCCGATGCCCTCTTGGCATCCCGCCAGACATTCGTCCAGCCCAGGCCACCACGCGGCACCCGGCGCCTGCGCGCGCATAATCAGGAACGGCTGTTCTAGCCGCTATCGGTCTGGCCCCGACGCGGCGAAATTGGCATGTGCATTCAGGTCCGTAACCGGACACGTTATTATCGGAATACCGCTTGCCATGTGCGTGCCAAACTGGTTACCGGGAGTGGAAGAGCGCTGGTCACCGGGTTCGGGGAACGGCCTTGAGAATCGCTTCGCGAACGCGATCGCACCGTTGCAAGCCGAGGCCAGGGTGAATGATTTGAACGGCAATAACTGCCAACCTGCTCGCAGCGTCGCCAGTTGGACGCAATCATTGGAACATGGTTGCCCTGCGATCAGCGCGGCTGGAGGCGTTCCTTGGCTCGCGCCTTGAACTGGTCCAGCACGCTGACCTGATGGCCTTGATCAATAATCAAGTGCCGGAGGCGTTTGATCTTGATTTCAAGACTGAGATGTATGGCCCGACAGACAAGGACCGGCGAGATGCCGCGACCGATGTAGCTGCCCTTGCCAACACCGCAGGCGGGCTACTAGTTCTCGGGATTGAAGAGGACGATCAGGCCCGGGCTACTGCTGCGCCGGGCCTGGAACTGTCAGAGGCGGACGAGCGACGGATCAGGCAGATCGTCGGGTCACAGGTCGTTCCCATGCCGGTGATCGATGTCCTGCGTGTAGAGGACCCGGACCGGTCGGGCCACGGCGTGGTCCTGATCGCCGTGCCGCGAAGTCCACTGGGTCCGCACGCAATCGTTGTCAATGATGGGCTGCGATATCCGAGACGCAACGGTGCCACCACGAGGTACCTGTCGGAGCCGGAGGTGGCCGATGCCTACCGGGAGCGGTTCGCGGCGCCACGCCGACAGGCGGACCGCGCCAGTGAGGTAGAAACGGACGCGCTTGGCCGGCTCGCAACAACCGAGGACCAGGCGTGGATTGTCGTGTCGCTGGTGCCGGACCTTGCAGGCAGCCTGGTAGTCAACCAGGCCGCCTTGAGCGCGGCGCGGGACGAGTTGATGGGCCGACAACCTCTGATCATGCCAACGAGCCCTGGCTGGCGGCGTGTCAGTATCGGACGGCGCCGAATCTTGGCCGATGGCAGCATGGACAACAGCCGTCGGGCGCGCTTCCTGTCAGCGGACCTGCACTACGACGGCGCGGGAGCCTTTGCAGCTTTCGTCCTGGGCGGCCGCCTGCAACAAAGTCACTCCGAGCACCGGTGAGTCCGAGGCCCGGCAGATCGACGATGAGATGGTGGTCAACGGCATTCTCTCGGGGCTGAGGTTCCTTGCTCGTCATGCTCGGGACCGCGCGGCGGCCCGAGGAAATGCCCTGGTACGTGCCCAGCTGTATCCGGTAGGAGGGCAGCAACCGCTCAGGCTTACCTATAACCGTGGCTTCGGTCGCGGTTTCGGTGACTCACTTGGCGACCGGATCATGACGGATGTCGAGCCACCGCTTGAGCGCGTGGCACCGTTGGATGCCCTGGCGGCAGACGGCCCTTCGTCCGCTTCTGGGTGGCGCATGGCTCGTAGCTGTGCCATGCGCGCGAGCACACGCGACAAGCGGCGCTAGCCGGGCTGTCTCATCTAACGACCTTCAGCTGATGCCATTAAGCCTTGAAGCTTGCTGGCCGCGTTCAGCAGCACGTCCGCGGCAGCCTCGGGACTTCGGACCAGTCCCAGTCCCATCTCGCAGCACGCGCTGACCACCGCACGGGAGAACTCGACCGAAGCGGCCCCAGGGTTGGCAAGCCATAGTGGCGCGCTAGGGTCGAGCAGCGCATTGGCCGCCGAGGCGGCCCGCCGCGCCCGGCCGAGCTGCACGCGAAGTTCGTCCGCGGTGACCTCGGACGGCTGCCGGACTTGCCCGCTCCGGTCCACGTCCACGTACAGGCCGCGTTGCTTCAGCCGGTCGACGTCCTGCGCGGACGCCCGCGCGTCGTCCAGTATCTCAGCGACCTCGGTCAGGGGCGTGGTGACAAACTTGGGCGCCACGCCAGGCGCGCCGAACGGCACCGCGGCGATCAGCTGGCCCGTGACCAGCTTCATCTGGTGCCACTCGAGCATCCGCCCGAGCGGCGCCCGCGCCCTCAGGTTCTCCGACATGGCCGCCAGGGTGGCCAGGCTCCCGGCCTTGCCCACCTCTTCGCAGAACCCCGGGCGAGCACCAGCGCCGGCGCGTCCTTCACGGCTGCAAGATCCACAGTTCCAACCTAGCCAGCGGCCTGGCGTAGAGATCGTCCGGACCGGATTTGCGTCAGGCTCACGGGTGTCCCGGCCTCGCCGGCCGCCGGTTTGTCCTGACGCGCGACCCACGTCCGTTAACTGCCGGTCAGTGGATATCGCCGACTGTCTCATTGATCGAGTCTCGCCCGGGACGTGAGGCGCGGGCAGACGTCAGCGGATTCACAGGTCGCGCGGAGTGTCTCACCGGCACATCCGCGAGCACTGGCGTCTTAAGAGACGGCGTGACGCCGACGGCACTGCCAGTTTCACACGTGATCATGATGATCACAGTCAGGCATGCAGAATATCCATTCGGCACCGGCTGACGATCTTGATGACTGCTCGACTCGGAGCGCCGCACGAGCCGAGTAAGCGCGGGGCCGGCCAGCGGTAATGTGTTCGCGTGGGCGCCGCGCTCGAGTTCCGTCATGTCGACGTGTTCACGGAGGTGCCGTTCACCGGCTATGGATTGATCGTGCTCTTCGGAAGCACCTCTGGGGTCCGGCCTGAGGCGCTGATCTCACTCACGACGGAGATGCGGCAGTTCGAGCTGATCATGGCTGAGTTCCAGCCAGAGACCGACCGGGTGCCAGCGAGGATTTTTACTGCCGAGGAGGAGCTGCCGTTCGCGGGGCATCCCGTCATCGGCGCGGCGGCACTGCACGAGCGCTATGGCGCCGGGGAGCCAGCCCGATCGTGGGTCTTCGTGATCGCGGGCCGCGAGATCTCCGTGCGCAGCCGACAGACAGCCGGCTACTACCAGGCGGAGATGAACCAGGGCTCCCCGACGCTGGCATCCCCGCTCGGACAGCAAGATGCTGCCTGCTTCGGGGCGCGCTCGGGCTCAGCGAAACCGACCTGCACGGGTTGTCCATGCAGGTCGTTTCTACCGGCTTGCCGTATCTGATCGTCCCGGTGGCTCAAGGTCTGGACCGCGCGCGGATCGCGGTCACCGACTTCGGGGAGCGGCTGGCCAGCGTGGGCGCGAAGTTCGTCTACGTCTTCGATCTGGACAAGCGTGAGGGTCGCAGCTGGAACAACACGGGAGCGGTCGAAGACGTCGCCACCGGAAGCGCAGCGGGTCCCGCGGCCATCTGCCAGGGACGATTCGTCGGGCGGCCGAGCGTGATCGCGGTGACGCCCGATGGCCGGGGCGACCTGTGGGTGGGCGGGCCAGTTGCGCCTGTCGCCACGGCGCCATAGACCAGCTGCCGGACTAGTTCAAGTGCGCAGGACCTGCGGCGTCAGCCGACCTGTTCAGCTCGCCGCGCTTGCGGATGCCGCAGCTGCCCGACAGGAAGCGGCTGCCGGAATGCTGCTCGCCATGGCGATGTCTCATCGGCACGTTCAGCACCATGCTAATCCGGGCTGACGGCGTCAGCCGCGCGGCAAGCAGCATGCCTAGGAGCGCCGACGCCAGGATCAGCGCGACGAGCACGCCGATCAGGGTCCCCTGCGCGCCAGGCAGCCGCACCTGGGCTGAGACCAGGCAGACCAGCACCACCACGGCGACCGCGGCGAGCGCGATCCGGTGTGCGGCGCTCAGCGCCGCTGCCGGGTCCTGATCGGGCGCTGGCGCGGTGCCCGCTCAGTCGCGATCGCGGGNNNGCCTTTCTTTCGGGCATTGGCACAGTATCCCGCGACACGAAGCGATCTTGCCGGGTTTCGCCGGCCCTTTCCGGAGCCCGCTCAGACGCGGTCGAAAAAGGGCTGGGCCTAGCCGGCTTTGAACCGATGGACGCCGCTCTGCACCTGCTGGAGCGGCCCACCCCGGACCATCTCGTACGCTCACGCCACGGCCTTCTTCGCCTGACCACGCGGCCGCCGGCCGAACCCGCTGGTCAGGGCTTCCCGGCGCCCTGCGCGGGCGCCGGGAACGCCACGACCCGCCCGCTGGGCTGCGCCGGCTCGGATCCGCCGAAGTTCTGCCCGACGACGAACAGCCGCGGGTCGCCGCCCCGGCTGAGCGCGCAGGCGAAGGCGCCGCGGTCCAGGCTGACCGTGGCCAGCACCTCGCCGCCCTCGCGCACCCGCACGCAGTGCTGGTTGCCCACGTCGGCGTACCAGACAGCGCCCTCGGCATCGATGCAGATCCCGTCGGGGTGGTCGCCGGGCGTCTGCGCCCACACCCGCCGGCTGCCGAGGCCGCCGTCCGCGCCGATGTCGTATGCCGTGAGCCGGTTGGCGTACGACTCAGCGATGATCAGCGTCCCGCCGTCCGGGGTGATCGCCATCCCGTTCGGGAACGCGACGTCGCCGGCGACCCGGCGGACGTTGCCGTCCGGCGTGGCGAGCACGACCAGGCCCGGCGCGAACTCGCCGCCGGGGAAGTCGAAGCCGATGGTATTGACGTAGGCGTTGCCCCGGTCATCGACCACGATGTCATTCCACGGCTTGGTCGAGACTCCGGACAGGTCAGCATGCGTGGCCAGCGACCCGCCGGGCTCACGGCGCAGCAGCCGCCGCTGCGCAGAGTCCACGACCAGCAGCCGCCCGTCCGGGAGGAAATCGATGCACATCGGGAACGATGCGACGGTCACCACCACCTCGTGGCTGCCGTCGGTGCCGAGCGCGATCACCTGGTTCGCGCCCCAGTCCGAGAACCAGAGTCGCCCGTCGTGCCAGCGCGGTGACTCGCCAAACACGACCCCTTCCATCAGGACTTCACCTGCGCCCACCTTGAGTCTCCTTCTCGGCGATCGCCCTGCTAAGGCAGACCGCGCCGGAACTCATCGCACACCGCCGGCTCCGCCGTGGCCGCCTCTGAGTCTGCTCCTCCGCCGCCACCCTGGCCGGCCCCGGCCGGACACCTGGCTCGGCTAGAAACCGGCCAACTCGACCGCCCGACTGGCCATCGAGGTGCTCGCGGCCAGAGAAGCACTCGAAGCCCGGCACGACGAGGATCGCCAAACACGCACGGCGCGCTCCAGCGTTGCAGCGCGTGCCGAATATCCGGTTCTGGGAACCCCGCGATGGTGCAGAGCCGACGGGTCACCGTGGCTCTGGCGCGGCCACGGGCTTCCAGGTCGCGGGCAAAGCACTCGATGTCGGCGCGGCGGGCGTGGAACAGCCGCAGGTGATGGTCCTGGCACCAGCTGACGAACTGGCGCAGATCCAGCTCATACGCCTGACGGGTCAGGCCGCTGTATCCGGCCAGGAATCCAGTGGGACCACAGAGCTCGAACTCGCAGAACATCCAGTTCGGCGCGGTGCACTCTCATCGCGGCATGCGGATGAGTGTGCTCACGACCCGCTCTGTAACCTCGAAGAGCGATGACGAACACCACCTTTGCGGTCGGCGGTGACATCGAGGTTCGCCGCCTCGGGTTCGGGGCCATGCGAATCACCGGTCCAGGCATCTGGGGCCCGCCCGGCGACCGAGCTGCCGCGCGGGCGCTTCTACGCCGAGCCGTCGATCTGGGCGTCCAACTCATCGACACGGCAGACGCCTACGGCCCCGGCGTTTCAGAGGAGCTCATCGCCGAAGCTCTCTTTCCCTACGACGGCCTCCTCATCGCTACCAAAGGCGGCTACGAACGCACCGGCCCCAGCGGCACGTCACCCACGGGAGAGCTGATCGGCTGGAGGCCCAACGGCCGCCCCGACCACCTTCGCTCCGCCTGCGACGCATCTCTGCGCCGGCTCCGGCTCGATCGCATCGATCTCTACCAGCTCCACACCCCCGACCCAGCCGTCCCCTACGCAGATTCGATCGGCGCACTCAGCGCCCTGCGAGGCGAGGGCAAGATCCGGCACATCGGCGTCTCCAACGTCACACCCGAACAGCTCGCCGTCGCCGGAACCATCACCGACATCGCAACCGTGCAGAACCGCCTCAACCTCACCAACGGCAACTGGCACAACATGCTCACCGAGTGCGAGCGGCACGGGATCGGATTCATCCCCTACCGCCCCCTCCGCGCCTGGGACGACCCGACACACCGGCAGGTCCTCACTGCAGCCGCCTCCCGGCACAGCGCAAACATCAACCAGATCGCCCTCGCCTGGCTGCTCGCAGTCTCTCCCATCACGCTGCCCATCCCGGGCACCGCAACACCCGCGCACCTCGAAGACAACATGGCAGCGGCCGGGCTCCAACTCGAACAAGACGAGATACACGCGATCACCGCGGCGGCATCGAGGGCGACGCAGCGGCCTAGTCAAGCCACCTGAGCATCAACATCCCCGATCGATAGGTGCCGTCATCGGGCTTCGGAGGGCCAGCGGAATTGCGACCGCGCTCGCGTTCGCGGGGCTCATCTGCGCGGGTGTCGCCGTTCCAGGAGTGCCAAATGGCCAGCAGCGCCCGAAGATGAGGACGAGCACCGCCAGGGCGCGGGCGGCTGGGCGTATGAGGTCGCGCGACCGGGGCACGGGAGTGATGGCGCCCTACCCGCGTCCGGTGGCCGGGCCGGCCCTTTTGCCGTCGCGCTGCCCGCGATGCGGCGAGCCGTCGCGCACGTACGCGCGCCGGCCGGGCTCACGGTCACGGTCGCCGGTGACCAGGTCTGAGTGATGTCTGGCTCAGGCGCGCTTGACTCTCTCCGTGCGGGAGGCAGGACAGTCGGACGATGAACGCCGAAGGAATAGCGATCCTGCAGGGCAAGCGGGCCTTGGTCAGCGGGGGTACGCGCGGCATGGGTGCTGCCGCCGCCGTGGAGCTGGCGCGGCTGGGGGCGCGGGTCATCGTGGCCGCCCGTACGCTGCCGGACGGCGCGGGTCACAGGTCCGTGGCCGCGGATGCGGCTACGCCGGGCGGCGCGCGGGCGATAGCCGAGGCGGTGACACGCGAGCTCGGGGGCGTCGATGTGATCGTGCATTGCGTCGGCGCGTCGTTCGCCAGGCCCGGCGGCGCGCTGGCCCTGTCGGATGCTGACTGGGAGGCGGCCCTGGCCACCAACCTGCTCTCCGCGGTACGCATCGACCGGGAAGTCCTGCCCCTCATGGTCCAGCAGGGCTTCGGCTCGGTCGTGCACGTCTCCTCGGCCCAGTGGAAGCGCCCGAATCCGTCGCCGCCATCACCACCAGCCTCGCCGAGGAGCGCATCGAGCTGATCCGCCAGAACATCGGCGGGACCCGCGAGGAGGTAGTGGCGGAGCTGATCACCGCGATCGGCGGGGTGCCGCTCGGCCGCCCGGGCGATCCAGCCGAAGTGGCCAGCCTGATCGCGTTTCTCGCCTCGGATGCCGCCTCCTACATCACTGGCACCGAGATCGTCATCGACGGCGGGAACCTCCAGACGCTGTGAGGCGGTCACGGCTCGATTGTGAGCCGGCTGATGCGTCCGTCCCGTAGCGTGAACTTGAACTGCAGGTCGGCGACGCCGCCGGGGAAGTTGCCCTCCAGGTGATGTATTGCCACGTAGTGCTCGTCGTCGATCCGGCTGGCCCCGGTCAGCTCGATGGTGTATGTGTACTCGCTGGCGGCGGTGGCCAGCCAGTCCCGGATCTCCCGGGGCCCGCGGTAAGAGTGGCCCTCGTCGACCGCGATGGCGTCGTCGGTGTAGTAGCCGACCGCGGTATCCAGGTCGCGGGCCTGGTGCGCGACGAGGTAGCTGCTGATCGGCTGGGGCAGCTGGTTCGGGGAGATGGCCTCGGCTGAGCTAGTCACGGCGTTCCTTCCGGTGCTGGTCTGCTGACTTGCTCACCATGAGGCCTCCCGCAGCGGGAGAGTCAAGCCGCAGCACAGCCGGTTGACCGTCCCGCAGGAGGAGGGTGCACAGTGGCAGAATGCAGCAAGGCTTGACCATCGGAGAGTTCGCGCAGCTGACCCACCTGAGCGTGCGAACCCTGCGCCGCTATCACGAGTCCGGCCTGCTTGAGCCGGCCACCGTCGATCCGTCGAGCGGCTACCGCTACTACACCAGTGGTCAGATCCCGTCCGCTCAGGTGATCCACCGGCTCCGGGAACTGGACGTGCCGCTCGCCGAGGTGGGCGAGATCCTCGCGACGGAGGACCCGAAGGCACGGGCCGAGCTGATCACCGGTCACCTGCGGCGGCTGGAGGCCCAGCTCGACCGCACCCGCGCGGCAGTCACGTCGCTGCGCCAGCTACTGCGACCGGACGTCGAGCAGCTCCAGGTGCGGCTGCGCTCGCTGCCGGCGCGGACAGTCGCCGGGATCAGCGGCAGGGTCGAGCGCTCGGACGTTGTCGCCTGGTACGACGCCGCGATGGCCGAGCTGGACGGGGCAGTCGCAGGCCGGCCAGCGTCAGGGCCGCCCGGCGGCCGCTACGCCAACGAGCTGTTCACGACCGGATGCGGCGACGTGCTGGTCTACCGCCCGGTGACCGGGCCGCCCATCCGCGGGCGGGTCGCCCCCGTCGTGCTGCCGCCCGTCGAGCTGGCCACCGCCGTGCACCACGGGCCGCACGACGACATAGACGTGACCTACGGCCGCCTCGGGGCATGGGTCGTCGAGCACGCCCTCGCCGTCGACGGGCCCATCTACGAGAGCTACCTCGTTGGCCCCGGGGACAATCCGACACCGGAGGCCTGGCGCACCGAGATCGGCTGGCCCATCTTCCGCCTGGCTCCCCGCTAACCGCCCCGTCCATCGGTCACGCAAGCGCCGGGATGAACGGAGTTCAGGCGGCCGAGGTGGCCGGGCGCGTTAGCGAGATCGCCCCGCCGGAAGAAATCGCCCCGCCGGAAGAAGATGTCCACCAGACCGACGGCGGTATGGCTCACATCGATGCTCACCTGGCCCGCGTCCGGTTCCGGGTCGGCCTGGCTGTCGCCGTAGCGAGTTGGCCCGGCCGCCGCGCTCCCCGGGGCCGTGAGAGTGCGCGCGAGGCGGGCGGCTGGTGCGCGGAATCGGTCCCGGATGTCCCCGATGGCAGGCCGGAGGAGGGCCCGGTGGTGACACCGTCATGACCGTACGCGCGTTTGAGCCCCGGCTGCGGATTCATTCAGGAACGCGCGCAGCTCGCCGGTGTCGCGGTGGAACATCTCCAGGGACACGACCCTGCCGTTCTCAAAGTTCAGGAGGCTCACCGTCGTCTGATCGAGTCGCTGGTGGCGATGCGACGCCTTTAGCTGCCAGACAGCGACGATCTGGGTCCCGGCGTCGAGTAGCACCTCGGCCGGGTCGCGATCACTGGGGCTCTGGTGGGGATCCCACGTACCGGCGAATCCAGCGGCGTGCTGGATGGCGCCGTCGCGTCCCTGGTACTCCCCGCCGTAGGGCAGCCGCGGGTCGTCGCGGATCACGATGTCGTCGGAGTAGACGCGAAGGAGGGCGTCGAGATCGCGGGCGCGGACGGCGTCGAAGACGGCCTTGGCCACGTCGATGTTGGACAGTGCCCTCGCCCACTGGCATGTGTCGGTGATCTGGTGCAGCTCGGCAATCTTTTTCTCGTCTAGGCGGTGGACATGCGCGAAAGCCGCGGTGAACTGCCGTCGGGTAGCCGGCGGTGTTCCGCGGTACTCGCCGGTCACGATGACGTGGCCGGGTTCGGCGATCAGGTACCGCGACGGGTAGGGCAGCGCCCCGAACGTGCGGTGGATCGGAGCCCAGCAATTCCGCAGCATGTGCTCGCCGCCTACGTGGGTCCCGCCATAGCCACCCGGGATGCCTTCGTTGACATGACCGACGAAGTCCGGCGCCAGGGTTGCAAGCAGACCCGCGACGTCGGCGGCATGCATCGCGTCATAGAAGCGGTGCACGAGTGCAATGCCGGATTCAGTCATCGTCCGCTCCCGTGATGTTATAGACGGTTGTATCTAGAACATCACGTCTACATCATGAGGTCAAGGGCTCTCCCCCGAGGATGCAGGCGCAGGTGCGGCGGACGAGTTCATCAACGGCTCTTGGCGGTGCCTGGCCGGCGACCAGATACCGGCGGACCGCGCCGTAGGGCACGTCGACCAGCGCGAACACGACTGAGCGGCGCGCATCGGCCCGACTGTGCCCAAACCGGCGAGCGGTATACGAGCCCAGCGCGTCGTCGACGCTGTCGTTCAAGGTCGCAAGCTCGGCTCCCAGTTTCTCTGGCCAGCGCTCGACGAGGTCTTCTCGCCGGTAAAGGAGCAGCACCCGAGCGCCATCGAGGTGGGCCCGGCACCATTTCGGGATGTGCAGTGCCGCGTCGAAGCCTGCCTGCTCGACGTCGTCGTGTCCCAAGGCTGCGACGAACCCGGTCTGAGCCTCTCTCACGGTGCGGACCCAAGCCTGGGCAAGCAGGAGATCCCTGGACTCAAAGCGATGGTAGAGGGACCCGGT
>WNFN01130096.1_pt1 | contig 19259 bp, 16 predicted proteins | sample 5400161 | NCBI WGS metagenome assembly WNFN01 (sample SAMN13153353, study PRJNA577476) | soil metagenome | isolation source: 80 cm saprolite on Douglas fir-dominated hillslope | place: USA:California | collected 2013-09-17 | reverse complement strand
GGTAAGCTTCGCTCTTCGACAGCCCTCGCTCTTTGGCCAGGACTTTTAAGGCCGCCTTCTCGTCGAGCTTCTGCTCTTTCATGATCTCCCGCAGACGCACACTCAGGTCCTTGAAGTCAGCAAGTTCGGTTCGAGATTCGCCTGCTCCGATCAGCAACGTGATCTCCCCTTTCAGTTCACGTTCCCGCAAACGAGATAGAACGTCCGCCGCGGTGCCGCGGATGAACTCTTCATGGATCTTGGTCAGCTCGCGCGCGATCACCACCGGCCGCTCCGGTCCGAGAACCGCGGCTATGTCTTCCAAAGCTTCGCGGATTCGGTGCGGCGCCTCATAAACCACAACCGTGTGCGCTACCCGGCGGAATGATTCCAGTACGGTCCGGCGCTGTCCGGACTTGGGCGGCAGAAAGCCGTGGAATTCAAAAGCGTCGGTCGGCAATCCGCCGCCGGCCAGGGCTGTAATCAGGGCTGACGCGCCGGGAACAGGCACAATAGTGATCCCATGTTCAATGGCCAGCTTGACCACGCGATAGCCGGGATCGGAAATGCCGGGCATGCCCGCGTCGGAAACCTGCGCCACCGTGAGACCTTCCTCAAGCTTGCGCACCAATTCTTCCGCGCGTGCCGCCTCGTTATGTTCGTGATAGCTGACCATGGGCGTGCTGATGCCGTAATGATCGAGCAGCTTGCGCGTTTGGCGGGTGTCCTCGCAGGCGATGAGATTGGCTTCCTTCAAAATGCGTATAGCGCGGTGGGTGATGTCTTCCAGGTTCCCGATGGGAGTGGCCACCACGTACAAGACACCTTTTTTCTTGTTTTCAGCCATCTGCGCGAAAGCATAGCAGAGCAAGCCGGTGCATAGGGCCGGCTTTGTCAGTCTGGCTCAAGTGCATTGACGTGTTTTCCGCACACCACCTACAATCGAAACGCTATACACTTCCATTGCAGGTACCAGTGCCCCTCTACGAATACAAGTGCAAAAAATGCAAGCACCGTTTCGAGAAGATCCGGAAATTCTCGGATCGCCCGTTCAGGAAATGTCCGGAATGCGGCGGACCGGTAGAGCAGTTGCTCTCCAGGTCTGCGGTGCAGTTTAAGGGCAGTGGCTTCTACGCGACCGACTATCCCCGCACAGGAAGCGACAGTTCTTCTGAGTCCGCCACATCATCGGAGAGCGCCAAGGACGGCGCTGGCGCTGCGGCGAAACCCGCTGTCGAAAAGACCGACAAATCCGACAAGACGGATTCCAAGAAGCCGGAGAAGAAATCTCTCAAAAAATGAAACAGCAGCAGCCGCTAGCCGGCGCCCTCTGACGATGCGACGCCGCTCTTTTTGCTGGCCGGCTTCACCGCCGCCCGCCCGCTTACGGCGAAGGTCATCTGCCGCTTGGGGACGTCGGCGTCCACCATCGCGTGATCGCCGTGCAGAATCTCACCTTCCAGAATCTTCAGCGCCAGCGGGTCCTGGATCAGCTTTTGGATGGCCCGCTTCAGCGGCCGCGCACCGTACGCGCGGTCATAGCCTTCCAGGAACAGCAGTTCCTTGGCCGCCGGCGTCAGTTCGATGGTGATCTTGCGGTCGGCCAGCAGCTTGCGCAGATCGTCCAGCCGCAGCTCGATAATGTGCGTGAGCTGCTCTTCGCCTAGCGGGCTGAACACGATGATGTCGTCCACGCGATTCAGAAACTCCGGGCGGAAATGCTGCCGCAACGCTTCCAGCACGTGGTCGCTCGCCTCCGAGAAAGCTTCGGGCGAACTCACGCCTTCCGCCTGCAGGTAGCTGGCGCCGATGTTGGAGGTCATGATGATCACCGCATTCTTGAAGTCAACGGTGCGGCCCTTGGAGTCGGTCAGGCGGCCGTCATCCAGAATCTGCAGCAGGATGTTGAACACATCCGGATGCGCTTTCTCGATCTCATCAAACAAAATCACGCAGTAAGGTCGGCGGCGCACAGCTTCGGTGAGCTGACCGCCTTCGTCATAACCCACGTATCCCGGCGGCGCGCCGATGAGCCGGGCCACGGCGTGCTTCTCCATGTACTCGGACATGTCAATGCGCACCAGCGCGTGTTCGTCGTCGAATAGAAATTCAGCTAGCGCGCGCGCCAGCTCGGTTTTGCCCACGCCCGTGGGCCCGAGAAAAATGAACGATCCGATGGGCTTCTTGGGATCGCTCAGCCCGGCGCGGGAACGCCGCACAGCATTGGCCACGCGCGCCAAAGCCGGGTCCTGCCCCACCACACGCCGGCGCAAACGCTCTTCCATCGTCACCAGCTTCTTGACTTCGCCTTCCAGCATTTTGGAAACAGGAACGCCGGTCCATTTGGAGACGATCCTGGCTACGTCTTCCTCATCGACCTCTTCTTTCAGCATGCGGCTCTGTTTTCCTTTTCCGTCCGCCTGGGCGCTCAGCTTAGCCAGGTCCGCTTCCGCCTGTCGCAGCTCGCCATAGCGGATGGCGGCCACGCGCTCCAGATCGCCTTTGCGTTCGGCCTGCTGCTCTTCAATCTTCAACTGCTCGATGCGCTCCTTGAGCTGGCGCACGCGCGTGATGGCTTCCTTTTCTTCCTTCCAGCGCGCCTTGAGCGCGTTCGACTGCTCGCGGACCTGCGCCAGCTCGCGCTCCACCACGGCCAGCCGCTCGCGGGAGTTGGGATCATCTTCTTTCTTCAGTGCCTGCTTCTCGATCTCCAACTGGGTCGCCTTGCGCTCTCGCTGGTCGATCTCCGTGGGCATGGAGTCAATTTGTATGCGCAGTGATGCGGCGGCTTCATCGATCAGGTCAATGGCCTTGTCGGGAAGGAAACGGTCAGAGATGTAACGGTGCGAAAGCGTGGCCGCGGCCACGATAGCGGAATCCTTGATGCGCACGCCATGATGCACTTCGTAGCGCTCTTTCAATCCGCGAAGGATGGAGATGGTGTCTTCCACATTGGGCTCGCCTACAAAGACGATCTGGAAGCGGCGCTCCAGGGCCGCGTCCTTCTCGATATATTTGCGGTATTCGTTCAGCGTAGTGGCGCCGACGGCGCGCAGTTCACCTCGCGCCAGAGCGGGCTTGAGCATGTTGCTGGCGTCAATGGCGCCTTCAGCCGCGCCCGCGCCCACCAGGGTGTGCAACTCGTCAATGAACAAGATGATCTGGCCGTTCGAATCTTCAATTTCTTTCAGCACGGCTTTGAGCCGGTCCTCAAACTCGCCGCGGTACTTGGCCCCGGCCAGCATCGACCCCAGATCCAGCGCCACCACGCGCTTGTTCTTCAGGCCTTCGGGCACGTCACCGGAGATGATGCGCTGGGCCAGCCCTTCCACGATGGCGGTCTTGCCCACGCCCGGTTCGCCGATCAGCACTGGATTGTTCTTGGTTCTGCGGGAAAGCACCTGCACCACGCGGCGAATTTCGTCATCGCGCCCGATCACCGGATCGAGCTTGCCCCGTCGCGCCAGTTCGGTCAGGTCCTTGGCGTAGCGCTCCAGCGCTTGATACTTGCCCTCAGGATTCTGGTCGGTCACGCGCTGCGAGCCACGCACCGCGGTCAGGGCTTTCAGGATTGCGTCATGGCCGGCTCCTGCGGCCGCGAGAATTTTATGGGCCTCATTGCTCTTGTCTTTGTCCTGCGCCATGGCCAGCAGCAGATGTTCCGTGGAAACGTACTCGTCCTTAAACTTGTCGGCTTCTTTGAAAGCCTGGTCCAGGACCTTCTGCATCCCAGCGGAAAGTTGGGGCTGCGCAGCACCGCCGGAAACCTTAGGCAAATGGCTGATCCGGTCCATGACCTGGGTTTCAATCTCAGCCGGATTGGCGCCCAGCTTGGTGAGCACCGGCGCAATAATGCCTTCGCGGTCCTGGAGCAGCGCCGACAGCAGATGCAGTGGCAGCATTTCTGGATTGCCGTGCTGCGAGGCAACGTCGTTCGCCTGCTGGATCGCTTCCTGCGACTTGATCGTGAATTTGTCCCAACGAATCGCCATGGCGATGTTCTACTCCTCTTGAAAGAAAAATGGGAGATATTCATCTACTTTAGATAACGACACATATAACGCATTTGAGGTAAGCTTCAGTCAGCATGTGCAGAAAGTCTTCCTCGCTGACGGCAAAAGAGCAGGAGCAGGTAACCAGGGTCCCTCCGGGCCGGAGCATCCTGAGTGCGCGCAGGTTCAGTTCTTTGTAACCTCGCATGGCTGTGGGCAGGTTGCGTTTAGACTTGGCGAAGGCGGGCGGGTCCACCACGATCACGTCGTATTGCCGGCCGGCTGCGGCGTAGTCTTTCAGCAGATCAAAGGCATTGGCTTCAATCCATTCGATCTCAGATTTGTTGGCGGCGAAGTTAAGTTTTTCGTTCTGTTCAGCAACTTCCAGGGCGTCACGAGAGATATCCAGCGCCGTCACCTTTTCGCAAACGCGCGCCAGGTGCAGGGCAAACCCGCCCTGGTAGGTGCACACATCGAGCGCCTGGCCGCGGGCGTAGCCGGCTGCAGCGGCATAGTTTTCCCGCTGGTCGAGAAACCCCCCGGTCTTCTGCCCGCTGTGGGCGTTGTAGTGGAACTCGACGCCGTTCATGGTGAAAACCGTCTCGCTCTTGTAGCCATGAAGAATATTGGAAGAGAGCTGAGGAAGCTGCTCCAGGCCGCGAATGCGCGGGTCCACGCGCTCTACAATGTGCTCTGCCTGAGTGAGTTCGCGAATCGCGCTCACAATGGCCTGCTTGCGCTCCGGCCGATCCCATGCCTGCGTAAGAACTTGGACGGTATAAATGTCGCTGTAGCGATCGACGATCAGCCCTGGCAGCAGGTCCGCCTCGCTGAAGACCAGGCGATAAGCATTGGAATCGCACACCACCTGGCTTCGGTAAGCGACGGCCTCGGCCAGGCGCTGGCGCGTGAGTTGCAGCAGGTCTGCTTCCGATCTAAGTTGCTCGCGCGACAGCAGCCGCAGCCTGATCTGCGACGAGGAACTGTAAAGGGCCGATCTCAGCAGCTTGCTTTTGGGACCGGCAACGTGAACCATAGCGCCGGGCTGCGCGGCTCCGTCATCCACTACATCGGACTCGTACACCCAAACATGGCCGCTGCGCAGTCGCGCCATGGCGCGCTCATTCACCGTGACTTGAGGAATCGGTGCGCTTTCTGTCATGGGACACTCAGAATATTAAGAAGGTAGTTACGGTGTGGTGGTGGTTTCGGTCTTTGTTTCAGCTTTGGTTTCAGTTTCGGCCTCAGCGCCGGCGGAACGCGGCTTGGCTTTCTTCTTCGGGGGCTCAAGCGGAGCTTCGCGCGCAGGATCGAAATAGAGGATACGACTGCAGGAGTTGCAAGTGATAATCTGCTCATTGTCATGGATCTCCTGCCAGTCTTGGGGACGGATCATGACGAAACAGGCCATGCATTTCTGGTCGCGGGCTTCAGCAATAGCAGATTTACGTTGCCGCATCAAGCGGTCGTAGTGGGCCAGAGAGCTATCGCTCACGCCGGAGCGCAGCTGGGCGCGGTTCTGGTTCAGCCCGGCCAGCAGCTTCTCGTCTTCCGCGGTACGGGTGCGCGCTTCTGATTTTTCTTTTTCGACCGAAGCCGCCTCCGCCTTCAGGTCCGCTTCGGCGATCTTGAGCGCTTTCTCTTCCGCTTCCAGGGCGATCATCAGTTCCAGAATCTTGTCTTCGCAGCCACTGATCTGCTTTTCCGCAAACTCTAACTCATGCATCAGGGCGCGATACTCGTCGTTGGTCTTCACGCTCGATGATTGTTCGCGGTACTTGACGATCTTCTGCTGGAACCCCTGGATATCAGCTTCCAACTTGCGCCGGTCCGCCTCATTAGTCTTGATGGCGGCCTTGGCTTTCTCCACTGCGGCCTTATCACCGGCCAGCTTTGCCTCGATGGCCGCCACCCGCTTGGGCAGAGCGGCGACTTCGTCGGTCAGGCGGGTGGCCTCCCGGTCAACCTTTTCCAGCTCGATCAGTTTTTGCAGGTCTACATTCATTGTGGAGGGGACTAGATTGGATTTTAGCACGCGGAAACGCCTTCTCAGACCGCGATTTGGGCCCTTCGCCAGGTTCTTCGCCAAACTGAAACCTTGCCCATTCAAGCCGCAAACATCATTTACGGGACAGGTGTAGAATAGATGTATGTCCACACCCATTGACCAGAAGTCTGACTTACTGATGAAGACTGCCGCTTTCTATCAGCGATCGCTTGAAAATTATGCGAGCTTTGCGAAAACAGAGCGAAAGCCGCGAACCAAGAAACAACTGGAACAACGGCTTCAGGTTATTCTCAAGGAAATCGACTCGCTGAAGACCAGCAGTTAGCCGGGCCCGCGCAGAGCTCAGCTCTTCGATACCGTTAGCAGAAATCAGCGGCGTTAGCAGAATCAGCGGCGCCCCCACGGCTACTTCTTTTTTGCTGATTTCTTTTTGCCCTGCGGACGCTTTTTCGCCACCGGCAGGAGCAGCACCGCCACGCTGGCAATTGCCGCGTTGTCTGTGCCCAAGCCCTCTGGCGTTTTGGCCTTGATGCCCACTTGGTCCGGCCTGACCCCCAGCAACTTCGCCACACGCGCCTGAATTCTCCCGGTATGCGGGCCGATCTTGGGCGCGGCCAGGATCAAAGTCGAATCAACGTTGGCAACCTCGTAACCGGCGCGGCGCACTTGCCGGAGAGCCTCTTCAAGAAAGATGGCCGAATCCGCACCTTTCCATTTGGGATCGGAAGGCGGGAAATAGCTGCCGATGTCACCGGCGGCGACCGCGCCCAGCAGCGCGTCGGTCAGCGCGTGCAGCAGGACGTCGCCGTCGGAATGCCCGGCGAGGCCTTGGCCGTGCGGCAGGTCAACGCCGCCAATCTTCAGCGGAACGCCGGATTTGAATTCGTGTGAATCCCAGCCAGAACCAATTCTCATGAATTACTGCCTACCGCGGATGAACTCCGCGTTTCTCCGCGTTGATTCGCGGTAAGTTGTTTATCTTGCCTGTTTCATCAAGAACTCTGCCAGTTCCAGGTCGGCGGGCGTGGTGATCTTGATATTTCTAGTCGAGCCCATCACCACCCACACACTCTCGCCCAGGCGCTCCACCAGGGACGCCTCATCAGTGCCCATGAACCCATCAGCGGCGGCGCTATCAAAGGCGCGCTTGATCAATTCGTAGCGGAACCCTTGCGGCGTCTGCGCCTGGACCACGTGGGCGCGGGGAATGGTGGAAGTAATGATGGCTCCCTCCGCGGCACGTTCCACCAGCTTGATGGTATCCACCGCGGGCAGGCCAGCGATGGCCGCGCCGTGTTTTTCCACCTCGCGGACCACGCTGGCGATGATCTCATCATCCACAAACGGGCGCACCGCATCATGCACCAGGACCACGTCACCGGCCGCGGCTTTGAGCCGGACCAGCGCGTTCCCGACCGACTGCTGCCGGTGATCGCCGCCCTCCACCATTTCCACTTTGGCTGCGATCTTTTCCTTTTCCAGTTGCCGGCTGAACTGTTCCATCTCGTTCTTGCGCAGCGCCACCACGATCTGGTTGACCTGCTTGTTCCGGGCAAAGACGCGCAGTGTATGAATAATGATGGGCGTGCCGTTGATCTCGAAGAACTGCTTGGAAGCTACAGCTTTCTTGCCGGCGGGCGCCATGCGTGTGCCCAGGCCGGCGGCGGGTATGATGACAATCACCTTCATCCGGGGTGAAAAAAGTATAGCAACTTTACCGTGCGGGAGCGTTCCGGTGTCTAAAACCAAGTAAGATTTCATTGCGTGATTGAAGGCGTACACAAATATATCCGCCGGCAGCGGCTGCTCCAGCCCGGAGACCGCGTGGCCGTCGCCGTCTCCGGCGGCGCAGACTCCGTTGCCCTGCTGCGTTTCCTGCTGGAGTTGCGGCGGGAACTGGGAGTCGTGCTATCGGTGGCGCATTTCCATCATGGAATCCGGGGCGCCGAGGCCGACGCTGACCAGCAGTTCGTGAAAGAGCTGGCCGGGCAGTTCGGACTGGAGCTGCATACTGGGGCAGCTGATGTTCCCGCCTACGCGCGTGAGCACAAGGCCGGTCTGGAGACCGCCGCGCGTGAGCTGCGTCACCAGTGGTTTCTCCAGCTCGTTGGCGAAGGCAAGGCAGACAAGATCGCCACCGCGCACACGCTCGACGACCAGGCGGAAACCGTTCTGATGCGCATCTTGCGCGGCACCGGCGCCCGCGGCCTGGCCGGCATCTTTCCCGTGCAGGAGAAAAAGCACTTGGTCCGGCCTCTGCTCGCGGTCACGCGTCGCGAAATTGAGGCTTACCTCACCGCGATTGGCCAGCCGTGGCGGGAGGATTCAACGAATCAAGATCTCGCTCACACTCGCAACCGCATCCGCCACGAACTGTTGCCGCTGATGGAGCGGGACTTTAACCCCGCCATCCGGCACACCCTGGCAGACTTGGCCGAAGTGGCCCGGGGCGAAGCGGAATATTGGCGCCAAGAAGCTTCTTCCTTGTTAACCCGGCTGGTACGCGAGGGAAAGCCCAGCCGCAGCGGTCGCGCCGCCAGCCAGCAAGCTTCACAGACTCTGGCCTTGGACTTGGCGGCATTCCGGGCCCTGCCCTTGGCGCTGCAGAGGCAAGTGTTTCACGGAGTCGCTGAGCAACTGGCGATCGGGCTGGAATTCAAGCACATTCAACAACTTACAGAACTGGCGCAGGCGAAGTCTTCGGCCAAGCCTCTGCCCTTGCCCGGCGGGATGATGGTGGTCCGCACTTTTCGGGAGCTGCAGTTCAGCCTCAAGCAGGAGCGCGATTCATCTCCTGACTACCAGTATTCTCTGCGCATTCCCGGGGAGGTGAGGATTGCCGAACTTGGATCGACCATGCGCGCCCGGGTGGTCAGCGCTGGAAAACAAGTGGTCTCGGGTTATAATTCCGCATCGCTGTTGGATCGCGCCTTACTTGCACCCGAAGTAACGGTGAGAAACTGGCGCGCCGGTGACCGTTTTTCCCCGGCAAAAAGCCGATCCCCGAAAAAACTGAAGGAGTTGCTGCAGGCCGGCCGCGTGGGCCAGCGGCTCTCTTTGACCCAGCGGAAAGCCTGGCCGGTGGTGGAAAGCGCGGGTCAGATCGTCTGGGTGCGGGGGTTCGCCGTGCCGGAAGCATTGGCCCCGCGCGCCGGAGATGCGGTCCTGATTGAAGAAAGTGAAATGAGTTCCGGGACGGAAAAGTGAGCAATAGCCTGTCACAGGAATATCCGCGAGTGCTGCTGTCTGCTGAGCAGATCGGGAAACGTGTGCAGGAGATGGCCCACAAGATTTCCAATGATTTCCACGGCCAAACCATCTGCGCGATCGGAGTGCTGGAAAACAGCTTCATTTTTATGGCCGACCTGGTTCGCCATCTGGAGGGCCCGGTGGTCTGCCAGTTTCTCAAGGTTGAATCCAAGGAAGCCAACCCTAGCACCACCGAGATATTTTTCAGTCCGGAGCTTGAAGTAACAGGCCAGCACGTATTGCTGATAGAGACCCTGGTCCAGTCCGGAGTGACCAGCGAGTTCCTGCTGCGAAACCTTATGGGTCGCGGCGCCAGCAGCGTGAAACTGGCAGCTCTGCTGGACAAGCAATCCGCGCGCCGAATTTCGCTGCAGCCTGATTACTTTGGTTTTCTGGTGGACGAGAGTTTTGTCGTAGGCTATGGGCTGGGAGCGCCCCATATTGGCCGGAATCTCCCTTATATTGCAGCAAAGGAAGGGAAGTCCTGAGGCTTCAGGGGCCTAGCGGTTTCCCGCCTCCGTGTTGACGTAAAGAGGTATAAAATTATAAGAGCGCGAAGTTTTAGACCGAAGACGGCCCTTCACGCATCTAAAGAGTGGAATAGTTCTAAGCCTGAAAGAAGCTTCGCGAACTTTTCTGGGTCGGAAGCGTCTATAAGACTTTGGAACAGATGTTTGGGCCCGTGGGCTGGGGTTCTCGGGCCAGGAACTCTAGGAGTACTGAGTGAACTCGACATTCAAAACGGTGGTCTTGTGGGCGGTGGTGCTCGCGGTGGGCATTGGCATCTGGAAGGTGATGCAGGGTGGCGCGGGTGCCGCCAAAGACTCTGAGATCAGCTACACCGACTTTATGGCCCAGGTGGCGCAGAACAACGTTGATGACGTGACCATTGACAACGGCAACAACCTGGCCCACGGGAAGTACCGCAATGACAAGAGCAAGACCTTCCATGTGTTCGTTCCCGCCAACAATCCTGAAATGCTGAAGGCGTTGCAGACCAAAGACGCAACGGGCTACAGCCCCAAGTTGACTTTCAAGGACAGCAAAGGCAGCGACTGGCCCATGATGCTACTCCAGCTTTCTCCGATCCTTTTGATCGGCGTGCTCTGGTTTGTCATGATCCGGCAGATGCAGTCCGGCGGCAACAAGGCGCTGAGCTTCGGGAAGAGCCGGGCCCGCCTGCTTTCCATGCAACAGAAGAAAGTTACTTTCAAGGACGTTGCCGGCGTGGACGAGGCCAAGGAAGAACTGCGGGAAATCATTGAGTTCCTGCGCGAAGCGCAGAAGTTCCAGAAGCTCGGCGGACGTATTCCTAAAGGCGTTTTGCTGGTGGGCCATCCCGGCACGGGCAAGACCCTGCTGGCCCGCGCCGTGGCCGGCGAAGCCAACGTGCCTTTCTTCAGTATCTCCGGTTCGGATTTTGTGGAGATGTTCGTGGGCGTGGGCGCGAGCCGCGTTCGCGATCTGTTCGAGCAAGGCAAGAAAAACGCTCCCTGCATTATCTTTATCGACGAAATTGACGCCGTGGGCCGCCATCGCGGCGCCGGGCTGGGCGGCGGACATGACGAGCGTGAACAGACCCTGAATCAGTTGCTGGTGGAAATGGACGGCTTTGAGTCGAATGAAGGCGTGATCCTGATCGCCGCCACCAACCGTCCCGACGTGCTGGACCCGGCGCTGCTGCGCCCGGGACGCTTCGACCGCCGCGTGGTGGTGCCGCTTCCCGATGTGCGCGGCCGTGAGGAGATCCTGCGCGTTCACACCCGCAAGATTCCGCTGGCGGATGACGTTGATCTTTCCATCCTGGCGCGCGGTTCACCGGGCTTCTCCGGCGCCGAGATCTCCAACATGGTGAATGAGGCCGCCCTCAACGCTGCCCGTAACAACCGCAAATCTGTGCTCATGTATGACTTTGAGCTGGCCAAGGACAAAGTTCTGATGGGCGCGGAGCGCAAAAGCTTGCTGCTGACCGACGAGGAAAAGAAGGTCACGGCGTACCATGAGGCCGGCCATGCTCTGGTAGCAGCGCTGATGCCGCATTCTGATCCGCTGCACAAGGTCACCATCATTCCCCGGGGCATGGCCCTGGGCGTGACCATGCAACTGCCGGAGACAGACAAACACAATTACACTCTGAACTATCTAGAAACCCCCGCCACGGAGATGGCACGGAAGATGGTGTGCGAGTGGGGCATGAGCAGCCTGGGCCCGCTTACCTTCGGCAAGAAAGAAGAACAGATCTTTCTGGGACGCGAACTCGCCCAGCACCGTGACTTCAGCGAAGAAACCGCCAAGGAAATTGACTCGGAGATCCGCCGCTTGGTCAACACCGGATATGAGAACGCCAAGAAGATCATCTCGGGGAACAAGGAGACCTTGGTCCGCATCGCCTTGGCGCTGCTGGAGCGTGAAGTGCTGGACGCCGCTGACATGAAGCTGATTCTTGAAGGCAAGCAGCTCCCGGCCCGCGTGCTGCCGCCAAAGAAAGGCGATGAGGGCGTGCAGCAAGTGCTCAGGCCCGAGCCCGGACGCACTCCAGGCATCGCTCCCGGAAAGCCTTCACCGGCGTAAAGCATTTGGACTTGAAACAGATTCAGGGCGGCTTCGGCCGCCCTTATTTTTGTCTACGTTTCTTTCACTCAAGGGGCATGGGCGAGCATGCTTTCTTAAAGCACCGTGTGGAAGGATGCGTCTACGAGCGAGACACGTATCAGGGCATGACTTGAGCGCCTAGCCCGGCGTGAGCAAAGCGAGCGACGGGCTGCGAAGTCGTGCCGTAAGGCCAGGAAGAATCGGGCTTTAGCCCCTGTGGCCGTTTGCTGCTATTCTAAAATCCTCTAAATTGCCCGATTATGACGCGCCGAACTGCAATTCTTTTTCTTATTATGGGCTTCACTCTGAATGCTCAGCAGAAGTCTTCAAACAAATCTGCCGAACCTGCCGGAGCTATAGTTCATGGCGATGGTTTCACGGGTGTGATCTTTCCTGCGGAAAAGAGGGCTTTGGATCTTTCTCTGGGAGATAAAAAGGTGCAGTATTGGACGCCTTCGGAATCAGACATTCTGGAAGCGGAAAGTAAACTGGTTGTCTTCTTACAACAAGCTAAGCTGAGAAGCTTTGAGAAAGACAAGATTCTCAAAGACATCAAGTCCTACAAGAGGCAATACGTTGGCGTTCTCACAAAGGGGGCGAAGGAGATCTTCATCAATTTCTTCTGCATAGTGGACGATCCAGGATGGACCCGGCACGAAGTCTTGGTCCTTGACGGCGGATCTTGCTTCTTCAGGGTTAACTTCTCAATGAAAACGAAAACGTTCCATGGTCTGCAGGTGAATGGATACGCCTGATCGGAGCGATAGGGGTCCCTCGCTTCTGCTCGGGATGTTTAAGAAACCCGTATCAACGGCTTCCCCTGCGCCACCACTTCTCCAATTTCCACCGCCGGCACTCCCGCAGCCTGGAGCGCAGTCGCCAGCGCTTCCGCATCTTTGCGCGCCACCGAGAGCAATAACCCGCCCGCCGTCTGCGGATCAAACAGCATGGTCTTGATCTCGTCAGGAATGCCGGCTGCATAGCCCGGAGAAGCGGGACATTGGCAGACTTGATGCGCAAGCTCACGCCGCTGCCCAGGGCTACTTCGCGCGCGTGGCCAATCAGGCCGAAGCCGGTGATATCGGTGGCCGCGTGCACCGCGAAAGGGCCGCTGGTGGCGACCTCGGCTGCCTTGGCGTTGAGCGTGGTCATGGATTTCACGGCGGCATCAATCCATGACTGGCTGGCCTTTCCCAGCTTGATCGCGGTTGAGATCACGCCCGTGCCCAGCGCTTTAGTGAGGATGAGCCGGTCGCCTTCGCGTGCAGTTGCATTGGCCAGCACGCGGTCGGGATGGACGGTGCCAGTAACCGCGTAACCAAACTTTATCTCCGGATCGCGCACGCTATGTCCGCCAACCACGGTACAGCCGGCTTCCATCATCTTGGAAAGTCCGCCGGCCAGGATTTGCTCCAGGATGCTGAGATCACCGTTATCCGGGAAACATACAAGGGCCAGCGAGCTCAGCGGCCGGCCCCCCATGGCGTAAACGTCGCTCAAGGAATTGGTGGCAGCGATCTGGCCGAAGGTGTAAGGATCATCGACGATGGGGGTGAAGAAATCGACCGTCTGGACCAGCGCCTGGGTAGCTGAAATTTTATACACTCCGGCGTCGTCGGCTTTGTCAAAGCCAACCAGAACGTTGGGGTCATGCTGCCGGGCTAATTTCCCAAGCACCGCGTCCAGCGCCGCCCCATGAATTCCATTCTAAATTGCTTTTCGGCTGCGACGGCCTTCCGTAACGCAACGAGCAACGAGCAATGATCAAATGGCAAATAGCAAAACCACCGCCTCACATACGATGCTTTGGCCAATTGCTATTTGCTAACTGCTATTTGCTTGGCTAGTACCCCACGCTCACTACCTTGACTTGCGGGACTTTTCCGTCCCAGTCGCGAGTAACGTATTCCAGGGTCAGGCGAAAACCGCGCGCCTGGCCGGGCGCCAGGGGAGCGTGATCGAGGGTGCTGTAGTCAACGTAGGGACTGTTGGGCGCCAGGACCGTGACTAGCAGTGTTTCTTTCTGTGTGATTTCCTCGAGGGAGTTCGTAAAAATCACTTGGGCGCGGGCTGCGGTGATTCTGCGGTCGCCAGTGTTGGTCAGCGTGCCTTCAATGTAGGTCACCGAGCCGCCGGCAAAGTTTTCCGCCGTGGCCATGTGCAGGTTGGAAACTTGCAGCCTGGCCACATTGGGATCATCTTGGCTGGCATTGCGCGACCGGCTGATCATGCCGCCGCCGACAAATGCGGCCACCAGCACAGCCACCAGGACCGCCCCCATGGCCATCGGGATCCAATTTTTGCCTTCCGGCTCCGCGCGCTCTGGAGAAACAGGTGGCTGGTCTTCAGAATCGCCCATGGTCCGATTCTATAAGCTTCTCGAGTGCGAAGCTATTCGCCGGCGACGGTCATGCCGTCGATGCGCAGGGTGGGCGACGCCGTGGAGCCGCGAAATTCCAGATCGTTGCCAATCTCCGAGATATTGTTCAGCATGTCTTTGAAATTGCCGGCGACCGTGACTTCCTCCACCGGAAAAGTGAGTTCGCCGTTTTCAATCCACAGCCCGCTGGCGCCGCGGGAAAAGTCTCCCGTGACCAGGTTCACGCCAAAGCCGAGGAATTCAGTCACATACAACCCGCGTTTGATTTCGCCGATAATCTGTTGCGGTGTTCGCGCTCCCGGCTGAAGGAAAGAATTCCCCGAGCCGATGCCGGGATTGCCGGCCAGCCCGCGCGCGGCGTTTCCCGTGGTCTGCAGGCCTAGCTTGCGCGCGGTATAGGTATTTAGAAGATAGGATTTGAACACGCCCTTCTCAATGACCAGCGTGCGCCGTGTGGGGACGCCTTCGCCATCGAATGGCGACGTGCCAAAACCGCCGGGCATGGTGCCGTCATCGATCAGGGTCACGTTGTCGCCGGCGATCTTTTCTCCCAGCCTTCCCGCCAGGAAGGAAGATTGGCGGTAGATGGCGTCGCCATTGGCGGCGTCGAAGATGTTGTTCAAAATTGAGCCGGCAACCATGGGATCGAGCACCACCGGTACTTTGGTCGAAGCCACTTTGCGCGCGCCCAGCCGCCGCAGCGTGCGCCGCGCCGCTTCCTTGCCCACCGATTCAGACGATTCCAGCCGGGCCAGCGTGCGGGCCACGGAGAACCAGTAATCCCGCTGCATGGTTCCGTTTTCTTCTTGAGCGATTGGCGTGGCGGAAGTGGAGCAGTAGGAGCGGCGAAAGTCGCCCACAAAGCCCAACGAGTTGGCCAGCACCTTGCGTCCGGCGGACGCGTCAAAAGTTCCGCCTCCGGAATTCTTGAGCCGGGGATCGGATTCCAGCGAGGCGCGTTCCGCGCGGCGGGCATAGTCGATGCGCTCTTCCGGAGGCAGCGAGTAAACATCGTCATAATAAAGCTGGAGATCACCGGCAACAGAGCCAAACTGCGCCGGCTCAGGAAGCCCGGCAAACGGGTCTTCGGAAGTCACCTGGGCCAGCTCCAGCGCTCCTTTAATCAGGCGCTCGATTCCTTCCCGGGTAAAATCGCTGGAATACGTGCTGGCGGCGCGCCGGCCAAGAAAAACGCGCAGGCCCAGGCCGCGCGCTCCTGATTCTTTCAAAGTCTCAACCTGGCCCAGGCGGACCACGGTGGAAAACTCCGAGCCTTCGCGGACGATGGCTTCGGCGGCGGTGGCCCCGGCTTTCATGGCGCGGGAAACTACGTCAGCCGCCAGGTCGCGAAGATCGGCTTCGACGGCGCCGGCGATTTCCATGCTGGTGGACATTATCTGGCGGTGCCGCCAACCGTCATGCGGTCCAGCTTGATGGTCGGAATTCCAACTCCCACCGGCACCGACTGGCCATCTTTGCCGCAAGTACCGATGCCCTCGTCCAGTTGCAGGTCATTTCCCACCATGGACACTTTGGTGAGCGCGTCCGGACCGTTGCCGATCAAGCTGCAGTTTTTGAGCGGGGCCGTTACCTGGCCGTCTTCAATCAGGTAGGCCTCGGAGGTGGAGAAGACAAACTTGCCATTGGTAATGTCTACCTGGCCACCGCCAAAATTCACGGCATAAACGCCGCGCTTCACCGAGCGGATAATGTCCTCAGGAGAATCGTCTCCGGCCAGCATGTAGGTATTGGTCATGCGCGGCATGGGGATGTGCGCATAACTTTCACGGCGGCCGTTGCCGGTATCGGCCATGCCCATCAGCTTAGCGGAGAGCTTGTCACTCAGATAGCCCTTAAGAATTCCTTTTTCAATCAGCACCGTGTTTTGTGTAGGTGAGCCTTCATCGTCCACGTTGATGGAGCCGCGGCGCGAAGGCAGCGTGCCATTGTCCACCACCGTGCATTTTTCTGAAGCCACGCGCTTGCCGATCAGGCCGGAAAATGCGGACGTGCCTTTGCGGTTGAAGTCGGCTTCCAGGCCGTGGCCGATGGCCTCATGCAGCAGGACGCCCGGCCAGCCCGGGCCCAGCACCACTTCCATTTCTCCGGCGGGGGCTTCGCGCGCGTCCAGTTGGATGATGGCCTGGCGCGCCGCTTCCTGGGCGTAATACTCCGGTGTCTTCTCGGTCTGGTAAAAATCCATGTCCACGCGTCCGCCGCCGCCGGAAGCGCCGCGGGCCGAGTTCCCGCCCGACTTGGCGATCCCGGCCATGCTGAAACGGGCCATGGGCTGCACGTCCGTGGCGTAGGTGCCATCCGAGCCGATCACCAGGATCTGGCGCAACTCGTCAGCGTAAACGCAGTGCACCTGAACAATGCGCGGATCATAAGCTCGCGCGGCGCGGTCCGCGCGCATCACCAGTGCTACTTTGGTGGCGACGTCGGCGTCCGCCGAAGGAGAAGAAACCTGGTAGAGCTGGTGTGCGGCGTTTCCCTGGAAGCCCTGCACCGGCTGCTGCGCCGGGCCGCGGGCAATTAGGGCCGCGGTACGGGCGGCGCGCAGGATCTTCTCCGGGGCCAGGTCGTCAGTGTAAGCGTACCCGGTGCGCTCGCCGGAAAGCACGCGCACCCCGCAGCCCGCGGAAATCCCCTGCGAGGCCGACTTCACCATGGACTCATCCAAGCTGATGGAAGTTGACGTCAGGTATTCGAAATAGAGATCAGCGTACTCGCCGCCGGCGGAAAGGGCCTCGCCCAGGTAACGCTGAAGATCATTCGGCGTGATGCCAAACTTCTGAAAGAAAAGTGATTGATTTTGGGTCATTTATGCTTATTGGGTCTTCTTTGTTTGGATGCGCATGAACCCGGTAAAGGCGCACCAACAGTTATTGTCCCACCTTTGCTCCGCTGGGCCAAGCGCCAAAGACGCCATACCTCTCGGTCGCCGGATATACTCATCAGGGCGGAAAGAAGGCGGGCCATCCCGCTCAACCCATATCCTGCGCGAGCAGCCGCGGCTCTTCTTCATGCACTTCTGGGCCAATGACGATGCGTCAAGCTGGCAAAAGGCCTGCGCGCGGCATTGGACCAAACGAACTAGCAAAAAAAGTTCTCAGCGTATTGCTGGTCTCAGCGCTCAACGCACCACCATGACCGGGCAATGCGCGTATCGCAGCACGCGTTCTGAAATAGACCCCAGAATCAACTTTTCAAACATGGAAGTGCCGCGTCGCCCAAGGACCACCAAGTCAATCTTGCCGGTCTCGGCCTTATGGATCATCTGCTCGGCGGGGTGGCCCACGGCAATCTCCGTGTCCATGGAAATGCCTTTCTGTTTTGCGATGTCTGCGATCCGCCGGAAGCCTTCTTCATAATGCTCTTTGGCATCGTCCAGCACTGCATGCACTTCTACCGAAGTAGCCGGTTCCGGCGGGCGCGCTACCGCGAAAAGCAGCACGTGGCAATCCATGGACCCGGCGATGGAGAGCGCCAGTTCGGCAGCCTTCTCTGACTGGGTTGAACCGTCATAGCCGACCATGATTTTGCGGAAGACACCTTGCCGTCTGCCGGTCATTTTCCCTCCTCGGCAGGCGCCGTGTTCACTCTTGCATCCGGCGCCGGTTCGGTTTCCTTGTTCGGCAGCAAATGGCGCGGCATGAACAGTGCGTTCGCGATCACGGTGGGAATCACGGCGCTGCCGATCACAGTGGCCACCAAATGCGAATACTGGGCCTGATCGATCACTCCGTGATTGATGCCGAACAACGCCGAAATGGTACCAAATGTCAGGCCGGTTGACATCATCAGCGTGTAATACAATCCTTCATTTTTCCGGTACTGAAAGGCCCTGACAACAGGGAAAAGTCCGGCAAACTTGGAGAGGCTTTTCCCCATAAAGAGGGCGGCGAAAGTAAGGGGCGCGGCAATCAGCGCCGGCACCGAGACAAATGATCCGGCGCGGATAAAGTAGAACGGCGTGAGCAGGCCGAATGTCAGGGTGCGCAGGCGGCGGACCAGGGCATGGTCTCTTCCCACCGTTCCGGCCAGCACCATGCCGATAACATAGGCCGGAAGCAGGATGTATTTCGCTTCCAGTTCGGAAACTCGCCCGCCGTATTTGCGGAAGAAGCGCGGAGTGACAAACGGAAGTACGACGGCAATAACAATGCTGGCGGCAACGAAAATCACCGTCCTCACCGTGAACGGCGAGAAGATCAACCCCAATGCGATGACGGTGGCCAGGTCGTTGATAAAGCATGACGCGAGAATTGATTTGCCGAATTCCGTGACGTTGAATCCCAGTTCCAGCATGACTGCATACACCACGGCCACCGAGGTCGTCGAAAGCGCGACTCCCGCGAGCCAGCTTGATCTGGTGCTCCAACCCAGGAGATAGTGGGCCACCGCCGCGCAGCCCAGGAATGGAGCAAAGAATCCGACTAGCCCCACCACCGTCGTTTCTTTCCACTTCGTGCGCAAGACGGCCGGATCAAGCTCCGCTCCGGCCAGGAACGTAAGCACAACGGCCCCAGTGCCCGCCAGAAACGTGATCCACTCGGTTTTGGCTCCAAGAATATTTCCGCCGAAATATTTTCCCAGAACCATCTGCGCCAGTACGCCTACCACGATTTCAGTGAGAGCCGTTGATATCTTGAACCAGATGGCCAGGAGCGTGGCAATGAGCGCAAGGCCCACCCACAAGGCTGCCAATACCCATACGTTCCCCATAGGGTTTCTACTCCAAATTGAGTTTGCGACTTTGCCGGGATTTATGACTCCGCGACAAGGCCCGCTTGTCAGGAGTCATCATCTGTCCCGGCGTTAGGAAGGACAGCGGTTAAAGGTGAACTCCTTCACCTGCGCACAGGATACAACATGCGAGATCTGAAGAAAAGCCAAATTCCACAGTGTTCCCTGGTGGTCAAAGTGGCGTGTGGCCCACTCATGCCCGCTCTTCCACCACAGTACCCTGTTGAGATTCCTCCTTGACTTATTATACGATATAGTATTATAATAAAAAAGATATTGCCATGTTAACCAACTGCAAAACCGGAGAAAT
>WNFN01258678.1_pt1 | contig 19290 bp, 17 predicted proteins | sample 5400161 | NCBI WGS metagenome assembly WNFN01 (sample SAMN13153353, study PRJNA577476) | soil metagenome | isolation source: 80 cm saprolite on Douglas fir-dominated hillslope | place: USA:California | collected 2013-09-17 | reverse complement strand
TGCCGGGTAGGACGATCCATAGCGACCTAACGAGTGTGGTCAACCACGACGACCGAGCGGCATTGGTATGCGCCTTCACCGCACTTTGTCTTGCCGCAGACGACTTCGTCGCTGTTGGGGATGAAGATGGGTGGATCATTTTGCCTCCACAGAGCGCCATCCAGAGCTGGGCAATGGGTGACCTGAAAGCGAACGCAGAATTTGAACACCCGGGATGCCTGTATGCGAGCCGTTAGAATCCGACACTAGTAAACTCCCCCTCCCGCGCTCTTTCCGGATCGAAGCTATAGGCCACTAGTGGTCCACCCTTGCCCGCACTATAATCGACACAAATCACATTCGGCATGATGGGCGCAGCCGGCCAGTCTTTCGGCAGCCAATAATGACCGAAGATGACTGGCGGCTCAGTCAGCTCATAAGGCTCCCATTGGCTGGACGTCGTGAACCGCGTATTGGGCAAAGTAGGATCGGGCGGAAAAACGGTGTTGACAACTGTTCGTTCGGCGTCCGGTTTAAGCCACCAACGAACCCGGATTTGATGCCTCGGGTTCCCATCCTTGTCGAAAAAGGGAACTTTGCTGGGTAACCTCGCTTCAACCCCTTTCAACAACGTCTCGACGGCCCGATATTCCGGGGTTCCCTCCGTGCTAGCGGTAACCAAAGGCTGCGTCGACGCAGCAAGTTGCCTTAGGGGGCCCAACTGCCCCTGAGGCGGGGCATCGTCTGGCGGGAATGCGGCTAGAACAAAATGCCGGGAGAATGGTTAGAGACTTACTCTACTGTAGGTTATATTCCCAAAACACCGTTTTACTAATTAGCGGCGTATGAGAACCTCGAAAAACAGTGTTCCTCTAATTCCCTTAAAGGATTTTGGTTCCTCTCCATTCCTTGAACACGGCATTTTCATCGAAGCGTTCGAAGATTGTGTCAGCGTCCGGCGCAAAAGGATGGAAGTCCATCGACATGATTACGTAGAGCTTTTCTCGTTGCAGGGTTATGGCTCGGTGTTGATCGATTTTGAAGATTATCCGCTGTCTGGGAAATCGCTCATCGTCATCGGACCTGGTCGCGTCCACGCTTGGAACGCAAAGAAATTGACCGGACTCTACATTGCCTTCACTCAGGAATTCTTCGATGGAACAAGCCCGCCCCCTAGTGCTCTCTTCGATTATCCATTTATCTTCGGTGCGGAGAGCTCACCGGTTGTTCGACTAAAACCGAAACAGGGCGAGCAGTCCCAAAATCTATTCCGGGAGATCAGGCAGGAATTTCAGAGCCACAAGACCCTCGCGGTCGAAATGATTCACCATCAACTCCGTTCGCTCATGGTGCATCTAGCCCGCTTATATGCGGCTACATCGCCAGCGCCGTTCGCGGCCATCGGTTTAGTAAGGCGTTTTCACCAGGCGGTTGAGCGGTCATTTCGTGCGTCAACGTCCGTCCGTGATTACGCCGAGATGCTTGGCGTCAGGCCCAGCCACTTGAGCGAATCTTTGCGACTGGAAACAGGCTTAACGGCGGGCGAATTGATTCGAGCTCGCCTTCTTTTAGAAGCCAAACGTCTCCTGCTCCATTCCGACCTAACCATCGCCGAAATTGGGTATCAGCTTGGCTTCGAAGATCCGTCCTATTTCTCACGTTTTGTGCGACGAGAGATCGAGACAAGTCCGGTGGAGCTTAGAAATCGGATTCGCGAAAAGTACCGGAAATTCATGCGATAGTCCCAGGCTTGGTATTTGGCTCCTTACTCCAACTGAGGAACCTTACCCCCGTGGACGGTGGCACCGTGGTTAGTTAAGGCGAGCCGCTGACGATCGACCCCCAAAACCTTCCGCCCTAAACTTGTGAACCTAGACCTAATTCATAGAGCCGCTCTCATATGGCGCCGAAATCCTCAACCTGATCGGAAACTGTTCCGAGCTCTATCATGAGTACCGACAAGGCATTGGTAGTTGGAGCTCACGGCGTCATTGGACGAAGCGTTGCAGAGTACCTCTCCACGCGTCCCGGTTGGAGCATAGTTGGCGCGTCGAGAAGGACGGCGGAGAACCAGAAAACGCTGCAGCATCTGAGTGTAGACCTTCTCGACCCGGTGGACTGCACCGCGAAACTCTCTGGACTGCGTGACATAACACACCTCATTTTCGCGGCGTATGTTGAACGAGCTACGCCGGCAGAGCTCGTTGAGGTAAATGTCGCCTTGTTGCAAAATCTCCTTGATGCAGTGGAACCGTCTTCACCGCATCTCAGGCATGTAACTCTCTATCAAGGAGGCAAGGCGTACGGTTGCCACTTAGGGCCTTTCAAGACGCCTGCCCGTGAAGACGATCCGCGTTATCTAGGCGTCAACTTCTATTACGATCAAGAGGATCTGCTGCGAACGCGCCAGCAACGGGCTAACTGGAGTTGGACCATCTTCCGACCTGAAGCGGTTTGCGGTTTCGCAGTGGGCAATCCGATGAACTTGTCGATGGTTATCGCCGTGTACGCTAGCATTTCACGAGAACTCGGGCTGCCGCTGCGGTTCCCGGGCACTCCTGACGCATACACTGCACTCTATCAAGTGACTTCCGCAGATATTCTTGCGCGGGCAACTGAGTGGGCAACAAAAAGCGAATCTGCTGCCAACGAGATCTTCAATGTCACAAACGGAGATTACTTCCGTTGGGTTAATCTCTGGCCAGCCTTAGCGCGGTATTTCAATATGCCTTGTGGCGATCCTCTGCCTCTGCGGTTGACAGAGCAGATGGCAGACAAGGAATCGATATGGAACCGCATCACAGAACGCCACGGCTTGGAGTCAATCCCTTATAGCCAGATTGTTTCGTGGGGATTTGGCGACGCAATATTCCACACAAATTACGATAATGTAACGAGCACAATCAAATTGCGCCGCGCTGGCTTTCCAGACTGTATCGACACCGAGGAGATGTTTTGCACTTTATTCGACCAATTGCGTCTTCAGCGAATCATCCCGTGACCACGCCTTTTGAAGGCGTACCAACCATACCCGTTAACATCATGAACTTACAATTAAAAGATAAGACCGCTCTAGCCAAGTACTATGTGTCGACGGCGGCTCTTCCATCATCTGAAAGTGCATGGATTATATACAATGAAGGAAGCTGCCTGACGCCGGTAGCGATGTCGATTTGCGGAATGAAATTGGAGTTAATAAATGAACTATTCAAATACGTCTCGAAGAAACTTCCTAACTTCTACGTTGCTGGCTGGAACTGGTATTTTGGTCGGAAGAGAAGCCGCTTCAGGGAACGTTGTTGCTTTATCGGAGGTTAGTTATGGAAATTTTTGATGGCAATAAGAAGGATCAGATCCTGGTGCTTGGCGCGAGCGGCTTAACGGGCGGAGCAATCGCTTCGACTCTCGATCGCAGGCCGGCAGACGTCGAGGTCGTGCGAGCAGCCCGAAAAAAAGAGCAAGTGGAAGCGTGGAAACGGGAAGGCAAACAGGCGGTCTATCTCGACCTCGACGACGCACGAACCTTCCCTGCGGCACTGGATGGCATTGATCGACTGTTCCTCCTGACCGGGTACACGATCGCCATGCTCCATCAGAGCAAGACACTCGTGGACGCAGCGGCAGATTTGGGCGTGAGCTTCATCGTCCATCAAGGCGTTTTTGGGAACGGTCGATCGACGGATCCGCACTTTGCATGGCACGAGATGGTGGAGCGCTACATTGAAGGCAGTGGCGTCGCATGGGCGCACTTGCATCCGCATTTCTTCATGCAGAATATCCTTACCACCTTCGGCCTCCCAAACGGCCAATTGCGTTGGCCCATGGGGGATAAACGGGTCGGCTGGATCGCGGGCGAGGATTTGGCCGCAGTTGCGGCAAAGGTGCTTGCCGACGGCCCTGCAGCGCATGCGGGACAGAACTATTTCCTCTCGACCGAAGTTCTGAATGGCGTAGAAGTGGCCGCCATCCTTTCGGAAGCCCTCGGGCGTCAGATTGCGCCCGTTGTGATGACGCCGAGCGACATGATGGAGGCGTTCGCTTCGGGAGCCGCTAAGCCCCCAGCGGGAATGGAAGAGAACTACGCGAAGAGCCAGCTCGAGTGGGTGCATCAGAGCTTTGATGGGCGGATGGACTATTCCGTAGTCGCGACTTCGACCGTGCAGGATCTGCTGGGTCGGCCGGCGTTGACGCTGCGCGAGTGGGCGCCTCGTCATCGCGAGGCGCTCCTGGCGGCAGCCAGCAAATGATCATCCCCCAACCGACGAACGGGAGAGCCGACACGTTCGATTATGCGAATTCGACAACGCTATCATCACCGGCGTCTCGTCCTGCGGATCGCACCCGAGGCGGCCACTTGAAACTCGATCGTCCCTGCACGCACAAAGTGATGATTGTTGCCGATTGAGGCAGACGACTGATGGGTGTGAGAAAGAAGGAGCCAACGATGTTTACCTACAGGGATTCGACCGCGATGATCACCGGCGCCTCCAAGGGATTGGGTGCGGCGTTTGCAAAAGAGCTTGCGGGCCGCGGCATGAACCTTGTTCTGGTAGCCCGCTCGATAGATACGCTGCAAGACCTCGCCGATTCCATTGGCGCTGAATGTGGCGTGAGATGCGTCGTCCTGCAGGCCGATCTCGCCACATGGGACGCCGTAAAGCGGATCATGACGGAACTGGAGCGCCTGGATCTAAAGATCGATCTGCTGATCAACAATGCAGGGCTAGGTCTAACCGGTGACTTCCTATCTCACGACCTCGCCAAAGAGCTGGCCAGCATCCAGGTCAATGTGCTGGCGCTGGTTGGACTGTCGCACGCCTTGGGGGCCAAGATGGTCTTGCGAGGCAAAGGCGGCATCATCAATCTGGCATCCAATTCCGCGTTCCAGGCACTTCCCCATATGGCCACCTACGCGGCAGCGAAGGCTTTCGTTCTCCACTTCAGCGAAGCGCTAAAATTTGAACTCCGTGAACGGGGCGTCCAGGTGATGGCCGTTTGCCCTGGGCCGACGGCGACGAGTTTCTTCGAGGGTATATCAACCAAGATGAAGGACGGTGCGTTCGACAGCGCCGAGCTGGTAGTCCGCCGTACCTTGCGGTCGTTCGATCAGAGAAAGTCCGTCGCCTATCCTGGACGATTCAGCGTGCGCGTCGCCATTTGGCTTGCTCGTCTGCTGCCCCGCAACGTCATGGTTAGCGCTGCCGCGTCGGCGACCGATAAGATGGGTCTGGCCACGTAAGCGCCGTGGAACCGGCTCACCACCTGCGGGACAAGGACGACTTTTTCATAGCTAGGCTTAGTGCCGGACTTCGCCGCAGACCTGCCGCGCGAGGAGGCCGAGTTCATAGCGCACGCTCAGATGCTCACTGCGGGCTAAGGTGTTCACGACGCCCATTGCGAACCCCGCCCGGAAACTGAAGGATGGGAGCTAGATCGGCTTTTCGCGCTCCCTCTAGATGCTCACTTACAAAGGAAAGCTGGATCCCTCACCTGGTCCCGCTCCTGTCCGTGACGCATCGATACAAATAAACGCTCGAAACGCGGGTTATGTTACAATCTCCTGGGAGCGGTTGAAGAGTCTTTTGTTATCTGATCGCCAAACCGAATCGCTTCGTTAATTAGTAATCACTGGGATCTGGGGGCCTCCGTTTCGGTAACGCCGCATACTAACGGCGTTATCTTGGCTTTCTCATGTAGCCGCGAAATAAAGAAAACCATTAAATGGCCCTTGTGAAGCAAGAAAGTTAGAGATCATCGTCATGTAAACCGATAATTCGAGCATGAATGCCTCCGGTCGGGAACACAAGTCAGTTACTCTTGCCCGGCTCAGCAATCGCAAACAATTGATCCGCTTTGAGTTGAATAAAATCATGCATGGTTAGTTTTACCCTCCATTCCTCCGGAATCCCTTCGGCGCCATAAAACGCACCAGCGATTTGTCCATAAATGGCTCCAGTTGTATCCGCATCATCTCCCAGGTTCACGGCTAAAAGCGCGCCTTCCCGGAACGATTCCGAACGATCGAAGGCCCAAAGCGCCGCCTCGAGTGAGTCGACGACATAGCCCGTGCCTCTAATCTCCGGTGGATCCTTCTTTTTGAAGGAACCCGCGGCGATCGCTGCGATCTTTGGGTCCAGTCTGTTCTCGCTCCAGAAATTCGGTTCGTCGGTAGGATTAAAGTAGGGACTCAACAGCTCCTCCTTTGGCTTGCCGCGGAGGGCACCCACTAACAAGCCTGCGAAATAACGGCAGGCGTCCACCGCCGCCTTCGCTCCATGAGTGGTGCGAGAACTCTCGCCGGCGTAATCAATAGCCTGTTTAGGGTTTGATCCGAAGAACAGAGGAATCGGTGCCAGCCGCATCAGGGAGCCATTCCCGGCTGTGTGCGGTGACTCCGAACCGGAGAAGGGGTTACCGGTCCGACGGTAAGTTTCCAAGGCATTGCGCACCGTGTTGCCGATATCGAAACATCGGCCGTTACTGCTCAAATGGCCTTGCTCGTACCACGAACAATAACGATCCATCTGGTCTTTGGCATCAAAGCCACGCTTTTCGATGAGGCTTTCGGCGAGGCACAGCGCCATGGAAGTGTCATCGGTCCATTCGCCCGGTTTGAGATGGAATTGACCGCCGCCGATCATATCGGCAAGTGGAGCGAACGTGCCGGGAGGTTTGAACTCTAAGGTGGTGCCTAAAGCATCGCCTGCTGCTAATCCGAGTAGGGCGCCACGGTATCTTTCACGGGTCATTTGGGGAGGTTCAGCGTCGAGCGATAGACAGGCCATTCCTTGACCCATCTCACTTGCTCGGCGGTTTCAGGTGAGCTCGGCATCCGCTTCGATTTTGCGCACGAGCGCCATTTATCGGCGAGGTCGGTTAACGCCTCATCGGGTGTCTGCCCGCGCTCCTGCAACCAACAAGCGACGGCTAGTCCGGTACGACCGACTCCACCCCAACAATGTAGGTAGGTGATCCCACCTTCTGCAATTGCACGATCAATGGCCGCAATAATCTCTGCCACGGTTTTCGGTGCTTCCGGCACACTCACATCGCGAATTGGAATACGCTCGTAACTCGCTCTAGAGCCCGCTTCTTCCGTCAGTAGTTCGGCGTAGGGAGTGAGTTCGCCGACCTCGGTCAGGTCGATGAAATGACGAATTCCGGCTTGGAGAAACCTTTTCAATCGGCTACGAGCTTCTGCCGGATCCCGGGCGCCCGGATATTCGCCGGCCAACAGCTTACCGGGTACAACCCAGTAGGTGTTGGGATCGGGTTTGGGTGGCTGTTGTGTTACCATAATTGCCTTGCTTCGCCCGACGACCTTCTTCCTTTTCAATGCTCGCTGCTCGAGGGGGCTGGAACCGGGACAATGATTAACTGTGGGGAGGAAGTGTACTGCGCAGCGTTTGTAATTCCCTACTAACGACGGCAGTGCAGCGCCTAGGGGTAAATGCGGTCAGCGCGAAGGAGGAGACGACGCCTCCAAACTGTCCCAGCGACTAATAATTCCCAGAGGCTGCTGGTGACGAGCGCCTGTTTGAGTGATTAACACCGCTTCGAGCAATTTGTTCTCCGTGAATCGCCTCCGTACTGAGTCGATCGATTCACTCCTCGGTACGAAGTCGCAGTCTCGACGTTTCTCCTCTTCGCGCACCACATGACGAACCAAAACGTCCCTAGTCTCGACCAAGGATTCCTTGGATACATTATGCGCAAACCACCGTGTTATCCCGTTCTCTGTCAACAGGCCCTTAAACACCTTCTCGGCATAAACAGGAAACTGCGAGAAACCTGACCTGGCAATCCGCCCTAGGACAGTAGCAAGCGTATCCTGGGGTGCGACAAACTCTACTTCCTTTTGAAATCTCGGCAGTACACACTCTGGATGTAACAAACGTTGACCGATCTGCTTAAGTCGGCCGAGAATTGCCGGCGCCGGCACTGCGGCATACTCGTACGGTCTCGTCGGACCATGCACGAGTACATTTCGTAACTCAGCTACGGTCTTCAGCAAGCCAAAGTCAGCCGTACCGACGAACGATCTAGCGTCGAACAACACCTCTATAAAGGGGTCTCTAGTAGGACGCTTCAGCCTGCGTTTCAGTTCAGTTTCGATCGTATTAAATGTCGCCAGAAAATCTTGGACATGATTCTTTTGTTCCTCGTTTAGTTCGTTTGACATAGCTGTTCTTTCCGTGCGGCTACGGACGACTTTATCTGCATTTCTATGTCACCCCGTTAATCTTTCATGATGTCGCCGAATCTACGGAACGTTTGAATCGTCTTGTCGCTACTCGCCTCGTACTCCTCTATAAGCAGATCTGAGATCGCTCGAAGGTCAGTTGTCTCGGGATCCTCTAGGACGATTTTTAGCTCAACATCGCCGCCCTCTTCTTCGTCGCTAGAGTCAGGATCGCCATAGTCGGCGACCTCAAGACCAAAGTACCTTCCTGATTTTGAGGTCCTTAAAAAATACGTAAGAAGCCACTGATGATAAACATCCTGACCACCCTCGCCCTCCAAAAGGAGTTGCCGTCCACCATCGAGCTTTGATTCGAGTCGGTTCAAGGAATCGGGACCATCTTCCTCGCGAGTGAACAGCTTCATTGTCTTTTAGGGCGATGCTTATAGTCGGTCGTGACACGTTGAGACAAGCACAAAACCACGGGCGCTCTGGACAAACGCGTGCATCCTGACTAAACCCAGACCTTACTGTAGTGTTGGACCTAGTCTCGATCGGTTTGAACGTCGCAGATTGCTTACCAGCGACAATTAGGAGAATGCGCTCTGTTGTAACGTTCGAGTTATTTGTTATAGTTGTCGTATCTAAAACGCCATTTGTGACAAGACTTCAAAAATATGGGGCAAAACTCGTCCATCGAGTGGACTGATCATACCTTCAATCCTTGGTGGGGCTGCAGCAAGGTCTCCCCGGCTTGCCAAAATTGCTACGCAGAGCTTTGGGCGAAACGAATGGGACATCAAATTTGGGGAAAGCGCGTAAATCGGCGTTTTTTTTCTGATCACCATTGGCGTGAACCCCTGATCTGGAACGAGGACGCGCGTAGCGCAGGAAAAAGGCGTCGAGTTTTCTGCGCCAGCATGGCGGATGTCTTCGAACGGCGATCGGAGCTGAATGCGCCACGCGACCGTCTATGGAACCGGATACGATCTACCCCCTGGCTCGATTGGCTTTTGCTTACTAAACGGCCAGAAAATATCGAACAAATGGTTCCGTGGAAAACTAAGTGGCCGGAGAACGTTTGGATCGGAACAACCGTCGAAAATCAAATTTATGCAGACCAGCGCCTGCCTTTGCTGCTCAAGTGCCCCGCCGTTGTTCGGTTCCTCTCGTGTGAGCCGCTTCTTGGTGCTATTGATCTCCGTCCTTGGTTTCGGACAAGCGGGCATCACGCAATAGATTGGGTTATAGCAGGCGGTGAGAGCGGACCGCGGGCCCGAGCAATGCATCCAGATTGGGTCAGAAATCTCTTGCATCAGTGTCAGGAAGCTGAGGTCCCTTTTCATTTCAAACAATGGGGTCACTGGGTCCCTGCCGAATTAGCAAGGGAAACCGAGGCGAAGCTTGTGGCTTTCGAAAATGAACGCCCTGTTAAGATGGTGCGTCTTCCCAAAAAAGCGGCGGGTAGAACACTCGAGATTGATCTATCAAGCTACGCTGGCCGAGAACAGGCGTACGTCAAACATTGCCTTCTAGAAAAGTACTTGGCACCACTCGTGTACAAGGTTGGTAACGCATGGGATTCGATCGTTTACGTCGATGGATTTTCGGGGCCCTGGCAAGTAACCGATCCAGAGTTGACTGATTCTTCATTTGGCGTGGCCGTCGAAACTTTACGCCGCGCACACGTCGGTCTCCATGATACAAAAGGAAGGAATGTCCCCATTGACGCAATACTCGTCGAGGCAAACAAAGATGCTTTCGCTAAGTTGCAAGCGTTTGCCGCAAAAAAGACGTTACCGAATTTTCGAGTGCACGCTCTATGTGGGGAGTTTGTTAGTAGAATTTCGACTATCAATCGATTGGTAAACCGTCACTGCCGAAATCCATTTCGATTCGTCTTCCTCGACCCAAAGGGATGGGCGGATATTCCAATGCAAGAGCTCCAGCCTTTTCTGACGGACCGGAGTTGCGAGGTTCTGGTGAACTTGATGACGCGGCACATCACGCGCTTCCTCGATGAAGATGACCGTGCAGACAGTTACAAGAAACTATTTGGCAGACCAGAAGTCCTCGAAAAACTTCGCAAAACTCCGAAGGAGGACAACGAACAGGCCGAACAAGCCGTGCGGGAATACTGTCGTAGCCTGAGGCAACTGTGCAATTTTAAATACGTATCTTCCGCAGTGATCCTGGAACCGAACGAGGAGTCGATTCGTTACTTCCTTGTCTACGCAACGAACGCCGTTCATGGCATTGATGTTTTCAAGCAGGCAGAAGTGGCGGCAGCCCAGACTCAGGATTACATTCGTCATGAAACTCGAATAACGAAGGCGCGCCAACCAGAGTTGATGTTGGAATCGGAACCTCCCAAGTCGCGATTGGCGATCAGATTGAGAGAGCGCTATTGTTCGCGAGCTCGCCGCAAGGTCATTGAAGTGCTCAGGAAAAATAGCGATCCCAACGGTACACGTTACGAAGATCTTTTTTGTGAAGCAATGGCTTTTCCCTTGGTTACGCCAACGGACCTAACAAATTGGTTAGAGGAGTGGGACTCACATATTGAACTGCGGCTGGCCGGCTCGTCGAAGCGAGAAAAGCTATCGCCGGCATCCGATGACCGGATCGTCGTGGTACAAAGTAGCGGCCTAAATTAGGCGGTGCTTCGATAAGAGCGCGGGAAAAGTGGCTCCTTCACTTGGGCCTAAGGCGAGATTTCCCGTAACACTCCTCGGTTAATCAGCGCATTGAAATGGTCGAAAATCTGGTCGGGCTTTGGCCCCCCGCGGAAGAGTACGCCCATCTCAAGGTTCCGGGTAAAGGCGTCATCTGTTAGGTTCGCACTGCTAACTACGGCAGATAAATCGACAACGGCGCACTTTGCGTGAAGCTTTCCCGGCCTTCCAGCAGAATTCCGGGTTCTCTGATCAATTGGCCAGTGAAAGATTTTGGATTCGATTCCCAAAACCGAGGAAAAGGCATCGACGGCGTCACGCGAAAGCTGGCCCTCAGATTCTTGTTCGGCCTCCAGTACAAGCGTTATCGATGCTCCCCTGGCAAGAGCTCCGCTTAGGCACTCGCAGAGCCGTTCAATCCGATGAGCTGCAAATGTAACAAGCAAAATGCGTTTAGACGCTTCATTGATCAGGTCGTAAAGAATTTGATCGATTCGCCTTATCGGAAAGAGTCCATTCGCTGGCCCACTCCAAATGATCTCGCTAGGGTCGACTGCTTCGGTTACAACTGCATCAACGGCACTCATTGCGGCCGCTATCAGGCTGCCGGTTAGATTCGAATTCTCCCTGATAGCCCGGATAAGCATCCAAACGATGTCTTGGTTAGCGATCGGCGCCAGGGTCTGCATCAGCTGGTCAACTGAAACAATCTTATCGATTGCGGAAAGACGACCGATCGTTTGGAGCCATGGTTCGCCCGGAAGACGGCGCCGCGCCGTTAAAAGACGGTCGATAAAATCTCTAGGAAACATTCTGAAAAACGGTTTCGAAAAATCCGGTCTTCCTGCCTAAGAATGTCTCCAGCAAAACATTCCGGTCGAGAAACCTGTTTCCTTTCTCGCAAGAGGTTTCTGGTGCGAACAAGCAAGCATGACAACACGCACCGTGGATTCCGCGGCCATGGTCAACAGGCGAATGTTCAGAACATAGCGGGTCTGAGGCGCAGATTCGAATTGACTCCAAAGCTTGTTGAAGATGACGGCCCAATGTGATGGGCTGACCTAGATCAACGAGGCCGCCAAGGGTACCCTCACTATCTGAGGCTGCCGTATAGATCATAAGGCCGGCCATCGGCCCTGCCTCCTGCCCCAGGAGTCGACAGTATATCCGCTCCCTTAGACTCGCAGCGGTGTATCCACACTCCAGCGAGATCTGTCGCATCAACACGTGCGATAGAGAATGAATGAGCACATACCGCATCCCGGGAAAGCCGACCTCGAGCGGGTTGAGCCTCCGCAGTTTGCGCCACAATCGGTGCGACTCGAAAAACTCTCGCTCAAGGTTGCGAACGTTGGAAGAATCTTCCCACTGTTGCAGGGGCGTCTCCGTGAACCGGATGAAGATCCCTTCGCCGCGAACTTCGGAAGCCGGTAACCAAGTCGACAACTTGCGGCTCAACGGCGTCTCGCGGCCATCATCTTCGTAGGTGGGATCCCCAAAGTCGCCCTTCGATTCGATGCGAGTAAATGCGATCAATGCGCGCACCTCCCGGATGCGTTCGAGCAGCACCGTATCCTCAAAAAACGCTTCAAAACCTTGAGGCGGGCCGACCTTACGGGCCTTGAATTCTTTGGTAACAGCGGGTGGTTCGGACTGAGTTAAAACTTCCCACTCGGGGATTTTGAGGTCTGTTTCTTCCTTTGCGTTATTTTTGGAAACCTGTTTTCGGCCTTCGATATGGCTCCAAATTTGTTCGACCGCGAAATCGACAAATGCTGGCATTCGCGAAGGCGCCAAAACGTACTTCGCAACGTCTAACGAAGGAATATCTTTGAGAGCGACCCAGTTTTGCTCGACCAAAAGATCGAGCCGGTCAGAACTACTGGGGACGGACAAGGCTGACATTACGAGCGGGAACCAGGAATTTGACGCGCCCAGCAAAATCGGTCGTGCGTTTTCCTCGCAGCCGTTAGCTTCGGTCGTGCGCAAGTGCGGATGATGTCCGCTGCACTTGAATTGAAATCTGTCGCTATCAAATGCGTCACCCATCCGTCGATCGGTACCGCACTCCAGGCATTTGACGATGATGTCCGACACATCACCTGCCGCGCCGTATTCGCGCAAAGTGAGTCGAGAAGGCTTACAAGGGACTTTCCCTTGGTGCACGTATTCGACCCAAGGGAAATCAGTCAAATGTCCACCGTGGCAGGCCATAAGAAAGCGAACTGCGTGCGCGGTCGGTCCGTTTCCTTTCGTGCAGCTTGCATGAACGAAGCGAGTCTTGTCTGAGCGCCAACGATCCTGGATCAACTGGAAAATTCCTGATTCGATCGTTGATAACGTATCGCACAGCGGACAACGCAACCAACGAGGAAATGGCGCAACGGGCACACCTATTGCCGGCGCGGCCAAGTCTAATCTACTTTCGTCGAGTAAAATCGGGGGGAGATAGAGTTTCTCTAGCTGGGACCCAACGCGCCGTTGTAGAGCCGCTAGTAAACGGTCCTCACTGATTTCTGTGCAGTGTAACGTGTTCCAGTCATCGAGGCCGAGGATGAGAGCGGAGATATTTGGCAAATCAACTAAAGCGCCGACGCCAAACGTGTAAATCAATTGGCTTGGTCGCAATTCACCTAACTCGTTCATGGGCCTCCTTATGAATTAGGTCGCAACCCTTTCTGATTGCTATCCAAAATTAGGTTAGCTGTTCCCTCCACGTCGCGCAGACTGTTCAAACAGGTAAACAACTCCCAGCCGGCGACAGTAGGGAGCTCTAAAAGCCCGACTACACCATCACCTTCTTGTTGGTAACCCAGTCGGTGGTCAGTTTGGTTGTGCACGCGAGCAAGCCAATGATCTCTCCGTTCCTCCAACATTTTCCGAATTAGCGATCCGACTACCCCGTCCTGCGTTGCATTTTCTACCCTAGAAACCACGCGATCAAATATGCCGGGCATAGCAGGATCTGCGTCCGGCAGTTCTCCGGCCTTTCGATTTTGATTAAGCCGTTCCTCCTGCAATCTCACTAATGAGACAAGGACGCCAGAAAGTCCGCGATCGAGCGCACGCGCCGAAAATGGTGTGACCGAAAGAGCCTCGACGTGTTTGAAGAAAGTCTCATGGTAGTGCTCGAAGGCTTCGAAATGCGACAGATCTCTCGGGCGAGCCCAATTAAACAGTGTGATCACTAAACCAGGACCTCTTTTCGATCGGCCGACTCGGCTGGTGGCTTGGATATATTCCGACGTCGTCTTCGGCTGTCCCGCAACAACCATTAATCCGAGACGGTCAATGTCTACGCCGACAGAGATCATGTTCGTGGCCAGTACCGCATCGTAAGGCCAGGGCGCCGGCGTTTTGCCCTCTTTCCGGTCTGCGATCCGTTGGGCTTCTTGTGCTTTATCGAAAGAGATTTCCAGTCGTTCGAGAATCCCCGGAATGTCACTCCCAGATTTACGCGAGGTTAGCTCTTCTACTGCACCGTATCGAATTTGTCGTTTGGCGAGTCCACGAAGATCAGCATCTCTCAGCCGGGCCCGAATGTCATCCTCAACGAGGCGACGGGTACCGGCCAGCTCGCGAATTGAATTAAAGTACCCTGCGAGAGTCATCCATGGATCAGCTAAGTTGTCGTAACGATCATATAGTTGTTGAGCTGCAGCCATGAGTGCAACGTATACGCGGATTATTGCTACAGGATAGCGGCGACCGAAAGCGCATAAGCCGAGGTACGATCGTCCTGGGTACTCAGTCCCTGCCGGACGTTGTATCGCAAAAAAGCTATCTTTGATATCCGTGCCTTGTGGCGGGAAGACTTCTAGCTTTCGAAGAAACAGCTTGCGAACTTGGTCCGGTGCCCGACGAATGGTCGCAGTGGATGCGATTACCTTTGGCCTCACACGTTGTCCGTCGACGTACCACGTGCAAAGCTCGTCCACCGCGGTCTCGTAAAGCGCCACCATGGAACCCAGTGGGCCGCTGATGAGATGAAGTTCATCCTGAATAATCAAATCTGGCGGTCGGAGAGAATTGTGAGGCTGTCTCTGGATCCTCGGCAGTGTATTTCGGGCTGGGTGATTGCCGGTATCTTCCACATCTGGAGAGAGGAACCCGTGTCTCAGGCAAAGCCCATTAACTTGTCCAAAGAGCATCTGTGTTTCGCCTTTCCACGGCATCTGAGCAAATTTGTCCACGGTTGCGATCAGTAATGATGGAGGGCGACGGTAGATTTCTTCGTCCACCACCATTACGGGAAGACCCTCTTTGGGAGCTTTTGCTTCCGAAAAGTCACATGCGCCCAACGAATCGCCGCAGTAAGTGACGCATCGCCCGATGTCATTGGGAGCCTCATAGACTTTCAGATGATGCGAAAGAATCTCATGGCCACACCAAGGACACGACACGAGTTGGTGCGGGGTACCGCCTAAGGTGGGTTTCCCTCCCCTCCGATTCTCAAGCAGCGCCTCCGCAGCTTGTTTCAAGGTGTTAGGCGTGCTTTTACTACCCACCCAAAGGCCGATGCGGAACGGCGTGATCCCCCACTTGCTGGGATTTTCGCGACGGAGCATTTCGCAGGCGCAGAGCAGAGCCGTTGCCCGTTGGAACTGTTGGAGAGTTAACAACCGAAGTGTATAGCGCATTAGCACTGCTACTCCGTGGTCTCCAGAACGACCCTCCACTTCTCCTTGCAAACGACGTAGAGCTAATGTGTAAGCGGTTAGGCCGAGATAGGCCTCGGTCTTACCGCCGCCGGTAGCAAACCAGAGCAGGTCAGCTACTGCATCGGTTTCATGGCTTCGATCCGGGTGGTCGAAGCGACTAATGCTAGGAAGGTTAAGGAGTACGAAGGCAAGCTGAAAGAGTCGCCAGCTCCGATTATCTGACACATCGAAAGCGTCTATCAGCGCACCGACCTTGATCTCCTTTTTCCGAACGCTGCGCGCGTACGTGGAATGCACTCGCTGTTGCCACATGGCTCGATTCGCAAATCGGAATGCTTCTTCCGCTACGCTGTTCGAGTCAATCAGGTCAATGCCTTCACGTATGCGATTGCAAGTTCGCTCGCATTTCTGGATTGCCCGTTTTGCCGCTGCCTCGTGCTGGGCCAAACCTTCGCGTCTGTCGCCAATTTTGCCGGCTTCATTTTCAATCCATTTTCGATATGCGTTTTCTAGGCTTCGCAGGCTCGCTAGAAGCTCTGGCTTACTCACTTCGGACAGCTGCCTCATGTCGAGACTAACACCGCGTAAATCCTCCTCGTCTTCAGGCGTTCGTGCGGTCTGTTGTTCGACTTTCGCGTGGGGCATGAAAGTGGTCTCGATCCGCATCGCTCTCTCGCCGTCCGATCCGGAGCGAAGTACGTGGACTGATACTCCATGTCCGACCGCAAACTCTAAATGACGCCGGTAAAGCATTTCCAACGTCTCGGTCTCATCCCGAGTGAGAGGATCTAGTTTTGTCAGGTCAGCGGTCCAGTTTCTTCGTTGAACAAATATTGCTCGTGGTGGATCAGCGGGATCCATCACAGACATTTTGGGCTGGAACACCCATGCCTCGTCCTTCTTTTTGTCCAGCTCATCTTGCGTATTAACAAAAAAGATCGTGACTACCCACCCATAACTCGTCTGGCGCATCTTCCCTTGAAGAACGACATAGGAATCGTCATCTGGACGGGGCCGAATTGGACCAAAGCTTCCATTTTGGAGGGGTAAAGTCACCGTGGCACCCACAACCGGTGTTCGCTTCCAGACATTCGCGTCGGCTCCGTCTCGGCGCTTCTGGATCCTGCTTTTTTCCCTGCGATAACGTCCCCACTCGGTCTTCACAAGAAGCGAGCGCGCATCTAGATCCACGACAAAGCTCATGCCCATCGAGTTCGGGAAGAAAGTATCCGTTGTAGGGGTTCCGTTATCGGTCTGGCCGACTTCTGGATCATCTGTTTCGGAGGTGCCCAGGTCATCTATTTCTTCAGCCGGGACGCGGGTAGATTTTGGAGCTAGCATTCCAACGAGGTAACGCTCGCGGACCCGATCTTCATACTGACTCAACTCCTCTTCGGCGCTACCTGCCGGACCAAGCAAATCCTTAATCACAATCTCCGTTAGTTCATCGCGGATCTGGTGAGGCGTCGTCGATGAAAGGGCCGTACTCATATAAAATCTCGAAGCTGAATCTCCTCCTCCTTAGATATCTTCATTGGAATAAGTCCGGTTCTGCCAAGGCTGGACTGCGGCTGTGGCGTTTACCTTTGGCATTCTTGTCGTGAAGTCCGGCGGCAGTTTCTTCTGCGTAGCGTTGGTGGTTCAGGTCTAGCAGACGATCAAGGACGACGCGGCGGGCGGGCTCACTGATCGTGTAACGGATGCCTTGCTTGGTTTCATGGAAGCCATGACCGAAGTGGAGGTCCGTCCAGCAATAGGCGCCGGCCACAGCTCGATCCAGTTGGACATGCAAGTCCCGGAAATATCGGATGTCCTGCGCCATCTCATTCGGGTCGTGATAGCGATTATATGTCTTCGTCAGTCCCTCGTGACGCGCCATCATAAGCCGGCATCGGTATTCATGATAATTTGCCGACAATCTTTTCGAGACAAACTATTTCTGTCGGAAAAGGGAAGTTTTCCAGACAGTCAGTAGGAACGTAACGAAGACGAGTCTCGAGGCTGGATGCATATTCCGCTACCCAGGTAGAGTGAATACTGGAACTTAGTAAACCGAACGTGCCGTCGTCGGCGAAGAGAATCACGATCACGGTATTTGAAAATATAAGCGAAGCCGGAATTATACTGATTGAAGTATACTTGGAGGTCTGCGCGGCTGCGAGAACACGAGGCATTCTAGCGACAGCCTGATAAAGGGAAGTTTGACGTTCAGCATAATTCCACCAGCGCTCGCGGTAGATCGCTCGTTTTACCAAGTCGCGCTCTGGTTTGACTGTTCTTTTTACGATCTCGAAGCAATCGGGATAATCTGCAGCTACTTTGTCTGGATAGTCGAAGGGTACACTTCCAGTTCTTAGCCACGCTTTTCGTACTTCTTCGGAGGCGCCTGCCCAGCTTCCTTGGGCACTCCGGTCAGCCGGCCATTCTCGGAAGTTGATCACAAATCGGCTCGGCGACTGATCTGGTCGGGAATTTAGATCTTCACCATTAATGTATGGAAAAATGACGTCACGATTCCGGGGTTCCAGAGTAAGCAGTTCTGTGGCTTTTTCAGGAGAGAGCGAGAAACCCATACCCAAAAGAATCGATCCTTGAAATGACTTGTTCGCGTTTGCGGCAAGCTTAAAGGGCGTGCCGGTGGACTCGCGGGGCTCTGTCAGAAAGGCTGTCACTCCGACTACCACGCGATCGTTAAGTGAGCAGCGGCCAGCCCAAGAGCCACGGCGAAGCCATATGTGAGCGACTTCCAGAGCGGCCTCCCCTGGCCAAGGACGCGACGCGACTGCACGAGTTATTACGGCATCATTAGACAATATTTGACTAAGACCAACCTCGCGCGTATCGCCTTGGGCGATGGTATTCGTAGCGATTAGGCCAGCCATGCCACCCGTTACGTTTAGCAAGTCAACGACTCGTAAAAAAAAGAACGCGCACAAGTCGGCAACACCACTCCTTCCTCGAGCCAGAAGACCAACTAGGAACTTTCGGTAATCGTTTCCTAATTCACCTGAGATTTTCTTCCCGCCCAGAAACGGTGGATTGCCGACGAACGCGTCGAATCCACCGCGCTCGAATACTTCTGGGAATTCTACCGGCCAATGAAACGTTCGTCGCCTGTGGAGTTGTTCATGGGCATAGGCCTCAAATTCTGGTAGCGACTTTCGCATCGCTACTTCGGCACGATCTGCGGCACTCGTGCGCTGCTCGTCGTATCTTTCCCCATCGAGGCCTTCTAATTCTAGAGCGACAAGACAATCAGCCAAAACCTTGACCTTCACGGTCGCGGCTTCGGCTTCCGTGTGGAGTCGTTCTTTTTCAATCAACTGCTGATGTGTCTCCGACGGAAGTGCTTCCAGTCGGCGGCGGTTTTCAGCTGCCTCTTCAACGTAACGGAACAGGTTGATGGTGCCAAAAGTGTGCTGGATGTGTCCGGCGCGTAGCGAGAACTGTTGGATCTGTTTTAGATCACTAACCCCGAGCAGGGAATCGCCGCATTTAAACACATGGTCGAGGAATGTGAACGGTCGGTCCTTTTGCAGGGGAACAAGCCAAAGAGAGAGTTTAGCCATCTCTACAGCCATCGGATTGACGTCCACGCCGTAGAGGCAGCGGTCTGCCACGTACCGCCGAGCGATCGCAAGCCGCTCCGCAGCGTCACCAGGTAAGAGGCGTTCGCTGGGATCTCCCGTTGAAAGTTGATTCCGGTGAAGAACCCGGCATTTTGGCCGGCGATCAAAGGTTCAGGCGATATCGAAGTTCTGAGCATCGAAGACAAGAAGCCTGGTCGAATAAT
>WNFN01208858.1_pt1 | contig 19318 bp, 14 predicted proteins | sample 5400161 | NCBI WGS metagenome assembly WNFN01 (sample SAMN13153353, study PRJNA577476) | soil metagenome | isolation source: 80 cm saprolite on Douglas fir-dominated hillslope | place: USA:California | collected 2013-09-17 | reverse complement strand
TGCCTGAGAGCCTCAGAGAGCACCAGCGCCTTCGCAGCGGAATGATGATTCGGGGGAAGGCGGGACTGCGAAGGCGACTGCCGCTCCTGGCACATTGCCATCTTTTGTTGTGATGCTGCGGTTCACCCCTCCGTTGCGTTTTTAACGCAAACGAACATGACACGCCTGAATTCAAACGCCAAATTGAATTCAAAATAAACTCTCTCTCCGCATTTTGGAACAAGAAGTGCATTCAACCTGAACTTGGATGGCCGATGGTTGATAGTTACTGATTACTCGTGAGGTGCGTATGCAGTTAACGAGGCGGAGCACAGTCGCGGCGAATGCCGACGTCATATCCGGCATTCTGAATTGGGTATGCCCTGGGTGCGGCGGAAGAATGGGTGGACTCGGTAAAGAGTACCAGTGCCAGGGTGAATGTCAGACGGATTGGCGTCCGGCGTGGGAGCAAGTCGTGTCACCCGAACCCGCCGCGCGACCAAAGAGAACGATCAGCCCGATGTGATTTGGTCAGCGTTGGCCGTGGGCAAAGCGAATGACACTGACGAACGACACTGACCATATCTGGACTGTCGGTGTCCAAGGGCTGTCACTACCTGCCGTGGCAGCGGAACGACAACAGCGCACATCTTCATACGCCGCAAATAGTTGTGTTGCGCACACCAGGCGCCGTCCGGGTCGCTGACGCGACTGGAACCGGACTTGCTACAGCTGCGTGGAGGACAAGACTATGGCCAAGGTTGCGATTGACGGCGTCGTTCAAGAAGCCCAACCCGACGAACTCCTCATCGATCTAATTAACCGCACCGGCGGGTTGCTCCCCCACGTCTGCTACCACCCTCAACTCGGCCCGGTTCAGACGTGTGACACATGCATGGTGGAAGCAAACGGTCGCCTGGTCCGAGCCTGCGCGACCGCAGTCGCCGACGGAATGAAGATCGCCACAAAGTCAGCCAAGGCTTCGGCTGCCCAGGTGGAAGCCTTTGATCGCATTCTCAGCAACCACCTTCTCTACTGCACGGTCTGCGACAACAACAATGGCAATTGCACTGTCCACAACACGACAAGGTTGCTGGCCATTGAGCATCAGCAGATCCCTTTTCGATCGAAGCCCTACGAGGTTGATAACACGAATCCGTTCTATCGCTACGATCCCGATCAATGCATTCTCTGCGCCCGCTGCGTAGAGGCTTGTCAGAACGTAGAGGTGAACGAAACGCTTTCCATCAACTGGGAAGATCCGAACCCCCGCGTGCTGTGGGATGGCGGCTCTACCATTGGAGAGTCGAGCTGCGTTTCGTGTGGACACTGCGTCACCGTCTGTCCGTGTAATGCGCTGATGGAAAAAACCATGCTGGGTCATGCCGGCTTCTTAACTTCTATGAAGAAATCTGCTCTGAGCGGCATGATCGACGTGGTCAAGGGCGTTGAACCGGAAACCGGCTACGGAAGCATTCTTCAGATCTCCGAGGCGGAAGAGGCGATGCGGGAGCACCGCATCCGCAAGACCAAGACTGTTTGCACGTATTGCGGCGTAGGGTGCAGCTTCGACGTCTGGACGAAAGATCGCCACATTCTCAAAGTGGCGCCGGAGCACGGCCCCGCCAACGGAATCTCCACTTGTGTGAAGGGCAAATTCGGCTGGGGACACATCAATAGCGAGGATCGCCTCACTACGCCGCTAATTCGCGAGGGAGGCAAGTTTCGCCAGGCCAGCTGGGATGAAGCTCTCGACCTCGTCGCCCGCAAATTGTCCGAGATCAAGACGAAGAGCGGTCCAGACTCGATGGCGTTCATCTCTTCTTCTAAATGCACCAATGAAGAAAGCTACCTGATGCAAAAGCTGGCGCGAGCCGTGATCGGCACGAACAATGTTGACAACTGCTCTCGCTACTGCCAGGCACCTGCGACGGCCGGCTTGTTCCGCACCGTGGGATATGGAGGCGACTCGGGTTCGATCTCTGATCTTGAGCAGGCCGATCTGATACTCATCATCGGCAGCAATACGGCGGAGAGCCATCCGGTGATTGCGAGCCGTATTAAGAGCGCCCACAAGCTGGATGGGCAGAAGCTCATTGTGTCGGACTTGCGCGAGAATGAGATGGCCAGACGCGCCGACCTCTTCTTCCACCCCAAGCCTGGTACAGACCTCGTCTGGCTGAACGCAATCAGTCGCTATTTGCTGGACAGCGGCAAAGCCGACAAGAGGTTCCTGGATCAGTGGGTCAATGGGTTGGACCAGTACCGGAAGAGCCTGGAGCCCTTCACCATGGAAGCCGCTTCTCGGATTACCGGCTTGTCTGTCGAAACTCTGACTACCGCAGCGCACCTGATCGCAGATGCGAAAAGAGTTTGCATCGTGTGGGCCATGGGAGTCACGCAGCACAACCAGGGCTCGGATACCTCGACCGCCATTTCGAACCTGTTACTTGTCAGCGGCAATTACATGCGGCCGGGAACTGGCGCTTATCCGATGCGCGGCCACAACAACGTACAAGGAGCCAGTGATCACGGGTCCATGCCGAACAACTTACCCGGATACCAATCGGTCGATGATCCGGAAGTTCGGTCGCGCTTCCAACAAGCATGGAAGGCACCGCTTCCCTCCACCAAGGGGCTGGACAACCACGAGATGGTGGAAGCCATTCACGATGGCAGACTCAAGGCGATATATCTCTTCGGCGAGGAAATGAGCATTGTGGATTCCAATGCCAACTATGTCGGAGATGCATTCGCCAAGCTCGACTTCTTTGTCGTGCAGGACATCTTTTTCAGCAACACCTGCCGCTATGCCGATGTTGTGCTGCCCGGAGCACCGAGCCTGGAAAAGGAAGGCACCTTCACCAGCACCGAGAGACGTATCCAGCGACTCTATGAAGTGTTGGAACCGCTTGAGGGTTGTAAGCCAGATTGGAAGATCACTCAGGAGATTGCCAACCGCCTGGGCGCGGGCTGGCACTATCAACATCCTTCCGAGATCATGGATGAAATCGCTTCCGTCACTCCGATGTTCGCCGGCGTTAACTACGAGAGGCTGGCGGGGTACAAATCCCTGCAATGGCCGGTCGCTGCCGATGGAACGGATGAGCCCCTGCTCTATACCAAACGCTTTGCTTTTCCCGACGGAAAAGCGAGGCTATTTCCCGTCTCCTGGGTTGGCCCCACCGATCAACCAAACGCTGAATTTGACTTGCACTTAAACAATGGACGACTTCTCGAGCACTTCCACGAGGGCAACCTGACCTACCGCACCGAAGGGATTCAAGAGAAGGTTCCCGATGTCTTTGTGGAAGTCTCCCCCGAACTCGCCGAAGAACGCGGCATTCAAAGCGGGACCTGGGTGCAACTGGTCTCGCGCTACGGCCGGGTCCGAGTGCGCGCTTTAGTTACCGACCGGGTACAGGGGCGGGAACTGTACATGCCGATGAACTCCGTTGAGAGTCCAGTGAACCGATTGACTAGCAGCCACACCGACCCCGTCACCAACACGCCGGCCTACAAGGAGGCTAGCGTCCACATGAATGTGTTGGCCGAAGTCGGCGAGAGTCCATTGCCCCGGATCAATTCTCGCTTCGGTCATCCGACGCCGCAGAAAGGGGTGGAAGTTGAACGTAAGTGGAAGCGACAGGACTATACCCAACCCGGAAATGGACTAGTGCAGTTGCAGACGAAGACATAGCGCAAGGAGAACTTAATGGCTCAACCGATTCCTCTGGAAATTCCGCCGCGCAACCCGCGTGCTGCGTTGCGCTCTCGATTGGAGCAGGCGCCGGAAGAACATGCCGAAGCCGTGTTGGCTGCGTACGAGGTGCTCCAGGAGTTGCACAATCGCGGCGTGCTGGAGATTATGCGCGGCGCCCTGGCGGCGAGTGACGAACTTCTGGAGAAGGTAGTGGACGGTGCAAGAACGCCCGAAGCCATTCGAGCCATCAGGAATCTGCTCTTCTGTCGCCAGATTCTTGGAAGCATTGAACCGGATTGGTTCAAGGGTCTTTTCCAGGCAATTCCCGAAGGGATCGCCCAAGCAACAGCGGAGCGAGACCAGCCGGTCAGCGTGTTCGGTGTGCTTCGGCGTCTCACTAACAAAGATAGTCTTCGCGGTCTCGCGGCCGCCGTTGATTTGTTGCAAGCCTTTGGACGTCACCTCCATGCGTTAGAGAGTCCAGCCCCTAAACCCTAGAACAATTAATGGAAACCAGAAAAGTTATGACGAACCGATGGAGTATCGCCGTCGCCGGCGTTCTTCTACAAATTGCACTGGGCGCGGTTTATGCGTGGAGTGTTTTCCGCGTGCCTTTGGCGAAGCAATTCGGCTGGAGTATTTCCGAAGTCACGCTGACCTTCACCATCAGCATCTTTGTGCTGGGTATCGCGGCTTTTTTCGGCGGCCTCTGGCTCAATCGCAAGGGGCCGAGAGTTGTTGCGCTCACCGGCGGGTTCCTGTATGGCGCGGGAGTTTTTCTGGCGAGTTTTTCCGACCACAAACTATGGTGGCTGTACCTGAGCTATGGTGTGATTGGTGGAATTGGACTGGGCTTCAGCTATATCGTGCCAGTCGCCGTCCTGGTCAAATGGTTTCCAGACCGCAGAGGTCTGATTACCGGCATTGCTGTCGGCGGATTCGGAGCGGGGGCGCTCGTGACGGCGCCCGTGGCCACGCGCCTCATCCAGAGCGTGGGCGTTCTCCAGACATTCGCCTATCTCGGTATCGCGTTTCTCATTGTGACAGTTGCCGCCGGCTACTTCATGCAGAATCCTCCGGAAGGCTGGACTCCGAAGGGTTGGGCACCAACGGCATCCCAGGTTTCTCAGCGATCAAGCCGCGACTACACGCTCGGGGAGGCGCTCAGGACCTGGCAATGGTGGGCCCTCTGGCTTCTCCTGTTTTTGAATACATGCGCGGGGATTTCGGTGATCTCGCAGGAGTCTCCACTGTTCCAGGAGCTTGCCCGAGTAAGCGCGGTGACCGCCGCCAGCATGGTAGGAATTGTCAGCATCGGGAATGCTTTCGGAAGAGTGTTTTGGGCGTGGGCATCGGATTCAATTACCAGACGCGCAACATTCGCAGTGATGTTTCTGGGACAAGCCGTCCTCTTCTGGATCCTTCCCAGCATCAATTCCGCTGCTGTGCTGACGCTCGTCAGCTTTATCATCCTGATGTGTTACGGCGGCGGATTTGGCACGATGCCGGCGTTCGCGGCTGATTACTTTGGCTCCAAGAATGTCGGCCCCATTTACGGACTCATGCTTACGGCATGGGGGTTCGCGAGCGCATTTGGACCGCTGTTGATTGCCTATATGCGGCAGGCAGAGGGTGTGTATCGTGGAGCACTGCATGTGATCGCAGGCGTGATGGCGGTTTCCGTCGTGCTTCCCTTGATCGTATCTCCGCCCCGCCGACTCGAAGCAGGAGTCGGTTCCGCTCGACCTAGCCCATCGCCCTAGGGATGGCAACTGATCATAATAGCGTTCCGCCTGTTCCTACCGAAGCGACTGTGGTGTGAGCAGCAAGCTAGACTGCCCGCAGCGGCAGCGTCCGAAGTACCGATCCTAGGCGATGGACATGGGTCTGATAGACATGGGTCGCAATCTGCCCTACCGTGACTCTGCTTCGGTGGCTCTGGTCTCCAGGTCCTTAACCAACTGCCTGATCCGAATGCCACTCGCCAAAAACTCCGCTCCTTCAGTTTTCATCAACGCGAGGGCGAACTCGCCACCGCTATCGATTCGCATTACGCCCCTGAGATCAACCACAAATTTGCGTTGCGGGTGAGTACAGCGGGTCTCCTCCCAGTGGGAATTAAGGTCCGCGATCCAAGGTTCGGTAAGCCGCCCCTCGAGAATGAGCTTTTGTTCAGTCGGAGTGTCGATTCTCGTAATCTTTAGCATCGTGCCCTTCTCTTTTATAAGCACTGCTTATGCCTGTGTGCGCTCGCCTATGATTGACAAAAGCAGCTTCCACAAAAACGGCCCGGGGGCTGAACCCCGGGCCCTTAAAAAAAGAATACGTTCGCGCCATACTCAGTTGCCAGCTCCAGAATTGTCTGAGCTGTGCATTGTGTGTTGGTTGGCTACGATAGTCTCCTGCTGGTCATGAGCTAGTTCTTTCTCTTTCGCTTTGGGATACACGAACTCGTGCCCGATCTCGTTTCCCGGATAAAACCACTTCAGGAGGGCGACCGGTTGTCCGCCACCCTGTTCCGCAAGGGCAACTACGGTATCTCCGGCAGGCTCCGCACGCTGCGTTGGAATCGTCTCAAACGTAGCGTAGAGGACCGTCCTGTCCGAGTTGAAGATCTGCACAGTGTTCAGGTCAGAATCCCTATTGACCAACTTGAATAAGTAGCTCCCTGCTGGGAGTACCTGACCCGGGACTTGGATTGGCGCACTGAACGTGATCGTGGTGGATTGGTCCGCCTCGTCAGCGTGAGCAGCGAGTTCGAAGAAAAGAGTAAAAGCAATTATCAAACCGACGATAAAGTAACCGTTATTTATTTTCATTTTGGTTCATCTCCTTAAAGACATCGTGCCTTTCTTTTCACACTTTGTATAAAGGCACGGCGGATGCCAAACCCAAGCAAATATGAGTTTTGTACAAGGGGGTTTATTCTGAAGAACTTAACTCGAGGACGACTCCTGCGCCGTTGAACTGTCAGAGCTGTCGGAAGTGTCGGTGTCAGATCCATTACGTTCCGACACCGCATTCGGGTCGATACCGAGCTTCTTCATCCGCGTGATGAATGTAGTTCGTTTCAGTCCGAGGCGGTTGGCAGCGCCATTTGGACCGCCAACACGACCACCCGCTTCCTTGAGAGCGCGAATGATTTGATTGCGATCGACTTCGGCGAGAATACTCCGCACGGGCCTGCGTCTCGGAGATCTTGCGCTTACGTCCTCATAGGGTGGCGCGGGTATTGTATGAGGGTGTATCTCTGCAACAGGCACCTTCAGCGTTGGCCCAGAGGACAAGATCACAGCCCGCTCGATTACATTCTGCAGTTCCCGAATGTTACCGGGCCAACCATATTGGGACAGAGCATTCATCGTCTCCGAGGAGATGGTTTCAATCGTCCTGTTCATGCGGCGGGAAAATTCCTCAGCGAAGTGCCGAACCAAGATTGGGATATCTTCGGGGCGTTCGCGTAACGGAGGCAATTGAATGGGAAATACATTCAGTCGGAAGAAAAGATCAGAGCGAAACTTCTGCTCTTCAACCATGGCACCCAGATCTCGATTGGTCGCTGCAATCAGGCGCACGTCGGTTCTGAAGGTTCGCGTGCTGCCCAAGCGCTCAAACTCACGCTCCTGGAGGACACGAAGGAGTTTGGGCTGGAGCTCGAGTGGAATGTCGCCGATCTCATCCAAAAATAAGGTTCCCTGGTTCGCAAGTTCCAAGCGGCCGATGCGCTGGGCGACAGCGCCCGTGAATGCGCCCTTTTCGTGGCCAAAAAGTTCGCTCTCGAGCAATCCGCTCGGGATGGCAGCACAATTCAGTTTCACAAAGGTTTTCGAGCGCCGTGGGCTGAGATTATGGATGGCGCGTGCGATCAATTCTTTTCCCGTGCCCGTCTCGCCGTGAATGAGCACGGTGGAATCTGTCGGAGCGACTGTTTCGACAAGGTTTAAAACGCGGCGCAGCTCCTTGCTCTTACCGATGATCTCCTCAAAATTAGCCTCGCTGCGAATCTCGTCCTCAAGGTAGAGCTTTTCCTGGGCGAGTTTGTCCGTCAAGTCTGATATCTGTCGATAGGAAAGCGCGTTTTCAACCGCGATGGCTATCTGGTTAGAGACTTGCCCCAGGAAGGCGATGTCTTCCCTACTGTACGGCTCGTCCCTCTGGCTGCCGAGTACCAGGACGCCGAGCGTTCGATTTCGACTGACGAGGGGCAGCACACACGCTGTCCTGATCTCGGAAACCAGGAAAGACTCTTTTTCCACTTGGGTCTCGGTCAGGTCTTGAACGTTGCCAGCCCAGAGTAGCCCGGTGTGGAATACACGAAATGGCACGGTTTCCTGCGCAGGTACCAGTTCCCTCTCGCTGAAATTCCCGTCTCCCCCGAAGGCGAGCGCATAGATTCGCAACTGGTCAGTATCGGAATCCGGCAAACCCACGCCCGCAAAATCGGAGCGCATGACTTCGCGAAAACTCCCCATCACTACTTTCAAGACTTCGCGGATATCAAGATTTGATACGACGTCGTTGGTCAACTGAAGTAGCAGCTTCAGCCGATCCTTCTCCGATCGCAGCTCTGCTTGGGTTCTCTGCAACTCTTCATTGGCTTCTGTGAGTTCGCCTGTTCGCTCCGCAACCCGGAGTTCCAGATTGTCGCGTGCTTTCGTGAGCAATCGTTCTGCACGGTGGCGTGAGGCACTAAACCAGCTCACTGAGAAGCCGAATATTCCGTAAATAATAATGTAGGATTCCGATGAAAAGCCGCCGATTCTGATGGGAATAAAGAAATGGCTCATCGCCAAATAGGAGAGCAAGAGAGCAAGGAGGCCTGGTCCTGTGCCGGCACGCCAGGAAGTGATGGCAACTGCCGCGAAGGAGAAAGAAATGAACGGATGCGGTAAATCATAATGGCGCAGGATAAGGGCTGTTCCAACTGCCACCGCAACCGAAATAACAGCCACTCCAAAACGCAGCACAACGGCTGATGCCGGCCCCGCAGCGAACCTCGAAATACCTGAAGACAGCATACGTGAAAGTTTTCGCGTGCTCCGGACAGAGGGCCTCAGCGCGCCTTCCTAACATTCACTCCATCTCGAATGAGAGATATTGCAGCTTCCCGCCGCGTTCCACCTGAAGGGCGACTGGATCGCCAGGTCTAAGCTTGCGGACCATCTCCTGCAACTGTGAGGTCGACTCCAGCGGTGTGCGGTCGATTGCGCGAATGATGTCGCCCGTCTCCAGTCCGGTATTCGCCGTGCTTAGCCCCGCAGTCTGGGCCACGACTACGATTCCAGAGTCACTGCGAGCACCTTGCAGCAGTGGTCTTACGCTGCCGTCCAGGTCAGTGACAAAGATACTCAGCCGGCGGATCAAGGTTCTCTGCAGATCTGGAATGTCGGCCAGCTGGTCTACCTTGTCGTGATAAACGGTAACGGGAACGTTGAGGGACATTCGGCTCGAACCTCGGAGCAAATCGATTTTCAAAACCTGGTCAGGGGAATGGAGGTAAAGTGCGGCCATGAAGTCGGGAAGACCGAGAATCGGGTGATCATCAATGGCAAGTACTATGTCTTCTATCTTCAGACCCGCTGCTTCCCCGGGCCCGCCGGGATTGATGTCGGAAATGATTGCTCCCCAGCTCCTCGCCAGATCCAGGCCTGCAGCCAGTGTGGGGCTCAGGTTCTGAGCTTTCGCGCCGATCGCGACTCGCTCCACATGGCCGTGCTTGCGAAGGTTCTGATAATCGAAATTGACGATTGACGCGGGGATAGCAAAGCCCAATCCTTCGCTGCCACCGTGTTCGCTTAACATTAAAGTGTTAATCCCAACGACGTTGCCATCGACATCTACCAGCGGGCCGCCGCTGTTTCCCGGATTGACGGCTGCATCCGTCTGGATGTACACCATGGAATCTTCGGGTTCGAGTTGCCTGGCCACTGAGCTGATCACGCCCATAGTCACTGTATTCCGCAGTCCCTCGGGACTGCCGATTGCGAACACAAGTTCTCCCTGGCGGACTCCCACATCACTGCGCAGCGACAGGGTGGGCAAATTCGTCGCCTGCACCTTGAGGAGAGCCAGATCCGATTCTTTGTGTGTGCCCAACAGCTTGGCCTCGAGGATCTGAGCGGCGTGGATGGGCTGGAGCTCGAGCAGGGAGTCTGCCGCAGACGGCGGCAGGATGACACGGATGCGCTGCGCCCCTTCCACGACGTGAGCATTGGTGATGATGTAGCCGTCCGGATCGACGATCATTCCCGAGCCAATGGCATGCTGGCGGACCACTCGCGCCGTGTCGGTGTGTCCATGGTCCTCCAAGGGGCCATAGCCAGTCACTACGAGTTGGACTACAGCAGGTGAAACTTTCGCCACCACTTGTTCGAGAGAGCTATTCAACTCTCGCAGTAGGTTCGACGACGCGGGCGCTTTCAACTTGACAACCGCCGACTCAGCAGACAGGCGAGGTGGCGTCGACTGCGCGCGCGCGAACGTGGCTACGAGCAAACAAGCAATACCGTATTTCATGCACTGGGATCTCGTCATGGTACGAACAAATCTGTCGCCACAGATCTGCATTATTCCTTCCTAGAGTGTCGTAGCAGTTGAAGTTCCATTGGGCGGGGGTTCCGACAATGTCCGACAGTACGACATATCACCATCAGTACGCCCCGGCAGGTCTCGATGGTGACGCGCACCGCTGAGACCGTCCAAATGCCGACGCAGCTATCAGCCTGCCGACACTTAGACAGGTCTTTTTTTGTACCGCTGGCCATAAAACCTTGGAAACCCTTGTGCCAGCGGCAAGGCCGAGGTTTGGAGAGCTGCATGCAATCAGTCAAGCGTCGCAGTGATTTAAGTGACCGGAGGATTGTTAATGGCGAAGCAAAAGACCGGAAAGTGCGCCCACGTCCCATGCCTTTGTGATGTACCGAGTGGAAAAGAGTACTGCGGAGAGGCGTGTCGATTCGCAGGAAGCGAAGACGTGGAAATCGCGTGTCAGTGTAACCATCCGGCGTGTCCGCTCACGATTCGGCAGTTTGCGCCTGGCAGTGCTGCCAGCCTGGACGGCCGATAACGGCGGATCTGGCGGACGCGGGCTTGGTCCACCGTGCATGGAGTTGGCGTTGTCCGTCACGAACCTGCGATGCAGCTCCGCCGAAGGAGAAATGATTGTGAAGTTACTAAAACAGAGTTTGTCGCTTTTTCTTTCCTGGTGCCTCTTACTAACCGCTGCGCCGGGAGCTTTCGCTCAGCAGGCGGATCCATCCACGTCGCAACCACCGGTTCAGGCCACGCAGTCGCAGACGCCGGTTCAGGCTGCGAAACAGACACCGGAACAGCTGCAGCAACTGGTGGCGCCGATCGCATTGTATCCGGACGCTTTGGTTGCTCAGGTTCTCGCGGCCTCCACCTATCCAGACCAGATTGTGGAAGCAGACCGCTGGCTGCAACAACAGACCGATCTTAAGGGGGAGCAACTGGGCCAAGAAGTCGATAAGCAACCATGGGATCCCAGCGTCAAAGCGCTCACAGAGTTTCCTTCGGTGCTGGCCAACATGGACAAGAATCTCTCCTGGACCTCCTCGCTTGGCGATGCTTACGTCAACCAACAGCAGGAAGTAATGGACGCTGTTCAGGTGATGCGTGAGTGGTTTACGTGCCTGAGTATGACCCTTGGCTGGTGTACGGAGCGCCCATCGGGGTGTGGCCGGGCTGGTATTCGTATCCAGGATTATTTCTTGCGGGGCCGGGAATCGCGTTCGGCTTCGGCTTTGGCATTGGCTTCTTTGGCGGGTTCGGCTGGGGCTGGCACCACTGGGGATCTGACTGGCATCACCACGACATTCGTTTCGACAACCACCACTTCGAGTCCCACAGCAGAGTTTTCGCTAACCGCGGCGGCGGATTTCATGGCGGCGGATTTCACGGTGGCGGCGCTGGTTTCCATGGCTCAGCAGGGGCACAGCATGGATTCGCGTCCTCCGGTGCTCATTCCGGCGCATTTGGCGGCTTTAATCATGGTGGGGCTGCGAGAAGCTTCTCCTCACGAGGGCAGTCGAGCTTCGGTGGAGGTTTCCACGGAGGCGGAGGCTTCCACGGTGGTGGCGGTGGTCACGGCGGCGGAGGTCACAGGTAATTCGGTTCCGTACTACCCAAGACGAGTTATGACACGGAGAGCGAAATCATGAGCACTACGAATCTGAAAGTGACGATATTTCATAGAAGGCGGCTCAGTTGGATGGCTGCGCTGGCCTTCACCCTGCTGTGGCTCGGGCACGCTCAATTGAGTTTTTGTCAGGGATCGCAACCGAAGACATTTTCATCCCCGGGAGAAGCTTCTAGCGCTCTCTTTCAGGCTGTCCAAAATGAGGATGAGCAGGGTGTGGAAGCGATCCTCGGAGCAGGAAAGGAACTCACTTCGTCGAGCGACGAAGTTGAGGACAAGCTCGAACGCGAGCGCTTCAGCCAGAAATATCAGGAGATGCACCGCCTCGTCCGAGAACCCGACGGAAAAACCGTTCTGTACATCGGTGCAGAAAACTGGCCCTTTCCGATCCCGCTTGTCTCAGAGAACGGGGTATGGCACTTCGATTCCAAGACCGGTAAGCAGGAAATCCTGTTCCGGAGGATCGGAGAGAATGAGGCCACTGCAATTCAGGTCTGTCACGCAGTGATAATGGTAGAGAAGCAACAAGAAGCTACCTCTACAGCGGACGACCCGATCAGGAAATACGCCCAAAGCCTCCTCGCTCCCGATTCTGACAATACCGTTCGCAGTAAGGAGAAGGAGAAAGAGGTGTCTCCTTTCCACGGGTACATCTTTCGAGTTGTGCCCGGCAATTCTGCGACCGGGACCAACGGCAATGTCTCCGGCGGCAAGAACAAGAAGACAGGCGGCCTGACCTTGGTAGCGTATCCCGCCGAGTACAAGTCATCAGGGGTCATGACCTTCGTAGTCACCCAGAAGGGCGGTGTGTACGAAAAGGATTTGGGACCGAACACGACTGTAGTCGCACCAGATGTGCAAGAGCACAAGCCCGATTCGAGTTGGCACGCAGCGAATTGAAGCTAATGGAACGGTCAGCCGTTAGATTCACCTTGTGGCCTGTACTTCTTTGACAAGTTTTCGGGTCGGCACCCGGGATGGTAAATGATGCGGGCGCTGGAAGAGACGATGCGCAAACAGACGGATGTACCGCTGTTTCCCTTTTGGGTGGAGGATCGGGGACTGAGTTTCTTCCTCGCGTTCCTGGTGCTCATCACCATTTTTGTTCCTATGGTTCAGCTGTCGCGGTCATGGCGAATCGGAATGGACCTGATTCTCGCGTTGATGCTCTTCTCGGGTGCTGTCGCGACTATTCGCCAGAGAATCTTCTTGTATCTGATCGTCGCGCTGACTGTCCTGGAGTTCACGGCGGACTTGGTCGTCGAATTCAACCCATTGTTCGGCCACTGGGCTTTGGACACGGCTCTGAAGGTATCCGGCATGGCCATCCTGGTGGTCATGACTCTAAAGCACACGTTTCGTCCGGGCCCGGTTAGCGTGCACCGAGTTATGGGTGGAGTCGCCGGCTACTTACTCATCGGGCTGACTTGGGCGTTCGGATATAGGCTGCTCATGCAAGAGCGACCGGACGCAATCCATTTCCAGTCGTCTCTCGCGGGAACTCTGACAGGTCCCGCTGGAATTCCGACAGCGGAACCGAGCCCTTTGATCTACTTCAGCTTTGCCACTCTCACCAGCGTAACTTACGGTGACGCCTATCCCATACATCGCGTTGCACGGTCCCTGGCGATGGCAGAAGCACTCATCGGACAACTCTATCCCGCGATCCTAATCGCAACCCTAGTCGGGATGACGTTACAGGCGCGGTCTAGTGCAGGGGTGGGAGGCTAAGTGGAATTCAGACCACATCCGTGTTATTGGAAGCCCTGAGATGGAAGATTTTCTTGCTGCCGGGAATTTAGATGGAGGAGTTACGCACAATGGAAAATGACAGCAACAAAAATCAATTTTCGCGTCGCGGATTCATTGGAATCGGCTCGGCTGCTTTGGCCACAGTAGCTGGCGGTTTAGCGGTGAGCGGCGCTATGGCGCAGGAAGGCCAAAAGCCTGGCAATGCTCGGACTGACCGGAGTGCAACCGATCCCGGTCCCGCAAATTCGCCGCAGGACGGGCAGAACCCGGATTCCACGTGGCCACCCGACACCGATTCCAAAAGCCTGGTTCAGGCATTCAAATATCCGTTCTCTTTTGCCAACAAGAGGACTTACGAAGGCGGATGGTCGCGGGAGGTGACAGTTCGGGAACTGCCGGTCTCGAAGACCCTCGCCGGCGTAAACATGAGACTCACCGCCGGCGGCGTTCGCGAACTGCACTGGCACACGGCGGACGAATGGGCGATCGTGCTCTACGGGTCGGCGCGGATTACGGCCATTGATCGCGACGGCAAGAGTTTCGTCGCCGATACGAAGAAAAACGATCTGTGGTATTTCCCCAGCGGGATTCCACATTCCATTCAAGGCCTTGATCCAGACGGCACGGAATTTATGCTGGTGTTCGACGATGGGAATTTTTCGGAGTCAGAGACGGTGTTGCTGAGTGACTCAATGGCGCACCTGCCGCGCGAGGTCCTGTCAAAGAACTTCGGCGTTGCCCAGACGGCTTTGAAGAATCTCCCCAGGCATGAGCTATTTATTTTTCAGACTGTCGTTCCCGGAGCACTGGAGGCGGACCAGAAAGCAGCCGCAGGAGCGCTTGGCAAGTCATCGTCCGATTTCGCTTTTCGCACCATGGACATGCCGTCGACGAAGCGCACGAAGAGCGGCGAAGTACGCATCGTCGATTCGAGCATATTCAAGGCCTCAACTAACGTTGCCATGGCCATGGTCACGGTTCACCCGGGAGGGCTGCGGGAACTACACTGGCACCCCAACGCCGACGAATGGCAGTACTACATCGAGGGCAAGGCAAGAATGACCGTGGTGGCTACAGGCAACAAGGCTCGCACCATGGACTTTCAGGCGGGAGATGTCGGGTACGTGGAAAAGACCCTGCTGCATTACATCGAGAATACAGGCGACACAGACCTGATCTTCCTGGAGATGTTCAAGAGCAGCTTCTATCAGGACTTTTCCCTTTCCGAGTGGTTGACCCACACCCCACCCGAACTGGTGATGGCACATCTAAATATCGACAAGGCGACGTTGGACGCTATGACAAAAGACGAGTTGGTAATCGTCCCGGGTTAATCGACCGGATTGATACCTCTGCAGCGTAATGCTTGGATGATTCTTTCTAAGGAAGATGTCGGCGTCGCTTCTGCGACTCTACCATTTCAAGAATTGATGCGAAGTGCAAACAAATAAGAAGAAGACGAGAACTTCAATCCAAGAAGTAGTTCACGACAGAAAGTCTCAGTCGAGGGAGGATCATGGACTGGAATAAAACGCTCAAATGGGGATTGACATTCATTGCGGCTACTCTAGCGGTGATTGTGTCTCTTTTCGGCCAGAGTGCCACCACAACTCCACAGAAAACGTCCAGCTATATGCCTGTTGTTGACAAGGAGGATTTCTCCACCACTCATGATCGCATGAGCGCGGCGAAAGCCGAGATCATGAAGCGGCAAATGGATTTGCTGGCAGAGCGGTACGACCTGAGCAACCGCCCGGCGCAAGGCGTAGTGATGGATCTATTCCCCCAAGGTTTTCAACCTCTGCCCCACGCCAACCATCCTGAAGGTGGAATGGTTTTCCCGAACTTCGAAATTCAGGAATTGTTGAAACAGGAGCAGCGTGACCTTACCCGCTTCGATCTCGACTTCGACATTCCAGAACACTTTCTTCCCGAGTTCCCGCCCGCAATTTATCTGACCACACGGCCGGACCTCGGCGACGTTTCCCAGGGAAAACTGGTCACGATCGACAATTACTATGATCTCTTTAACGGAATTCTGAATCCGAAACAGATCGAAGGGTTGCGGCTGCTGCTCACTCCATTTCCGCAGCAGCAATTCAATCAAACGGACGATCGTCGTTCCGTGAAGGCGAGTCGCGGAGTCGCCTGCTTCGATTGTCACGCGAACGGCGGTACCAACGGCGCATTCCATCTAGTCGGAGATATTCGTCCTCAGGAATTCCGGCACCGGATCGAAACCACGTCGTTGCGCGGCGTTAACATTCAGCGGCTCTTCGGATCGCAGCGAGCTTTGAAAACGGTTGAAGATTTCACCGAGTTCGAACAGCGCGCGGCTTATTTTGACGGCGACCCGGTCATCGCCACAAAGAAAGGTGTCAATGTTCTCGAGCGGGGCAGCCAGGTTCATTTCATGAGCGAATTTCAGGAAATCCTGGACTTTCCCCCTGCTCCGAAACTGGGGTGGGATGGCAAGTTGGATCCCGCCAAGGCCTCCGTCGCAGAGATGCATGGCCAGGAAATATTCTTCGGCAAGGGCCAGTGTTCTTCCTGCCATCAGGCGCCTTACTACACCGACAACTCGATGCACAATCTGGGGGCCGACCGTTTTTACAAACAGCGACTGGTTAACAATATGGTGATGGCCGCCGATGGACCCATCAAAACGTTTCCGCTGCGCGGCGTTAAGGACACCCCGCCATACCTTCATGACGGACGGCTATTAACTCTGGAGGACACGATTGAATACTTCAACCTGGTCCTCGGCACAAAACTCAGTTCGCAAGAGAAAAGTGACCTGCTGGCGTTCCTGCGAACGCTCTGATACGCGCCGGACATGGCGGAAGCACGGAATGCTAAACATCATGCACCTGCAGCTCAAGCGCGAAAACCACTTTGGCGGTTTCGTCGTGATGGGACTGTCAGTGGCGAATCAACGGTCCAGAAAGGGCGCGCCGACCCTCCTGGTCATCGGTGCGCAGATATTTCTCGCAGCTCTGGGCTGGGCCCAGACCGTTTCGTTACCGGAGCCTCCGCAGGTTAGAGCGGAGAATCACGTTGTATCACTTACGCTGCACGCGGTGAATGAGAATGGGCGAGATGCCTTCGCTTTCAATGGTGCGACTGTGGCCCCGGTGATCCGTGCTTCCCCAGGGGACGTTCTCAGAATCAACTACATCAACGATCTTCCTGCCAAGTCCCCGGAAACTTGTGCGGTGAATCCCTGCATGGACATGACTAACTTGCATTTTCATGGGTTCACTGTCTCGCCTGACGCCCCGCAGGATGACGTGCTCGGAATGTTGGCCATGCCTGGCCAGGTTTTGCACTACTCGGTCACCGGCAAGTGTTGGACGGAATGTCGGGAGCCATAGTCATCGAGGGAATAGAACGTTATGCTCCGCAAGTAGGAGGGCTTCGTGAGCGTGTGCTCGTTGTGCGCGGCCGCTCGATTGACCATGATTCGAGGGCAGCTGAACTCAAGCATCAGGTAGAAATCCCACCTAAGGGATGTGGGGGAGAAGCGGAGGCAGTCGAGGAAATCTTTACCGTCAATGGGGCCCTTCGTCCGCGAATCGAGATCGCGCCCAAAGAGCGGCAGTTCTGGCGTATCGTGAACGCCTCGGCCGATCGCTATTTGGACTTGCAGCTTGATGGACAGACATTTGAAATTGTGGCGCTCGACGGGATGCCGCTCGCCTACCACGAACCCAAAGCTCCGGCACGCACCACCAATCACCTGCTGCTGGCACCTGCGGGACGGCTCGAAGCCATCGTTACGGGTCCGCCACTTGGAACCCATAGTTCCCTACGTACGCTTTGCGTCAATACAGGTCCGGACGGCGATCCTGGTCCGGAGATGGTGCTGGCGGATGTGGTGCAGCCCAGCTCAGGTCAAGTCAGTTCAGGTCCGTTGCCGAAGCAAGGGCATGCTATCGATGAACTCCGGCCGGTTTACAAGCTGATCGACGTTGAGCCATTGCAGAAGACTGCCCCGGACTTCACCGTCATCTTCACGGAGGACAAGAGCGGTTTCTATATTAACGGCCGTAAGTTTGCGATGGATGCAAGTCCGATGACGACCGCTCGCATAGGTACTTATCAGCATTGGCGTATTGTCAACCAAACTGCCGAACTGCATCCTTTCCACATCCATCAGGTCCACTTTCTTGCCTTCGCGGAAAACGGCGTCCCGCTCGCGCACCCTGCGTGGCTGGATACCGTGAATGTTCCGTACCGCGGCTCCGTGGATGTAATTCTGGACTTCACCGACCCCGTCATTAAGGGTATGTCCGTATTTCATTGTCATCTCCTGAATCACGAGGACAAAGGTATGATGGCCAAGATTCTGTTCAAGTAGCCTAGCCAAAGCGAGCCTTCCTGGTGACTTACACACTGATGTAGCTGTAGTGGCCTTGAAGTTGAAGTAACGCGATCGCGGAAACCATAGAAGCGACTACCAATATGCCTGGCAGTGTATGGCGAAGCATCTCTTCTACCAACATCTCCGAGCCGATCGATAAACCATTGTGTTTAACGAGCGCTTTTGCCTGCTCTTCAAGCGCGGTGTGACAGCAGCAAAACTGTACTCCACGTTTGTGCAGCGCATCAATGCTTGCATCCTGAAATCTTGAATTCATATTGTCAGGATCGGTTGAGTTGTAATCGGGGCTCGTCGATGTGCGGCTGCGATAGAAAGGATTTTTGATTGCGGGCTCTCCTGTATCGGGATCGTTGACTTGTAACCACGCGCCTATCTGGTATTTATTCCAGACATAGTCATCGAAATTAAGAAGGTTGGCTGGTCCATGTAGCGCCCCAACCAGTTTGATATGATCTACCGGCACTCCAAAGCCGTAATGCAATGCATTCAGTGAGTTCTTCATTTCATCCAGAAAGCTGCCCTGATTGATCGCTCGAGCATCGAATAACTGCTTAACCGGCGCTTTGTCCTCCACGAGTTTGCGGAAGTCGGCGATCTTCCATTGAGATGTTGACCACACGATCTGTGGTTCAGTCTCTGGGTGAGCCACGGTTGGAGTTGACAGCAGACTAACGCCGACAGCAGTAATTGTAGCGGAGCCGGCACTCAAGAACTTTCGCCGTGAAACGACAGTGCTGGATTGTTCGGAACGGAGCGTGACTGATTCCTCTTTACGAGGCATCGTTGAAATCTCCTTTACAGTACCAGGACTGGACGGGACGTCGGGATTGCTGGTGGCCAAATCTCTGTTAGGGTCGAGAGCCGCAGGTAACCAGGAGAAACACTTCCAGCCCGTGTGCTTTTTGGAGTTCACTTTCGGCGGTTTACGTCCTTTCACGAGAGTTCTTTGATAGGTCTTCACCGATCAGGGTGAAAGGGCATACCCCGGTGCCCAGCGCTGGCTGGTTCTGGCGTCTGCAAGTCAAGATTCACGACGACCGGCTCCTGGCCATTCCTCACGACTACGGCTTCGCACGTCTTATTTGGATCAGCATTAATCTCCTGGTGCGGCACATACGGGGGAACGTAAATAAAATCTCCGGTTCCGGCTTCGTCACTGAGTTCCAATCGATCGCCCCAGCGCATCCGCACTCGTCCTTTCACCACGTACAGGACGGTTTCCAGTTCTCCATGGTGGTGCGGCCCCGTCTTCGCATCAGGTTGGACGACCATGGTCCCAGCCCACAACGTGGTCGCTCCGGCTTTCGCATGAGTAATTGCGGCAGCCCGCGTCATGCCCGAC
>WNFN01002226.1_pt1 | contig 19318 bp, 15 predicted proteins | sample 5400161 | NCBI WGS metagenome assembly WNFN01 (sample SAMN13153353, study PRJNA577476) | soil metagenome | isolation source: 80 cm saprolite on Douglas fir-dominated hillslope | place: USA:California | collected 2013-09-17 | reverse complement strand
GCGGCGCTTCCGGCCGGGCGCGCTTCGACCCCCCCGCGGCGGACTTCGCCGGAATCGCCGCCCCGACGGCCCTGGGCTTCGCCACCGCCCCGACGCTCACCGGAGGTGTCGCCACGGCGCCGTGCCCAGCCACCGTCGTCCGCCTGGCCACCACCCTCGCGCGGCTGCGCTCCGTCGCGGCCCTCGCTGCGCTGGCGGCCCAGCCCCCCGAACATCGGACGCAGCACCTCGCGATCGGCGGAAGGCGCGTCGCCGCGCTCGCGGACCACGGCTTCACGCTCGCGCACGGGCCGATCGGGCGTGCGTGCCTCGACGTCGGCGCTGCGGCCGCGACGCGAGACGGCGCCCGCTTCGGCGCCGTCCTCCGCTCGCCGCTGCCCGCTGCGGACGTCGGTCGGATGCGGCGCGCGTGGCGCGGGGACCGGAGTCAAGGGGGTCGACGCCGCGGCATCGCGGCCGGACACGCCCCCGAAGCGCTGAATGGCGCCACTGGGTGCGCCCACGACCGATCCCGATTCCGTGGGCAGGGCCGGGTCCTCACGACCGTCGACCGGGCGGCCGCGGCGGCGCACGACCGGGATCGTCGTCATGGGGTCGCCGCGCATCTCCGGCACCGTGTCCGACATCTGGGGACGCGAGGACGAGTTGCGCGGTACCGCACGCGCGACGGCCGCGGGCGGCGCCTCCGTCACCACCAGGTCACGGGTCAGGCGCGCCTGCGCCGATTCCAGGACCCTCACCTGCTGGACGGAGTTGCCGTCGAGGCGGACGCGCCGGCGTGCCACATCGCGCGCACCGACGTCGCCACGCCGCAGGTAGATCCAGGGCGCTTCCGCGACGCTCGTCCCGACCCGCGCCACGGCGTGGCCGCGAGTGCCGCGCCCGAGCCGGTCATAGACGAGGACGGGCCGATCGCGATAGCCGAGCGGACACCAGCCGATGTAGTCCCCGCCCGCCGCCCAGGAGACCCAGGCCGGCGCCCAGGTCGCGCCCGGGATCCAGTACCAACCCAGCGCGGGCGTGAATCCCCAGCGGCCGTAGTGGGAGACGGCCCAGCCCCACGATTCGTACGGCACCCAGGTCCAACCGAAGGCGGTCCAGACCCAGCGACCGTCGGAGTAGGGCTGCCATCCCGCCGCGACATAGGGCCGCCACACGTGGCCGACCTCGGTCTCGTAGTACCAGGCGCCGTGGCGATCGAGCTCGTCCGCGTAGGGGGCGACGTCGTCGGGGAGCGCCTCCTGACGGTTGACCGCGTACGCGGTCTGCTCCTGCCGGCCGGCGTCCCAGTCCGCGAACTCGTCGCCTTCGGTGCGATCGAAGGTCGTCGGCCCTTCTTCGACTTCGCCGCGCCGCGCGTACACCCGATCCCCCGCGCGCAGGCGCACGGGCTGCGCGCCGTCCAGGCTGGCCTCGCCCTCGTAGACGGAGACGCGGGTCTCTCCGGAGTCCACGTCGATGCGGATGACGCCGCGGTTGCCGGTGGTGACCACTCCGCCGGGGGTCTCCACCTCGAAGGGGCCGTCGCGGCGGTCACGGAGGTGGAGGAACAGGGCGCCCGACCACAGGCGCAGCACGGTGCGCTCGTCGCGGCCCTCGTCGTGGGCGACGTAGTCGAGCTTGGACGCGCTGTCGAGGCGCAGGAGGGAGCCGCCGGCGAACTGGAACTCCGCGCGGCCGCCGCCGTCGGTCCAGACACGGTCGCCGGGCAGGAAGGGCAGGTTGGCCGTGGCCTCTTCCGCGCCCGTCTCGGTGGCGCGCTGGATGCTCACGCCCTCTTCCACGTGTCGGATGCGCCCATGACGGTACGACTGCGCGAACACGGCCGGCGACACGGTCAACGCGAGCACGGTCAGAACGCACAGGCGGCGCATCGCTCTTCCCCCCATCTCACCTTCGTGCCCCACGACGGCGTCCACGGCGGGTCTCATCCGATCGCGCCACCCGTCCCCGAAGCGGGCGGCTCGGGCTCGCGCCGGACCAGCATGGCCCGCCAGAGGCTCAGCAGGGCCTCGCGGGTGGCGTCGAACAGCGGTCGGATCATTACGGGTGTCCCTTCAATGAAGACGTCTGACCCCGCCCGCGAGGGGAGCAATATCCGTGCCCCTGCGTCGCCATGGCCAACTCATTGATGATACGTCGATTGCATGGTTCAGACACGTCCCCCCATGTCCCAATGCGAGGCCACGTGTCCTCGTTAAGGACTCCTCAGTCCGGTCAGTCGACGTCGGTGATGATCAGCGTGTTGGTGCGGGCGTCGAACACGACATCGCCTCGGGGCGAGAGGAACTTCTTGATCAGGGGTGCGATCTCGGCGGCCTTCGCGTACGAGAGCGTGTAGCGCACGGTGCGCAGGGGCCGGTTGAGCTTCTGCTCCTCGGCGAGGCGGCGACGCTCCTGGTGCTCGGACGTGAGCTTCGCGACGGGGGCCACGCGGACGATGCCGTTGTCGCTCTCGGAGCCCAGGCCGCAGACGCGCAGCGCGACGTCGAGCGCGCTGTCCCAGGGGACTTCCTTCAGCTTCAGCGTGAGCTTGCAGGAGGTCCCGGGGTCGATCACGACCTGGAAGTTGCCGACCTCGGACAGGAGGCGGACGACGTCGACGATGTCGGCATCCTTGAAATCGATGCTGATGCGCGCCTCGGCGGAAGGGGCGGACGTCGCGCGAAGCGCCGGGGCGTCGGCGGCGCCGAGGGCAGACCCGCCCAGCGCGACGGAGAGGAGGATGAAGGGAAGGAGACCCATTGGGCTACTGACCTTGCGAAACGGAGATCATGGGGAGCACGTTCGCCTTGATGCCGTCGATCTCGCCCGTGACCTCGAAGTAGCCCTTGTGCAGGATGTCCACGCGCAGCAGGAACGGCTGGCTGCTGCCCTTCACCTCGACGATCTCGTCGTCGTCGGTGACGTCCCATTCCGGCGGGTTGATCCACTTGCACTTCTCGCCCGCGCCGTTGCGCTGGGAGAAGTCGAACACCACGAACTCGCCCGGGTGGACCACCCAATTGCCGTCTCCGTCCTGGGTGGGATCGCGGTAGTTGAATCCGCCCGTGTCGATCGAGCGGACGGCGACCTTGGCCTGCGTGATCGGGCCGGGGGGCAGATTGTCGCGGGGGTCACCCGTTCCTCCCCCCGGGGGCGGCGTGGGCGAGGCGACGGTGATGGGACCATTGGTCGTGATCCCGATCTCCAGCGCGCCCGACTCGGTCGACGTGCCCGCGTTGTAGAGCCAGAAGTTGTAGACGGCGTTGGCGGCGGTGTTGCTGAAGGTGAGCCGCTTGGGCTTGCCGGTGCCGACCGCGCGTGCGAGGACCGTGCACTGACCGGCCTGGAGGTTCGGGAACCCGGGACAGCGCCCGTCCGTCGCGTAGACGTCGATCTGGTTGGATGCGCTTCCCCATTCCACCGTTACGTCCATCATGCCGATGGGTGGGTTGTCGATGGCCTTGAAGGTGGCCGAGCCCGCGCGCAGCGTGAAGTCCGCGTTGCCGATGACCGTACGGACCTGCTGCGCGGGAGTCGAGGCCCCGGGAGTGGGAGTGGAGGGGCTGCCTCCACCGCAATGAGAAAGGGAGGCGACCATGAAACCGGCAACGACGACACGGCTCAGTACGGTACGCTTCATCTGAACATCCTCCTGCACATCCTGCACGTCGACGGCTCCGCCCCTGCGGGAAAACGCTCGATTCTACACGCCCGCGGCGGCCGATTCAACGGCCCGGTCGCAGCGGCCCTGTCAGAACTGGGCGGGGACGCAGGTCGTGATGTAGGCGCGGCGCACGTAGCCGCCCGACGTCCAGATGTTGTATTGCTCGTGGAACTGGTTCGTATTCTTGACCGCGAGCTCTTCGTTGTCGTCCTTCGCGCAGATGCCCTGGGCGTGGATCGCCTCCACGACGGCGTCGACGTACTTCCGACGGTCCCTGACCTTCCAGCTCCCCGCGCCGAGGTTGTTGCTGAAGTCGAAGAGCTGAGGCTGCTGGGCGATCACGTTCTCGACGGCCGTGTTCACGTAGCCGCTGAGTTTCGGGTCGAGCTTGGGGCATTCGATGTGGAGGTCGGGCAGGGAGGGGAACGGGCACACGAAGGCGCGCGGCGTGGGAGAGGGCGAGGGCACGGGGACGGGCGTGGGCGTGGCGACGACGACGGGGGTCGGAGTGCTCGACCCGCAGGCGGAGAGGAAGGGAAAGAGGGCGATCAGGGCGACGCCACGGGACGCAATCAGCTTCATCGAATGGGTTCTCCTTACCGCGGCCCGCCCCCGGCAGCGTGAGGCGTGCGGGCCGAGCCGCGCATCTTATCGCACGTCCTCCCGTCAGGTCAGGACCGGTGAGGAGGCGGACAAAGATCGATCGACGCGGTTAACAGATTAGAGGCTTGTGGCCAGGTCGGTCGTCCCCAAAACGCAGGCGATGGACCACGGCCGAACTCTTGTTGAGACAGCTATCCGGAACCTTCAGCGCTCGTACGATGGTGGTGCCGGAGGTGGGACTTGAACCCACACTAGCCGAAGCCAACACGGCCCTGAACCGTGCGCGTCTGCCAATTCCGCCACTCCGGCAGGGCGCATCCAGGCCGACGCGTGCGGCGAGGACGGCGACGGTCACGAGCGCGGCCACGGCCAGCACGCGGCCCCACCGGCCCCGCTCGGCCACCCGCGCGAGGAGCACGCCGCCGCCGACCGCCACCGGCACCATCGTGAAGTAGTGGTGCTTGAGCAGGAAGTTGAAGAACAGGTCGAGGCCGCTGAAGACGGGGAGGACGGCGGCCCAGGCCAGAAGGAGGACGCGCTCCACGCCGCGGCGGGCGACGATCAGGCCGGTGAGGCCGAGCAGCGGCACCAGGACGGATCCGAACGTGTAGGCGAGCTTGTGCGGCGCGGCGGCGATGCGAGAGGGTAACGCCCCCGCGCTCGAGCTCGAATGAGCGCCGGATCCGCCGAGGAGCTGCGGAACGGACTCGGACAGGAACGGCCAGGCCCAATTCACGTAGTAGGCCGCGAACGCGAGCGCCGCGGCCATCGCGCCCGCGGTCAGCAGCGCGCGGACAAGCGCGGGCTGTCGGCGGACGAGGGCGATGGCGGCGATCGCGATCACCATCAACATGAACAACAGGCCGGCGAAATAGGAGAGATAGCACAGGGTCAGGAGCAGCACGGCCTGCCACCAGCGCCGCCGCTCGCCCAGGCGGTCCCAGTTCAAGGCCAGGTAGGTCACGGCCATGGTCATCGCCCAGCAGCCGAGGATCGTCATCAGATGGCCGAGGCCGAGCAGCTGGAACGATGCCGGCATGCCGGCCATGAGGACCGCCGCCGGCGTCGCGGCACCGGGCGGTCCCAGGCGCGCGGCCAGCGCCGCCGAGGCCCACACCATCGCCGCGAGCAGGAGGGCGAGCAGCACCTTCTCCGCGGTGAAGAACGCCGCATGCGGAAGGGCGGCCAGAGGGGCGGCGAGGGTGTGATACAGGGCCGGATGCGGCACGATCACGTTGCCCCACTGCGCCTGCTGGCTCAGCATGCTCCCCGGGTAGGGCAGGTAGTAGAGAAGGAAGCGGCCCTTCCAGATCTCCTCCGCGATCGAAGAGTGGAAGACGAAGTGGCCGCCGCGATACAGGGGCGCCGTCGTCGCGGCCAGCCAGGCCATGAACCCGATGCCGCCGGCGGCGAGGGCCGCGGGGGGCAGGGACGTGGTGCGCTGCTCTCCCCGGACGGCGACCGCCCGCGCGAGAGCGGTCACGATGGCGCCGAGGAAGATGATCGCGACCAGATGCGGCAGGTGGGGGAGCGCGGCCGCCGGGTCGGCCGCGATCGCGGCCGCCTCGAGCGTCTCCAGGATGAAGGCGCCGATCCAGGCCGTGCGTCCGGGCAGACCGCTCGCCCGCATGGCCACGGCCAGGAGGAGACCGGCGGCGATCACCGCGAGGACGATGCGCAGCGAGGGCCAGGCGTGCCCGCGGTCGATGCGCACTTCGCGCAGCCAGAGGTCGTCGCGGCGCGAGCCGGGGAAGGTCAGGGTCAGCCCCGAACGCCATCCGGAGGGCGCGTGTGCGGTGATCTCGTGGGTCGACCACTCGGGGCCGACCATGGCCTCCATCACGCCGGGGCCCGCGTCCGCGAGGGGCAACGACCTCGGCACGCCCGGGGACGCCGCCGTCACCGACGCTCGCCACTCGCCGCCGCCGAGATCGCGGAGGTCGAGCGAGGCGCGGCCGGCGACGTGCCGGAACCGCACGCCATCGAGCGCGTCGAAGCTGCCCAGGCCCTGCTCGAACGCCGTCTCACGCCCGCTGCCCATCGGGATCACGACGACCGGCTGCATCCGATAGGCGATGACGATCCCGGTGGCGCCGAGCATCACGAGCGCGGCCAGCGGCCTGGGATCGAGGGTGCGCGCCGAGGAGAGGAGCCGCGACCCGGCATCGACGACCACGCTCAGGGCGGCCCGGACCTGCTGGGGGACGACGGCGACGAGGAGCAGGAGCACCGCCTCGGCGTACGTGGCCGCGGGAAGCAGCCACACCGTCCACGCACGCGCGAAGACGAGGCCGATCGCGACAAGGGCGGCGGCGATCACGCCGGCCTCCCGCGCCCGGCGCGCATCGACGGCGACGATCACACCGGTCCAGAACACGAGCTGCACCGCGCCCAGCGCCCACAGGAGAGGCAGCAAGGGAGGGAGGCCCGGTTGGAACGCGCCGCCGGCGGGGGAGAGCCGCACCTCGTGCAGGCGCACGCCGAGGGTTCGAGGATCGCCACGACCGGGAGCGAACGTGTCGGAGTCGAGGTGGACGTCGACCGTGCCGCGTGCCGAGGGGCCGGTGGTGACGGTGAGGCCCAGCGCGATGGGCGCGGGGCCCGGCTGCGCGACGAGGCTGGCGGCTTCCGCGGTGACCCGGAGCTGGGGGGCGGGCGTTCCGCGCCGCCTCCAGGCCGAGACGATCCCATCCACGCGAACGGTCCGACCGGGGCCAGGGCCGGGGATGGCGACCGCGCCCTGTCCGTTCGTCCAGCGGTATCCCTCCTCGGCGGGGTAGAGACCATGGGCGGAAAGGGGGACGGCCATCGGCGATCCAAAGTCCACCACGATCGGTCGCATCACCTGATAGGCCGCGGTGACGGCGACGGCCGTCGCGAAGAGCAGGACGCCGGCCGGCCGCAGGGCGGGCCGGAGGCGAGCGGTGAAGGCCCCGTCCGTCAACGCGGTGGCTCGGACTTGATCTTGGCCCGCATGCGGGCGACGGCCCTGAGGGTGCGCGGGATGTCGGAGAGCCGCACCGTGGAGTGGCCGGACCGGCGGGGAAGGTGCGTCACCCCCCGTTCGACGTAGCGCAGCCCCGCACGGTGCAGCCGCACGACCATCTCCGTGTCGATGAAGAAGTCGTCCGATTCCAGGGGCAGCGCGCGCAGCACGTCACGCCGGAACAGCTTGAAGGAGCAGTTCAGGTCGCGGACGGACAGGCCGAACACGATGCAGGAAAGACGATTGAAGACCCAGGACGTGATCAGCCGGCGCCGCGCGTCCTTGCGGTCGATGCGATAGCCTAGAACGGCATCCCACTCCCGCATCAGAGGGATCACCCCCGCCAGCTCGGAGAGGTCGAATTGGTTGTCGGAGTCGGTATAGAAGACGAGATCGCCTTCGGCGACGGCGAACCCGCTGCGCAGCGCCGCTCCATAGCCGCGATTGCGCGCGTGCCTGACGACGCGCAGGCGCGCGCCCAGCTCCGCCTCCAGCTCCGCCAGACGCTGCCCGGTGCCATCGCGACTTCCATCGTCGACGACCACGACCTCGTAGGTGCCCGCCCGCGCCCCTGCCGCCGCCGCCGAGCGCACGGCCCTCTCGATGTTGCCGGCCTCGTTGTAGGCTGGCATGACGAGAGAGATCGCAGGGCGAGCCATTTCGTTCCGTGGCAAAGTCCGTGAGCTTAGCACGCGCCGAGGAGCCTGAATGACCACCCGTGACACTCCCACCGCCGGCACTCCGAGCGACCTCGGTGCTTCCGTGCTCGAGCTGTTGGCCACCCAGGGCAAGCCCATGGGCGTGCGCGACATCGTGCGCCGTCTCGGCCTCGACGCTCCCGGGCGACACGAGCTCAAGGACGTGCTGCGCCGCCTCATCGCGGACGGCCAGCTCGTGAAGATCCACGGCGCGCGCGTGGGTCTGCCCGACCGCATGAACCTGGTGGTGGGACGCCTCACCGCCAACCCCGCCGGGTTCGGGTTCGTGGTGCCGGACAAGCCGGCGGGCGCTCCCCGCACGCGCGAGGGCGACGTCTACGTCTCCGCCGTCAACATGAAGGAGGCCCTGCACGGCGATCGCGTGGTGGCGCGCGTCGAGCGTCACACTCCCAAGGGCGCGGAGGGGCGCATCATCCGGGTCCTCGAGCGCGCCCAGCAGAACATCGTCGGCCGCTTCGAGGAGGACGGGCGCTTCGGCGGACACGTCATCCCGTTCGACAAGCGCGTGCTGCACGAGATCTTCATTCCCCCCGGCGACGAGGCGGGGGCCAGGCCCGGCGACATGGTGCTGGCCGAGATCACGCGTCCGCCCACGGCCACACGCAATCCCTCGGGCCGCGTGCTCCAGCGGCTGGGCCGCCTCGAGGATCCCGGAACCGACCTCAAGGTCATCATGGCCAAGTACGGGCTGCCCGACGCCTTCCCGCCGGAGGTCGACGCGGAGGCGGAGCGGGTGCCGAAGACGGTGCGGCCGGCGGACATCGCGGGCCGCACGGACTTCCGCGACTGGGACACCGTGACCGTCGACCCCGAGACCGCGCGCGACCACGACGACGCCATCGGCCTCGACCGCCTTGCCGGCGGCGGCTGGAAGCTGGCTGTCCACATCGCCGACGTGGCCCATTACGTCCGGCCGGGATCGGCCCTGGACCAGGAGGCCTACCTCCGCGGCACCTCCGTCTATTTCCCGGACCGCGTGGTCCCGATGCTGCCCCACGCCCTCTCCAGCGGCATCTGCAGCCTCGTGGAGAACCAGGATCGCCTGACCCAGACCGTCGTCCTGGAGCTCGACGCGAAGGCCAGGGTCCGCAAGGCGGAGTTCCACGATGGCGTGATCAAGAGCCGGGCGCGGATGACGTACCAGCAGGTGCAGCGCATCGTGGACGGCGACGCCGAGCTGCGGCGCCAGTTCGCACCGCTCGTCCCCCTGTTCGAGCGGATGGACGAGCTGGCCAAGCTGATGCGCCGGCGCCGCTACGAGCGCGGGTCACTGGACTTCGACCTGCCCGAGCCCAAGCTGGTGCTCGACGAGGCGGGCCAGATGACGGGGATCGTCGCCGACGCGCGCCTCGACAGCATGCGCTCCATCGAGGAGTTCATGCTGGCCGCCAACGAGGCGGTGGCGGAGAGGCTCGACCGCGCGGGCACCCCGACCCTCTATCGCATCCACGAGCAGCCCGATCCCGAGCGGGTCGAGGAGTTCGCGGAGCTGGTCTCCTCCTTCGGGTATCGGTTGCCGGCCAAGCTCGAGGAGGTCCGGCCGCAGGACTTCCAGGGCATCCTCCGGCAGGTCGAGGGCAAGCCGGAAGAGAAGCTCATCTCCTACCTGCTCCTGCGCACGATGCGGCTGGCGCGCTATCACGAGGAGAACCTCGGGCACTTCGGCCTGGCCACGGAGATGTACGCGCACTTCACCAGTCCGATCCGGCGCTATCCCGACCTCGTGGTTCACCGCTCCCTGCGCGCCGTGCGCCACGGCCAGGGAGCCGACGTTGCCCGCGCCCTCCCGGCCCCGCTCGCGGAAATGGCCAAGCACCTCTCCGACATGGAGCGCCGGGCCACCGACGCCGAGCGCGAGCTGATCGAATGGAAGAAGGTCCGCTTCATGGCGGACAAGCTCGGCGACGTGTTCTCCGGGTACGTCACGGGCGTCCAGTCCTTCGGGCTGTTCGTCGAGCTGGACGAGATCTACGTGCAGGGCCTCGTGCACGTCTCGTCCATGACGGACGACTACTATCGCTTCGACGAGCGGGCCCACATGCTGAAAGGCGAGAACACGGGCAAGGTCTACCGCCTGGGCGATCGCGTGAAGGTGCAGGTGGCCGCGGTCAAGCTGGAAGAACGCAAGATCGACTTCGCGCTGGTCGACGTCCTCGAGCGCGCCGCGGCCGGGCGGGGCCCGGGCCGGCCGCCCACACGCCCGACCCGGCCGTCACGGCCGGTGAGCCGGGGCCGGGAGCGGTCCCCCGCCCGGAAGGCGGGGAAGGCGGGAAAGGGGCGTGGGGGCGGCCGGCGACGGCGTTGACCGGAAGGGCGGGGACGTGGCCGCGGACACATGACGCCCGAGTGCCGGTCCGATATGATGCGGCTCTTCGACCTGCCAACCGTGCGGCCGCCGGGGTGGCGCGAGGACCCGCCTTCGGGAGGATCGAGCGATGGTGTCCGACGTCCGCAGCGTAGCCCTCAACCTCAACAGCAAGGAGCTGATCTTCCTCCAGAAGGTCACGCGCCAGGAGTACCACTTCATCACCGACGAGGAGCAGGAAGCGCGGCTGAGGCTGCGGGACAAGCTGCTCGAAGGCTTCTTCGACCAGAACGAGAACCGCATCGTGCTCAACCTCACGCGCGACGAGCTGCTGTTCCTCATCAAGGTCGCCCGCGAGAACTACTCCTTCATCGTCCGCACCGAGAAGGAGGCTCGCCTGGCCCTGGCCGCGAAGCTGCACAAGACCGCGGAGGCGGTCTTCGGCGTGTCCACGCGGGAGGAGTGACCCTCCCTCGCCGGGCGGACTAGGCCGTCCGCCTCCGCCCGTGCGCGGGAGGCCGGTCATGCGCTCCCTGATCGTCGGCACGGCCGGTCACATCGACCACGGGAAGAGCGCCCTCGTGCGCGCCCTGACCGGCGTAGACCCCGACCGCCTGAAAGAGGAGAAGGAGCGGGGGATCACGATCGACCTTGGTTTCGCCCACCTCGACCTGGGGGAGGGCCTGGTCGCATCCTTCATCGACGTCCCGGGCCACGAGCGCTTCGTGCGCAACATGCTGGCCGGCGCGCACGGGATCGACGCCGTGCTGCTCGTGGTGGCCGCCGACGAGTCGGTCATGCCGCAGACCCGCGAGCACTTCCACATCTGCCGGCTCCTGGGCATCCCCCGCGGCCTGGTCGCCCTCACCAAGTGCGACGCCGCCGACGCCGATATGCAGGCCCTGGCGGAGATGGAGGTCCGCGAGCTGGCCGAGGGATCGTTCCTGGAGGGTGCGCCCATCTTCCGCTTATCCGCGCGGACGGGCGAGGGCCTCGACGCGCTGAAGGACGGGCTTCGCACCCTGGCCCGCGAGGTGCCCCCGCGGCCGGGCGAGGGCCTCCTCCGCCTGCCCGTGGACCGCGCCTTCACCCTGCGCGGGTTCGGCACGGTGGTCACGGGCACACTCGTATCGGGCACGCTCGCCGTCGGCGACGAGGTCGAGGTCCTGCCCGGAGGCCGCCGCGCGCGCGTGCGCGGCCTGCAGGTCCACGGCGCTCCCGCGGAGCGCGTCGCGGCGGGACATCGCACCGCGGTCAACCTCAGCGGGCTGGACGTGCACGAGATCGCGCGCGGAGACGTGGTCACGCAGCCGGGGACGCTGCGCGCCACCTCGATCGTGGAGGCCGAGCTGACCCTGCTCCCCGGCCAGCGTGCGCTGAAGGACCAGGCGCGCCTGCGCGTGCACATCGCCAGCGCGGAAGTCCTGGCCCGCGTGCGCGTGCTCGACGGCTCCGCCGTGGCCGCCGGCGCCACCGCACGCGTGCAGCTCCGCCTGGAGTCGCCGGCCGTGGCCGGACGCGGGGACCGGCTGGTCCTCCGCTCGTACTCGCCGGCCGTCACCATCGGGGGCGCGGTCGTGGCCGACCCCCTGGCCGGCAAGCGGCGCCGCGGCAGCGTGTCCTCGATTCCCGGCGCGGCGGACGCGGCGGACGCGGCGCAGGCGGCGGTACGGATGGTGGAAGAGGCGGGAACCGCGGGCCTGGACGCGGCCACCCTGGCCGCGCGCGTCACGGTGCCGCTGCCCGTGCTCCTCGCCGCCCTCCATGGCCGCGACGACGTGGCGGCCTTCGGCCGCGATCCCGTATCGCTGGTGTCGCCGCGCGCGCTGGCCACGCTGGCCGAGACCGCGCAGGCGCGGCTTCGCGACTTCCACGGCGCGCGCCGGCTGGACGCGGGGATGCCACGCGAGGAGCTGCGCCGCCGCGTGTTCGCCCGCGTCCCGGAGGGGGTCTTCGAGGCCGTGCTCGACGGGCTCGCGCGGGAGGGACGGGCCCGGGTGTCCGGGGACACGGTGGCCCTCGCCGATCACGAGGTGCGGTTCACCCCCGAGGAGGCGGCCGTCCGCGCGTCCCTGCTCGCCGCGGTCCGCGCTGCGGAGCTGACCGGAGTGGACATGACGCACCCTCCCCCGGGAATGGCCGCGGATGGCCGCGTCCTCGAGAAGGTGGCGCGCGCGTTGACCGCGGAGGGCACGCTGCGGCGCGTCGGAGATGCCCTCGTCGAGAGCTCGAGGCTGGAAGTGCTCAAGGACGAGGTCCGACGCCGCTGGCCCCCCGGCTCGCGCCTCGACGTCGCCGGTTTCAAGGACTTGACCGGGCTCAGCCGCAAGTTCGTGATCCCTTTGCTCGAGTACCTGGACCGCGAGCGAGTGACGCGGCGCACGGGGGCCGATCGATTCGTCCTCGGGTGAGCCCGGGGCCGGCCCCGACCGCAACTTTCCCTTTCAAATTCCCGTATGATGGGACGTTGGCTCCTCTCAAGGAGGGTGCCGTGGCGAGTCGGCCCCATGTCGTGCGTCGCACCGTCGAGCGCAGGAACAACGGTCTCCTCCGGGTGCCGTTCATCCGCCGCTGCGCCGTCGCCTTCGACGACGGCACCTCCGTCAGCACCTTCACCGTCAACATCAACGTGCTCGGCGCCTACGTGGCGCGCGATCAGATGCCCCAGCTCAGCCAGGCGGTGACCATCACCCTCGCCACTCCCGGCAAGGACATCCCGCTCGTGCTGCGCGGAATCGTGACCTGGCTCAACCCCCGGCAGCAGCATCCGGTGCACAGCCTGCCGCCCGGCTTCGGCGTGAAGTTCGGCACGCTCCCGCCGGAGGATCGGCGGTGCATCGAGGGCGTGATCGACGACTACACCCGGCGCAACCCCCCGACTTCGAGCAGCTAGCCCAGCAAGAGCCCGACGGGGGCTTCCAGCAGCCGCCGCACTTCGGCCAGGAACTGCGCGGACAGGGCGCCGTCGATCACACGGTGATCGGAGCTCATGGTCACCTTCATACGGTGTCCGGGCCGGATGGTCTCGCCGTCCACCACCGGTACCTTCCGCACCGCGCCCACGGCCAGGATGGCGCTGTCGGGCGGGTTGATGATGGCGGTGAACTCCTCGACGTCGAACATCCCCAGGTTGGAGATGGTGAAGGTCGAGCCGGTGAACTCCTCCGGCCTGAGCTTCTTGTCGCGCGCGCGGGTGGCCAGGTCCCGCACGTCGTGCGCGATGTCGAGGATCGACTTCCGGTCGGCGTTGCGCACGACGGGGGTGATGAGGCCGTCGGGGATGGCGACGGCGATGCCGATGTTGACCTCGGCATGAGTCACGATCTTGTCGCCGCCCCAGGAGGCGTTGACCAGCGGGAAGCGCGTGAGCGCCCGGGCGCAGGCCTTCACCACGAGGTCGTTGAACGAGACCTTGCCTTCCTCGAGCCGCTGGATCTGGTCGCGCAGATCCACCGCCGCGTCCATGTCGATCTCGACCGTCACGTAGTAGTGCGGCGAGGTGAACATGCTCTCGGAAAGGCGCTTGGCGATCGTCTTGCGCATGTTGGAGAGCGGCAGCTCCTGGCCCGGCGTGATCGACGGCGCGGGGGGAGCGGCGGGGCGGAACGCGGGAGCGGCGGAAGGCCGTGACGCGGGCGCGCCCACGGAGCGCGCCGGAGCGTCGGCGCCCGGACGCGGGCCGACCCACGATTCGATATCGCGCTTGATGATCCGGCCGCCCGGCCCGCTTCCCGCCACCGACGCGAGGTCGATGTTCTGGTGCGCGGCCATGCTGCGGGCAAGGGGGCTGGCCTTCACGCGTCCGCCGTCTCCACCCGCACCAGGGCTGCTTTGCCCGACCGGCGCCGCGGAAGTGGGCGCGGGCGCCGCCGGCACCGGAGGCGTCTGGCCGGCGGACGCGCCCGAAGCGGGCTGATCGGCAGGCGCTGCCTTCGCGGTCTCCTCGGCGGCGGCTTTCGCCGGCTCCGGAGCGGGGGCAGCGGGCGCGGCCGGCTTGGGTGCGCCGCCCGCCTTCGCACCCTCCTTGGCGATGAGGGGCTCGATGTCCTCGTTGGGCTCGGCGATCACGCCGATCAGGGCCCCGATCGGGGCCTTCCCGCCCGCGGGCACCAGGATCTTGCGCAGCACGCCGCTGCCCAGCGCTTCCATCTCCATGTTGGCCTTGTCCGTCTCGATCTCGGCCAGCACGTCACCCTGCTTGACGGCGTCGCCTTCCTTCTTCGTCCACTTGACGATGGTGCCCTCCTCCATCGTGGGAGAGAGCTTGGCGAGGACGACCTTGCTGACGGTCATGACCGATACAAGACTTGATGCGCTGCTTCCACGATGCGTTCGGGCTGAGGCAGGTACGCCTTCTCCAGGGTCTTGGCGTAGGGCATGGGCACGTCGGCGGCGGTGACGCGGATGACGGGGGCATCCAGCGAGTCGAAGCACTCGCGCTGCACGCGGTCGGCGATCTCACTGCCGAAGCCGGCGTAGCGCCAACCCTCCTCCACCACCACGCAGCGCCCCGTCTTGCGCACGGACTCGAAGATGATGTCCTCGTCCAGCGGTCGCAGGGTGCGCGGATCCACGACCTCCGCCTCCACGCCCTCGTCGGCCAGCGTCTTGGCCGCGGCCAGGGACGTGATGACGGAACGGCTCCAGGCCACGAGGGTCACGTCCTTGCCTTCGCGCTTGATGTCGCCGAGCCCGAGCGGGATGTGGAACTCCTCCTCCGGCACCTCGCCCTTGAGGTTGTAGAGGATCTCGTTCTCCATGAAGATCACCGGGTTGTCGTCCCGGATCGCGCTCTTCAGGAGTCCCTTCGCATCCTTCGGCGTCGACGGCATCACCACCACCAGGCCCGGGATGTGGGCGTACCAGCTCTCGAAGCCTTGCGAGTGCTGGGCCGCGACCTGCGTGGCCGCACCGCTGGGCCCGCGCATCACCATGGGGCAGCGGATCTGCCCGCCCGACATGTAGCGGTACTTGGCCGCGTGGTTCACGATCATGTCGAGGGCGAGGAGCGAGAAGTTGAACGTCATCATCTCGGCGATGGGCCGTAGGCCGATGAAGGCCGCGCCCACGGCGACGCCCGCGATCGCTTCCTCCGCGATCGGCGTGTCACGCACCCGCCACTCTCCGAACTGGGCGAGCAGGCCCTGCGTGATCTTGTACGCGCCCTGGTAGGCGGCGACCTCCTCGCCGAGGATGAAGACGTTCGGATCGCGGGTCATCTCCTCTTTGAGCGCCTGGTTCAGCGCCTCACGCATCGTGAGCTGGGCCATGGCTACTTGGCCTTGCCGGCGGAGGCGGCTGCTTCGGCGGGCTGCGCGGCCGGCGCTTGCGGCGGCGGTGCGGCCGGTTTCCACGGCGGGAGCGACGCCGGGACGCGGTCCTCGCGGATGGCCGCGCGCCAGGCCGGGTCCTTCTCCGCCGTCTTCATGTGGATGTAGGGCGAGCGCACGTAGACGTCCTCGTAGAGCGATTCCACGGGCGGGTCGGGGCTCTGCTCCGTGAACGTGACCGCGTCCTCCATCTGGGCCAGGACGTCCTTGTCGATGGCGTCGAGGTCGGTCTGCGTGAACCGCTCCTGCTCCATGAGCCGGCGGCCGAAGAGCAGGATCGGATCCGACTTCATCATCGACTCGACTTCTTCCTTGGTCCGGTACTTGCCGGGATCCGACATGGAGTGCCCGCGATACCGGTAGGTCTCGGCCTCGATCAGGGTCGGCCGCTTCTCCTTGCGCGCGCGGTCGATGGCCTCACCCAGCGCGCTACGCACGGCGACGATGTCCATGCCGTTGACTTCGCGCCGCGGCACGCCGTAGGCAGAGGCGCGCTGGTAGAGGTCCTTGACGGAGGAGGCGCGGTCGATCGACGTGCCCATGCCGTAGCGGTTGTTCTCGATGATGTAGACGACGGGCAGGTCCCAGAGAGCGCTGACATTGAGCGTTTCGTGGAACGCGCCCTCGTTGACGGCGCCGTCGCCGAAGAAGCAGAGGCACACCTGGTCGGTGCCCCGTATGCGGATGCCGTAGCCGATTCCGGCGGCGAGGGGAAGATGTCCGCCCACGATCCCGTCTCCGCCGAAATTGCCGGCGGGGATGTCGTAGAAGTGCATCGACCCGCCCTTGCCGCGGCTGATCCCCGTGAATTTGCCGCACAGCTCGGCGAGGAGCAGGCGCGGATCCGCGCCCCGGGCCAGCGCATAACCGTGATCGCGGTAGTAGGCGATCAGGTAGTCGTCCGGGCGCATCTGGCTGATGGCGCCCACGCCGACGGCCTCCTGGCCGATGTAGAGGTGGAGGAACCCGCCGATCTTGCCCTCGACGTAGAGCTGGGCACAGCGCTCCTCGAAGCGGCGTATGAGGAGCATCTGCCGGTACAACGCCAACGCCTGATTTCGATCCATCGTTCCTGATTCCGTTCGAATGTCGTTCAAAGGCTTATACCGCTTGGCCTGGGGGAGCGTCAACGCGTTGCCGTGCGTAAGGTTGTGGCGGGCGGGCTCCCTCACTGCGCGGGCGGGTCGTCCAGGTGGGCCGGCCGGCCCTGCGCTGCGCGAATGACCCTGTCCGGACCGACGGCGAGCGAGCGACCGGCGCCGAGCGGCGTGGCGGTGTAGAGGAACCTCCGGAAGCGGCGCGTCGGGCAGCCCGCGGTCGCGGGCATCTCCTCTTCGACCGTCAGCGTGTATCGATACCCGTCCCGCTCCGCGTTCTCGAAGGCGGGGCCGCGGAGGAAGGCCGGGCCGTCGGCGGGGTAGTCCGCGATCACCGTGCCCGGGTGGAGCAGCCCCTGGAGCTCGCCATAGCCCGTGTTGCAGACGGAATGGAACGCGTCCTCGGCCGCGGCCAGGGCGGCGAGCTGTGCGGTCGCGACCTTCTCCTCCGCGGGCGTGCGCACGAACATCCGGCCGCCGTGGGCGCCCGCGCCCGTCCACGCGGTTCGGGCCGTCACGGTCAGCGCCGCCGTGAGAAGCACGCCCAGGATGACCGCGGCGACGAGCGCTCCCGCGAACATCGCCTCGCCCTGGCCCGCGGAATCAGGCTCGTTCTGGCCGCGGTCGGAGAAGTGCCACTGCACGGCCGGCCTCAGCATGTAGACGAGGACGACGATGGAGGGGAGAGTGAAGGGGCAGACGAACACGCCGATGGCCGCCACCGCGATCTGGGCGACCCAGGCCCAACGGCGCCCTTGCCACAGCCCGAAGGCCATGGCCATCGAGAGCGTGGCCATGGCCAGACCGGCCGCGATCGGAGCGGCTCGGCCCATGCCCTGGGTGGCGAGGGCGAGCGCGACGCCGGCGATCAGGTAGAGCGGCACGCTCAGGGTCCAGAGGACGAAGAGCACCGTGACCGTCAAAGGGCGCGGGCGGCGACCGCCGGCGAAGGTGCCCGGCCCCTCGGCCGGCGCCTCGACGTGCAGATCCTCCACCGAGCGGAACGCTCCGGGGAGGGGAGGGCGGCGCCCCGCCGCCGCGGGCAGCGCAGACTCGGGCACGTCGGGAGTGGTGGCCTCGGCGTCGAGCCCATTCTGGCGGCGGGCGGGCCGGCCGTCGAAGTCCTCCGTCACCACCGTGCCGGACATCGGGTCGGGCAGCAAGGTCACGACGACGTCACCCAGCTTGAGGACGTCCCCTTCGCGGAGGCGCGACCGCTCCGTCTTGCGGCCGTTCACGAACACGCCGTTGGCGCTGCCGCTGTCCCGGACGGTGATGCCGTCCCCGCTCGACTCGATCACCGCGTGGCGGCGCGAGCACTTGGGGTCGTTGAGGACGAGGTCGCTCGACGGGTCGCGGCCCACGGTGGCCACGCTGCCGGGGAACTCGACATCGTGCGCGGCGCCACTGGGATATTCGACCCGGAACCTCACGATGCACGGGATTCTAGCTCACGCCTGTGCATGGCCAGCGAATCAGGAGCGCGGCGCCCGCGCAGCGGGCGGCGCAGCGGTGGGGGGTTTCAGGGGGGGAGCTCACGGCATTCGCGCTCATCCGTGAGTTCCCCCCCTGAGATAAGATCGCCCCGATGATCACCTCCGACCCCGGGCGGCGGGCGGCCCGTCTGGTGGAGCTCAAGGGCGTCCTCGCCCGTCGCGCCGCGCCCGAGGACCGCGACCTGGTCCTCTCCTTCGCGCCCGTCGTCTTTTCCGGCATGCCGGACCGCATCGCCCTGGACCTGCCCGTGGAGGCACTGGCGACGCGCATGCTCGCCGCCTTCCGTTTCGTCGCCCGCGAGATCCCGCACGCGATCCAGCTCTACAAGGGCCTTCCCGGGATACACGTGGCCGCGCGCAACCCGAACGAAGAGGACGCGGCGGCGATGGGCACCACGGAGGGCGTCCCCCTGGAGACGACTACCGTCGAGACACACACGCTCGACGCCCCCTTCATCTTCGAGAGCCTCAAGAACTACTTCCGCAAGGCGGGCCTGCGCGTCTTCTCCGCCATCCACCAGATCTTCACCGTGCGCCGGCAGTGGGAGCGGCCGGTGTGGATGGGCGGCCCTCAGGAGGACGGGGCCAAGGAGCTGTACTGCGTCTTCCAGATCGAGCGCGTCGAGTCCAAGGAACGGCTGCGGCGCATCGAGCACGAGGTCTTCTCCGTCCTCAAGTCCGTCTTCACGGCGGTGGAGGACTACGAGGAGATGAAGCGCACGGCGCGCGACCTCGGCAAGAAGCTGCGCGACCGCGCAGAAGGGCTGGGACGGGTCGAGCCCGCGCGCGCGTTCCTGTCCTGGATGCTGGACGACAACTTCATCTTCCTGGGCAGCGTGCGCTACCGCTTCGCGGCGGACGGTGAAGCGCACCGGGTGGCGGAGAGCGCGCTCGGCGCGTTCACGGACGAGAGCCTGCTGCCGGTCGTGTTCCCGAACCTGGTCGAGGAGGTAGAGGCGCGCCTCAAGCCCTCGCCGGAGGATCCCCGGGTGGTGGACATCGATTTCGCGAACAACGCCTCCGCCCTCCACCATGTGGATCCCCTCGACAACGTCATCGTGCGGGAGTGGGGCGCCCGGGGCGAGCTCGTGGAAGCGACCGTCTTCCTGGGACGGCTGGCCAAGGTCGCCTTC
>WNFN01218148.1_pt1 | contig 19321 bp, 25 predicted proteins | sample 5400161 | NCBI WGS metagenome assembly WNFN01 (sample SAMN13153353, study PRJNA577476) | soil metagenome | isolation source: 80 cm saprolite on Douglas fir-dominated hillslope | place: USA:California | collected 2013-09-17 | reverse complement strand
CCTCCGTCAACGTCCTCTACGGCCAGCTGCTCCGCGAGGACCTCGCCACCGTCAAGACGCCCTCGGACCGCTTCCGCATCGCCTTCCTGCAGAAGCGCCTCACGCTCGACCCGGGCGGACGCGGCACCTCCGGCCTGCGCGACAACGCGCGCACGCCGCTGCTCGTGCTCATGGGCATGGTCGGCCTCGTCCTGCTCATCGCCTGCGCGAACGTGGCCAACCTGCTCATGGCGCGGGCCTCCTCGCGGCAGAAGGAGATCGCGGTGCGGCTCGCCCTTGGGGCGAGCCGGGGCCGCCTCGTGCGCCAGCTCCTGGTGGAGAGCGTCGTGTTGTCGCTGGCGGGGGGCGCCCTCGGGATCGCCTTCGCGGCCTGGACGGGCACGCTGCTGCTGCGCGCGCTTCCCTCCGAGCAGGCGGCGCGCGTGCTCACCGCCGACCCCGACCTGCGCGTCACCCTCTTCGCCCTCACCCTGGCCGTCGTCACGGGGACGATCTTCGGCCTGGCCCCCGCCCTCCAGTCGACGCGGCCGCAGCTCGCGCCCACCCTGAAGAGCGAAACGGCGGCGGTCATGGGCGGGACGGCGCCGTTCCGCTTCCGCAAGGGACTGGTGATCGCGCAGGTCGCTCTCTCGCTCCTCCTCCTGATCGGAGCCGGCCTGTTCACACGCAGCCTGGGCAACCTGCGATCGCTCAACCCCGGCTTCGAGCCCGAGCGCCTCCTCGCCTTCGCTGTCGATCCCGCTCTCAACGGTTACGAGCCGGCGCGCCGCCTGGCCCTGTTCAAGCGGCTCCAGGACGACTTCGCGGCCGAGCCCGGGGTGAAGGCGGTCTCGCTGGCCGAAGAGCCGCTCATGACCGACAGCAACAGCAGCTCGACGATCAAGGTCGAAGGGTACGAGGCGAAGGACGAAGAGGACATGAACCCCAACTTCAATTCCGTGGGGCCGGGGTTCTTCACCACGCTGGGCATCCCCCTCCTCTCGGGCCGCGAATTCACGGACGGCGACATCGCGGGCGCGCCCAAGGTGGCCGTGGTCAACGAGGCCTTCGTGCGCTACTTCTACAAGAACGAGAGCCCGATCGGCCGCCGCTTCGGCCTCGGTCGCACCTTCAAGAAGGGGATGCCGCCGGAAGAGGCGTACCCGATCACCATCGTCGGCGTGGCCCGCGACAGCAAGGCCGCCTCCCTGCGCGAGAAACAGGTCCGCTTCGTCTACGTGCCGTACACCCAGGAGACGGACATCGGGCAGATGACGTTCTACGTGCGCTCCCCGCTGGACGCGGCCAGTCTCGGAAACCGCGTGCGGATGCTCGCACGGCAGGCCGATCCCGGCCTGCCCGTCACGGACATGAAGACGATGCGCGCGCAGATCCACGAGTCGCTCTTCGTGGAGCGGATCGTTGCCGTCCTCTCCGCCGCCTTCGGCCTCCTGGCCACCCTGCTGGCCGCCATCGGCCTGTACGGGGTGATGAGCTACGCGGTCTCGCTGCGCACGCGCGAGATCGGCATCCGCGTCGCCCTGGGGGCGGAGCGGCGGACGGTCCTCCTGATGGTGCTCAAGGAAGTCGCGGTGCTGGCGGCGCTGGGCGTGGCCGTCGGGCTGCCCAGCGCCTATGGGCTGGGCCGCCTCGTCGAGTCGCAGCTGTACGGGTTGACCGCGCGCGATCCGCTCACGTTCGCGCTGGCCACCGCCGTGCTGCTGACCTCGGCGATGGTCGCCGGCTACGTGCCCGCCGCGCGCGCGACGCGCGTGGATCCGCTGGTCGCCCTGCGCTACGAGTAGCGCTCGCCGTCATTCCCAGCGCAGAGACTCGACGGGGTCGAGGCGCGAGGCCTTCACGGCCGGGTAGGCGCCGAAGAAGACGCCGACCCCCATCGAGACGAGCAGGCCGACGAGTGGCGACCAGAGCGGGATGGCCGTGGGCAGGGCGGGGACCGCCGCCTTCACCGCGGCCGAGATGAGCAGCCCCAGGATCACGCCGACCACGCCCCCGATGCTGCTGAGGGTGGCCGCCTCGACCAGGAACTGGCCGACCACGTCCGCCGATGACGAGCGAGATGAGGGCGACGAAGACCATGGCCCCGGTGATGCCGCCGGTGATGGCCCGGAACTGCGAGATGAGCTGGTCCGGCGTGACGAGCGCGAAGTCGTTGGGCTTGTCGAAGGGCACACGCCGCCGCGCGCGCAGGGCGGCCACCGCCCTCTCGATCACGGCCGGCATGTCGTCCGTCCGCTTCGGCACGATGTTGATCTCCACGCCGTCCCTTTGCGCGCGGAAGGCGAACTGCCGCTCGAAGGCCGCGTAGGGCACGACCACCTTGTTGTCGGGCGAGAAGCCGAACTGCGCCCCCTTCTTCTCCAGCACGCCGATGACGCGGTAGCGCAGGCCCTCGATCGTGATGTCCTTACCGATGGGATCCTGCTTGGGGAAGAGGGCCTCTTGCACTTCGCCTCCCAGTACCGCGACCAGCGCGTGGTGCTCCACCTCCGCGGGCGTGAAGCAGCGCCCGCGGCCCAGGCTCTGCGCGGTGGTGGTGGGATAGAACTCGTCGCTCCCCACGATGTAGGGGCCGTTGGCCTCGAGGTTGCCGTTCTTGATGTGGAGGAGGCCCTCGGTAAAGGCGTACAGGACCCCCACCGTCGCGTCCGGGAGCAGCGCGCGCAGCGCCGCCGCGTCCTCGACGGTCAGGTTCTTCCGGCGCCTCTCCTCGTCGCTCTGGGGGCCGCCGGGACCGAAGCGATCCTCGTACTTCTTGATCTCGAGGCGGTTGGCCCCGAAGGTCTGGAGGGTGCCGATGATGTTGTTGTTGAAGCCGGTGACGATGGCCACCATCGCCATCACCGTGGTCACGCCCACCACGATCCCCAGCACGGTGAGGGTGGAGCGCAGCTTGTGCTCGACGAGGGAGCTCGCGGCAAAGCGCACGTTGCCCGCGAAGCCGCGCACGAACGGGACCCAGGCCCTCACGGCGCGTCCTCACTCATAGCGCAGGGCCTCCACCGGGGCGAGCCGGGCCGCGGCGGCCGCGGGGGCCAGGCCGGCCAGGAGGCCCGTGACGGCCGCCGTCCCGAGGCCGATGAGGATGAAGACCAGCTTCACCTGGGCGGGGAAGATCTGGTTCACGGCCAGGGCCACCAGCGCCCCCCCCAAGACGCCGCCCGCGCCTCCGAGCGTGGCCAGGAGCGAGGATTCCATCAGGAACTGCCGCTTGATGTCGCGCTTCTTCGCCCCCAACGCCATGCGCAGCCCGATCTCCGGAGTCCGCTCCACCACCGAGACGAACATGATGTTGGCCACCACGATGCCGCCGACGACCAGGGAGAGGCCGGAGATGAGCATCATGACCGCGAAGGCGGCCGCGGAGATCGAGCGCCACAGCGACTGGATGGCTTCGGCGCCCACCACGCCAAATGGATCCTCGGCGGTGAACGGAGTCCGCCGGAGGGAGCGCAGCAGCGTCCGGACTTCCCCCTCCGTCTCCTCCAGGCCCTTCATGCCCGAGATCGGACGCACCATGATCGCGATCCCGTCGTTCGAGGTCATCACCTTCTGGAGGAACGAGAGGGGAACGAACATCACGTTGTCGCGGTTCTGTCCCAGCACGTTGCCGAGCTTGGACTGGAGCCCGATGACACGGAGGGGATAGCCGTGGACGTACACCGTGCGGCCGAGGGGGTCGAGGTTCGGGAAGAGCTGGTCCTTGATGTCGTGGCCGATGATGGCCACCGCCGCCGCGTGCTCGTCCTCCAGGGGCGTGAAGAAGCGGCCCGCCTCGAGGTCCACGTTGAGCATGGTCAGGACGTTGGCCGTGTAGCCGGTCACGGGCACGTTCGAGAGCTTCCGGGGGCCGAGGTGCACGTTGGCGAACTGCTGGGCCTGCGCGCCCACGGCCGCGCAGGAGCGGCACTCCGCGCTCACGATCTGCAGGTCGCGCATGGTCACCGGGTAGTCGTTGAGGCCGCTGATGACGGAGAGGACGGAGACCACGGTCATCACGCCGATGATCACGCCCAGGAGGGTGAGCCCCGACCGCAGCTTGTTCAGGCGCAACGCCTGCAGCGAGACGGCGAACAGCTCGGAGAAGCGCATGACTTGCTTCCGCCTCCGGTCAGGACGTCCCGGCGCCCTGCCCTTCGGCGGCCTTCTTCTCCTTCTCCGACATCTTCTTCACGCGATCGCCGTCCTTGATCTCGCGCAGCGCCTTGAAGGGACCGGTGACGATCTCTTCGCCCGCGGGAACGCCGGAGACCACCTCGACCATCAGCTCGCCCGTGATCCCGGTCTTGATGGGCGCGAAGGCCGCCTTGCCCTCGCGCAGCGCGTAGACCCCCTGCTCCGTCCTGAGCTTGCCGGCCTCGTTCTTCTCGCCCTTGGGCGAATCGCGCACGATCACCGCGGCCAGGGGCACCGCGGCCACCTTCTCCTTGACGCCGGTGATGATGTCGGCGGTGACGGAGAAGCCGGGCCGGATGGTGGGCGGCGGCGCCTGCACCTTCACCTTGACCTTGAAGTTGATGGCGTCGGAGGTCGTGGTCAGACCCTGGAGGTCCGGGTCGTCCTTGAGGATCGGCGAGTTCCCCACCTCCGTGACCAGGCCGTCGAACGTCCGCCCCGGATAGGCGTCGATGTTGAGCAGCGTCTTCTGCCCGACCTGCACCGTCGGGGTGTCCGTCTCGTCCACCATCAGCACCGCCTCCACCGTGGACATGTCGGATACGGTGAGGAGCTGGGTGCCGGGGTTGTTCATGGTGCCGATGACGGTGACCTCGCCTGCCTTCACCCGCAGCGTGGTCACGATCCCGTCGATGGGCGCGCGCACGGTGGTCTTGGAGAGGGTGTCGCGGTTGGCGCTGAGGCCGGCCCGCATCTGGTCCACGCGGTTCTGGGCGGCTCCGAAGGCGGAGCGTGCGGTCTCCAGACCCGACTGGGCCCGCTGGAAGTCGGCCTCGGACGTGATCCGCGCGTCGTAGTTCCGCCGCGCCCGGTCGAAATCGCGCTCGGCCTGGGCCATGGTTTCCTTGGCGGAGTCGCGGTCGGACAGGCTGGCCTTGAGGGCGGCGCTGGAGCCGGCCTCCTCCGCCGCCGCGCGGTTACGGTCGATCTGGAGGAGGAAGTCGCCCTTCTTGACCTTGTCGCCCTCGCGTACGGCCAGGTTCACGACCTGGCCCTGCACGAGCGCCGACATCTCGACCTTGTTCTCCGCCTGGATCTTGCCGTTGGCGGTGACCTTGGAGACGATGTCCTGCGTCGCGACCCGGGCGGTGAGGACGGGCGTGGCCTTGCTGCGGTTGCGAGAGTACGCCACCCCGCCGCCCAGCACGAGCACGACGGCCACGCTGATCCAGATGAGGCGCTTGCGACGACGAGTCAAGGCTCGCCACGCTACACCGCGGCCGCACCCGGGTCAACGCGTCAGGATTTTGGATCCGCGAGCGCCGTCCAGGCCCCGAGCGCGCTCAGCTTCTGATCCTGCGTCCAGGGCGGTCCGAGCGCCTTGCCCCAGGCGGCCACCGCGGCCTGCAGATCCTTCGCCGGGCGGCGCAGGGCCGCCTCCGCCCGCGCCAGCAGCTCCTTCTCGCGAATGCGCGTGACGGGGAGGCGATGGCCTTCGCTGGCGGCGGCCAGCGCGTCCCGGAAGTGCTCGCCGTCCGCGGTGTGGATGAGGGCATGCGAGGCGAGCACCGACTCGAGCGGGGGCAAGGGCCGCCCGGAAGCGGCGAGGATCACCGTCCTCACGACGTCGTAGCCTTTCGCGCGCAAGTCCTGGAGGGCCGCGCCCAGGCCTGTCGCCGCGCGCTCTCGGGCCTTGCGCGAGAGCCGCTCCAGCAGCACCGCCGCCTTGGGCAGCGTCAGTTCCTCCGCCGCGTGATAGGGCTGCTTCGCTTCGGGGTCGTCGGCCATCTCGATGCGCCGGCAATCCACGACTTCCGGCGCGGGGGCGGAGCCGCCGACGGCGACGAGGGCGGCCCATCCCGAGTGCGCGCGAAGGCCGAGCACGGCCGGGCGGCGGGAGGTCTTCGTGGGTCCCTCCTTGGCGGCGGGGTGGCCTATTATCGGCCTCTTGCCCGCTTCTACCGAGCTCGCCGCCGAGGTGGCCGTGGAGCCGGGGGCGCGCTTCGCGCCCGACCGGGTGCGGGCGGTGACCTTCGCGCTCGTCCTCGTCACCGCGCTGGCCTCGCTGGAATCCACCGTGGTCTCCACCGCGATGCCCACCATCATCGGCGAGCTGCGGGGCCTGGCCGTGTATTCGTGGGTGTTCTCCGCGTACCTCCTCTCCGCGACCGTGACCATGCCCATCTACGGCCGGCTCGCGGATCTCTACGGCCGCCGGCGCATCCTGCTCATCGCGATCTCCCTCTTCGTCTTGGGCGCGGGCGCCTGCGCGGCCGCGCAGACGATGACCCATCTCATCGCCGCGCGCGTGCTGCAGGGGCTGGGCGCGGGTGGGCTGATGCCCGTCGCCCTCATCGTCTCCGGCGACCTCTTCTCGCTGCGCGAGCGCGCGCGCATCCAGGGCCTGTTCAGCGGGATCTGGGGCGTGGCCAGCCTGGCCGGGCCCATGCTGGGGGCCGCGCTCACCGTCACCTTCGGCTGGCGGTCCATCTTCTCCATCAACCTCCCGCTGGGCGTGCTCGCCTTTGTGCTGGTCGCGACCAAGATGATCGAGTCGCGCGCGACGCGGCCCGATCCCCTCGACGTCGGCGGCGCCCTGCTCCTGGCCGGCGGGATCACCGCCCTCCTCCTCTCCGTGCTGCAGAAGGCAGGGGGCGCCGCCCTCTCCCCGGCGCTGCGCGTGGCCCTGATCGTCGCGGGGGTGATCCTCCTCGCCGTCTTCGCGCGCCAGCAGGCGCGGCGCGCGCATCCGCTCATCCCGCCCAGCCTGTTCCGGCACGCGCGCACGGTCTCGCCCTATCTCTCCGGCGCGCTGCTGGGCACGACGATCTTCGGCGTGGACACCTTCGTGCCGCTCTTCGTGCAAGGCGCGCGCGGGGGCACGGCCATCGCCGCGGGGGCCGTGGTCACGCCGGTCGTCTTGATGTGGGCCGTCTCCGCCGCCCTGGCCGCGCGGGCGGTGGTGGCGTTCGGCTTCCGGCGGACGGCCCAGTTCGGATCCGTCCTGATCCTCCTCGGCTGCACCGGGCTCATCGCCTGCGCGGTCCTCCACGCCCGCGTGGCCACCATCACCGCCACCTGCGCCCTGATCGGAGCCGGCCTCGGCCCTTCTTCGATGTCGCAGGTGCTGGCCATCCAGCACGCGGCGGAGGAGCATCAGCGCGGCGTCGCCACCAGCCTCGTGCCCTTCTTCCGCGCGGTGGGGGGCGCCCTCGGCGTCGGGGCCCTGGGCGGGCTCCTGGCCGCGGGCCTGTCCCACCGTCTGGGGCCGGCGGCGGAAGCGGCCGGAGCCCTCCTGGCCCACGGCCAGGCCGCGAGTGCCTCCGTCTCCCCGGCCGCGTTCCCGCGACACGCCGACCCCGATTCGCCTCGCGTTTGACGGGGCCGCTTTCGCTCGGTAGCGTCCCGCCCCTGGAGGTCGCCATGGCCGAAGACCGCTTCCGCGTCCGACCGGACAAGAAGTTCCGGCTCGAGGACCACGACCCCGGCTTCACCGGGCGCTTCGAGTCGAAGGAAGACGGCAAGCGGCATCTCGAGGAGGGGCTGGAGAAGCTCCGCGACCTGCAGGAAAAGCTCTACGCCCAGGACCAATGGGCGGTGCTGCTCATCTTCCAGGCCATGGACGCCGCGGGCAAGGACAGCGTGATCGAGCACGTCATGTCCGGCGTCAACCCGCAGGGCTGCCAGGTGTATTCGTTCAAGGCGCCCTCCGCGGAGGAGCTGGACCACGACTTCCTCTGGCGGACCACGCGCTGCCTGCCCGAGCGCGGCCGCATCGGCGTGTTCAACCGGTCGTACTACGAGGAGGTCCTGGTGGTGCGCGTGCATCCCGAGATCCTGGCCAAGCAGAAGGTGCCGCCCGCGCTCGTCACCGACAGGATCTGGAAGGAGCGCTACGAGGACATCAACGCCTTCGAGCGCTACCTCTCCCGCAACGGGACGGTCATTCGCAAGTTCTTCCTGCACGTCTCCAAGGACGAGCAGCGCGAGCGTTTCCTGGCCCGCCTGGACCAGCCGGAGAAGAACTGGAAGTTCGCCGCCGGGGACGTGGAGGAGCGCCGGCACTGGGACGAGTACATGAAGGCCTACGAGAAGATGATCGAGGCCACGACCAGCGAGGAGGCCCCCTGGTTCGTCATCCCCGCCGACCACAAGTGGTTCACGCGCCTCGCCGTCGCCGACGTCATCGTGGAGACGATGCAGGAGCTGGACCTCCACTACCCCGAGGTCTCGGAAACCCAGCGCCAGGAGCTGCAGCGGGCGCGCGCGCTGCTGGAGGGCAGCTAGGGCTCGGCCAGCATGTTCGCGTCGCGGGACACGACCCACCTGCCGTCTCCGGCCTTGCGCAGGATGGTCAAGGCCGGCCCGGCGCGCGGCGACCCCTCGCCGCCCCCTCGCGGAATCATGTTCACGCGGAGCTCCGTCCAGCAATAGGCAAGGTTCCCGGAGACGCACACCTCCTGGACGTCGCCGGACGACTCGATGCGGAATCTCTCGAGGGCCGCGCGCGTCCCCTCCGCGAACGCCGCGCGTCCCCGCATCGGGGGTTGACCGGCGCGGAGGAACACGACGTCCTCGGCCACGAGACCGAGAATCTTCGCTACGTCGCCCGCCGCCGTCGCGCGATGCCAGACCGCCACCAGCTCCCTGATCTGATCCTCGTCGCTCACGAACGTCTCCTTTCGCGAAAGATCCTCGTTCCGGTGTAGCACGCTAGAAGGCCGGGGCGGGCAGGCGGCCGTCGACTTCGAACACACGGCGCTTGAACGCGAAGGAGGCCGAGCGGAAGACGTCCTCCTTGGTGACCTCGACGCCGTCGCGCGTGACCACGCAGCGCCAGCTCTCGGGCACGCTGGGGCGCCGTGACGCGAGGGCCGCGCGTACGAACAGCCCCACGTTGGCGCCGTGCTCCGGGTCGCGGGCGGAGGCGTAGAGGAAGGCCTCCACCCCGTCCGCGCGCATCTCCCGCCCCAGGGCTTGCGACGCCCCATATTCGGACGGCGAGGAGATGAGCGCCCGATACCGCGCGCAGGCACCGCGGGTGAGGTCCACGCCCCGCCGCGTATCGTAGGCGGCCTGGAAGATCGAGACGTCCGTCTCCAGCGGCGTGAGCTCCGCGGTCGTGCCCTCCAGGAACAGGAGCAGGTAGTACGCCTTCTCCGCGAAGGCGGTGGCGCGCGTGCGCGACCCGTACCAGATGCCGTTCTCGGCGCGCGTGCCGAACCGCGAGCCGTGGCGCAGGGGCGGGTAGCGAAACGGCGTGAACAGCAGGTAGTGGAGGCCGGCGGGGGCGCCCGTGGGCGGCTTGACCTCCTCGATGAGCTCCTCGAGCAGGGCCTGCTCCGCGTCGGAGTCCACCAGCTTGCGCGTGGAGAAGAGGTGCTGGGACTCGACGACGCGCCAGGCCCGCCCGCTCAGCGGACGGAGGCTAGACCTTCCCGCGCATCGCGTCCAGATACTCGATGGCATCGACCAGCCCGGTGACGGTGCGGATTCGCTCGGCGGGGACGCCTCCCAGGTGGCGGTTCGGGGCGTGCAGCCACTGCCGCGCCTTCTCCGTCTGCCCGCCCAGCAGGGCGTCCAGGCTGCGGAAGAGGCGCACGAACAGCACGGCCAGCTCGCCCTCCTTGCGCGTGGGGTCGAGCGGACGCTCGTCCAGGCGCGAGAGGGTGGACGGGCTGACGCCCAGGACCACGGCCAGGTCCTTGCGGGGCAGGCCGAGGAGATCGGCCGCGCGCAGGGCCGCGCGGGTGAGGACGACGTTGCGCCGCGGCGCTTCGACCTGGGGGCGGGGCGGGGCGCGTCGTTCCCGGGGGCGCGAGGGCACGAGGCCGGCCTCCTTTCAATTGACATGATATCGACAAAATGGCGTCAATTGCAATGGAGTCGTCCTAGCGTCTCTCCAGGAACCCTCTGCCTTCGAAAATCGCCGGCATCGCCTTTTCGATTCGCGCCACCCGTGTCGCCGACTGCTTGGCGGCGGCAAAGTGGACAGGTAACTCCTCTGCCGCCCCGGCGTCAGCGCCTCGAAGGCGCGCTTGAAACGCGGGTCTCTTCGGAACCGCTCTCTCAGCTCCTCGGGAACCGGAACATCTGAGGTCTTCTTTCGCTTCATCCGCAGCCCAGCCTTCTCGACTGCGATGGCCTCGCGCACGTAGGCCTTGATGGTCGCCGCCTTCGCCGTGATGTCCTTCGCGCTGATGAACTTCATTACACGCCCGGCGTGCACCTGGCCGAGCTGCACCAGCACCTTCTTGGGGTCCTTCAGCAGGGCGCCTTGAAAGAAGCCCAGCCCGAAGTACTCTTTGAAGCCCTGCATGATGACGACGTTCTTCCCGTCCACTGTGTAGGTGGGCTTACCCCACTTACACTCCTCCTTCATCGCAAAGCCGCCGAGCACCCGCCGCATCTCCGCGATCTCCGCCTCCCACCGCTCTCGATACGCCATCTCCATGCAAGCACCACCCTCCACGATCATTTTGCTCAACGTCTCGCTTTCCTCAACTTCGTTGCCTAGCAATCCGTAGTGACACTCGGGCACGGGCTGCTAGGCCAGCGCGAGCTCCCGGGGACGAGCCGCGTAGGCCTCGGGCGGCGCCGGGGGCGGATGGGCCAGGAAGCTGGCTACGATCGAGCCGAGGTACGCGGGCAGGGGCGTGGGCACGAAGCCGAGCTCGGTCCGGGCGCGCCCGGGATCGAGGAAGGACATCCACCGTCCGGAGAAGGGGGAGACGCGCAGGGGATCGAGCCCGGCCGCCTCGATCGTCGCCCGCGAAGCGGGACGCAGCCGCAGCGGAGCACCGACCAGCCGCGCCAGCATCTCCAGGACCTCGGCCAGAGTAGGCGTCTCCTCCTGGCACAGGTTGTAGGCCTGGCCCAACGTACGGCGCTCCCCGAGAAGGCCCGCGATCGTGCGGGCCACGTCGCGCGCATACACGTGGCGCAGCCGGTGGGTGCCGCCGTCGGGCACGAGGAGGGGACCCCCGTCCAGGAGGCGCCAGAGGTAGCCCTCCAGCCGCCGTGTGTGGTCGCGCTCGCCGTTGATGATCGGGACGCGCAGGCGCGTGGACGGAAAGCCGTCGCGCGCGAAGGCCGCCACCAGGACGTCTTCGCCCGCGCGCTTCCCCACTCCGTAGGCCCAATCGCCGTGGTCGGCATGGCCGGGCGGCGGCGCCGGCATCAGCGGCCCGTCGTAATCCGCCTCGCGCGCGGGAGACGGCCGCGGCTCGCGCACGAGATAGACCTGGCCCGTGCTGATGAAGACGTAGTGGCCGACCCGGCCCTGGAGCACCCGCACCGAGCGCTCCACGTCCGCGGCCACGAAGGCGGCGAAGTCCACCGCGGCGTCGAAGCTCCGGCCGGACAGCGCGCGGTCGAACGCGTCCGTGGTGCGATCGCCCTGGAGACGCTGGACCCGATCCGCGAAGGGGTCGGCCAGGGTCCCGCGGTTGAAGAGGGTCACGTCGTGGCCGCCGGCCAGGAGCCGCCAGACGAGGTCGTAGCCGACGAAGCGATTCCCCCCGATGACGAGGACGTTCAGGGGGCAGCCGCCGCGGCCACGCGGTCGCGGAGCTTCGCGGGCACGTAGCGCTCGACGAGGCGTCGGTGCAGGCGGGGCCGCGTGGTGCTCAGCCAGCCCAGGAAGTCCTCCGGGGTGGGGAACGCTCGGCCGCCCTCCGGGTCATTGACGTCGCAGGTGGTGTTGTCGAAGTCCCGGCAGATGAGGGGACGCTCGGGGTACACGCCGCAAAGCCGGCTCCCCTGCAGATGGCGGCAGCGGGTCTCGAAGACCACGGACCACTCGCCGTCGCCGTCGCGATAGATGGTGACGTGCTCGTGATAGAGGTACCAGAGGATGTCGGACGCGTTGCGCACGGAGCTCGGCTCGTTGATGCCCACGCTCACGTAGGTGCAGCACTTTCCGCATTCGGTGCAGGCGGTCAGGGCGGGAGGGGCCGGCATCATGGGAAGGGGAATGCGCGTCACTCAGGGGACCTCCTGTGGATGTTGTACACCGCGCGCCCTTCCGCGACCAGGACGTCGCCTTGCGTGACCGCGATGCGCACGTGGCACACGCGGTTGCCCTTGCGGACGAGCTCGGCGGACGCGCGCAGGGGCGCCGTCAGGCCGGCGGGCTCGAGGTAGTCCACGCGCAGGTCCACCGTGGACACGCTCTCGCCCGGCACGAGGGCGGACCAGGCGGCCAGCCCCCCGGCGGTGTCGATGAGGCTGGAGACGACCCCGCCGTGCAGGGCGGGCCGCCGGGGATCCCCGATGAAGTCCTCCCGCACGGCGAGGGTGAGCACGCAGGCCCCCGCGCTCACCGACTCCCCGCGCAGGCCGAGCAGGCGGTTGAAGGGCACGTGCTCCTCCATCACCCGCATCAGCTCCTCGGGCGTCTTCGGTGCCCAGTGACCATACGGCCGGTGTTGCGTCACGATGCACACTCTATCGAAGGTCCGGCTCCCTGGTGAGACCCTCCGTCTCGGTCGTGATTCCCACCCTCGACGAGGAGCAGCGCCTGCGCTCCGCCATCCAGTCCGTCCGCGCGGATGCGGACGTGATCGTCGTGGACGGCGGGTCCGGCGACGCCACGCGGGAGGTCGCGGCCCGCGAGGGGGCCCGCGTCCTCGAGGCACCGCGGGGACGCGGCCGCCAGCTCGACCAGGGGGCGCGCGCCGCCACCGGCGAGTGGCTGCTGTTCCTGCACGCGGATACCCGGCTCGAAACGGGCTGGGCGGACGCTCTGGCCGCCCTCCCGCCGGAGGTCGTGGGGGGCGCCTTCCGCTTCGCCGTCGATTCCCCGCGCGCCGCCTTCCGCGTCGTGGAGAGGGCGGTCCGCCTCCGCCTGCGCCTCTTCGCCTTGCCCTATGGTGACCAGGGCCTCTTCGTGCGGCGCGAGGTCTACGCGCGCATCGGCGGAGTCCCTCACCTGCCCCTGATGGAGGATGTCGCGTTCGTGGCCCGGCTGCGACGGGCGGGACGGCTCGCCTTCCCGCCCGTGCGCGCCTTCACCAGCGCGCGACGCTGGGACCGGTACGGCATCGTGGGCACCACCTTGCGGAACTGGTCGCTGCTGGCCCGCTATGCCGCCGGACAGTCGCCCGAGCGCCTCGCCCGTCGCTACGGGCGCAGTTGACCGCCCCCGAGCCGTCCTCTTTAATAGATCCTCCATGACACCGAGAGCCGCCATCACCGCGCTGGGCCGCTACGTGCCCGAGCGCGTCCTGACCAACGCCGACCTCGAGAAGATCGTCGACACGTCGGACGAATGGATCCGCACGCGCACCGGCATCCGCCAGCGCCACGTGGCCGAGCCGGGCACGCCCACGAGCGAGCTGGCCGCGCGCGCGGCCCGCATGGCCCTGGAAAAGCGCGGGATCGGCGCGGACGAGCTGGACCTCATCATCATCGGGACGGTCACTCCGGACACGCTCTTCCCCGCCACCGCCTGCGTCGTCCAGGACAAGCTCCAGGCCAGGAAGGCCTGGGCCTTCGACATCTCCGCGGCCTGCTCCGGCTTCACCTACGCGCTGACCGTGGGCGCGCAGTTCATCGCCTCCGGCGCGCACCGCAAGGTCCTGGTGATCGGCGCGGACGTGATGTCCACGATCATCGACTACCAGGACCGCACGACCTGCGTGCTGTTCGGGGACGGCGCGGGCGCCGTGCTCCTGGAGCCGTCCACCGACGACACCGGGATCATCGACTTCTACAACGAGGTCGACGGCTCCGGCGGCTGCTACCTGAACATGCCCGCCGGCGGCAGCGCGCGCCCGGCCACGCACGAGACGGTGGACGCGCGCATGCACTACGTGCGCCAGGACGGGCCCCACGTGTTCAAGTACGCGGTGCGCAAGTTCGCGGAAGCCAGCCAGACCGTCCTCCAGCGCAACGGCATGAGCGCGGCCGACATCGACCTCTACGTCGCCCATCAGGCCAACGCCCGGATCATCGACGCCTCCCGCGAGCGCCTCGGGCTCCCGGAAGAGAAGGTGGTCAAGAACATCGAGCGCTACGGCAATACCACCGCCGCCACCATTCCCCTCGCCCTCGGCACCGCGCTCGACGAGGGGCGGCTCCGCAAGGGCCACCTCGTGGTACTGACCTCGGTGGGCGCCGGCCTCACCGTGGGATCCGTCCTCCTGCGCTGGTCCGGCGTGCCCTGGTAGGCCGCGACCCGACATGAAGCGCGAGCCCATGGTCTTCGCGGTGGCGGGAATGATCTTCGGCTTCGTCCTCGGCTATATGGCGGCCGGCCTCGGACACCCGCCGACGTCCGAGTCACGGCCGCGGCTCCCCGCGGAGGCGGCGGCACGCAGCGCCCCCGGAGCGGGAGGGGCGCCGGCGGATGCGGACGAAGTGCGCACCCTCGAGAGCCTGGCCGAGCGCGACAAGCAGAACGTGCAGGCCCGTGTCGAGCTGGGCCGCCTGCTCATGGAGCACGCGCAGTACGAGGCGGCGGCGCGGTGGTATCGGGAAGCGCTCGGTCTCAAGCCGGCCGACAACGACGTGCGCGTCGACCTGGGCGCGTCGCTGCTCAACCTCGGGCGCGCCCCCGACGCCCTGGCCGAGTTCGACCAGGCCCTGAAGAACGATCCCGGCCACAAGCAGGCCCTGTACAACAAGGGGCTGGCCCTCATGCGGACCGGGCGGGGGCCGGAGGCGGCGGTGGTCTGGGACGGGCTCCTCAAGCGCTACCCCGGCGATCCCCAGCTCCAGGGCCTGAAGGACGAGGTGGAGCGGCTCCGCGCGGGCCGCGGTTCCGGAGGGGGGCCCTCGTGATCTCGTTCGCCCTCAGCCTCGTCCGCCTCGTGCTCGTGCTGATGGCCGTGCGGCTGGTCCTGCGCTTCCTCGCCGCCGTGGTGCAGGGCTACCAGGGCGCGCCGCGCCCCGCGCCGGCCACGGACATGGTGCGCGACCGCGTGTGCGACACGTTCCTGCCGCGCTCCCGGGCCCTGGTGGCGGTGGTGGACGGACGCGAGCAGCATTTCTGCTCGGCCAAATGCCGTGACCGCGCGCGCCGGCTCCTCCCCACGTGAGCCGCGACCCTCGTGCATCCGATGGGAGGACGAGCGAGCCGCAGCTGCGCTGCGACATCGTCGAAGTCGGGCGGCGCCTCTACGCGCGCGGCCTGATCGGCGGCCACGAGGGCAACGTCTCCGTGCGCCTGGACGCGTCCCTCCTGATCACGCCCGCGGGCGTGTGCAAGGGGTTCCTGACCCCGGAGATGATCGTGCGCACGGACCTCGAAGGGCGGCCCGTGGACGGGGGGCGGGCCTCCACGGAGACGCTCATGCACACTGCCGTCTATCGGCGGCGCGCGGACGTGCACGCCGTCGTGCACGCGCATCCGCCCACGGCGACCGGGTTCGCGGTGGCCGGCATCGCGCTCGACCGGCCGCTCATCGCCGAGGCGGTGGTCACGCTGGGGCCCGTGCCCGTCATCCCCTACGGCCAGCCCTCGACGGAGGAGCTGGCCGACCGAGTAGGCCGCGCGGTCTGCGAGGCCCAGGCCCTGCTCATGGCGAACCACGGCGCGCTGACCGTCGGGGAGACCCTCGAGCAGGCGTGGGAGCGCATGGAGACGCTCGAGCAGCTGGCGCGGGTGACGCTCGTGACGCGCATCCTCGGGCGCGATCACCTCCTCCCCGGCGCCGAGGTCGGGCGCCTGGAGGAGTCGCGCGCCCGCTCCGGCTATCCACCACCCGTCTGCGATCCCGCGCCGTCGGCGGGGCCGCGTCCCGCCGCGGGCCAACCGTCCGGGGGGGCAGTCACGCTCAGCGAAACGGAGCTCGTGAAGCTCATCACGGAGGCCGTGGAGCGCTTCCGATCCTGAGCCAATCGTCGTGTCCGGCGGGCTTGACTCCGTCTCGTGCTCGGTTCAGAGTCGAGACGGCTCGGAGGGTGTGAATGGGTGAAGCGCTGGGGATGATCGAGACGAGAGGGCTGGTCGCCCTCATCGAGGCCGCCGACGCCATGGTCAAGGCAGCCAAGGTCACCCTCGTCGGGTACGAGAAGATCGGATCGGGCTACGTGACCGCGCTCGTGCGCGGGGACGTGGCCGCGGTGAAGGCGGCCACCGACGCCGGTGCCGCCGCCGCCCGGCGCGTGGGCGAGCTCGTCTCCGTCCACGTGATCCCGCGGCCGCACGGCAACCTCGAAGACGTCCTGCCCATCGGCAAGGCCGCGAAGTAACCCTTGCTTCTCGGGCGCGTGGTCGGGACGGTGGTCGCCACGCGCAAGGACGACCGGCTCGTGGGGGCCAAGCTCCTGGTGGTGCGCACCACCGACCCCAGCGGCCGCGACGAGGCGGGCCACATGGTCGCCGTCGACACCGTCGACGCGGGCCTGAGCGACCGCGTGCTCGTGGTGACGGGCTCGTCCGCGCGCATGGCCTCCGGCCTCAAGGACACGCCCGTGGACGCGGCCATCATCGGCGTGATCGACAGCGTCGAGATGAAGGAGTAGGGCCGTGTTCCTGGCACGGGTGGTGGGAACGGTGGTGGCGACGCGCAAGGATCCCGGCCTCCTGGGGACGAAGCTCCTCGTCCTCCAGCCCATCAAGAACGACGGCACGCCCTCCGGCAAGACGCTGGTCGCGGTCGACTCCGTGGGGGCGGGGGTGACGGAACAGGTCTTCTACGTGCGCGGGCGCGAGGCCTCCGTCCCCTTCCTGCCCGACGAGGTCCCCACCGATGCCGCCGTGGTCGGCATCGTCGACCACTGGTCCCTGAGCTAGCCGCGATGCAGATCGGACGGGTGGTCGGAACGGTGGTGGCGACCCAGAAGAACGCGAAGCTGAAGGGGGCGAAGCTCCTGCTCGTCCAGCCCGTGGATCCTTCCGGGGCCCCCAAGGGTCCCACCGTGCTCGCCATCGACTCCGTGAGCGCCGGCATCGGCGATCGCGTGCTGCTGGTCCAGGACGGCAAGGCGGCCATCCAGGCCCTCGGGCGCGGGGTGGCGGCCGTGGACGCGGCCGTCGTGGGCGTGATCGACGCCGTGGAGATGGGCGCGTGAGGCGCCCGCGCCACTGACATGGACGACGCGCGCATCGAGCAGCTCCGGCGCGAAGTGCTGGCGGGGCTCGGCGCCTCTCCGACGGAGCGGGTCGCCCAGGACCTCGAATCACGCGTGGCCGCCCTGGAAGCGGCGGTGGCGGACCTGCTCGGCGGCCACCATCGGGGTGAGTGGCTGCAGGGCGGGTCCCGGTCCTTCCCCCCCGCTCCACGCGGCCATTCCCATCCCAGCCTGCGCGTGCTCGGGCCCGGCGGGGGCGGGGATCGCTGCCTGATGGAGCCGGACAAGCCCTGCGTCCAGAGCCACGCCTGCCGCACCTTCGGCCACTGACCGCCGTCTGACCTCGGCCGGAGCGGTGACGACGGACAATCCCCACGTGGACGCCGCCCGCACCATCCTCCACGTCGACATGGACGCCTTCTACGCGGCGGTCGAGCAGCGCGACCACCCGGAGATGCGCGGCCGACCCGTTATCGTGGGCGCGGACCCGCGCGGAGGGCGCGGGCGCGGGGTGGTGGCCACCGCGTCCTACGAGGCGCGCCGCTTCGGCGTGGGGAGCGCGATGCCCATCTCGCAGGCCTTTCGGGCCTGCCCCCAGGGCGTGTACGTGCGCCCGGACATGGAGAAGTACGCCGCCGTCTCCAAGGAGGTGATGGAGGTGCTCCGGCAGTTCACGGACGCGGTCGAGCCCGTCTCCATCGACGAGGCCTTCCTGGACGTGACGGGCAGCCGCCGCCTCTTCGCGACCTCGGGACGGCCGGCCACGGGCGAGGACATCGCGCGCTCGCTCAAGGCGGCCATCCGGGAGCGCACGCAGCTCACGGCCTCCGTCGGCGTGGCGCCGTCGAAGCTTGTGGCCAAGGTGGCTTCCGACATGAGCAAGCCGGACGGCCTCGTGGTCGTGCTCCCGGGCACGGAAGCGGCGTTCCTGGCTCCGCTGCCCGTGCGCCGTCTGTGGGGCGTGGGGCCGAAGATGGAAGAGGTGCTGCTCAAGATCGGGGTGCGCACCATCGGCGAGCTGGCCACCTGCGACCCCGCGCGCCTGGAGCGCCGGCTCGGCACCCACGGCCACGACCTCGTCCAGCTCGCGCGGGGGATCGACGACCGCGAAGTCGTGAGCGAGGGCGAGGACTGCAAGAGCATCGGCCAGGAGCACACGTTCGGCACCGACACCGGCGACCGCGAGCGCCTGCGCACCACGCTCCTGGAGCTGTGCGACGCGGTGGCGCGCCGGCTGCGCCAGCACGGCGTGCGCGCGCGCACGGTGACCCTCAAGTACCGGGACGAGGACTTCCACACCTCCACGCGCGCGAAGACCCTTGAGGCGGCCGTGGATTCGGGAGACGCGCTGTTCGAGGCGGCCTGGCGGCTCTTCCGGGGCGTGCACGGCCGGCGGAAGGTGCGGCTGCTCGGGGTGTCCGCGTCGGGCCTGGCCGGACCGGCGCAGATGACCCTGTTCGCCGCCGCCCCTCCTTCGCGGTCGGACGTCGCGCGGGACCTGGTCGAGCAGCGCTTCGGTGCGGGCACGCTCACGCGCGCGAGCCTGCTCGCGGCGGAGGCCCGGCTTCCGGCCGGGGGTCAGACGGGAGGAGACGGGAAACGCGAAGGGGGAACGGCCCAGGACCGGAAAGGCAGCCGGCGGCGGCGCCGGTAGACGGCTCCCCCTCGGCCGTGCGCGCGCTACTTCTTGCGGCGGGCGCCCTTCTTCCGGCCCCTGGCCGCCACGGCGCGCTTCACCTTGGCCTTGCCGCGCTGGACCCCGCGCGCCGTCTTGCGGGCCGCACCGCGCGTCTTGGCCGCGCCGCGCTTCTTGGCGGAGGCACGCGGCTTGGACGGGCGACGACGAGCCGCGGGCTTCTTGGCGCCGCCGCCGGGCAGCGCGTGGACCGCCTTCTTGGCCAGGTCCGCCATCGTGCCCGCGGCGCTCGACATCACCGAGCCCACGGTGCTGGCCGCCGTGCCGACACCGGACGTGACCGTGTCGACGATGCCGCCCTTGTTGTCTTCGGCCATCATTCCTCCTCGAAGGCTCACCCTTCATCACGAACGTAGCACCCCCCCGCCGCGGCGGGCGTGGTATGCCTCCTTTTGCGGTGGCCGCGCGCTTCGCGTTGACGCCTGCGGCCGCGCGCACGTACGCTGCCGTATCGGCCGGGAGGACGCATGAAGGAGAACACCGGGGATG
>WNFN01213828.1_pt1 | contig 19323 bp, 14 predicted proteins | sample 5400161 | NCBI WGS metagenome assembly WNFN01 (sample SAMN13153353, study PRJNA577476) | soil metagenome | isolation source: 80 cm saprolite on Douglas fir-dominated hillslope | place: USA:California | collected 2013-09-17 | reverse complement strand
AGGGTGGATTATCCGGTCGATCTGCGCCTGGTCGCGGAATGCGTGGACGTTCCGGTAGACCTGTTGGTCGATCTCAACCCCAGCTTGCTGCGTCGTATCACTCCCAAGGACCAGCCGTTTGACCTCCACTTGCCCCAGGGGACTAGGCAGCAATACCAAGCTGCCATTGCCGTCATTCCCAGGGACAAGCGGGGCGCCTGGAGGTACTACAAAGTCCAGGCCGGAGACACATTGACCGGGATCGCAAAAAAATATCACACCACGGTCCGGGCGATTTCCCAGGCCAACAGCCTGCCCGACAATGAACTGGCGATGGATGCCAGAGTAGTGATTCCAGTCAGCGGGCCTGAGACTGATCCCAGCAAGATCCGTTATTCCAAATACGCCTCCCGCTATAAAACTCACAGCGGTGACACGGTGCTCACTGTGGCCGAGGATTTTGGCGTGCCTCCGGACCGTTTGCGTCGATGGAACAAACTGAAAGGAAACGAGTTACGCCGCGGCCGTCTGCTGGCGATCTATAAGCCACTGGCTCCCGGTGAACCCGACCGGGCTCCGGTCCGCAAGCGGCGCAAGAAAAGCGCTCCCAGCGCCACCAAGGCCAAAGCAAATCCGCCGGCCGCCAAGGGCCCAAAAGAAACCGTCAGCTCACGCGCTCCATGACTTGCTTATTCTTCCGCCAAGTTGCACACTGTGTGCGCGGAGTTGACACGCCATTCATGGGAATTGTTATAATCCGCGCCTGTCTTGGTATTCGGGAGCGGGAGCAGTTGCGGCACTAATTTCTGGAGGAACTATGAGCTTTTACGATGAGACCCTCAAGGCAAGGCATGAGGACGATGACGATGAATTCGGCGACGCCAGTAGCTACGGCAGCAGTTCCGTAGAAGAAGATTACGATGAAGAAGAAGAAGAATCGATCGGCGCCGAAGCCGTTGGCGGAGTCGTAGGTGGGATAACCCCGGGAGCCGGCGCGACTTCGGCCCCAAGCCAGCCTCCCAGCCGCAGCGGTGGCGCGAAGAAAAAGGCCAGCGCCAAGAAAAAGAAAAAACCCGCTGCCAAGAAAAAAACCGCCAAGAAGAAGAAGCCCGCCAAGAAAGCCAAGAAGAAAAGCGGCAAAAAGGCCAAGAAGGCAAAGAAAAAGAGTGGTAAGAAAAAAGGTGGCAAGAAAAAAGGCGGCAGGAAAAAGAAGAAATAAGCGTCGCCGCTATCTGACAGTATTGAATAAGGCCGCGCCTGCCACAAGCGCATAGATTCTGCCCATGAAGGGTTCCAAACCTTTTCGTATTCGTATTCTGTTGCTGGGGCTGGTCTCGGCCGGGTTGTTGATTTTTGCATCCCGATCGGGGGCGCTGCAGGCGGTGCTGGAAATCTTCGCCGGACACAACATCCCGGTGCAAGGAGTTCCGGTTGCGGCCACGCATGCCAAGCTTTCGGAACACGAGCGCGAATACATTGAGGGGCTTCCACCACAAAAACAGGCGGAACAATTGATCCAGGCTGCCATCAATCACGATGAAGGCGCAACCGCGATGATTATTGACAAGCTGCCAAGCTGGCGCGGAAACCTGAGCCGAACCAAGACCCTCGAAACATTAGATCAGACCGCCCTCTACTCCAATGATCTGCGCGTACGGGCCGCGATGATTGAAGTGGACTTGGTTGTTTATGGCGTAGAGAAGACCGATAGTTGGGTCGTCCGTCTGCTGGAGAGCGGCCAGCAAACGCCGGAGAACCGGCCGTTCGATGCCTGGGTCCTGGGCATGCTGGCCAGCCGCGGGGTTGAAACGGAGCGCGTTCACGGCTTACTGAAAACATGGGTCCACGACCCAAATGAGAAGACCCGATTCTGGGCCGTGGAAGGTCTGGCGCACATCGGGACCGACGATACCATCCCGGACTTCCTCGACGTGCTGCGCAACGATCCTTCCCTGAGTGTGCGCGAGCGCGCGGGGTGCAGCCTGGCGAAATCCGGCATGCTCACGCGGGAGCAGCGCATGAAAGCGGTGCCTGGTCTGATTGAGATCGCCGATGACCCGGCGGTCGATTCCACCGCGCGGAGCTGGGCCTTCCAGGCGCTGCGTGAGATTACCGACGAGCCCTTGGGCAACGATGTCACTGCCTGGAGAAGCTGGTTTTCCTCTCACGGATCCGAACGCACCGACCAGTTCCGCAAAGCCGATCAAAGCCGAGTGTTGGGAAACAACTAGGCGCATTTTCACGAAAACGCTACCGGGCAGCCCGGAAGCTGCCCTGTCCGTGTTTCTGGCGAATAATTACGCGTAGATGCCGCGCACCTTGATGGTGTGGGCAACGCGGCTGATGGCCAGCATGTAGGCCGCGATGCGGTTGTTCACGCTGTGAGTTTCGGAGAAGTGCACCACGTCCTCAAAGGCCTCGCGCAGGATGAATTCCAACTGCTCGTTCACCGCGGATTCTTTCCAGAAGTAGCCCTGGCGGTCCTGCACCCACTCGAAATACGAGGCGGTCACGCCGCCGGCATTGGCCAGGATGTCGGGAATTACGAACACTTTTTTGTCGGCCAGAATCTCGTCAGCGGAGGCCGTGGTGGGGCCGTTGGCGCCTTCGCAGATGATCTTGGCCTTGATGTTGGCCGCGTTCTGGCTGGTGATCACGTTCTCCGTGGCCGCTGGAATCAGGATCTCGCAGTCGCTGACCAGCAGCTCTCTGGGATCAGCCGCTTCGGCCCCCTGGAACCCGACAATGCCTTTGCTGTCGTTGCGGTCGCGGTATTCCAGCAGATCGTCGATGTTGATGCCATGGGAGTTGTACAGTCCGCCGTTGTACTCGCCAATGCCAACGATCTTGTATCCAGCATCGGCCATCAGCTTGGCGGCGTTGGAGCCGACGTTGCCGAAACCCTGGACGATCACCCTGGTGCTTTCGCGGGCCATGTTGAATTTCTTCAGGGCCTCATCGCAAATGATCATCACGCCGCGCCCGGTCGCTTCCCGGCGGCCGCGCGAACCGCCAATGTTGATGGGCTTGCCCGTCACCACCGCGGTCACCGTTTGGCGCATGTGCATGGAATAGGTATCCATCATCCAGGCCATGGTTTGCTCGTTGGTCCCCAGGTCCGGGGCAGGAACGTCCTTCTCTGGGCCAATGAATTCAATCAATTCGGCGGTGTAGCGGCGGGTCAGCTTTTCCAGTTCGGGGAGAGTCAGCTTCTTGGGATCAACAATGATGCCGCCTTTGGCGCCCCCAAAAGGAATGTTGACCACGGCGCACTTCCAGGTCATCCAACTGGCCAGGGCGCGCACTTCGTCCAGGGTCACGTCGGGCGAATACCGCACGCCGCCTTTGGCCGGACCGCGGGCGATGGAGTGCTGCACGCGGAAGCCGGTAAAGACTTCCATCGTCCCGTTGTCCATGGACACGGGAATGTGGACGATGATCTCCCGGTTGGGATAGCGCAGGATCTTCCACAGGCCTTCTTCAAGGTTTAATTTTTGCGCAGCAAAATCAAATCGAGCTGCCTGGGCTTCCCAGGGATTCAGCTCCTGTTCCAGCGATACGGTTTTCATTGGTACTCCAAGGGATTAAGACAAACGGAAAAAGTCTAGATGCGCCACATGCAAGTAAGCAACACAAAAGGGGAACCGGGTATTAACACTCTGGTAAATACCGGAATCGTGCTGCGAGTTCCTGGGTTCAAGTGGTCCCTGATTTTCCCGGCTACCATTATAGACGTTGTTGTGGCGGCATCCCATGCCTCGCCGTCAGGGAGAAGCGCCAAAGGTAACTGGCGAAAAAGTTGAAAGAAAGATGGAAGATTCGGAGATTTACAGCAGGATCTCCATGCCCTCTGCGGCGGCCCGCACCTTAGGATAGTATTCCCGGGCCTTGCCTACCAGCGAATCGATGCACTCGTCGGTGTGGTCCGGATCATGGTGGAAGAGGACAAGTTCCTTGGCGCCGCTTTCCATCACCACGTTAACGGCTTCGCGCCAGTGGCTGTGGCCCCAGCCGCGTTTGCGCGCCGCATATTCTTCAGGCAGGTACTGCGCGTCATAGATCAGCACGTCCGCGCCCTGGGCCAGCTTGCGCACGTTCTTGTCAAAAGCCGGATTGCCGGGCTCATTGTCGGTTGCATACACCACCACGCCGTCCTTGGTTTCCACGCGGAAGCCCAGGCAGCCCTGCGGATGGTTGAGCCACATCGACTGGATCACGCAATCGTCAAACACCAGCCGGTCTTCGTCGATGTCATAAAACTGCCGTCGCGCCGCCATTTCATCCATGTTCACCGGGAAATAGGGATCGGACATCTGCTCTTCCAGCGCCCGCTGCAGCCCGCGCGTCCGGCTCGAGGAATGGAACACGAACGAACTCTTGTTGTTGTGGTAAAGCGGGGCGAAGAAGGGAATGCCTTGAATGTGGTCCCAGTGAAAATGGGAAAGAAAAATGTGCGCTGATAGCGGTGTGCCGTTGGTTTCCTTCTGCAGTTGCTTGCCCAGATTGCGGAAGCCGGTGCCGCAGTCAAAGATGTAAATATTCCCGTTGACGCGCACCTCCACGCAAGAGGTGTTGCCTCCGTAACGCAAATTTTCCGGTTGGGGAGTTGGCGTGGAACCACGAACTCCCCAGAATCTAACCAGCATCCGCTTTCACCTTGGGCGCAAAACCTTTCTTACAACGCGTGGGCGCCGTGCACATTCCTCCCTGGAAAATCCAAGGGGACATATTCCTGAACTTCGGGGGGAGCACTTCTGAAAGTGGCTGAAGTATAGTCCAGATTTGGCATGGCCCGCCATGGTTTCTGGCAATCGAATGTGTACTTTCGGGCGGAGAGGAAGTACGTGGAGGTACCTGTCCGTTCGGCCAGTGGGACATGGGCAAGAGTAATCAACGGGAGTGGTCAACGGGGCAATCGATGAGGGTATGGATTAAGATAAATCCCCCATGCTTTTCCCCGATTACCAACAGTTTGCCGCCCTGGCGCGGAAGGCCACCCTGGTGCCTGTGGCCAAGACCGTGGCCGCGGACCTGCTCACGCCGGTCTCCGCTTTTTTGAGCATCGCTGCCCAGGAGCCGAACGCCTTTCTGCTGGAGTCGGTGGAAGGTGGAGAAAAAGTAGGCCGCTACACTTTTCTTGGGGCGAGTCCGTACATGGTTTTGCGGGCGCGTGGCAGCCGCATCACGCTGGAGCAAAACGGCAAGAAGCAGCACCTGGAAGGCAGCGTTTTCAAAGTGCTGGACCGCCTGCTGCGGGAACACAAACCGGCCCACGTCGCCGGCCTGCCGCCTTTCACCGCCGGTGCGGTGGGTTTTTTCTCGCACGACGCAGTCCGCCAGTTGGAAAAACTCCCCAACCTGGCCCAGGACGACCTGAAGATCCCCGACTGCGCGCTGATGTTCTTCGACCGCCTGCTGGCCTTCGATCATGTGCGCCATGAGATTTACATCATCGCCACCGCCGACGTGCGCCACACCTCGCCGCGCAAGGCTTATGAACTGGCGCTGCGCGACATTGAGAAGATCGAGAAGCAGCTGGCGGCGCCGTTGCCCAAGAAATACCTGCAGCCGCCCAGGCCGCGCCCGGGGAAGCTGAAGGTCGCCATCTCCATCAGCAAAAAACGCTTCCTGCGCGCGGTGGAAAAAATCAAAGACTACATCATGGCCGGCGACGTCTTCCAGGCCGTACCTTCGCTACGCCTGGAACTGAAGCCGGACGTGCCGCCGCTCAGCATCTATCGCGCCTTGCGGAGGGTCAATCCCTCGCCTTACATGTATTTCCTGCGCCTTCATGGCGATGACATGACCATCCTGGGCACGTCGCCGGAGATGCTGGTGCGCGTGACCGGACGCGATCTCGAATACCGTCCCATCGCCGGGACGCGCAAGCGCGGCCAGGACGAAGCCGAAGATCTCCGATTGGAACAGGAACTCCGCAGTGACGAAAAAGAACGCGCCGAGCACGTCATGCTGGTGGACCTGGGACGCAACGACATTGGCCGGGTCAGCGAGTTCGGCTCCGTCAAAGTCCGCGATCTGATGTTTGTGGAACGCTATTCCCACGTCATGCACCTGGTCTCGGCCGTGGAAGGCAAGCTGCGCAAGGACCTGAGCGCCGTGGATGCCCTGGCTGCCTGCTTTCCCGCCGGCACTCTTACCGGCGCTCCCAAGGTGCGCGCTATGGAAATTATTGAAGAAGTTGAGCCGGTGCGCCGCGGCATCTACGGCGGCTCGGTCCTGTATGCCGATTTCGCGGGGAACCTGGATTCCTGCATCGTGATCCGCACCATGCTGGTGAAAGGCAAAAAGGCCTACGTGCAGGCGGGCGCGGGAATCGTGGCTGACTCCGTGCCCGAGAGCGAGTACCAGGAGTGCCTCAACAAGGCCCAGGCGCTGCTGCGCGCGGTGGAGTTGGCACGGTCAGGGGAATAGACGTGTGACACATCGCGTCCAACAGCAAAAACTTTGCCGCTGATGAACGCCGAGGAGCGATGAGAATTGGCTTCAGCCTCTGCAGGTATCAGGGCACGGCTTCCAGCCGTGCCGTAAGAGCGCAGTAAGAATTGGGCTTTAGCCCCTGAAAAGAACTTAACCATGAAACTTCTTCTCCCAATCCTTCTTTTGTTCACCGCAGCCAGCGGCCAATGGGAAAAACTCCCCGTCCCCATCGACGTCAGTTTGCGCGGCCTGAGCGCCGTGAATGAAAACATCATCTGGGCCAGCGGCGCGAGCGGCACGATCATCCGCACCATCGATGGCGGCAAAAATTGGTCGGTGATGATCGTCCCCGGCGCCGAGAAGCAAGACTTCCGCGGCATTCGCGCCTTCGATGACAAAACCGCAGTCATCATGAGTTCCGGCAAAGCCGAAGATGGCCAAGCGCGCATCTACCGCACCGCTGACGGCGGAAAAAGCTGGACCCAAGTCTACGAACAGAAAACGCCCGGCATTTTCTTTGACGCCATCGCCTTCTGGGACCGGCGCCACGGCATCGTGCTCAGCGACCCCATTGTGTCGAGTGACGCGTCGAGCGACGCAAAAGAATCCCGCTTCGCGCTTTTCAAAACCGACGACGGAGGCGCCACCTGGAAGCAAGTCCCGCCTGCAGCGCTTCCTCCGGCCTTGCCCAACGAGGGCGGGTTTGCCGCCAGCAACTCCTGCCTGGTGGTCCAGGGAAATCAAAACGTATGGTTCGCTACCGGCGGCGCGACGGTCGCGCGCGTCCTTCGCTCAAGCGATCAGGGACAGACCTGGTCAGTGGCCGACACGCCCATGCATCCCGCCAACGCGTCTTCCGGGGTTTTCTCGCTTGCCTTCCACGACGCGAAAAACGGCATCGCCGTGGGCGGCGACTATGCGCATCCGGAAAGCTCCGGCTTGCCCAGCGTTCTAATCACCAGCGATGGCGGCAAGACCTGGCGCTCTGGCGCGCCGACCATTCCCGCGGGAATGTATCTCTCTTCGGTGGCGTACGCGCCGCGCAGCCGCGAGGGAAGTATGGTTGCTGCGGGAATCAAGGGCCTGGTCTTGGCCTCAGCTGATGGTACTTGGGCAAAAGAGAGTGATGAGAACCTGAATGCTGTGGCCTATGCCGGCCCGGGCGTGATCTGGGCCGTGGGGTCAAAAGGCATCGTGCTGCGCAAAAAGGAAAAAAACTAGTTGAAACGCCCGACGGTACAGAACAAGCCGTTAGCCCCCAGCAATCAGCACTCAGCTAAAACCCGACCCACCACCTAGACATTAAGAAGGCCAGATTGGAAGGAAAGGCCCTGATCATCATTCAAGAATTCAAGATTCAGGGCCTTTTTTGTTGTCTGTACTAAAGAGCCGGCCGCGACTGTCCAAAGCTACTTCGGCAACAGACTGCAGGGAGTTGCCTGCAAGCCACCATATGGGATTTGATACCCGACCACGATCGGCTGGTCGGACACAACGCTGACCGTGGCCAGCAGAGTGTTGTCCGTCGCCCGAGTCCCCGAGCCCGTCAGATAGGGAAGAATCATCGTGTTCTGGGGCGCGAGGGTTACCGTGCTGCTTCCCGTTTGACCGGGATAGTTGACTGCCGGGGGACCGCTGCCAGGAATGGCCGAGCCAGATAGGTTCGTCCCATCCGCGGCCAAGAAGTGCGCAGCCACATTGGCGGTGGTCGAGCTTCCATTGAAGATGTCGATCTCAGCTCTCGGGCCACCGCCGGCCAGGTCGTAATTCGCTGGCGTGCAGACCCAGACAAACGGCGGTCCGCCCGCAGATGCGCCCGCTGGACCCTGTGGGCCTTGCGGACCTTGCGGGCCCTGTGGACCCGCGGGTCCCTGCGGGCCGGTAATGTTCCACTCCACGAACGTTTCATTCGCATGGCAAGCGGCGCTCGAGTCGACCAGGCGCATCATTCCGTTGCCGGGGTTGATGCAAGCATCAAGCATCCCGGAAGAGTTTGCGGCCACCCGCGTGGTCAGCGCCATCAAGAGAACAACGGTAACCAGACCCAGGCAGGCAATGCTGCCACGGCGTACAAAAGTGGTATTCATACCAAATTTTTCTCCTTATTGAGGCGGAAGCCGCCCCGCGAATTTCAGGAAATCGAGAGGCGCCACTCTAGCACCTGGCGGATGGTTGTCAAGACGCGCAAAAGGGGAGCGAACAGGTCGCGTGAGATGTGGCTAATTGCTACCTACTTGTAATCCCGCCCTCAATATAATACGATATAGTGTTAATAGTTTATGATACAGTTTACAAAACTACACACCCAGACCACAGCAAAACTGCATATACACACGTTTTGTTTCAGCTTTATTCATTTCTGGTGATACCTGGGGATACCCTGGGGATGAGTGGTGATCAAGTGGTGATGAATGGGGATGAAGGGGGAGGGGGTGGGGGGTGCGAAGGTTTAGCGAATGGTTCAATGAAAATAAAGGACTTAGATAAAAAAACGTGCAAAAATGCACCAAAAATAACACCAAACTTACTGCGGATTAACGCCGATGATCGTGGATCGGAAAGGCCAGAGGACTAAGTGCTAATGGCTAAGTGCATGGAAAAGATGATGGCCCTCAAATCCTCGTCGAATTTGAGGCCCACAAGTGACGCCGGACCTGTAAGTTGAGGCGGTTTGCAGGCGTGAGCGAGGCGCAGCCGAGCAAGAGCCTGGCAGCCGAAATCCTGAGCGAAGAGAAGGACCTCTTATGGAAAACATGATGGCCCTCAAATCCTCGTCGAATTTGAGGGCCACAAGTGACGCCGGACCTGTAAGCCGAATTCTGTACGGCGTTGCCGCCGCTGACGGTCATTCCTCTAGGCCGTCCATTGCTGGACGGCTCCAGCGACCTACCCGAAGGTTAAGCGCACCGAGCCGGCACGCGCTGAAGACAGCTTGCGCCGTCTCCATCTTCCTCCCTATTTGGTCTTGCTCCGTGTGGGGTTTGCCCTGCCCCGTGCATTACTGCCCGGGCGGTGCGCTCTTACCGCACCTTTTCACCCTTACCTCAAGCTTGCGCTCCAGGCGGTATGTTTTCTGTGGCACTTTCCGTCGAACGCGCTTGAACGCGCCCTCCCGGACGTTATCCGGCACATTGCTCTGCGGAGTTCGGACTTTCCTCTCTCTTCCTGCGCAGCCTGAAGAAAACTCCAGCGTTCGCACGAAGACAGCGACCATCCAGTCCGGCGTCAGCTATACCTATTATAGGATGGTTCCGGCCGCAGGGTGGATTCGTACAAAGCGCCCTGTTTCCATGCCGGCGAAAGTTTTAGTTACATTTGTCGGTCCGGATTGTATGATGTTGCCACATTTTTGCGGGCCGGACCTTAAACAGGCATCCATCTATAGGGGAAACGACTCAAATCAGTCAGCGTTTCTGGATGCCCAAGTGACTTACAATAGAAGAAGTAGACCGTGTTGATGAATCTTTTTCCCAGCATCGTTGCCGCCGGGCTGGCCTTGTGCGGCATGGGTTTTTATGTGCTCTGCCTGTGGAGCGCACGCGCATTCCTGCGTTCCAGCCGCAAGCCCGCTCCGGTCTTCACTCCGCCGGTTTCCATTCTCAAGCCGTTGCGCGGCGTCGATCCGCAGATGTATGAGAGTTTCCGCAGCCACTGCGTCCAGGACTACCCAGAGTACGAGATCATCTTCGGCGTGGGCGAAGCTGACGATCCGGCGGTAGAAGCGGTCCACCGGCTGATGCGCGAGTTTCCCGGGTGCCAGATTCATTTGGTGGTTTGCCAGGATGTGCTGGGCAACAATCGCAAGACCAGCAACCTGGTGCAGATGCTTCCTCAGGCAAAGTACAGCCACCTGCTCATCAACGACAGTGACATTCATGTCGAGCCGGATTATTTGCGCCGCGTGGTGGCCCCGTTCGCGCGGCCGCAGGTGGGCATGGTGACTTGCCCCTATCGTGGCATCGCCGCGGGCACGCTGGGATCGAAACTGGAATCGATCGGCATCAGCACCGATTTTATTGCCGGCGTGCTGGCCGCGCGCCAGGTCGAAAACGGCATCCACTTTGCTCTCGGATCAACTCTGGCCATGACGCAGAGCGCATTGGACGCCATCGGCGGGCTCAGGCCGCTGGTGGATTACCTGGCGGACGACTTTGAGCTCGGCTTCCGCATTTCCAAAAGTGGTTTTGAGGTTGTGCTGGTGGACGTGGTGGTGGAAACGCACCTGCCGGCGTACAGCTTCCGTGATTTCTTTGAACACCAGTTGCGCTGGGCGCGCAGCACGCACCATTCCCGGCGCATGGGTTATATCGGCCTGCTGCTGACTTTCGGTTTGCCCTGGGCCATGGTTGCCGTGGCGCTGTCGGCTGGAGCGTGGTGGTCATGGTGGGTGCTGGGCGCTGCGGCTTTTTTGCGCGCGGCTGTGGCCTTGCAGGTTGGGATCGGCGTGGTGCACGACCGCGCCGTCTGGCGGCATCTGTGGCTGCTGCCGTTGCGCGACCTGGTTGCTTTCTGGGTGTGGTTTGCCAGCTTTGCTGACAACAAAGTCCACTGGCGGGGCGATATTTTTGTGCTGGAGAACGGCAAAATCCGTTCCGCACACGACGCCGGCGGGAAACTGGTCAGCGCGGCGGAGCCGGAACAGGACAAGGTCTCGGCGCATTGGTGAGAATCAGTTTGCCTCCCCATTTCGCCAGCCGGCAATATCCCGCGCTGGTCACGTAGCTGGGAACGTTGTCCTCTTCGGTCCAGAGAAAAATCTTTTGTTCGCTGCGCCAAAGTTTGGCAAACGACTGATCATCGTCAAAGATTTGTGCTGCGTCAGGGAAAGTTGAGCCGTACCAGATGTTGTTGCGCCGTCCGTTGAGGATGCGTATCTGCTGGTGAGTATAAAAATTGATGCTTGAAGCGGCTTCATAATCGCCGTTGTCTTCGATCACATCGCCCGGCTTCCAGTTGGCTTCAATCTTCTCTGCTAGGACTTTGGACGAAAGCACCGGCGAGAAAATTACCAGTCCGCGGTGGGCTTCATGCAGCACTACCACCATCATGATGGCCAGGGTTATGTTGGCGGCGAAAGCGCGGTTGCGGTGGCGAAGCAGCCAGTTTAGAAGCGTTCCCGCGGCGAAGACAATTCCCGTCACCAGCAACGGGACTTTGAAGGCTCCCATGGCTTGCGGCGTGAGGTCCAGGAAGTGTCCAAAAGAGAGCGCATAATCTTGCGGGTTTTTCTTCAGCAGCTCGGCAATGTCGTAATTCACAGGCGGAGTCTTCGATTGAACAGCCAACATTACCGCGGCCACGCAAGCTGGCAGACCTATTAACACCGTGAGCACGAGCGATGAAATTTTCCCCCAGAGCCGCTCGCGGCTGTCCAACGGAGAAGCTGCCTCGCGCGCCAGCCAGCCGCCCAGCAATAACGCGAGGCCAGGCAGGCCTGGGATTACGTAATACTCTTGACGGCTCGAGAAACTGAAGAACAGGAGAACAAGCAGCATCCAGATGGCGAAAAGCAGAGTGCCGCGTTGCTGTTGGTTCAGTCCTGCGTGCCAATGCCGAATGCGGAGCGGAATCTGAAACAAGGCCTGAACGATAAATGCTGTCCACGGCATCAGCCACAACAGAATCAGTCCCCAGAAGATCAACAGCGGCACGGTGTCATAGTCGGCAGGGTAGCGTTTGTTGAGGTAGCGGAGAAAATGCTCGTTGACAAAGTAGAACCAGAAAAAACCTTTTGTTTCTCCTTGCGCGGGATTACGCCAGCCGGCCAGCAAGTGCCAAGGCGCAGCGATCAGCAGGAAGACGATGAAGCTCGAAAACAGGCGCAGTCGCAGCAGGTGGCGAAGTCTCCCCGTCAGCAGGAGAAAGATGACGATCGTCCCGACAGGGAACACCAGCCCAATCAGGCCCTTGGTCAGGACGTTCAGCGCCATAGTGGCGGCGATTCCCCAGCACAGCCATGGCGAAGGCTTTTCCTGTGCGTCTGCTTGTTCGAGCGTAGTCAGGAAGAAATCGAATCCCAGCGCCAGCCACAGGCCGACCAGCATGTCGGGAATGAGAATGCGAGTAAAGATAAAAGGACCGAATCCAGTGGCCAGAGCCAGCGCGGAATACAATCCTCCTTCTTCAGAGTAAATGCGCCGGCCCAGGCGGTACACCACCAGCAGCAGCGCCAGCACGCCCAGCGCAATGGGCAGCCGGGCCGACCATTCATGCACGCCGAACAATTTAAAGCTTGCGGCCACGCACCAGTACATCAGCGGGGCCTTTTCCAGGTAGCGAAAGCCATTGTTGATCTGCAGCGTGACCCAGTCGTTGCCGGCCGCCATTTCGCGCGCGGCTTCGGCGTGGACGGTATCAGCATCATCCAGCAGCGCCGGCTGGAAGAGGCTGCCTAAATAAATGACGGCCCACACCAGCACGATCAGAGAAATGAAAAGCTTATGCCTTGAAACGGAAGATGGTGAGCTAAGAAGTCTGGCTGGGGACTGGTTGATGATTTCGGGCTTGTATGCGCGCTGGGTGCGGGTGTATCCTCGGCGCGATTCCCAGACAGGGACAGAGGTGCAGCAATGAAAGATGGCTTCACTCGTCGCCGTTTTCTTGTCACAGCAGGCGCGGCCGCGTCGACTGTGCTGGGCTCTTCACTTTTCAACCTGGACACAGTGTGGGCGGCGCCTTACATACGCCGCAACCTGGGCGGCATGGCTGCCAGCGATCCAGTTTTGGTCTCCTACCGCAAGGCCATCAAGGCCATGAAGGCGCTGGATTCCGGCAGTCCTCTAAGCCCGCTCAGCTGGGCCTACCAAGCCGCGATCCATGGCGTACCGGGTCCCTCGCTCCACACGTCGTGGAACACCTGCGAGCACGGCACTCCGTATTTCTGGTCCTGGCACCGCATGTATCTCTACTGGTTTGAGCGGATCATCCGCAAAATGTCGGGCGATAGCTCCTGGGCATTGCCTTACTGGGACTACATTTCGCCTTCGCAGCGGCATTTGCCCGCTCCTTTCCAGGTTCCTGGCAGCGAGTTGTATTTTTCCAACCGCGGCCCCGGCTGGAATGCCGGAACAGCATCATATGCGGCGTGGCAAGTAGACCCGACGTCGGGAAACAGTTTTGTGGATTTCTTCTCCGGCCAGAGTGGTCTGGAGAGCAATCCGCATGACAACGTGCATGTTTACATGGGCGGCGCCATGGGCAATCCCAGCACCGCTGCGCCGGACCCGATTTTTTATGTGCACCACTCCAATATCGACCGGCTGTGGAACCTATGGCTGGCGCAGGGCGGCGGCCGCCATGATCCGCTCAGCACGGCCAGTTGGAGGACCAAGAGTTACACGTTCTTTGATGAAAACGGCAACCCGGTCAACATGACGACCTGCGACATCCTGCGCGCGGCCGAACAGCTCAATTACACTTATGAAGGAGAGCCGACTCAGGTCAAGGAGTATTGCCTGGTACGATTCCCGTTTCCAATTTATTACCTGATTCAAGAGGTCCTGATTCGCTGGCCCGGCCCTCCGGTTGAGCTGACAGAGGGAGAGGTCTCCATCCCCATCAACATTAAAGAATTTCAGCAACGACTTGCGCCGCTGGCGGCAAGCCAGAATGAGGCGCTCTTGCTGGAACTCGACAATGTTGTGGCTGAGCGTTCGCCCGGCGTGGTCTGGGAGGTCTATTTAGGCCTGCCACCCAATGCCGCGCCCAATCCGGAAGGCCCGTTTTTCGTCGGTACCGTCGCGTTGTTCAGCGCCGGAGTGCGTGAGCATGCCCATGGAGATTTTCAGCCGGCGCATTTCCGGTTCAAGGTCAACAAGGCCATCGGGGCTGCGCTACGGAGCAACCAGAGCGAACTGCGGCTGACGTTTGTTCCCAGCGGCCCGCTCATTGACGGCAAACCATCACGGCCCAAGATGCAGGCCCCGGTGCGCATCGGGACGGTGAATATCTCCATCGGCAGGGAAAAGGAACAACAACAAGATGGGCCGATTGTGCCGGAGCGGCCGGCGCTGGAGCCGAAGATCGAACCCAAAGTCGAACCGAAGATACAACCGAGAGTAGAGCCGAAAAAGCCGGGCTAGACGAACCGTTTAACCCTGGATCGGGTGTCAACCGTTAAGCCTTAGGTATCGAATAGAATTCGAGCGAGGTTATGAGGTGAAGCAGTGACTCTGATCCAGGGCCCAATCCCGCTGGTTGGCGCTCCAGTTAGTCAAGACTTTCCACGCAACCGCGCTGACGCGCTGGCCGCCGAGCTTCGCGCAGCCATCACCGGCGAAGTACGTTTTGATGACGGCAGCCGGGCACTCTACGCCGTCGATGGCTCGAACTATCGTCAAACGCCGATCGGCGTCGTCATCCCGCGCACCATCGACGACGTGGTCCAGACCGTGGCCCTGGCGCGGAAATACGGTGCGCCGCTGTTGCCTCGCGGCGGCGGCACCAGCCTTGCCGGGCAATCTTGCAACGTTGCTGTGATCATCGATTTTTCCAAATACCTGAACCAGATTTTGGAGATCAATTCTAAAGAGAAATATGCCTGGGTGCAGCCCGGCGTGGTGCTGGACCATCTGCGCAAGCGCGCCAACCAGTTCGATCTGACTTTCGGCCCCGACCCGTCAACGCACGAGTACTGCAACCTGGGAGGGATGATCGGCAACAACTCCTGCGGCGTGCATTCCATGATGGCGGGACGCACGGTGGACAACGTGATCGAGCTGGACATCCTTACTTATGACGGCATACGCATGAAGGTTGGTGCGACATCCGACGCCGAGTTCGCCGAGATCATCGGTGACGTCAGGCATGGTGAGAGCGACCTGCAGCGCAGCCGTCGCGCGGGAATCTACGTGCGATTGCGCGGGCTGCGTGACCAATACGCGGAGTTGATCCGCCAGCACTATCCCAAGATTCCGCGCCGCGTCTCCGGCTACAGCCTGGACGAACTTCTTTCTGAAAACGGTTTCCACGTTGCGCGCTCGCTGGTGGGCTGCGAGGGCACTTGCGTGATTGTTCTGGGCGCGAAGGTACGTCTGGTGGATTGGCCCAAACAGCGCACCACGCTGGTGCTGGGCTACAAAGACGTTTATGCGGCCGCCGACCACGTTCCTGAAGTCTGCCAGTCCCAGCCTATCGGCCTGGAAGGAATGGACGACGTTCTCATCGAGAACATGAAGAAGAAGAATCTTCATCCTCAGAGCATCAAGCTGCTGCCGGAAGGCAAAGGCTGGCTGCTGTGCGAGTTTGGCGGCGAGACCAAAGAAGAAGCCAACGCCAAGGCGCGCGCGCTTATGACCAGCCTGCAAGGCAAGCCCGGCGCTCCCAACATGAAGCTCTTCGAAGATGAAAAAGAAACCCAGACCGTGTGGAAGGCGCGCGAATCCGGACTGGCGGCAACGTCGCGCGTTCCCGGCGAACCGGAGGCATGGGAAGGCTGGGAGGATGCCGCAGTTCCTCCGGAAAAGCTGGGTGAATATCTGCGCGAGCTGCGGCGGTTGCTGGGCGAGCACGGCTACAAATGCGCTCTCTACGGACACTTTGGCCAGGCCTGCGTCCACATGCGTATTAATTTTGATCTGCTGACCGCAGTCGGCATCAAGAACTTCCGGTCTTTCGTCGAAGAAGCGGCGGACCTGACGGTGCGTCTCGGCGGCTCGCTTTCCGGTGAGCACGGCGACGGTCAGGCGCGCGGAGAACTTCTGGTCAGGATGTACGGCCCGGAAATAATGGAGGCCTTCCGCGAATTCAAGCGCATCTGGGACCCGGATTGGAAAATGAATCCCGGCAAAAAGATCGACGCCTACCGGCTCGATGCCAACCTTCGCCTGGGCACGGACTACCATCCGCCCAAGCTCAAGACACATTTTTCCTTCCCGGATGAACACGGCGCCCACGGTGGCTTTGCCGAAGCCACGACCTTGTGCGTGGGAGTGAGCAAGTGCCGCAAGGACGAGAACGGCACCATGTGCCCCAGTTATATGGCGACCCGGGAAGAGATGCACTCCACCCGCGGGCGTACGCGCCTGCTGTTCGAAATGCTGCGCGGCGATCCCATGAAAGGCGGATGGAAGAGCGAGCCTGTCAAAGAAGCGCTCGACCTTTGCCTGGCATGCAAGGCGTGCAAGACGGAGTGCCCGATGAACGTGGACATGGCCACCTACAAGGCCGAGTTCCTCGCTCATTATTATGAGGGCCGCCTCCGCCCGCGCGCGGCCTACGCCATGGGATGGATTTATCGCTGGGCCAGGCTGGCCCGTTTTGCGCCGGGTCTGGTGAACTTCTTCAGCCAGACGCCGGGGATTGCAAACGCCGTCAAGTTTTTCGGCGGCGTTGCCCAGCCGCGCCGGATGCCCAAGTTCGCCACGCAGACCTTTACCAACTGGTTCCGCAAACGCGCCATACAAAATCAAGCTAAGCCGCAGGTCATGCTGTGGCCGGACACCTTCAGTAACCACTTTCATCCCGATATTGCCCGAGCTGCTGTAGAAGTGCTGGAGCATGCGGGTTATCAGGTGATCATCCCGGAAGTCTCCCTTTGCTGCGGCCGGCCGCTGTATGACTTCGGCATGCTGGATTCCGCCCGATTCGCGCTGGAACAAACCCTTGCCGCGCTGCGGCCTCAGATCACAGCGGGGACACCGCTGATCGGGCTGGAGCCGAGCTGCGTCTCCGTTTTCCGCGACGAGATGACCAACCTGCTGGGCGACAATCAGGACGCTGAGCGCCTAAGACGGCAAACCTACTTGCTGAGCGAATTTCTGGTCGAGAAAGCTGACTACCGTCCGCCGCAACTCAAGCGCAAGGCCATCGTCCACGGGCATTGCCATCACAAGTCAATCTTGAAATTTGATTCTGAACAGGAATTGCTGGCGCGCACCGGCCTGGATTTTCAGGTTCTCGATTCCGGGTGTTGCGGCATGGCCGGCTCGTTTGGCTTTGAAGCGGACAAATACGAGGTGTCGGCGCAAATTGGCGAGCGTGTTCTGTTGCCGGCGGTGCGCCTGGCCGGCCCCAAGACTTTGATCGTTGCTGATGGCTTCAGTTGCTTCCAGCAGATTGAACAACTGGCTGGGCGCCGGCCGCTGCACATTGCCGAGGTCTTGCAGATGGCCATCCGCGAGGAGCAGGGCAAGCCGCAACCAGACTGAAAATGAAAATTGAAACTCTCTCAGAAAAGATTTTTTCTGATTTTCGTGGTGAAGGGTAGCTGAATTCTCCGCTCTTGTTTATAATCATGAGTTTCGTCGGCGAGTGTGTAACTCGTCGACGTGCTGCCGGGGGGCTGCTGATCGCGTCATTAAGGCACCAGCGCGACGGTTTCCACTGGAAATACCTGACACGATGGCACAGATCTTTCACCGCAGTGCAAATACACTAGCTCGCGCTAGCATCCTCGGCGTTGTCCTTCTTCTTTCAGCGGTGGGAGCGGCTCTGATGCAGTTTCAGCGCTCGCCTTACGTCACCGGGCAGCATATTGCCCCGGAGCAGCCGGTGCCCTTCAGCCACCAGCACCACGTGGCCGGCCTGGGACTGGACTGCCGCTACTGCCATACCTCGGTCGAGGAATCGAGCTTCGCCGGCATCCCGCCTACCAAGACCTGCATGAACTGCCATGCCCAGATGTGGACAAATGCCGAGATGCTGGAGCCGGTGCGGCACAGCTTCCGTACCGGACGGTCGCTGGAGTGGACGCGAGTCCACGATCTTCCTGATTTCGTGTACTTCAATCACAGCATCCATGTAGCCAAGGGCGTGGGTTGCTACAGTTGCCACGGACCGGTGAATGAGATGCCGCTGATGTACGCGGAGAACTCGTTGCAGATGGAGTGGTGCCTGAACTGCCATCGTGAGCCGGAGAAGTTCCTGCGCCCCAAAGAAGAAGTGTTCAGCATGACGTATGAACAGCCCTCCAGTGAGCATGTTGTGAAAGTGGATGGGCAAGAATTTCACAGCCAGGTTGTGCTTGGCAAAGTTTTGAGAGACAAGTATCACTTGCGTTCTACCCAGGACATAACCAGTTGCTCCACGTGCCACCGGTAAAGATGGAAACCAAGATGGAAGCGAATGTCTAAGACGAGCGATCCAAATCCCAGCCTGATTCCCGCGAGTGAGATCAAGCCCGCCCGCCTGGAACTGGAAGCGGTGCGCAAGCAGCTGGCGGAAGCCCAAGGGCCCAAGTACTGGCGCACCCTGGAAGAACTTTCCGGCCAGAACGAAGCCGCGTTTGGCGAGCTCTTGCAGCGCGAGTTTCCGCGCCAGCACTCGGAGTGGGTTGATCCGGTTTCACGGCGCAGCTTTTTGAAGCTTGCCGGCGCGTCCATGGCGCTGGCCGGCCTGGCCGGCTGCACCAAGCAGCCGCTGGAGCAGATCCTTCCTTATGTTCGTCAGCCGGAAGAACTCATTCCCGGCAAACCTATCTATTACGCAACGGCCATGCCTTTTGCGGGATACGCCATGCCCTTGCTGGTGGAGACGCACGAGTTTCGTCCCACCAAAGTGGAAGGCAATCCCCAGCACGCATGCAGCTTGGGCGCTTCCGATTTGTTTGCCCAGGCGTCCATCCTGGGCTTGTACGATCCGGACCGCTCCATCGTGCTCACCTACCAAGGCGAACCGCGTCCCTGGGGCGAGTTCCTGGGCGTGATACGCGGCCGTGTGCAATACCACAAGTCAAATCAGGGCGCGGGTTTGCGTTTCCTGAGCGGGGCGGTGAGCTCGCCCACGCTCGGCTCGCAAATGAAGGCCATCCAGCAGATTTTCCCGCAGTCGAAGTGGCATCGCTGGGACCCGGTGCACCGCGACAGCGCGCGCGCTGGCTCCAAGCTGGCGTTCGGCGCCTACTACGATCCGCAGTACAAGTTCGATGCCGCCGACGTCGTAGTCTCGCTCGACGCCGACTTCCTCTCT
>WNFN01201852.1_pt1 | contig 19333 bp, 14 predicted proteins | sample 5400161 | NCBI WGS metagenome assembly WNFN01 (sample SAMN13153353, study PRJNA577476) | soil metagenome | isolation source: 80 cm saprolite on Douglas fir-dominated hillslope | place: USA:California | collected 2013-09-17 | reverse complement strand
GGAGTGTCCCGTGAGTTCGCCGTGCATGTACGAACGCCAGAGTGCATCCAGATCGAGATTGTCCATGCGGAGCTGGATGTTAGCCGGATAGTCGTCGTGCATTTGGACCGTACCGTCCAGGGAAAGAGCGCCGCGGGGGCAGTTGGAATGGCCGGCAAGGTGGAGTTCGCGTCCTTTGGTTGTGGCCTCCAGGTCGAGTGCGCCGGCGAGCTCGTGATCGAGCGTCAGATTGTCGATGTGAACGCTGGCATTGATAGTAGGGGCGTCCAACGTGCCTGAGCCGCGCAGCGTGAAGCCGCCACGGCCTTCGACACTCATGCGATCTGAATGAACCCGCGGAATTCGCGAGAGATCGAAATTTGTTCCCACCAGGTCAAGCTTGAAAACGTGTGTTAGGGGATCGTAAGCAGCGCTACCGGTGATGGCCGAGTTTTCGTGAACGAGATGGATGTTGCTGAGTGCAGTTTCACCTCCGGCGATATTCAGATCAGCATCGAATCGCGAGATTGACTGCCCGTAGGCTGACGCATCCGTGGCATGAACTGTGCCGTGGGCCTGTGGATTCGATCGGGTTCCCGCCACCTGGAGGAAAAGGTCGGCCTTACCTGTAAGCGGATAATCGTAGCCGGTGAGCACGGCCGTAGAGCCAACGTCCACATTGTGGAGATTGATGCGCGCGGTGAATGGGTCATCCGCAGTGAACTGACCGTGCTGGAGTGTAGCTGTGACCTCGAACTCTGCGCTGGTGTCGCCGCGGCGCAGGGTGCCGCCGCGAAGAGTCAGACCTCGGGAAGATAACTGGACGCCGGTAGAAAGTGAGTCCCAGTGCACCTGCTGTTGGGAGCTGCGGGAGGTCGCGGGCAGAGCGAACTCGAAATCCTGCGCGGTCAAGTTTCCCGCCACGGTCGGATTGGAAACCGTTCCACTTACGACGCCGTTGAAACTCGCACTCCCATGCACGCTGAAGGGGAGATCCGCAGGGCCGTGCATGGCGGCGATAATGGGGCGCAGTTCGTCGAGATTGGTAGTCGTAATCGAAAGCCGCAGAGCGGAGGAGGCGGAAAGAGTTCCGGATGCCTGCACGCGAGACGCGGGAGTAGAGGCGTTCAGCCGGGAGAGTTCGAGTTCCTCACGCGATCCTCGATACGTCCCCTGAATGCTTGCCGTCACCGGCAACTCGCCCGGAGCCGAGCGCAGTGGCGGATTCAGGTCGAATATGAATGCAATCTCGGCGTCGCGTGGCGAACCCTTCCAGCGTGCATCGAGCGCGCCGGTGGCGTATCCCGCAGGGCGGAAGCTGCCGAACGGATGGGCGGCGGTATTCAGAGCAGAGGCCAGCGCTCGGGTAGAAACGTCGCGCAACCGAAGATGCACGACGCCGGTCTGCACCAGCGCGAGCTTCGGTCTCTCTTTTTTGCTTGACTCTTTCTTGTTTGGCTGGGTACTCCGAGGCCGAGCGGCGGTAACGATCGCTATCTGGTCCTTTTCAGACTGCCGGTCGGACGACGAATTGGTGTTATTTCCGCGATTCGACGCCTTCGAAACCGGAGCGCTATCGAGCCAGTTATCGATTTGCGCGTCGCCGGTAAAGGTCCCCTCCAGCAGTTTCCCCTGCAGCTTCGAGAGTTTGATCTCCTTGTCGCTGGCGCAGTAATCCGCTGTGGCGTTCGCTTTCTTGAGGCCAATTTGATTGCCCTGCCAGCCGAGATCGCGCAGGGCCAAGGCTCCCGAGGTAGCGAACTGTTCCAGAGACCAAGTGCCCTTTCCCTTGAATTCCACCACACCTTCGCGTAGGTCGCGGCGGCGAGTAATCGATGCCGCTTCGGCCAGATCGAGATAAACATCGTAAGTGCCCTGCAGGTTCGGACGGCGGAAGTCGCTGACACGTCCGCTCGCCTCCAAGCGGGAACGTCCGGAGTTGAACTTCAGCGATTTGATGTCCGCAAATGTCGTTCCCAGACTGAATTCGGCGGTGGTCATCCAGGCGAAAGGACGGAAATCTTTGAACCTCGTGTCCGCCTTGCCCAGCAAAACGCGCCCCTCGTAGCGCCTTCGCAGATGGGAATATTCCATCTGCAAGGCAGCATCGTGAACGGTGAAGTCGAGGGGGATGGTTTGATCATCCCAGAGCAACTCTCCGTGGCGAACATCGAGCCGGTCGATCGAAAGGCCGAAGAGTTGCTCAATCGGAGTTTTGCCAGAGGCACTTGGAATGTGCAGGCCGGGCAGGTTGGTCGAACCATCCGGATAAAACATGACGTGAACCACGGGATGATCGAGCACTAAGTCGTGGAACCCGAACTCGGTACCCAGGAAGGAGATCACTTTGACCTGGGCAACCAGGCGATCAGTGTGCGCGAGGGGGACGTCGGTCGGGGCCTCACGACCGTGCACGGTAATATCCCGCACATCAACTTGCATTCGAAACGGAGTGGTGTGGAAGCTGCCGATCTCGGCGCGACCTCCGGTGATGCGCTCAACTTCTGCGACCAGCCGGCGGCGGACCAGCCCCTGGAAAGAGTCGGTGATAATGTACGAGAGCCCCGCAAGTATGCTGAGAATGCCGGCACCAGTGAGGATCAGCAGGTATTTCCAGTACACGCGCCGGAAAGGCCTGGCGGTGGGCTGGCTCACCGCGTCTGCTCTCCCTCCACGGAAGACGGCGCCATTCCAGGAATGCGGACGTCGCCCTCGGAACGCAGGGTCTGCAGCCACGAAACTAATAACTCGCTGACCTTCTGCTCCGTAAGCAACTCGCGGATCCTGGCCGAGACGTCGGCGAGAGGAACTTCGCTGGACCCCGACTGCTGCAATTGGGGAACGAATTTTTCGCGGTAGTAAGCCTCGATCGTCTTCGAGTCAATCTGGACCACGGGGCGAAGGCGAGCATCTACAAGGCGCATCAGGTCAAGCTGCTGCAGGACGTGAGAGAGCAAATCTTTTTCACGCAGACGATACCGGTCCAGCACAGATTGCCAACCGGCCTCAGTGGCGGCCTCCGCATATTGTTTGCGCGCATCGGAGACGCGGTTGGCTGCCTCAGCTTCCGTGGCATGCCTGAAGTCGGCGGACTTCAACTGTTCGCGCAACAATTCCTGATCAATCAAGCGGTCGAGAACAGAGCGGCGATCGTCCTCGGTGAACTGGCTGAGGTTCCGGCCGTTGAGCAGCGCTTCGTAGCCCAGGGCTTCATCCATATCGCTCTGCAATATGATGCGGCCATTCACCGTGGCCACAATGCGGTCGATCACTTCCCCCGCCATCGCCCCTGGAAGCGAAAAGGTGCCGAGCAGAAGCGCGAGCATCGCGATCATTACCGTGCTGTTTCCGAAAAATCGTCTCATTAGAAGGGCTGACCTATGCTGAAAAAAACATTGAAGTGACGCAAGTGTTGGGGAATCAACGGCGTCACCGCGGTCGACGTGAAGCCACTCGGATACAACGTCGGATTTAAATTGTACCCGAAGTCAAAGCGGAACGGGCCAATGGGTGTCTTATAACGCAACCCTACTCCAACTGCGTGCGAAGTGTAGTCAAAGCCTGATTTGTTGAAATTGGTGACGCAACTGTTGTATGGCGCCGAGGCCGGAGTGAATTGCAGGCACTGCGAAGGATGGGGCTGATGCCAACGCATCAGGCCTGTGAGCATATCGTGCCCGCTGGTGTAAACGTTGCCCATATCGTGAAAAATGGCAAAGCCAAAGCCTTCCCCCAGATAAGGTAGACTCACCGGCGGAAGGCGCAGTTCAACGTTATTGACGAACAACGCCGCGCCACCGACGGGAAAACCGGAATCGGGATCGCGAGGGCCTGCCTGATTCAACCCAAATCCGCGATGAGAGTTTCCACCGCCGCCGAAGAAAAGTTCAGGCAGCGGAATGACCAAGGTACCGGGCGGACAAACGTTCTCTCCGGTCTGCGGATTCGTGGGACAGGATCCCGGGGGCAAGATTCTGGTCTTCCTGAACGGCTGTTCCAGGCCAATGGTCGTCGAGCGCGCAATCACGTACTTGAGCTTCGGAACTGAATATACTGGAAGCCACGAAGGCATCAAGGGTGAAGTAGTTGCCTTTCGTGCTTTCCAGCGGATTGTCGCGTTTGTCACGAATGTAGGTAAAGCCGGGGCCGCCCACACGCGCCGGCAGCGACAATAGATTAAACAGGCCAGGAGAGAAACTGGTGGCGAAGTTGCTGGCCTTTACGCGACGGAAGTCAAAACGGTAGGTGAGCGAACTAGGCTTACTGATCTGCTGGCGAAGATCTATTTTCCCTTCTAGGCGTTGGGACGTGAAGGTAGCGACGTCCAGACTGTTGTCATAGAAAACCGTAAAGATAAGCTTGAAGTTTTCGTGGTTAAGCAGTTTAGGGATTCCGTAGCTGACGAGCCCGCGCTGCTGCAGGCGGCCGACATGGGACTGGAAGGTAATTGTCTGATTGCGGCCGCCTAAGTTCAGGCGGGTCACATCGAAACCGACCCTCGGGCTCACACCGGTCGTACCCTGAGGCGCGGTAGTGCCCGCTGGCTGGCCCGTCTGAAATTCAATCCCAAACCCGTAGGTAAAAGTATAGCGGTTGGCCTCCCGCACCTGGACAAGAACATTCTTCTGGGGATCGGCTCCCTCGGGATTCTGCACCGCCGCATCCACTTGGCTGAAGATGCCCAGGTCGTAGAGTTTGGTTTGTGTGTCCAAAAGATCCTGCTGGCTCAGCGGAGCGCCTTGGTGCACCTGAATTTCGCGCTGCACCACATAATCGCGGGTGTGGTCCAATCCGGAGACCATAACCCGGTCGACCGTGAACCGTTCGCCTTCCTGGATGGTGTAAGTGACGTCCTCGCGATTAGGCTGGCCCGAGGGCTTAGTGGTGATGTCGAGCGTGGCATTGGGAAATCCGCGGTTAAAGTAAAGGCTGAGGATTCTCTCCCGATCGGATGCGAGCTTCTCCTCGGAATAAGTCTGCCCTGATTCCGTTTCCAGAGGAGGAAACTCGCTGGTCGCGATCCTTTGATTGCCCGCGATGTGCACATCACCCACCAGAGTCTGCGGCCCTTCTGCAATGTGAACATGCACCGCCAGCCGATAATTGACGCCCTTGTAGTTATCGTCGACCTGGGTGGTGATCTGTACCTGGCGGAATCCGTTGGAGCGGTAGAGGGCTTGCAGCATCGCTACATCATTTCGAAGCAGTGACCCACTGTAGCGACCATGTGACAACAGGCGGGACGCTGGCTGAATCTGCATGCGCGACCGGAGAGAGGCCGTATCGAGGAACTTCTGGTTGCCCGTGATCTCCACCAGCACCAGCTTGTGTACCGGCCCGGGTTCGATCTCGTAGATCACGCGCAAGGTATTCGGATCGTTCTCTTTCCTGAACTCCACCTTGGCGTCGAAGTGGCCGCGGGTCTGCAGGTAATCGAGCAGATTGCGCTGGCCTTCGTTGAGGAGGTCGTCGTCAAGGGCGTTCTCTTCGTAGACTGGAATCTCTTTCTTGAGAACACGCCGGCTGATGTGGAAGCCCCGTGCGTAGATCACGACCACCGGTCCTGGATCAATCTGGAAAGTGTAGTCGACGGCGTTAGATTCGGGATGATAGGTCTGCTCCGCAATGGATACCTGCGCCAACACGCGCTGCTGCTTCTGGAACCTCTTGCGCAGCCGCTGCAGTGAATTCGAGACGCGGGAGGATGTCACCCGGTCGCCGCTATCCATGTGAGCGATGTCCTGAACCTGGGCCGCAGTCAGGCCGGCATTGCCTCTCACCTTCACTTCGCCCACATGCGCGGGATCACCGGCGCTGATGTGGAAGATGAGGTTTACTTGCTGGGTGGCGGCATCTGATGTGCTTTCCGCAGTGACGCGTGCCCGGTAGTAGCCGTTCTCCTGCATGAGCTGGCGGATGTTTTGCAGCGCGCGGTCCAGTTTGTCGAGACTGTGAAGCTCTCCCGGCTCAAACTTGGAAGCGTTGATGATCTGGTTTGTGCTGGGATGGCCGGGGGCGCCTTCGACGTCGATAGCTCCAATAAAAAAATTGAGGGAGGTGGCAAAGGTCAGGACGACCTCACTTCCCGACGGTACAATCTCGGCCTGGATGTCAGCAAAACGGCCGGTCGCGAACAGTGCACGAATGCTCTCGCGAACCTTGTCGCGATCGAGAGGCTCTCCGGCTCTCTGGGTCAGCAACTGCAGCAGGTGTTCCCGGTCATGATCCGGAACTCCCGGAAGTTGAATGGATTGAACGATTCTTCCCTCGTAGGCGGCGATTGCGCTGGAGGGAACGGAAGGCGTTTCCTGGCCTTGGGCCGGTGGTTGGGCTTGGCGTGCGGTTGCATCCTGCGATTCGGCTGACCCGGCAGCGCGCGCCCCTGCCCCGCCTCGAAAGGCCGGAGACAGCAATACAATCATCGCGGTCAGAAATGGCGCGTACCGTCTCAGCAAAAAGTTTCCTTGGGCCCAGGTGCTAGTGATTTCGATGGAAGGCGCGGAGGTTCGTGTTGTACGGATTGCTCCGACTCATCTTCCATAGGCACTACCACAGGCTGAACTGCCGGCGACGGCAATCGTCTTCCGGCAAACATCTTCCGATGACTCAGCCACTTATAATAAAGGTTTTATAGCTTGGGACTGGTGACCTCTTTGGCACAGGAAACGGAACGGGACACATCGCGGCGCACGACCGCAGAATTCGGAGCACTATCCGACGACCGGTATTCGCGGCAGATTCTGTTCCACGGTATCGGAGCGCAGGGACAGCGGAGGCTGGCAGAGTCGCGCGTGGCCATCGTCGGCTGTGGCGCCACCGGCTCGGCGCTGGCCGAACTGCTCGCACGCGCTGGAGTCGGCACATTGCGGATCATTGACCGCGACTATGTCGAGTCCAGCAACCTGCAACGGCAGTCGCTGTTTGATGAGAAAGATGCTGCCGAGTCCGTTCCCAAGGCGATCGCTGCAGCGCGCAAGATTGCGGCATTCAACTCTGAGATTGCCGTCGAGCCAAAGGTAGACGACCTGGTTCCGGCGAATATTGAACCTTTACTTGAGGGAATGGATTTAATCCTCGATGGAACGGATAACTTTGAGACTCGCTATCTAATCAACGACTATGCAGTGGACCACGCCCTTCCCTGGATTTATTCCGCTGCGGTTGGAAGCTATGGCGTGACCCTCAATGTGGTGCCCGAAAAGACAGCTTGCCTGGCCTGCATCTTTCCGGACTTTCCTCGCGGCATAGTGGAGACCTGCGAAACTTCTGGGATTCTGAATTCGGCGGTGAATCTGGTGGCTTCGATTGCGGCGACAGAGGCCCTCAAGTTTCTGGTGGCGGGCGTGGATGCTCCCCAATTACGCCGCACCCTGCTGTCGTTTGACCTCTGGACCAATGAGCACGCGGAGATCGCGGCTGCGAAACCGCGCCCGGGATGCCGCGCCTGCGGGGAGCGGGACTTTGTTCATCTCGCCGGTGAAAGCCGACCACATATCACGTTATGTGGCAGGAATTCCGTGCAAATCCATGAACGGCAACGGCCTATGGATTTCGCAGAGATGAACCGCCGACTGCAGCCGCACGGCCTAGTTCGGTACAACGACTTCGTGCTGAAGTTCTGGCACGACCCGTATGAGATGACGCTGTTCCCGGACGGCCGCGCCATCATCAAGGGGACGACCGATACGGCCGTGGCGCGAAGTTTGTACGCGCGGTATGTGGGAAGTTAGCTGCTGGCTACCAGCTTCTAGCTCAAGCGCCAGAACTTATTACTCAATTGCAACGGGTCCGAGGTAGCTAGGAGCTAGAAGCTTAACTCTGCTAATCTTCCCTGCTCGCACATTCCAGGAATTCGGAAAAGAGCGCTGATGGCGGAAAACACGCGTCCTGAACCTAGCCGCCTATACCGGTGGCTCGTCCTCGTCTTCGTTAGCCTGGCAATGTTTGGGAGCTACTACGCGTACGACGCTCTTAGCCCGCTCGCCGATGTGCTGAAGCAACAGCTCGGGTTCTCTGACCTGGACATAGGATTCCTGCAGGCGATTTACAGTTTTCCTAACATTTTCACGGTGGTCATCGGTGGCTTCATCATTGACCGCCTAGGGCTGCGAAAATCGCTGATGATCTTCGGCCTGCTTTGTTTTATTGGTCTTGCCATTAGCGTGATTTCCGGCCACCTCTCGATCATGGCAACCGGACGTCTCATTTTCGGGATGGGAGCGGAATCGCTCAACGTCGCGGTAACTACCGCGCTCGCGCGCTGGTTTAGAGGTAAAGAACTCAGCTTTGCTTTTGGATTGAACCTGACGGCATCGCGCCTGGGCACATTTGCCGCGCTCAACTCCCCCACTTGGGCGCGCTGGGCCTATGCCAGCTGGCGAACGCCTTTCCTGATCGCATTGGCCTTCTCGGCCTTATGCGTGGTGGGAGCGGTCATCTACTGGGTGATGGAAGAGTGGGCCGAGAAAAACTACCGCCTGGGAGAGGTTTCCTCCGACAAAGTGGTGTTCGCCGACCTCTGGAAGTTTGGCGTGAGTTATTGGCTCATCGTTGCCCTTTGCATTGTTTTCTATTCGGCCATCTTCCCTTTTCAGACTTTCGCCGTGAAGTTTTTTATGGAGGCACACGGCACTTCCCGTGAATTCGGCGGATTCCTGTCGAGCATGCTGACGCTGTTTGCGATGATCGCGACCCCTCTATTCGGGCTGTGGGTCGATCGCATAGGCAAACGCGCGCTCTTGATGATGTTCGGATCCTTGCTCCTGATCCCTGTCTATCTGATGATGGCGTATACGCACGTCAGCTTATACGTGCCCATGGCGATGATGGGGGTGGCGTTTTCGCTGATCCCGGCGGTGATGTGGCCTTCGGTCGCCTACATCGTCGACCAGTCGAAACTGGGGACCGCATATGGGTTAATGACGATGATCCAGAATATCGGACTGTTCGGCCTCAACTTGCTGGTTGGATGGGCGAACAAATATGGTCATGCCGATGCCGCCAATCCTGCGGGCTACAACCTGGGCATGTGGATTTTCTCTGTCCTGGGATTTCTTGGAGTGCTGTTCGCGTTCCTGCTGCGGCAACGCGAAACCGGGCCGCACGGACACGGACTGGAGACGATCACTACGGCCGGGACTGCTGGCTGAGAGGGTTCTAGATTACTGATTTCTGAAGATGGCAACTCTGAATTCCGTACCGGGTTTACACTCTCTGACACTATCCGGCGTCCAAGGCGTCAAATCCAAAGGGGTTTCCGCCACGCGAGATGGGGAGACAGCAGATCCCAAGATCGGTAGAAATACTCTGATATTCTGAAGGTGCAGCGCGACCTTGGGAATCGGTACATTCCCCGCAAGCCATACAACGAAAAGATACTTAAGCCGCATCAGAAAGAGTGCGGCCGGAAAAGGCGACTTGACCGAGCCACGACAGCGATCGAGTAACGAATTTAACGAAGCCGATGCGATCGAGAGGGCCAAGCAGGGTGACGCGGAAGCGTTCCAGGCGCTTTACGATCGGCACAAGCGGAGGGTTTACTCGCTCTGTTTGCGGATGACGGCCAATACCGCCGAAGCGGAGGATCTGGCGCAGGAAGCGTTCCTGCAACTGTATCGCAAGATCGGGACCTTTCGCGGCGAGTCCGCCTTTTCGACTTGGCTGCACCGGCTATCGGTGAACGTGGTGCTGATGCACCTGAGGAAGAAGAGTCTTCCCGTGGTTTCGCTGGAAGAGACCACGCAAGGCGGTGGTGAGGAAGATACTCCGAAGAAAGATTTCGGAGCGGACGATGTGGCATTGGCCGGATCCATTGACCGGCTGCAGTTGCAGAGGGCAGTGGACAGTCTCCCTCCCGGCTACCGCACGATCTTTGTGCTTCACGACGTCGAAGGTTATGAGCATAATGAAATCGCCGGGATCGTTGGATGTTCCATCGGAAACAGCAAGTCGCAGTTGCATAAGGCGCGAATGAAATTGCGCGACCTGCTTAAGCTGAATAGAGCCGAAAAGGCCGGGAAGTCTTAAGCAGTAACAGCGGTAACCTTGGCAGAGGCGCTAAGGGCTGCGGCCAACACTGGAACCGCAGTACACTTGGGGAGAGGGCAGTATGACTTGCGTTGAGCTGCAGCAGAGCTTGGCGGAAATCGAGGACGGCAGCAGCGCCGCACAGCAGGCTCATCTGAGGTCCTGTTCCTCGTGTACGGCGCTGGTTGAAGAGCTGGCACTGATCATTTCCTCGGCGCCGGAACTGGCCGAGGCAGACGAACCCAGCCCTCGAGTTTGGAATTCCATTGAAATTGCGTTGCGACAAGAAGGGCTGATCCGTCCCCAGCAGGCGCATCGGCCCTTGATCTCCTCATTCGACACGCGCTGGGGATGGGCGCGGTGGATGGCGCCGGCGGCGGCAACGTTGCTGATCCTGGTGGGAATTTACGTGAAGCAGCATTCATCCTCGCGGCAGATCGTAAAGAATATCGCGACCGTGAACAGCCCCGACGTGGCTTTGGCTGGCTTGAATGACGACGAACTGCTGCAGGCAGTTTCGGACCAGCCACCGGTCGCGCAAGAGCAATATCAAGATAACCTGCGCCGAGTGAACGAATACATTCAGGACGCAAAGATGAATGTGGAGGCCAGTCCGGACGACGAGGAGGCTCGGCGCTCGCTGATGGAGGCCTACCAGCAGAAGGCCATGCTTTTTGAGATGACCATGGACCATTCGTCGCCATAATCGTTCTCTGCGATAATCATGCTCGCGGTAGTTATGGCGCGCGCGACCTGCAGACTTGGGCGCCTGCGGGAAGCTAGAGAGAAGCGTGAGGGATTCGATGAGCACTCGCACGATCAAACTCGTCATCATCGGGGCCATGGTGGCTGGGACACTGGTCGCCGAGAGCCGCAAGGAATGGCACTTCAACGTGGGCCCAAAAGCCGGCGTCTCAGTAAATAATCCCTACGGATCGATCTCCATCAAGCCGTCGACCAACAATACGGTCGTGGTCAATGCGGTATTGCATTCCGACAAGGTCGAGGTAGACAACCGGCAAAACGGAAATCGCGTTGACGTCCAATCACATTTGCTGCCCGGCGCGGATGCCACTTCAGGCCGCGTAGACTACGAGGTTTTGGTGCCGGCCGACGCCAGCGTGACGCTGCACTCCAGCACCGGCCCTCTGCGCGCGGAGAAGCTGCACGGTGATGTGTCGCTCGAAGGCTCAGGAGCGACGGTGGATGTGCGCGACATCGCCGATGCGCACGTGCACGTCAAAACTCTGACCGGCCCCGTCACCTTGACCAATATCCACGACGGGCATGTGGAAATCGACTCCCTGAGTGGCCTGGTAACGATGACGGGCGTGACCGGACAGTTGGTGCAAGTGATTTCCACCAGCGGGAACATCATCTACATCGGCGATTTTGGCAGCAGCGGCGAATACCGTTTGACCAGCCACAGCGGCGATATCGAGGCGACGGTCCCTGAATCGACCTCGGCGGACGTGAGCGCGCGCTCGGTGCGCGGCGAAGTGCAGGACGACATCCCCCTCCAACCCAGGTCCCACACATGGATTCCCATCAAGCAGGGGAGTGCCTTCGTGGGTACGATGGGCAAAGCAGCATCGTCGGTAGTGCTGCGAACCTTCAGTGGTAAAATCCACCTCAAGAAACGCGCAGAAAAATAGCAACGAAGAGAAAACTGGATCGTTCGAAAAGGCGTCCTAGAAAGACGGCCAACGTGCCGATGCGCTTGCGCGTGCTCCAGGACAAGTCGCGGACAGCGGAAACTGCGACTGCAGCTGTATTTCTGGTCGGATTTATGGGCGCGGGCAAGAGCAGCGTGGGCCGCGCCCTGGCGCAGCGGTTGAATTGGATTTTTGAAGATCTGGATGACCGCATCGAGCGGCGCCAGGGCCAGACTGTGGCAGAGATTTTCCGTGCTGGCGGAGAGCAGGAGTTTCGCCGCGCCGAGCGAGCGGCGCTGCAGGAAGTACTCGAAGAGTTGCCACGGGGACCTTCGAGGATCATCGCTTTGGGAGGCGGGGCGTTTGTGCAGAAGGGGAATGCGGCGCTCCTGAAAGCGGCTCGAGTTCCCACGATCTTTCTGGATGCCCCGGTCGAGGAGTTGTGGCGGCGCTGCCAGGAACAGGCCAGCAAGGTGGGCGCGCAACGTCCCCTGCTTGGCAGTACAGAACGGTTTTTCGCGCTCTACGAGGCGCGGCGTAACGGGTACTCCAAGGCTTCGGTGCGGATTGAAACCGGAAGCCGCAGCGTCGAGGAGATTGCAAGCGAGATTGCCCGGACTTTGGGCCTGCGGAGTTAGCCAGACGGCGCGTCAGCGTTTAACGCGAAGGAGCAAACGATTGAAGCTTGGAGCGGCAACTCGCTGGATCATCGGGTTCGCACTATTAGGTGGAGTGGTGACTTTCGCTGCAGAAAAAGCTGCAGACAAGAAAGACAAGTTGAAACCGTCGGCCCCCCAAACGGTTGACTCGGGCTCGTTTGGCGTCTTCATCAAAGGACAACGGGTTATCACAGAGACGTTCAGCATCCAGCAGGAGAGTGATTACAGCACCATCAAGTCGCAGCTCAGGGAAACGGCGGGCGCGACTCCGACGGATCAGAAATCAAACCTGGAGATTAGCTCCAACGGTGAGCTCATCCGCTATGAATGGAGCCAGGCCGCGGGCGGTTCCCTGCTCGTTCTTCCCAAGGATGATTTCCTGATTGAGAAGATCACGGCCACGCCGACCGCGAAGGCGGCGGAACAGCCGTTCCTGATGCCCAATTCTTCGACCGTTCTCGACAACAACTTCTTTATTCATCGCGAGGTGATGGCCTGGCGGTACCTGGCAACTGCGCCTTGCCACGGCGATGCTGGCAATCGGCAATGCCAAGCGGAGGAGTATGGGGTACTCGTGCCGCAGGATCGCAGTTCGCTGCGCGTGCGTATGGAACTGGCAGGTAAGGAGAAGGTGACGATCCGAGGAGCGGAACGGGAGTTGTTGCGGCTGAACCTGAGGGGAGAAGGGTTCGATTGGGCGCTGTACCTGGACGATCACGACAAGTACAAACTCATGCGCGTCGCCATCCCTGCCGATAACACGGAGGTGGTGCGGGACTGAGCTGGTTTCATTCCGGCTCAGGAGACTGGGGGTTGGCGGGGAATTCACTTTGGTCCTGATTGATACACGTACGGCGCGGGCTTTGTTCACAGTGCTTTTGTTCGCCCTGGCCCTGGGATTTCTTTATGTGGCCCGCGCGACCCTGATTGCCTTCCTGTTTGCCATCTTTTTTGCCTACCTGATGAGCCCGCTGGTGAACTATCTGGAGAAATTGCTGCGGGGACGAGGTCGAGCGATCGCCGTCATCTATGCCTTGCTGCTGGCGCTGGTAGTGATGTTCTTCGTCTCCGTGGGACCGCGCGTGACCAGGGAGGGCGCACGGCTGGGACAAGCAATTCCTGCCCTGCTCACGCAGCTCAACTCTGGCCAGCTCGCTAAACAGATCGGCGAGCAGCATGGCTGGAGTGAACGGAGTACGGATCTCCTCAGGTCTTTTCTGTCCAGCCACAGCACGGAAATTACCCAGGTGGCGCAGCGAATCGGGCTGCGCATTGCCGATGTCGCGAAACAGGCGTGGATATTTCTGGTAGTGCCGATCCTGTCGATATTTTTCCTGAAGGATGGCCAGGCATTCGGGGACGTCCTGCTGGCAACCGTGCAATCGCGGCCGCAGCGGGAGCTTCTACAAGGAGTGCTCAACGATTTGAACCAGATGCTCGCCCACTTCATCCGGGCTCAACTGATACTGGCCGCGCTGACGCTGGTGGCCTACTCGGCGTTTCTGGGAGCCATGAAGGTTCCGTACGCGCTAGTCCTTGGCACCATCGGGGGCTTGCTCGAGTTCATCCCGGTCGTGGGCCCGCTGGCCGCAGCCCTAATTATCCTGAGCGTAGCGTTGTTGATGAGTTATCAGCACTGGCTTGTGCTGCTGGTCTTTCTCGGAGTCTGGCGCCTGGTTCAGGACTATGTCTCCTCTCCCCGAATCATGGGAAGAAGTATGGAACTCCATCCTTTGGCCGCGATTTTTGGGGTGATGGCGGGTGGCGAGGTGTCGGGCATTCTCGGCATCTATCTCTCCATCCCAGTGATGGCAAGCCTGCGCATCTTCTTCCGCCGGTGGCGGCTGTATGCGGAAAAAAGAAAGTTTGGGCCGCTGAACGAATATGCGATGGGCAGCGAGGTTGTGCAGCGGAAGTGAGGAGATCAGTTCTCAGTTCTCAGTTCTCAGTTCTCAGTTCTCAGTTCTCAGTTCTCAGTTCTCAGTTCTCAGATTCCAGCCTTCACCTCTTCGACTCGAGCAAGAACCTCCCGATCACGCCCCTGCTTCTGCTCCCGTTAATTGGGCGTGTTGTAGAATTCCTAGTACCTCCATATGAGCCGAAAAATTCCTATAGGGATTCTGGGCGCTACCGGCGTCGTGGGACAGAGATTTATCCAGATGCTGGAGCACCATCCGTGGTTCGAAGTGGCCTGGCTGGCCGCGTCGGACCGGTCCGAGGGCAAAACCTACGGCGAGGCCGCGCGCTGGCGGCTGAAGACACCAATTCCAGCCGCAGTGGCGGCGATGAAAGTCTCTCCGGCCACACCGGAGGGCGCACCGAAGATTATTTTTGCCGCCCTTGACGCGTCGATTGCGGCGGAGTTGGAACCGCAGTTTGCCGATGCAGGCTGCGCCGTGGTCTCGAACTCAAGCGCGCTGCGCATGCAGTCCGACGTGCCGCTAGTGATTCCAGAAGTCAACGGCGGGCACATTAAGCTGATTGAAATACAGGCCTGGCGGAAGAAATCCGGCGGCTTCGTCGTGACCAATCCCAACTGCTCCGCCATCGGTCTGGTACTCGCTCTCGCGCCGTTGCATCAGCAATTCGGGCTGGAGACGGTAATGGCCGTGACCATGCAGGCGATAAGTGGCGCGGGCTATCCGGGCGTGGCCTCGCTCGACATTCTGGGCAATGTGATTCCCTACATCCGAAACGAAGAAGAAAAGATGGAGGAGGAAACTCGCAAACTCCTGGGACAGATGAATGGATCGAAGATCGTGCCCGGCGCGTTCGCCATGAGCGCGCAATGCAACCGCGTGGCGGTCGAGGACGGACACACGGAATCAGTCTCCGTGCGGTTGACGACTAAGGCCAAGCCGGAGGAGATTATTGCCGCCTGGAATAGCTTTCGCGGCGAGCCCCAGCAACTGAAGCTGCCCAGCGCGCCGGAGCGCCCGGTGGTCTATCTTGAACCGAGCGATCGTCCGCAGCCGCGCCTTGACGTCGATCTGGGCGCAGGCATGACCACAGCCGTGGGAAGGCTGCGTCCTTGCGGTGTGCTGGATTGGAAATTTACGGTGCTGTCGCACAACACGATCCGCGGCGCCGCCGGAGCAGCAGTCCTCAACGCTGAACTGCTCAAGGCTAAGGGATACCTGGGATGATCGTGCCTCGGATGACCGCACGTGGAATGATTGCCCCTGAGACGGCCGGTGATCCAGACCTGCGCATTTTCCCCGTCATCACGTTCTGCAGGAAGCCACGCCGATGATCGTGATGAAGTTCGGCGGCACTTCCGTCGAAGACGCGCGCGCCATCGACCGCGTGGCATGCATCGCTCAAGGACGTCTGGCGCAGAAACCTGTGATCGTGGTCAGCGCCATGGCCAAGGTCACCGACACGCTGCTGACCATGGCCCGCGCCGCTGGAGCCGGGGAACGCAAGGCCGCGCTGAAGTTGTGCCGTTCGCTGCAGGAACGCCACTACAATACTGCCAGCGAACTGCTGGGCACTGCGCTCTTCACGGAATTCCATTCCGAACTTGGCAGCGACTTCGAGGCGCTGGACGAACTCCTGCGCGGCATTTCGGCGGTCGGCGAAATCACGCCGCGTACCACGGATCATGTAGCGTCCTTCGGCGAAGTGCTATCCAGTAAGATCGTGGCAGCGGCCTTTGCCGCTCGCGGCTTGAACGGCGTACACGTCGACTCGCGCGACATTTTGGTCACCGACAGTAACTATATGCAAGCCGTACCGCAGTACGAGGAAACCAATGCGCGCCTGCAGGAGAAAGTGAAGCCATTGCTTGATGCCGGGAAAATTCCCGTGATGGGCGGCTTCGTCGGCGCAAATCGTGCCGCGATCACCACCACTATCGGACGGGGCGGATCAGATTTCTCGGCGGCGATTTTCGGCGCCGGCTTGAATGCGGAGCGCATCGAGATTTGGACCGACGTGGATGGTATTCTCACGACCGATCCCCGGATCGCCAAGGTGTTGCACCCGGCCACCGTGTTGCCGGCGATTCAGAAAAATATTCCCGTGTACGTGCTAAATTCGCGAAATCCTTCTTGCGAGGGAACCCGCATAACGACCCGCGCGCCGCAGGGGCGGAACATCTTCAAGGCCATCGCCGTCAAGAAACGAATCACCATTGTCGACGTGGCTGCACCGCGCATGCTCCTGGCCCACGGATTTCTGCGCGCCATCTTCGAAGCCTTTGACCGCCACAAGGTCGCGGTGGATGTGGTATCTACTTCGGAAGTGAGCGTTTCCCTTACAGTCGATTCCAATCAGGCCATTCCCGCGCTGGCCGCCGATCTGTCCAAGCTGGCCGACGTAAAATATGAAGGCCGAAAGGCCATTGTGTGCCTGGTAGGGGAGAATCTCCGGGAGAAGCCGGGAATTGCGGCGCTCGTGTTCGGCGAACTCGCCGACAAGAAAATTCGCATGATTTCCCAAGGGGCCTCGGAAATTAATCTCACCTTCGTGATTGAAGAGGACGAAGTGCCCGAAGTCATCCGGCGCCTGCACAAAACGTTTTTTGCAGATTTGGATCCGGAAGTATTTGCGTAGTAGAAGATTCAACAGCCTTTAACCGCAAAGAGCGCAAGAGTAGCGCGAAGATCGCGAAGACATTCCTTGGCGTACTTTGCGGCACTCTTTGCGACCTTTGCGGTTAAAGGTCTCGAACCTGCCATGAGACTCTTGATTCTCGGCCGCGGCAAGACAGGATCGCAGGTGGCGGAGGTAGCGCACGAACGCAAGCATCACGTCACCGTCGTCGGCGCCGCCGAAAACAAAAACTGCGCCGCCCTCACTCCCAGCAAGCTTCACGACATTCAGGTCGTGATCGATTTCACTGCACCCGACTGTGTTGCTGGCAACATTGAAGCCTGCGTCCGAGCGGGAAGGAACATGGTCGTCGGTACAACCGGATGGTATGACGAACTCGACCGCATTCGCGAACTGGTGAAGGCGCATGACATCGGGTTCGTCTATGCGGCGAATTTTTCCATTGGCGTGAACCTGTTCTTCGACGTCGCACGAGCCGCAGCCGCAGCCCTGCAGCATGACTATACGGGACAGATTTTCGAGCGCCACCGCGCCGATAAGAAGGATGCTCCCTCGGGCACCGCCATCGCCCTTCAGCGCGTGATTCGCACGGCCAGCGGTTCAGATGAAAACCTCGAGATCATTTCATTCCGCGAAGGCGACGTTGTGGGCATGCACGAGGTGGTTTTCGAGTCGAAGAATGACTCGATTTATCTTTGCCACGACGCCACTTCCCGGCGCAGCTTTGCCGAAGGCGCCGTGCGCGCCGCGGAGTGGATTGTCGGAAGGAAGGGCTTCTACGACTTCAAGGATGTGTGGCGGGAGTTGTAGTTACGATCGGTGAAACCGCAAACTGAACATCCGAACCGGGCTGACCGTTCCCAGGGTCGTCCCATTCGCGCTATCTTATTCACATGCAACTCCGTGGGTGCGGCACGGCACTGGTAACTCCTTTTCGACAGGACGGCTCGGTCGACGACGCAGCCTTGCGCAAGCTGGTCGCATGGCAAGTTGACTCGGGGATTGATTTCCTCGTTCCCTGTGGCACCACCGGCGAGACGCCGACTCTCGCGCACGACGAATGGCTGCATGTGATCGACACGACCATTGAAGTCGTTGCCGGACGCGTGCCGATTGTGGCCGGTGCGACCTCGAACTCAACGCACGACGCAGTCGAGAAGGCGAAAGAAGTCGCGGCGCGGACGGGAGTCAACGCCATCCTCACAGCCTCGCCCTACTACAACAAGCCCACGCAAGAGGGCCAATACCGGCACTTCAAGGCCATCGCCGAAGCCGTCGGTGACAAGCCCATCATCCTTTACAACGTCCCTGGACGCACGGGGACGAACATCGAACCGGGCACGCTGGCGCGGCTGGCCGAGATTCCGAACATCGTCGGTGTGAAGGAAGCCAGCGGCAACATGACGCAAATCGCCGAAGCGATCAACGCAGTCCCCGAGACGTTTTTGGTCTTTTCGGGAGACGACGCCGTTACTCTGCCGGTAATCGCGCTCGGCGGGGTGGGAATTATTTCCGTGGTCTCGAACGAGATTCCGCATGAGATGTCTGCGCTGACCCGGGCCGCGCTCAACAACGATTGGGCTACGGCACGCAGCCTTCACCGCAAGTATCTGCCGTTGATGCAGGCTAACTTCATTGAGTCGAGTCCCCTTCCGGTGAAGGCGGTGCTGGCCATGATGGGCAAGATCGAGGAAGTTTATCGTCTGCCGCTGTTGCCCATGCGGCGCGACACACGGTCACGACTGCAAAAAGTCGCCGCCGAAGTTGGCGTGATTACGAAGCCGGCCGCTCCGGCGGCGGAAGCAACAGAATTTTTCCTCTACGAGAATTGGGCAGCCGGCCCGCACAAGATCGTGCTCCACCGGGGATCGTGCGGCCAGTGCAGCCGCGGTAAGGGACGGCCCTCCGGACACGACGCGAACCATGCTCGTTGGCATGGCCCCTACACCACGCTGGCGGAAGCTCGCGAGATTGCCCACGGAATGACCGGCGTGCTGATTCGCAGCGAATGCAAGTGCGTGTAGCAGACCTCGGACTTCGGACCTCGGACCTCAGACCTCGGACGTCGGACTCTTCCCCAGCAATGGTCCAACGTTGGGCTCCAAATGCGGTGCCTTCCCTCGCAGAGTCAGCCGGAGTGCTAACCTAGTTCCGCCGTCTGAGGTCCGAGGTCCGACGTCCGAGGTCCGATCCACAATGTCATCCCTGAAATCTTCTATCGAGCGCCTGGCTGCGTTGGGCGAAGTTGAACGCAATCCGGAGGCGCGGCAGACTTTTTTCGAATTTCGTGACCAACTGACCCAAGGAAAGATCCGCGCGGCCGAAAAAATTGATGGCCGCTGGACGGTGAATATCTGGGTGAAACAAGGCATCCTGCTGGGATTCCGCCTGGGCGAACTTGCAGACATGAGCGCCGGACTGTCGTTCGTCGACAAAGACACTTTCCCTGTCCGGCGG
>WNFN01128209.1_pt1 | contig 19337 bp, 19 predicted proteins | sample 5400161 | NCBI WGS metagenome assembly WNFN01 (sample SAMN13153353, study PRJNA577476) | soil metagenome | isolation source: 80 cm saprolite on Douglas fir-dominated hillslope | place: USA:California | collected 2013-09-17 | reverse complement strand
CACCGTCAGGTTCGGCTCCAAGGTGCCGGGCTCGGCGATGGAGGTGCGCGACGTGAACATGGACTTCGCGTACGGCGAGTCGTTCACCGAGTCCAGCCCGGAGGCGTACGAGCGACTGCTGCTTGACGTGCTGATCGGCGACCCGCCGCTGTTCCCCCGCCAGCGGGAAGTGGAGCTGTCCTGGATGATCCTCGACCCGATCGAGGAATACTGGGCCGGGCACGCCAAGCCCGAGCAGTACCCGGCGGGCACGCCGGGCCCGGCGAGCGCGGACGCGCTGATCGCCCGCGACGGCCGGGCCTGGCGGCGGCTCTAGCCTGGGAGGCACGATGATGATCGACCTGACGGACACCACCACTCGTGCCATCCACGACGCTCTCACCAGGGCGCGGGAACAAATGGGCGGGCCGACCACCGGCATGGTGCTCAACCTGATCATCATGACCGACGAGTCGGCCCAGTACGACGCGGTGCGCGCGGCGAGCCAGGCGGGCCGTGAGCATCCCTGCCGGGTGCTCGGGGTGATCGCCAGGGATCCCGGCGCCGAGTCGCGGCTCGACGCCGAGATCAGGACCGGCGAGGGCGCCCCGGGGCAGACCGTGCTGCTGCGGATGTACGGGCCGATGGGGCGGCACGCGGATTCGGTGGTCATGCCGCTGCTGGTGCCCGACACCCCGGTCGTCACCTGGTGGCCGCGCAGAGGCCCCTCGGTGCCGTCCGGCGATCCGCTCGGCATGCTCGCCCAGCGCCGGGTGACCGACGCCGCGGCGGCCCCCGAGCCGGCCGAGGCCCTGGCCGCCCTGGCCGCCGGCTACCGCCCCGGGGACACCGACCTGAGCTGGACCCGGGCCACGACCTGGCGGTCCGTTCTGGCTGCAACCGTGGATCAGCCGCACGGCGAGATCACTGGCGGCTCGGTGGCCGCGGAGCCGAGGAATCCGAGCGCGGACCTGATCGCGACGTGGCTGACCCAGCGGCTGAAGGCGCCGTTCACCCGTGAGGTGTCCGAAGGGCCTGGCATCACCGAGGTGCGGTTCGCCGTGACCGACGGGGACATCACGATCGCCCGGCCGGACGGGCGGACCGCCGTCCTCAGCCGCCCCGGCCAGCAGGACCGACGGGTCGCGCTGCACCGCAGGGATACGGCCGAGCTGATGGCCGAGGAACTGCGCCGGCTCAATCCCGACGAGGTCTACGGCGAGACGCTGGCCCGCTTCGCCGTCGGCGCGGGGGGGTAACGTCATCGCCGCGCCGCCCCAGGTCCTCATCCACCGTGACGGAGAGCTGCTCGCCAAGGCGGTGGCGGCGCGGCTGGTGACCAGGCTCGTGGACGCCTGCGCAGCCCGGGGGCATGCCTCGCTGGTGATGACCGGCGGCCGCATCGGCACCCGGGTGCTCGCCGAGCTGGCCGCGGCCCCGGCCCGGGATGCCGTGGACTGGCGGCACGTGGACATCTGGTGGGGGGACGAGCGGTTCCTGCCGGCCGGAGATCCCGAGCGCAACGAGACCGGCGCCCGGAAGGCGCTTCTAGATCACGTCGATGCCAGCCCGGACCGGGTCCATCCGATGCCGGCCTCCGACGGCCCGGACGGACCGGATCCGGAAGCGGCCGCCGCGCGTTATGCGGGATGGCTGCTTGACGCCTCGCGCCCGGAGGATCACAGCCAGGTCCCGTCCTTCGACGTGCTGCTGCTGGGCATCGGGCCGGAGGGGCACGTCGCATCGCTCTTCCCCGGCATGCCGGCGCTGTACGAGGAGCGCACCGTGGTGGCCGTGCACGGCGCGCCCAAGCCGCCGCCGACCCGGCTGACCCTGACGCTTCCCGCCATAACGGCGGCCCGCGAGGTCTGGATCATCGCCTCCGGCCAGGACAAGGCCGGGGCGATCCGGCTGGCGCTGTCGTCGGCGGGGCCGGTGCAGGTTCCCGCGGCGGCCGCGCGAGGCAGGCAGCAGACGCTGTTCCTGCTCGACCGCGACGCCGCCGCGCGCGTGCCGCCGCAGCTCGGCCGCCCCGCCTCCCCCTGAGTCCGCCAGGATCCGTGGCCCGCCTCCGCCCCGCCCGCCCGGCCGGCCGGCCCGCCAGAGCCCCCTGGCCACCATGATCACCACAACGGGGAATTCTTTCATTCCCATGCGCTGACAGGTTTCCCCGCTATTGCGGCCAACGGTCGCTGCGGCAGGTCCGCCCGTTTCTGGCCGGTATGGCCAGGCCTGGCTAGGATCGCGCCGTGACCACGGAATCGCGCGTGCGGCCCGGTCGCGATCACCTCGTCGTATGCGGGGATGACGCGCTCGCCTCAAGAATGGTCGAGGAACTGACGCTCAGGTACGGGGAGGAGGTCACGGTCATCCTGCGCTCGGCGCAGCGGGGCCAGGGCCCCAGGATCGCCCGGCTGCCCGGCGTCCGGCTGATCGAGCGCTCCGAGCTTGACCAGCAGGCCTTCCTCGCGGCCGACGTCCCGACCGCCCGCGGCATCGCCCTGCTGCACCAGGACGACCTCGGCAATTTTCACGCGGCGCTTCGCCTGGGCGAGCGCATCCGCACCTTCTTCACCGACTGCGCGGTGCTATCGGAGTCCTCGATGGCGGCGCCGTCCTTCGTCGCGGCCGCCCTGGGCGAGCCGACGCCCAGCCACGTCCGCCTGGCGGGCCGCACGCTCTACGTGGCGCGGCGTGAGCACACCAGGCGCGAGCACGTGATCTGCGGCGTGGCCCCCGATACAGCGAAGGGGGCCGGGGAGGCCGGTGGGGGCTCGCCCCGCCTGGTGCCCCCGCAGGATGCCAGCTCGGAGCTCGTGCTGGCCGCGGCCGACGGCACGCCGCGCAATCCGCTGGCCAGGCCGCGCCGTAACCCGCTGCGTACGGTTACGCGCCTGTTCCGGATGCTGTTCTGGCACCGGTTCGGCGCCGCGTTCGCGGGCCTGATCGCGATCCTCGGCGTCGGCTTCGCCCTGCTCGCCACGGCCGTGCGCTACTCCGTGGGAAACGCGCTCTACCTGACGTTCCTCGATGCGGCCGGGGCGGCGGTCACCGACCCCACGAAGAAGACCCCGGAGAAGATCGCGCAGTTCCTGCTTACTTTCGACGGATTGGCCTTCCTGCCGCTGGCCACCGCCGCGGTGGTCGGAGCCAGGCTTACCGGCTCGGTGCGCGGCCACGACCGGCCGATCAGCGACCACGTGATCGTGGCCGGGCTCGGCAACGTCGGCACGCGCATCCTCGGCCAGCTGCACGACCTCGGCATCGGCGTCGTCTGCGTGGACAAGGATGCCGACGCCGCCGGAGTGCCGCTGGCCCGCCGGCTGGGCCTCCGGGTCGTGACCGGGGAGACAACCCGGGAGGAGACGCTGCTGGCGGCCGGCGTCACCAGCTGCCGGGCCCTGGTCTCCGTGACCGACAGCGACATCGTGAACCTGGAGACCGCGCTGCACGCACGCGCGCTCGCCGAGCAGCCGCGCATCGTGCTGCGCCTCTACGACGATGACCTGGCCGCGCGGGTCCAGAAGACCGTCGGCAACACGGTCTCGCGGTCTGTGCCGTACCTCGCGGCGCCCGCGTTCGCCGCCGCCATGCTCGAGCACCAGGTGCTGCGCACGATCCCGGTGGGACGGCACGTGCTGCTCATCGCCGACGTCCCGGTAGGGGCGGGCGCCGAGCTGGCCGGGCGACGCGTCGACGACGTCCATGACGGCAGTGACGTGCGGCTGATCGCATTGCGGCGCCGGGGCGGGGCTGGGGTCGACTGGTCGCCGCGGCCCGACGACGAGCTGCGGCCGCAGGACCGGCTGGTGGTGCTGGCCACTAGGGCCGGGCTGAGCCGGGTGCTGGCATGCAGCCGCTCGCGGTAGCCGACGTCCGGCCAAATCGCCAGGGCCTCCGGGAACCGGCGGCCCGGGGTCTTTATCGCTTTTCCTCGTCTTTTGGGTCTCCTCAAGCCACATTTCTGGAGTTACGCTCAGGGCAGATCTTCCACCTGGTTCTGCTGAGCCACCTGTGAAGATAAGGAAGGTACGTACATGGCCGTATCTGTACCTGCTTCCTCCTATCGCACTGCTGTCGCTGCCGGGCTCGTCGCCCTGGGCGGGCAGCTCTGCGTGGTCGGCCCGTCGTGCTCCTTCCATCCATCCGAGCGCCTGCCCTGCCCCGCGGGCGACCAGCCCGGAGGTCCGGACGGCGCAAGCCCACAGGAGGGAATTTCTTGACCACCACAGAGCAAGCTCCCGTCACCGCACCGCCGACAGCCGGCGTAGCCGATCCCGCACCGCTCGGGCTGGCCGCGTTCGCCCTGACCACATTCCTGCTGTCAGCCGCCAACGCGGGCTGGATGACCCACGCCACCAGCAATGCGTGGCTCCCCTACGCATTCGGCTACGGCGGTGTCGTCCAGCTGCTCGCCGGCATGTGGGAGTTCCGCAACCGGAACGTCTTCGGCGCGACCGCGTTCGGCACCTACGGCGGGTTCTGGATCGGCCTCGGGCTGTGGGTCCTGCTCGTGGCCGAGCACGCCCCGCCCACGGGGGTGAGCGCCACGGCCTATGCGGCGCAGACCGGCAAGGACCTCGCCTGGATCCTGCTGGCGTTCGCCATCTTCAACACTTACATGCTCATATGGAGCACGCAGCTCAACTGGGCTATATTCGGCGTCTTCCTCACCCTGGAGATCACCGAGATCGTGCTCTTCATCGGGGGCTTCGCGGCCAATACGAACGTCGTCAAGGCCGGGGGCTACATCGGCGTGCTGACCGCGCTGGTGGCCTGGTATGCCTCGGCGGCCCTGGTCATCAACGGCATGAAGGGCAAGCCCGTCGTGCCCGTCGGCGGGCCGCTGATCAAGCTCGGCGGCTGACGCCAGGCCTGGGCCTAGGCCGCATCGGTCCCGGGGGGACCCGCGAAGCCCCCGGGACCTGGCGGCTGGCGGCCTCGGTAACGTAGGCACGTGGATCTTCAGGAAAGGCACCAGCTCGAGGCGGCCCGCCAGCACGTGGCCAAGGTCAGGGCGCGCACCAGGCCCTGGCGGTACATCTTCGCCCTCGTCCTCGCCATCATCGCGGCGGCCGTCTCGGCCCAGGCCAGCCGCACGGTCGCGATCCTGTCCACCCCCGTCCACGGCAGCTCGGTGTTTGCCGCGCTGGGCCGCCCCGGGAACCTGGCCCTGCAGTACGGCGCGGCGGTGGCATTCTTCCTGCTCGCGGGCACCGCCTCGATCGGGCTCGGCAACAAGGCGCGCGACGTCCTGCAGCCGTCGGTCGGCTCGGCGCACGCCGGGATAGTCCGCTTCGCCGTCGTCCTGGCCGGCGGCCTCGCGACCATCATCATCGCGCTGCAGCTGCTCAACATCGCGGTCGCGCAGCTGGTCGTCGGCGGTGCCCTGACCGGGGTGCTGGTCGGCATCGCCGCGCAGCAGAGCCTCGCCAACGTCTTCGCCGGCATCGTTCTGCTGGCGGCCAGGCCGTTCCAGGTGGGCGATCAGGTCGGCATCAGGTCAGGGGCGCTGTCCGGCCTGATCGAGGGGACCGTCAGCGAGGTGAGCATCACCTATGTCCGGCTCGAGACCGAAAACGGCCCGGTCCACCTGCCTAACTCTCAGGTCCTGGCGGCCGCCGTCGGCCCGGCCGGGGCGGTTCCGTCTCCCTTGGGCCCGCCGCCGGCGCCCGCCAGCCCCGGAGCGGGATCACCGCCTGCTGACGCCGGAACGCCGTCGCCGCCCGCGGACCCGGGAACCTCGCCAGCCGGGTCCGCGGCGGCGTTGCCGCCCGGAGCCCCCGGTACGCCGACCGCCCCGGAGGGACCGACGGGACCGCAGCCTCCGGGCCAGCAAGCCGCTCAGCGCGACGCCGACCGTGCGGCTTCCTAGACATCCACTGCTCGCGTTAGCGGTGACTCGCCTCGCGCTGACTTGCCTCGTAGCCGGCGATGACCTGTGCTGGAATCCGTCCGCGGTCGCTGACCTCGATGCCGCTGGCCTTCGCCCAGGCTCGAATGTCGGCGCTGTGCTGACGGTGCGCCGCCGTTCTGCGCTTCGTCCGCGTTACCCTGCCGGTCACCTTGCGCGCGTGGCCGACGAACCGCGTGAACACCTCGTCGAACTTTTGGCTGTGCTTCTCACATAGGTCGATCTCATAGTCCCGGCCGTCCAGGCTGAACGCGCGCGTCAGCTGCTCGCCTTCCGGGATCTCTTTTGAGTCGTAGTCGCATGCGAATGAGACTGAGACCTTCTGAACCACTTGTACTCCCCCTTCCCCCCGATCCAAATATATCCCCAGGCACACGGCTCCCGTAACGACAACCTGGCCACGCGCTTCACGGCAGCTTGGATTGCGGACCTGGAAGAAAAGCGACCGCCCGGATCAGTCGAGCGGGGCCTCGGGGTCGGCGTGCCGACCCGTGGCCCCGCGATTGCCCGGCGGCCGGCCGTAGGGGAACGATTCGGGCGGCGGGCTCGGCGCGACGTCATCGCTAACGGCGGCGCCGTAATGCGCCGGGTAATCGTCGGCACTTGGGCCTGGAGTGCCGTCGTAGCCGGGCGCGGAAGTTCCGGGTGGGTAATGGGCCGGGGGCGGCTCGGCCGGGAAATCCATCGGGCCCGTGCCGCCGAGGTAGGGATCGTCCGCAAGGCCGCCTGGGTGGCCGCCGCGGCCGGCGGTGCCGCGGGAGTGCGGTCCACCGGTGCTGGCGCCCGAATAGGACACGTCCCCGGGATAAGGTGCCTCGGGCAGGGGGCCCGGATAGGGCGCGCCCGAGCGGGGACCGGGATGTGGCGCCTCGGGGCGGGAGCCAGGATAAGACGCCTCCGGGCGGGCACCGGGATAAGGGGTGTCGGAGCGGCGGCCCGGATAGGACGCGCCCGAGCGGGGGCCCGGGTAAGAAGCGCCCGGGCGGGGGCCGGGATAAGAGGCGCCCGGGCGGCCGCCGGGATAAGAGGCACCCGGGCGGCCGCCGGGATAGAGCGCGTCGTCGTAGCCCGGCGGCCCGGCATGGTTCAAGGGGTCAGCCGGCCCCGGCCCGTAGCCCGGTACGGCAGGCTGGTAGTCCGGCAGTTCCTCACCGGGCAGCGGCTCTAGGCCTCGCCCCTGCACGGTTGCGCCCATCCGGGCATCGCCGAACGCCTGGGTCGGCGGCGCCGGATCCCGGCCTGGCGACTGCCCGCCGGGCCCGCGCTGCAGCGTCTCGACCATCCTGGGCAGGTCGTCGATGGCCAGCCGGAAGGTTCCGGTGCACATCCCGCCCTGCCAGATGCTGAAGACCGCTACTCCGGTGTCCGCGTACCAGCTAAGCCGCATGCTCCGAGAACTGCCCCTGACGTCGAAGAAGACCTCGCCCAGACGGGGCAGCGGGGCGGCATCTGATGCCGACATGCTGCCCATGGTTACCCCGAACCATCGGCTTTGTCTAGTTCGTGATCAGTTGCGCCGGGGCAGCGACGGCCGGATGGCAGTAACGGCCGCCCCGGCCCGCGAGCGGAATGCCAACGCCAGTTTGGCGATCTCGCCTGCACAGGCGCCGACGCTGATGGGATGATGATGCGCGGCACGCTGACTGGCCGGCTCCATGGCTGCCGCTTCGCGCACCCGCGCGATGGCCCCTGTGCTGCTCGCGGGAACACCACGACGACGCAGCGCGTTGCACATTGCGACGGGGCGAATGCCGCATCACGCGAGAATTGTGTGTCCAGCGAGCCGGACGCTCCGCTAGGAAGTATACGGTGAGCTGGTTGAGGAGAGTTATCCATGTCTGAGGTACGCCGTCAGGCCGTCTTGGTACCACGGCCTAACTGGGGCTGGCAAGACGACGCTGCGTGCCGCGGTAAGGACGTCGTGCTCTTCTTCGGTCCCGATGGCGAGCGACAGCCCGAGCGTGACATCCGCGAGCGGAAGGCTAAGGCCGTGTGCGCGGCATGCCCGGTCCGCGCGGAGTGCCTGGACTATGCCGTGAGCCGCCCCGAGAAGTACGGCACCTGGGGCGGGCTCAATGAGGACGAGCGATCGGCCGAGCGGCGTCGCCGGATGCGCAGGGCCAACGCGGCCTGACCCTGGCCGGCACGGGACAATGGGCGCATGATCTGCCCGTCCTGCCGCCAGCAGCACCATGACGGATGCCCCGGCGGAACCTGGTGTGACTGCCAGCACCGGCAGCCCGATCCGGATGTCGAGCCACGGCTCGGCTGGATCCGGCAAGGCTGAGTCCGCCCAGGCGGAATAGGCGCGATTGTCGCGCAGTTGGCGAAGGCATGGCAGCCAATGCACCGGGTCGGCGCGGACTGCAGGCTGTCCAGCGGCCGGGCCGGGCACGGCCGGCGGCGCGCAGGTCGCCGCACGAGTCCGTGACGCTGGGAGCGGCCGACCCGCTGCTCGTTGCGCGCAGGCACGTTGATTTCCTTCGGATCGGGAGCGCGCTCTGTCTCCCGCGGCCGCTGACCAAAGCCCGTCATTCCTGACGGGCGCGTGCCGCGAGCAGCGTCCCTCGACCCCATGATCGAGGATTAGCCCGCCCGCGCAGGCTGCCGCCCGCGACGTCCGGCACGCGCCCCTAACCGAAGGGACGCACTCCGAAATGCCGCCACCTCAAGCCACCACCGAGCAGGCTGGCGCCAGGAGCCAGCACCGTCCAGTCCAGCACGGGCGCAGCCACGGCCGCGGCGACGGGCAATGGGCGCTTGGCTACCGCGAGCCGCTCAACAAGAACGAAGAGAGCAAGAAGAACGACGACGGCCTGAACGTCCGCCAGCGCATCATCGATATCTACGCCAAGCGTGGCTTCGACTCGATCGACCCCGCCGACCTGCGCGGGCGGTTTCGCTGGTTCGGGCTGTACACCCAGCGCAAGCAGGGCATCGACGGCGGGAAGACCGCCATGCTGGAGCCCGAGGAGCTGGACGACAGGTACTTCATGCTGCGGATCCGCATTGACGGGGGGCAGCTGAGCAGTGACCAGCTGGCCGTGGTGGCCGACGTCTCGCGCCGCTACGCCAGGGGCACGGCCGACGTGACCGATCGCCAGAACATCCAGCTGCACTGGGTGCAGATCGAGGACGTGCCCGCGATCTGGGACGCCCTCGAGGCGGTGGGGCTCTCCACCACCGAGGCCTGCGGCGACACCCCCCGCGTGATCCTGGGCTGCCCGCTCGCGGGCATTGACGCCGAGGAGATCCTCGACGCGACACCGGAGATCCGCCAGACGGCCGCGCGCTACGTCGGAGACCCGGCGTTCTCCAACCTGCCGCGTAAGTACAAGTCCGCGATGAGCGGCTGCGCCGTGCAGTGCACCATCCACGAGATCAATGACGTCGCGTTCGTCGGCGTGCCCGGCCCCGACGGCCAGCCCGGTTACGACCTGTGGGTAGGCGGGGGCCTGTCCACCAATCCCATGATCGGCAAGAGGCTCGGCGCGTTCGTCCCGCCCGACCGGGTGCCCGAGGTCTGGGCCGGCGTGACGTCGGTCTTCCGCGACTACGGCTACCGAAGGCTGCGGCACCGCGCCCGGCTGAAGTTCCTCATGGCTGACTGGGGCCCGGACCGGTTCCGTGAGGTGCTGGAGCGCGACTACCTCGGTTACCAGCTCGCCGACGGGCCGGCGCCGAAGGCTCCGGGCAGCGGGCAGCGTGACCATGTCGGCATCCACAAGCAGCGGGACGGACGGTACTACGTCGGCTTCGCCCCGCGGGTGGGGCGGATGTCGGCGGACTCGCTGGCGCTGGTGGCCAGCCTGGCCACCGAGTACGGCAGCGGCCGGGTACGCACCACCACCGAGCAGAAGATGGTGATCCTCGACGTTCCCGAGGCCCGGACGAGCGAGCTGGCCGCCGAGCTCGCCCGCGCCGACCTGCCGGTCACCCCGAGTGCGTTCCGCCGGCACACCGAGCCGATAACGATCAACGTCAACGGCTGCCCCAACTCGTGCGCCCGGATCCAGACCGCGGACATCGGCCTCAAGGGAACGCTGGTGACCCTTCCGGGTGGTGAGCAGGTGGAGGGCTTCCAGATCCACCTCGGAGGAAGCCTGGACGGCGGGGACGGGGAAAGCTCGGGCTTCGGCAGGAAAGTGAGAGGGCTCAAGACCACAGCCGAGCAGCTGCCCGACTACGTCGAGCGGGTTCTGCGCCGCTTTGACGCCGGGCGGATGCAGGGCGAGACGTTCGCCGCCTGGGCGGCCAGGGCCAGGGAAGAGGACCTAGCGTGAGCAACCCGCCTATTCAGGCCTTTCCGGCAGAGCGCGCGGTTCCGTTCTATTGCCCCTACTGCGGGGAGGAAGACCTGGAGCCCCGGGAAGCGGACGGCGAATGGCATTGCCGCAGCTGCGTACGATCGTTCCGGCTACGCTTCGCGGGAACCGGAGCGATCCGGTGAGCCGCGACGTGATCAGGTCGGCTCAGCCGGCCGCGAGTGGGCCGGGCACCACTGACATGACGACATCTGCGCGCCTGGAGGACGTCATCGGCAAACGGATATGCATAACGTCATCGATGACCGACGCGGTGATCGTTCACCTCGTGTCTCAGGTGCGTCCCGGCGTCGACGTCATCTTCCTCGACACCGGTTACCACTTCGCGGAGACCATCGGCACGAGGGACGCGGTATCCGCGGTTTACCCGGTCAACGTGATCAACGTCACGCCCGCGCAGACCGTCGCCGAGCAGGACGAGCAGATGGGCCCCCGGCTCTACAGCCGCAATCCGGATCTCTGCTGCTACCTGCGCAAGGTGGTGCCGCTCGAGCAGGCACTCGAGCCTTACGGCGCGTGGATTACCGGGATCCGCAAGGACGAGACGGACGCCCGCAGCGACACCCGCGCCGTGCAGTGGGATCCCCGGCGGGAGATGGTCAAGGTCAACCCGATCGTTGACTGGAGCCAGGATCAGGTCGACGCCTACATCGCCGACAACGGCGTCCTCGTCAACCCGCTGGTCTACGACGGCTACCCGTCGATCGGCTGCGCGACCTGCACCGCCCGGGTGGAGGCCGGCGCCGACGCCCGCAGCGGCCGGTGGGCGGGCACCGGGAAGACCGAATGCGGTATTCACAGCTGACGGGCGCTGGCGGCGGGCTCGGGCCGGCCCGGTGCGGGCCGGCCCTGGCCAGGCCGGCCTGGGCTTCGTCGGCTCAGCGCTGGTCGGCCCAGGCCCGGTCTCGGCCGGCCGAGCTGCCACCGCTCGTCGCCGTCGCGCACGGCAGCACCGATCCCCGGGCCGCGGCCGCCGTCACCGAGCTGATGGGCGTGGTGCGGGCACGTGCGGGGCGTATCGGGCTGGGGGGCCTGCGGGTGCGGGCGGCCTACCTCGGCCACGCCCTGCCGTCGGTTCCCGACGTGCTCGAAGCTCTGTCCGAGGAGGAAACAGGGCCCAGAACGCAAGCCGCGGGGCCCGCCCCGTCCCGGCGGCGCGGCCGCCCGTCCCGGCCTCTCCAGGGCCAGCCCACGGTCGTGGTGGTGAACCGCTGGGACCGCACCCGCAGCTGCTATGCGCCCTGGAACGCCGTCTCACCGAGGCCGGGCTGCCCGCGCGCGCCGTCGACTCGGGCACGGCCGTGGTCCTCGCCGCCGCCGGCTCCAGCCGGCCGACGGCGAACCTCGCCCTGGCCCGCGCGGCCACGGCCTGGCAGTCGGCGCGGGGCTGGCGCGGCGTCGTGCCCGCCTACGCGTCGGCGGCCTCGCCGACGGCCGGCCAGGCGGTCGAGAGGCTGCTGCGCGCCGGCGCGCCGCGAGTCGCCGTGGCGACCTACCTGCTCGCGCCCGGCGTCTTCGCGGACCGGGTGCGGGACGCGTCGCTGGCTGCCGGGGCGCAGACCGTGTCGGCCGCGCTCGGCGCCGCTCCCGAGGTGGCCGACGTGATCATCGAGCGCTACCTGCAGGCGGTTCCCGCCTTCGCGCGATTCGCGCCGCCGCCCGCGCGGCTTCGCGGCACGGACGAGCCCGCCCCTGCTGGTCAGCCACAGCCGAGATCCGCCGGCAGAGCCTGATCGCCTCCCCCCGTTAGCCCAGGCGGGCTCGGGTAACTGGGCGCGCCGCGTTCGCGATCGGGGCGGAAGATGCGGGAAAATGGAGACAGGGAGGTTCCATGACCGGCGCGATGCCGCATGTCACGCACGAGGTGCTCAATCAGGTCCCGCCGCTGAACCGAGACGTCGCCGACGATCCGGCGCTGCTTGAGGCGCTGGGGCGGGAGGCCGCCTCCTGGGCCGACGGCCGAACGGGCCGGGAGGGCGGGCAGGGCCGGGAGGGCGGGCCGGATTGGGAGGGCGGGGAGGGTCAGCTGAGCGGGCTGCACGAGCTCGGCGTCCGGGCGGGCTCGGCTGAGACCCAGGAGCTTGCGCGGCTGGCGAACGAGCATCCCCCGGTGCTGCGCACGCATGACCGGTACGGCGACCGGATCGACGAGGTCGAGTTCCACCCGGCCTGGCACCAGCTGATGACCACCGCGGTCGGCCAGGGACTGCACGCGGCGCCGTGGCTCGATGACGCGCCCGGCGCGCACGTGGCGCGCGCGGCCAGGTTCTACGTGTGGACGCAGGCCGAGGCCGGGCACGGGTGCCCGATCTCCATGACCTACGCCGCCGTCCCGCCGCTCCGCCACGAGCCCGCCCTGGCGGCACGCTTCGCGCCGCTGCTCGCCTCCCGGACCTACGACCCGGGACTGCGGGTTCCCGACGGCAAGGCCGGGCTGCTGGCCGGCATGGCCATGACCGAGAAGCAGGGCGGCTCCGACGTCCGGGCCAATACGACCCGGGCGGTCCCTGCGGGCAGCGACGCCTACCTGCTCACCGGGCACAAGTGGTTCTGCTCCGCGCCAATGTGCGACCTGTTCCTGGTCCTGGCTCAGGCGCCGGAGGGCCTCACCTGCTTCCTGCTGCCCCGGGTCCTGCCGGACGGCACCCGCAACGCCATGCGCCTCCAGCGGCTCAAGGACAAGCTGGGCAACCGGTCCAACGCCTCATCGGAGGTCGAGTACGACGCCGCGTTCGCCTGGCGGGTGGGCGAGCCCGGCCGGGGCGTGGCGACCATCATCGAGATGGTCACCGCCACCCGGCTGGACTGCGTCCTCGGCAGCGCGGCCGCCATGCGCCAGGCGGTGGTCACGGCGGTGCACCACGCCCGCACGCGGCGCTCGTTCGGGGCAGAGCTCATTTCCCATCCCCTGATGGCGTCGGTCCTGGCCGACCTCGCGCTCGAATCCGAGGCGGCCACCACGCTGGCGATGCGCCTGGCGGGTGCGGCCGACCGGGCTGGGCGCGGCGATGCCGGCGAGGCCGCGCTGCTGCGGCTGGCGCTGCCCGCGGCCAAGTACTGGATATGCAAGCGGACCCCGATGGTCACCGGTGAGGCGCTGGAGTGCCTGGGCGGCAACGGCTACGTCGAGGAGTCGGGCATGCCGCGGCTGTACCGGGACGCGCCGCTCAACTCCATCTGGGAAGGCTCGGGCAACGTGACCGCCCTCGACGTGCTCCGCGCGCTGGCGCGCTCCCCCGGCTCGGCCGACGCGCTGATGAATGAGATCGACCTCGCCGCCGGCGGTGACCGCCGGCTCGACGCGGCCGGAGCAAGGCTGCGCGATGAGCTGAAGGAGGCAACTGTGTCAGCCAGCCCGGTAGCCGCCGGCACGGGGGCCGAGTACCGGGCCAGGAGGCTGGCCGGGCAGGTCGCCGTGACCATGCAGGCTGCGCTGCTGGTCCGGGACGCTCCCGGCGCCGTCGCCGACGCGTTCTGCGCCTCCCGGCTTGATCCTGGGGCAGCCGCCGGCACCGGCCCAGGGGTCCCGTTTGGTACCTTGCCCGACGGGCTCGACCTGGGTCCGGTTCTTACCAGGTCGTCGGCGGCAACCGATTGCCGGTAAGGTCTGCCAATGCGCATGTGGCCGGGAAACGCCTACCCGCTCGGCGCCACCTGGGATGGAGCAGGCACCAACTTCGCCCTCTTCTCCGAGGTCGCCGACCAGGTGGAGCTGTGCCTGTTCGGTGAGGGACCGGCGAGCGATCACAGCCAGGAAGCTCGCGTGGCCCTCACCGAGGTGGACGGGTTCGTCTGGCACTGCTACCTGCCCGGCGTAGGCCCCGGCCAGCGCTACGGGTACCGGGTCCACGGCCCCTACCAGCCCGAGCGCGGTCACCGGTGCAACTCCGCCAAGCTGCTGCTCGACCCCTACGGCAAGGCGGTGGACGGGGAGGTGAGCTGGCACCAGGCGGTGTACTCCTACCAGCACGGCGATCCCGCGACGCTGAACACCGATGACAGCGCCCCGTACATGCCGCGGAACGTGGTGATCAACCCGTACTTCGACTGGGCCGACGACCGGCCGCCGCGCAGGCCGTACCACGAGACCCTGATCTACGAGGCGCACGTGCGCGGCCTGACCCTGCGCCACCCGGAGGTCCCGGCCGAGCAGCGGGGCAGCTACGCGGGACTGGCTCATCCCGCGGTCATCGACCACCTGGCCCGGCTCGGCGTGACCGCCGTCGAGCTCATGCCGGTGCACCAGTCCGTGCCCGAGCCCGCGCTCGTCCGGCGCGGCCTGACCAACTACTGGGGCTACAACACGATCGCGTTCCTCGCACCGGACAACCGGTACTCCTCCTCCGGCGCGCCCGACGGCCTGGTCGCCGAGTTTGTCGTTCCGCGGCATCGACAACGCCGCCTACTACCAGCTCGCGCCCGACAACCCGCAGGTCTACCTGGACTACACAGGATGCGGCAACAGCCTCAACGTGCGGCACCCGCATGCGCTTCAGCTGATCATGGACTCGCTGCGGTACTGGATCCTGGACATGCACGTCGACGGCTTCCGGTTCGACCTGGCCTCGGCCCTCGCTCGCGAGCTGCACGACGTGAACCGGCTCGCGGCGTTCTTCGACCTGGTCCAGCAGGATCCGGTGGTATCCCAGGTCAAGCTGATCGCCGAGCCCTGGGACGTGGGCCAGGGCGGCTACCAGGTCGGCAAGTTCCCGCCGCTGTGGTCGGAGTGGAACGGCCAGTACCGCGACACGGTCCGCGACTTCTGGCGCGGCAGGCCCGCCACGCTGCCCGAGTTCGCATCCCGGCTGACCGGGTCCAGCGACCTGTACGAGACCAGCGCGCGGCGGCCGGTCGCGTCGGTGAACTTCGTCACCTGCCACGACGGCTTCACGCTGCGGGACCTGGTCAGCTACGACCGCAAGCACAACGAGGCCAACGGCGACCTGGGGCGCGACGGCAGCGACGACAACCGGTCGTGGAACTGCGGCGCGGAGGGCCCGTCGGATGATCCCGCGGATGCTGCTGGCCGGCGACGAGATGGGCCGCACCCAGCTGGGCAACAACAATGCCTACTGCCAGGACAACGAGGTGTCCTGGGTGGACTGGGAGGCCGCCGGGAAGCAGCAGGACCTGATCGACTTCACCTGCGCGCTGTCCGGGCTGCGGCGGGCGCACCCGGTGTTCCGCCGGCGCAGGTTCTTCAGCGGCCTGGCCGCCGCCAGCGGCGAGCATGGCGGCCTGCAGGACATCGTCTGGCTGACTCCGGCCGGGCGGCAGATGACCGACAATGACTGGCACACCGGTTACGCCAGGTCGCTCGGCGTGTTCCTGAACGGCGACGCGATCACCGAGCCCGGGCCGCGCGGCAACGCAGTGCGGGACCAGAGTTTCCTGCTGCTTTTCAACGCGAACCGCGAGCCCGTGACCTTCGTCCTGCCGGGCCGCCGGATCGGGGATGGCTGGGAAGTGCTGGTCGACACCGCCACCGTGCCGGGCGGAACCGCGATCACCTCCCGGGCCGCGGCCAGCGTCCAGCTGACCGGCCGCTCGATCATGGTCCTGCGCGGAGTCGGCGCCGACCGGACCTCACGGCGCCCTTATTAAGGCTCGCGGAGCTTGCTCCGCGGCAGTGTCTCCCGCTCGCCTGCGGTCTGGTTGACTGCTGGCCGTGCGCCAGATCTTCCCGGCCGACACGGCCGCTGCCGAGATCGGCCCTGCCGAGCGCGGCGAGACCGGGCAGGCCGCTCAGTCCGCGGTCATGGCCCTGGCCGACCTCTATGCCTACCCCGCCTCGGAAACGCGCGCTGCGCCGTGGCTGCGGGCGAACATGGTCGTCAGCGCGGACGGCGCGGCCGCGCTGGCCGGGCGCTCGGGGGGGCTGTCCGGCCGCGCCGACCGCCTGGTGTTCTCCGTTCTGCGCAGCCTCGCCGACGTCATCTTGGTCGGCGCGGGCACGGTGAGGGTGGAGCGCTACCGCCCGGTCGTCGAGCGGGAGATCTGGCCGGCGCTGCGGTACGGGCGGGCGCCAACGCCGCCGATCGCGGTGATGACCAGAGACCTCAGCCTGGATCCGGACGGCCCGCTGCTCGCCGGCGCGCCCGCCGGGTCCCGGACGATCGTGCTGACCACGGCGGCGGCCCCGGCCGACCGCCGGGCCGCCGTGGCCAGGCACGCCAACGTGGTCGTGTTCGGACAGGATGACCTCACCCCGGCCGCAGCCATCGGCGCCCTGGCCGAACGCGGCTACCGGCGCCTGCTGACCGAGGGCGGGCCGAGGCTGCTTACCCAGTTCACCGCCGCCGGGCTGCTGGACGATCTCTGCCTGACCATCAGCCCCGTGCTGGAGGGGGGTTGGGCGGGCCGGATTCTCACGGCACCGGAGGCGGCATCCGACGGCGCCCCCGGGCAGGTCAGGCCGGAGACGGCGGATGGGCCGCAGACAACCCTCGGGCTGCGGCTCGCGCACGTGCTCGAGGACCAGGGGTCTCTGCTGTGCAGGTACCTGCGGGACACGGGCTGACACGAGACACTGAGCTATGCCCTCGCGCACGCACTGGGAGCTGACTCCGCGCCAGAGCGTCGAGCAGGAGTGCGGCCGCCGCGGCACCGCCCGGGTGGTGGCGGGCTGCTTGGCGCTGCTGGCGGGCGGCGACGCCGACGACTCGCTCGTTCATGCCCTCGGCGGGCCGGCCGCGGACTCGGTCCTCGGTTCCCATCCGCGCCGGGATCAGCGCTACTTTCTCCGGGTCTGGGCGGCGAGAGCACTGCTCTACGCCTGGGACGACAGCGTTCCGGGCGTGCGGGACGCGGTGCTGGCCGGTCTGGCGGACGAGTCGTGGCGAGTGCGCGAGATGGCGGCGAAGGTGGTCGCCCGGCGCGAGCTCGGCGTGGGGCTGGCCGCCGTGGCCGAGTTGTGGCATGACCCGGTGCCGCGGGTCCGGGCGGCCGCGGCCCGGGCCACGGCGATCCTTACCACGGCACAAGCCTGAGCCGCGTCAGCGATGAGTGCCTGCAGCGGCGCAGGTGGCCCACGAAACGGAGCGATGAATGCCACTGCACAAGAAGGTCGACGACGCGGGCGCGGAAGCCGAGCTGGACATCAACCCCGTGTACGTCCGCGAGGGCCAGCTGCGCGTGCCGCGCAACAGGATCCCCAGGCACGGCATGCTGCCCGACACGGCGCTGCAGGCGGTACGGGACGAGCTGATCCTGGACGGCAACGCCCGGCTCAACCTGGCGACCTTCGTCACCACGTGGATGGAGCCACAGGCCCAGCAGCTGATGGCCGAGTGCTTCGACAAGAACATGATCGACAAGGATGAGTACCCGCAGACCGCCGAGCTCGAGCGGCGCTGTGTCAACATACTGGCCGACCTCTGGCACGCGCCCGGAGCAGCGGCCGGTTCGGACGGGCAGGCGGCCGAGACCGCGGTCGGGTGCTCCACCACCGGGTCGAGCGAGGCATGCATGCTCGGCGGGATGGCGTTGCTGTGGCGCTGGCGGGCGCGCAGGGCGGCGGCTGGGACGGACGCCACCGCGCCGAACCTGGTGATGGGCGCCAATGTCCAGGTCTGCTGGGAGAAGTTCTGCCGCTACTGGCAGGTCGAGCCCGGCAGCTACGAGCCGGTGCTGCAGATCAGCGAGGATCTGGACACGCTCCAGGCCACCCGCGGCTGCGACATCCCGATTCACGTCGACGGCGCCTCGGGCGGCTTCGTCGCGCCCTTCCTGCACCAGGACCTGGAATGGGACTTCCGTGTGCCCCGGGTCGCCTCGATCAACGCCTCGGGTCACAAGTACGGCCTGGTCTACCCGGGCGTCGGCTGGGTGGTGTGGCGAGACGTCGCGGCGCTGCCCGAGGATCTCGTGTTCCGGGTCAACTACCTGGGCGGGGAGATGCCGACGTTCGCGCTGAACTTCTCCCGGCCCGGCGGGCACGTTGCCGCGCAGTACTACAACTTCCTCCGGCTCGGCTTCGAGGGGTTCCGTAACGTGCAGCAGGCGTGCCAGGACGTGGCCAGGTACCTGTCCGGCGAGATCGCCGCGATGGGCTCGTTCGAGCTATTCACCGACGGCAGCGAGCTCCCGGTCTTCGCGTTCAGGCTGCGGGACCCGGCCGCTACCTACACCGTGTTCGACCTGTCCGAGCGGCTGCGGCAGCGGGGCTGGCTCGTCCCGGCCTACACCTTCCCGGCGGACATGCAGGACACGGCGGTGCTCCGGATCGTGGTCCGCAACGGTTTCAGCATGGACATGGCCCGCCTACTGCTCGACGATCTCCGGGTGCAGGTGCACATGCTGGGCTCGCAGCCGCACCCGCCCACGCCGCTGATCCCCGGGCCGATCGAGAATCGCCAGGGCTTCGCGCACTGACCCCGGGGGCAAGCTCTCCGCGAGCAGTGTTAGCCCGAGGGGGACGACCCCCCGCCGCGGAGCAAGCTCCGCGAACAGTCAAGGTCAGGCGCCCCGGCGGAGGCGGTCCAGGGCCTCGGCGAGGATGGCGGGGCCGTCGGTGTCGTTGCGGGGCTCCTTCACGTAGGCGAGGTGCGTCTTGTACGGCTCGGCGTGCGGCGGCGCCGGCGGGTTCGACTCGTCCTGGCCCGCCGGGAAGCCGCACCGCGGGCAGTCCCAGGTTTCCGGGATCGCGGCATCGCTGGCGAAGCTGGGGACGGTCTCGTGCCGGTTGCAGCACCAGAAGGAGATCCGTACCCGCGGCGCGGCCTCGCCGCGCTCTGCCTCGCCCATCGGACCTGCGCCGACGCGGCTGCCGCGGATGGCGTTGCCACTACTCACTGCTCACCCCTTGCCTCATGACCCGCTGAATCCTGGCGTGCGTGATGAGATTGTCGGCCTGACCGCCACCGTGTCAGCGGTTCAGCAGCAGGCCGAGCCCGACGATGCAGACGAACCACAGGATCCCGGTGAAGATAGTGATCCGGTCCAGGTTGCGCTCGACAACCGACGATGACCCCAGAGTCGACGAGACTCCGCCGCCGAACAGGTCGGACAGCCCGCCGCCTTTGCCCTTGTGCAGCAGCACGAGCAATATCATCAGCAGGCTGGTGATGATCAGGACGATAGAGAGTGCGATGGTCACTGCTAATCCTCGTCCCCTCCGG
>WNFN01021749.1_pt1 | contig 19347 bp, 9 predicted proteins | sample 5400161 | NCBI WGS metagenome assembly WNFN01 (sample SAMN13153353, study PRJNA577476) | soil metagenome | isolation source: 80 cm saprolite on Douglas fir-dominated hillslope | place: USA:California | collected 2013-09-17 | reverse complement strand
AACAGCACTCCGCATATGTGCGCTGGGATCAACGCACGTTTACCGAGATGAAAAGGCTCTGAAGTCTTCAGATTGGGCCTATGCGAAAGTCAAAGAACTGCTCTTTTATCTGCTCTGCCACGACGCATGCACAAAAGAACAGATAGGTCTGGTATTCTGGCCCGATGCCTCTGCTGCCGGGCTACGCAATAGCTTTCATGTCACCGTTCATCACCTGCGGCAGGCGCTTGGTCATCCTGATTGGATTCAGTTTGAACAGCACCGCTATGCCTTCAATCGGCATCTCCCCTACTGGTTTGACGTAGAGTGCTTTGAGTCCCACCTCGCTCAAGCGCAACGAATGACGGTGGCAGCCCCTGCACAGGCACAGATGTATCTCAAAGAAGCCATCAAGCTCTACCAGGGCGACTTTCTCGACGATATGGAACCGGGTGACTGGTATCTTGAACGACGAGAAGCCTTGCAGCACCTTTACCGGGATGCCCTGCTCACCCTGGGCGGGTTGCAATTCGCTGAAGGCTCCTATGCCCAGGCTGCCGCTACGTATCGGCGGGCGATCGCCCACGATAGCTATCAGGAAGGAGCCCATCGCGAACTGATGCGCTGCTATGTTCGCCAGGGCGAGCGTGGCCAGGCTCTGCGACACTACCAGAGCTGGCTCGAATGGATACATGATGAACTCGGCGCAGAGCCCGCCCCTGAAACAACCGCGCTCTTTGAACGTTTGCGTCGTGGCCTGGATTGTTAGCGCTTTAGAGACTGGTGATTCTTCGAGTAGTTCTTGCAGCACCCCAACCATATTCAATGCCACCTTATCATTCTCTTGTCCATTTCCCTTTGCATTTAAGCACCTCTTAAGCATCTTCATAAGAGGTTCTCTCTTATACTTCTCGCGGGTACAGAACCCGATTGAGAAAGGCTGCCTCTGGCTGGCTTTCCTCTTTTTTCAACCTGACGACCGGCGCAGACCCTCTGCTCGATCTGGTGGGCTTGCACTGGTGGTCTTCACATGAAGGAGATATATGCGATGCAACAACCTGTTACTCGGACACTTTCCAGATCTTTTTTGCAAGGGGGAATTGTACTGTTGCTGGTCGGCCTGCTGCTGGTTGTGACTGCGCAGCGAGGCTTTGCGGCTACTCGGGTTTCCACCAGATCCTTGCTTCCCCTCGCTTCCAGGCCCACGCTCTACGTCGGGGATGACCATAACAACCTGTACGGGATCAATGCGGATGTTGGTTCGACCCGCTGGCGGAAGATTCTCAATGGACCGATTGGCGCGACCCCTTTCGCGGACTTTTTCGCGAGCGTCGGCAAAGTGTATGCTGGCACTGAGGTGCTGCCCAATTTCTTTTGCCGCGATGCCGCTTCCGGTGCGCCGCTTTTCCATACGACGGTAGGCTCCGGGATACTCATTACCACGCCTGTTAGCTTTAATAACTTTCTCTTTGTCAGCGACGCCTTTGGCGTCTTCCACACTGTCAGAGCAGACAATTGTGATTCTGTCAGGAGTTTCAGTGTTGCGCCAGACAATATAGCTTCGGCAGCGCTGGTGGCCACGATTGGAGGCCGAACTGCGGTCTACTTTGGCACTTCCCGCAATAATACCGTCTATGCCCTTGATCCCGACAATGACGCGCTGCTCTGGAGCAAGCAGCTGCCCGGCGCGATCCAGGGAGCGGTAAGCAGGCCCATAGCAGATGATCGTATCGGGTCATCATGTCTATGCCCTCGATGCCAGCAATGGCAATGTTGTCTGGAGCTTCCAGGCGGATGCTGCGGTGACCGCAGCACCTCGAATCAGCCGGGGCTTCGTCAGCCAGCTCGACAGGGTCTACTTTGGCGACCTTGGTGGCAATGTCTATGCCCTCAATGCCAACACCGGAGCCTTCTCCTGGAAGGCGAGTGGTGCAGGGCCGATAGCGGCCAGCGTGGCAGTCGTTGGTGGTGCTGTGGATTTCGTCGATGTGTCAGGAACCGCCCATGCCCTCGATGCTAGCAATGGCTCGAACCTGTGGACCTTCTTCCCGCTGTTCCTCGCTGATGCGCACACAGGACTGCTCTCTAGTAATGGCCTGCTCTATGTTACCGTCACGAGCACTCATCTCACTGAGCGATTTGTGAGCATCTATGCCATTGATCCCAACACTGGCGTGGAGGACTGGCGCTGGGATGACATCGCTCCCTCAGCCTTACCAGGCTTCGACGACGGCAAAACCCTGGAGCCGCCTTCGCTGCTGACAGTCTGATCTGTCGTCTCCGAAAAAAAGTGACGGTTATTGAAAAACGTGAGTGCTTCTACATGAGCCACTCCTGATTTCTTGACCCACCTGCTACAATGAGAGACGTGCGGGGTGATCTGGGTTTCCGGCTTCTCTTCCTTTCCGTCAGGGATCATCCGTTGAGGATACTGCAATAAAGAAGCGAGATAGGCCAGTGGCCGATGGCAAAAGCGAAAGCGGTTAAGCTGTTCCTGGTGGCTCTCCCGTGTCTCTTGCCGATCCTGCCGAAAAGCGGCAGGATCGACCTGCTGTAAGCGCTCGGATAAACGGGCGTCTCCATCGGGTTGCTGGTGCCACCATTCGTGACAGGAGACACACCTGCCATAACGAGGTAAATAACTATTCCAGTTTTTGCGTCCACGAATGCGGCGGTCGTGCATCTTGTAGTTGTCCCGTTTTGAATATACCTTCGCTGTCCGATATCTCCAGCCTGCGCTTCGATTCCCACGATCCCGATTTGAAAGATCTGATCACTCACAATGGTTCCGATCATACCCACTCCTCTTGATCTGCGTTTCACGCGTTGTGTTGGCCTTGCGCTGGCTGGCACACGCTTTCCCCATCCCTGGTTTCCACTGTGCCTTCCTCGCCATCTGCTTGCCGTCGTTTGCCCCCTTTTTTCTCATGAGATGGTGATTCTGCCCTGTTGGGATAAACAGAAACTCCGCATCGGGATCAAGATATTTCAGAATCAGCCAGGCGCAGGCCATGCGGTCCACGCCCACCTGTTCCCACGTTACCCATTTCATGAGGTCAACCCTCCTCTCGCACGCATCAGTCGCTCCCGTACCTGTGTCCCTGTTACCTGGACGGTCGTCGTCATACTCCCCTTGCTGGTCGTTCCCATCGTGCCCGAAGGCATGGGACTCTCTCCCATGTTCATTCCTGTCGTGCCTGATGTTCCTCCACACGCAGCCAGGACAACAGTCAGAAAAAAAAGACAACTTATGCTCAAGAAACGCTGTTTCATTTACTATTGGGTGGTGATGAAACTGATGATCACGCTCGTTGCCATCGTTGTCTTGATGATCCACACGCAGACCATTGGGATGGGCGAAATAGCACGCGACACGTGAGAAGGCAGAGCCACCTGGCGCCCTCTCTCCCATCGCACCACCAGCGGATAGCTCATATAGGGAGCCCGAACGCCTAGAGCGCGGTTCAGAAATCTTGACCCGTCTGCTACAATGAGAGAGGTGCTGGGTGGGCGATCTGAGCCGCGCGGGCTTTTTCCTCCCTTCTTGTAAGGGATCATCCGTTGAGGATACTGCAATAAGATAGGGAACGCTCCCGATATGCCCAGCCTCCCAGCAGAGCGCAATACGGAGTATTGACAAAATACTTATGATATCCTATAAATAGAGACGCAGGAGATTTTGACTGTTTAGCAGAAAAGAGGGCTGGCTGATGGAAAATTCTGATCAGCAACGTATGACTATCCCCTTACCAGAATTAGGTGAACAGTGGTCATTCTGGGTGCCGGCCGGGTATCGCTATATGGTCTACTGGCTTGAGGTCTTGCAACCTATCAAGCAGACTCTATTTATACAGGTTATGCGCTATCTTATCTTATTTCATGATGCGCTGCGACTACATGCACTGAAAGAGGGAATTCACTATTTTCCCTATATCCATTCTGCCATCGAAGATGACGCGGTGCAATGGGTGAGCCTGGCCCAATTCTCTGAGCATGAGCGTCCAGTGATCATTAAACAAACGATTGATAAGATCTATCAGGCCCTGGATAATTATGAAGGGCAGTTATCCCGCTTTGTGTATTTTGATAATGGGGCCGATATTCCAGGGCTGTTTCTCTCCATTTTTCATCATGGCTTGTTCGATGTGTTTTCTTCTTCGGTGCTTACACATGATTTCCAGGTGGTCTACGCGCAACTTCTTCAGGGTCAAGAGGTTCTGTTGCCATCCAAAACAGCGTCCGTGGCCCAATTTGTGGCGCGGGTCAGGCACTATCTCGATCATGAGTATCCGCAGGAGCTCAATTACTGGCGCGCATGTGTAGCCAGGGTCAAGCCCTGGCCTGTAGATTATCCTGAACAGAAACTAGTCGAGGCGCAGGGAACGGTCTTAAAGCCGCCGCAGCCCAGGACCGTCACTATGGCTTTAAGCGAGGCTGAGACAGTCAATATGTTCCGCTCCTTGCCCGCTGTGAACATTCCGGTTCTCTATGTCTTTCTTACGGCGATTGTTCAGACGTGGGTACAATGGACCAGCGAACCACTATTCATCCACCTTTTCGATTCTGGACGTACACTCTTTCCCGACCTGGACCTGTCGCGTTCTGTTGGTAATTTTTCGTCGGGGCGCTATATCCTCCTGGAAACGAAAACGCAAGAATCTCCACTGGAAACTCTGCGCACTGTTGTGCGGCAGATCAAGAACGTGCCCTTTAAAGGGGCAGGACCGAGCCTGGCCGATTATGCTCCTGAGAAAGAGAAGGAAATTGATGTCTCGACCTATCCCGTTCTGAGGGTCAATTATTTTGGGAATGCGCGTATGAAGACGATGCAACAGGGGCTTCCATTTTTACGCAATGCCCAACAGTATAAAGATCTGACCGAACATGCAAGTGTGGAAAAGGGCTATCAGGAGCAGGAGATAAATGGGATGGTGATTGATAATCATTTCACGATGAGCTGGTCGTTCGATGAGCAGTTATATCGCCTTACGACTATTGAACGGCTTACACAAAGCACCCTCTCTTTTTTGAGCGCCATCACTGCTGAGTATGCGGATATCCTCCTCGACAGGAACCATGAGTTTCGCAAGCTGTTTGATAGTTCGGGCGCGATTCAGATTTTTTACTGATAGATCAAGGCCACTCTCACGAGCTTTGTTCATCATCAGGATGCTCGACAACGAGTCACCACCCAGCATAAAAAAGTCATCTTGAATGCCAATTTTCTCAACCCCTAATACTTCCTGCCAGATCTGTACAAGTTGTTGCTCTAGCTCGCTGGCGGGAGCAACATACTCGCTTCTATAGTCGAAGAAGACGAGATTGCTGGTTGGGAGACGCTGGCGATCAATTTTCTTGTTAGGCGTTAGCGGAAACTCATCAAGCGTAACGACAGCGGAAGGAAGCATATAGGCGGGAAGATATTCCTGTAGGTAAGTGTACAAATCCTCCAATGCGAAAGGGACATTCACATAGAGCTTGAGATAGGCAATAATGCGTGGCTGATCAGGATGTTCTTTTTGCAGCGTGACAACGCAGGCCTGTACAGCCGAGTATTGCTGTAGGATCGTTTCGATCTCCTCTAGTTCTATGCGGAAGCCGTGAATTTTTACCTGGTGATCAATTCTGCCCAGACACTCGATGATACCGTCTGGATGATACCGGGCCAGATCTCCTGTTCTGTAGATACGTTCGCCCATATGTTCGCTAAACGGATTGGGGCGAAAACGCTCGGCAGTGAGATCAAGTTGACCTGTGTAACCGCGCGCCAGCCCTATCCCACCAATCCAGAGCTCGCCCGTTACACCAACAGGTACTGGTTGGAAATAATTATCCAGGATATAGACGGATGTATTCGCAATGGGGTTACCGATGCTGATCGGGTTCATCTCCTGGCTGATGCGCGCGGCAGTTGACCATACTGTTGTCTCTGTTGGCCCATACATGTTCCACAGTTCTTTGCCTCGCGAGAGTAATGCATGGGCAAGTGTTGATGACAGGGGTTCGCCGCCACAAATAATTCTCATATCCCTATGCCCTGACCAGCCGTGCGCGAGAAGTAATTGCCAGGTTACAGGGGTAGCTTGCATAATACTGGCCGGCGCTTGCTCTTGCTCTAGAAGGCCAATCAATCTGGGGCCATCAGCAACAGCATCCTCTGGAGCAAGGTGGACGGTCGCGCCCTGTGCTAGTGGTACAAAGAGCTCCAGAATGGAGATATCAAACGAGAGCGAAGTAACGGCAAACATTGTATCCTGCATCCTGAGCGGGAAGAGCGCCATCATGGCGTAACATAAATTTTGCACTGCTTGATGAGAGACCGCAATCCCCTTGGGTATACCAGTAGATCCCGAGGTGTAAATCATGTAGGCAAGATTGGTATCATGGACACTACTTTGAGGGTTGGCGACGGTCTTGTCTGAGCGCAAAAATCCCTTTTCATCAAGGCAAAGCAGATCGATATCGATATGAAAAAGGCTTGTATAGAAATCTTTGGTTGTTAACAGGAGAGCGGGTTGAGCGTGCTGGATCATAAAGGTGAGACGTTGCGCCGGATAATTGGGATCGAGGGGAATGTAGGCGGCCCCCACTTTGAGAATACCAAAGACGCCAATAAGCATTTCTGGCGAGCGCTCGATATACAGACCTACCAGCATATCCATTCCTATCCCGCGCTTTTGTAAGGCCAACGCCACTTGATTTGCAGAGTTGTTGAGTTCGCGGTAGGTAAACGCTTGATCTTCAAAGAGAAGCGCGCGCGCATCTGGCGTTCGTCCTACCTGCGCTTCAAAAAGTTCATGTAAGAGGAGAGAAGGCTGAGTGGTAGTTGTGTTGTTCCAATCGAAAAGCATGTGAGTACGCTCTGAGAGACTGAGGAGAGGCAATTCCCAGACGTTTTGCTCAGGATCTAGCACAATCTCCTCTAAAATGCGTTGCCAGTGATGTAACATCGGCTGAATTGTTGTGGCCGCAAAGAGGTCAGAGTTATACTCAAAAATAGCCAGAAAGCCTTGCGGGCTGTCAATAATAGAGGCGCTCAGGTCATATTTAGTGGTAGGATTTTGATATTCCAGCAAGCTGACCGCCAGTTCGCCCAGAGTGGGGTAGCCAGGTTGTGCGTCTTGCAGTGAGAACAAGGCCTGGAAAAGGGGCGAACGGCTGGGATCGCGTTGGGGTTGTACCAGTTCGATGATCTTGCTCAAAGGAATATCCTGGTGCTTATAGGCTTCAAGAATGACCTGGCGCACTTGCTGGAAAAATACGCGACAACTCAGCGGCGCGGGTATCTGTATGCGCAGGACAAGCGTATTGACAAATAGCCCGATCAACGGCTCAAGACGCGGATCGGCGCGCATCGTGGTTGGCGTGCCAATTGCGATATCGTTCTGGTTAGAATAACGTCCGAGCAAGATCGAAAAACTGGCGACCAGGGCCATAAAGAGAGTCATCCGCTCATTCTGCGCAAAAAGTTTGAAGCGCTGGCTCAGTGCAGGCGGCATCTGAAGTGAGAGGTGCTGTCCGTTAAAGGTCTGGTGTGACGGACGAGCGTAGTCAGCAGGCAATTCCAGGGGCAACACATCGGCCAGTTGTTTTTGCCAGTATGCCAGGTCAGCTTCCATAAAGCGAGATGAGCGTTGCCAGAGAGCAAAATCAGCGTATTGCAAAGATAAGACCGGCAAAGAGGCGGGCGTGCCAGTACACAGGGAAGGATAGAGGGTGCAGAGTTCTTGCCAGAGGAGCCGAGCCGAGAGTCCGTCAGCAATAATATGATGCATGAAAATAAGCAGCGCATGCTCGTGCGGTCCAAGGCATATGAGGAGTGTATGCAGAAGTGGACCTGTTGTCAGATTGAAAGGACAAAGGGCTTCACATTCGGCAAGAGTGCGCAATGCCCCTTCTCGCTCCGCCACAGGGAGATTTTGCAGATCAATTACAGACAATGAACATGGCCGCGCTGGTGCAATAATCTGCATGGGTTGACCTTCAAGCAGTTGAAATGTTGTGCGCAACGACTCATGCCGAGCGATAATCGTGGTCAAACTTGCCTGGAGCGCCGGGATGGAGAGTTTGCCCTGGAGGCGCAAGGTTAAGGGAACATGATATGCGGCAATTCCCTGTTCTATCTGGTCAAGTAGCCAGAGTTGTTCCTGCACTAAGGAAAGTGGAGCCATGTTCTGGGAAGGGTCACGCACATTCGTAAGGAGTGGCTGAGCTTGCTTCTGTGGCAAAGCAATTTTTTTGAGGAGCAAGGCTCGTTTTTTGGGCGATAGATCATCAATTCTTTTGAAAACGTCTTGCATATGCATCCTCCTGACATGACCAGAGGCAAAATCAACCAGTAACAGAGAAGAACTGGAGGCCCGCATAAAAATGTGCCTTTTATTTCGCTTCTCAAAAAGACAAAGAAATGAAGGCACATTATCGGGAAGAGCTGAAAGCTCAGTTGAGGGCTTTCAGCAGTTTCAGAACCTCTGCTGCTTCCGCGCCCCCCGCCGTGGCATGTAACTCTAATGAAATACCGTGTGGACCTTTGGAGTGGCGTGCTTCCGGGAAAGAGGCGAGAATACTCTGCACGATATCAACCTTGCCAAGCATGGCAGCGGCGAAGATATCCATGCGAGCCCCTTTCTCAATTAAGAAGAGGGCAATATCTTTTCTGCCCATATGCGAAGCAGCCCCAAGCGCGGTTTCCCAATCGCCCCCGCCCCAGTCCCAGACAGCATTGAGCAGGGCGGGATTCTGTTCGAGTAGTTCTTTCACACGGTTAAAATCGCCGTGGGCATTGCCCACAAAGTCACTTACCAATGTTGGATCAATCTTCTCTGGATTTCCCATGAATCCTCCTTTGCTTATGCAAAAACGATATGCTACGCAAATTACCACAAGAGCAGGGCCGAGAATGCTCTGTGCATAATCAACGCAATAATACTATACCACATATTAAGATGAAGCCCCTGTATAAGAACGAACGCCAAAGCGCCAGAACCAACAGGCGAAGGTGAACATGGCACAGGAAAAAACCAGCCCTCCCAGCACAATAGGCCAGGAGAAATTACCGACCAGCATCTGCGAGGGAATAGTAATAGCCACAGCAACCGGCACAATGACTACCAGCGAGAGGCGCAGCCAGAGTGGATAGAGACTCACCGGCCACCGGCCAGTATCAAAGAGGCTTTGAAAGAGCAATGGCAGATTCTCAAGCTTCACCGTCCAGAACGCAATCGTAGTCAACATCAAATAAAAGCTGTAGACCACGGAAATGCCCAGGAGAAAGGTCAGCGCAAAGAAGAAGCTGCCGGTCAGGGTCAGACGTGGGCCTAGATGACTGAAAACAATACCCAGAACTACCAGACCCGCCAGGATGTCAAAAATGCGCCAGATCTCTAATTTGCGCATACTTAACAGCAACTGTGAGTAGACTGGCTTCAATAACCAGTAGTCCAGATTCCCGTCCCAGATGTTATTCATGAGTAGAACCATGTTCGGCTTGATCATAAAGTTGAGGATGCCGCCGGTCAGGAAATAGATGGCAACGACAACCAGCATTTCATCATAGTCCCACCCGTTAAGCGTTTGAGCGTGCAGAAAAATGACTGAGAAGCCAATCAAGGCACTGGCCAGGCTGATACAGGACTGAAATAATTGGAGCACAAAGTTGCCGCGATACGCGGTTGTATTAATGACCCCAATTTTGAAGCATGTTTTGAACAGCGAGAGATACTTCATAATCCTACTCCTGAAAATCTCTTCAGTCCCTTATTCCACAAAATGCTCAGCAGCACCACACCTATGACAATCCAGATGCACTGAAAGAGTATTCCTGCCAGCGCCTGCTGGGAGTCTAAATGGCCTGTTGATAACAGAACTGGAAACTCAACTGTCCAGCGGAAAGGGAAGAAATTCGCCAGCGCCTGGAACCAGGTGGGAAAGAGTATCAGCGGCGCGCTGATGCCTGATAAGAAAGTGATGGCAAAGGAGTAGAAAGCGTTGATTCCCTCATTATCCGGCACCCAGAATGCCAGCATCGCCACAGTTAGATCGAAGACGAAGCGCAGGATGTACGCGAGCACGATACCTGGTATAAAGGCCAGGATTTGCCACCCTTGCGTGTGAAATGTAGGCGAGAATGACAGAATCAGCACCACTGCCACCAGGCTGATAAAAGGCAGCGTCACCAGTTTGTAGATAAGATTCTCCGCTATATCTTCGTGGAAATTGTGGGCGGGACGTAGCAGTAGATAGGAAAGATAGCCATTGCGAATCAAGAACTCCCAGTACATCATCGTCCAGGCAAAGGTAATGTGATTCACAAATAAGACCATAATGTAGTATGCTGCGAAATCTCCTCTTGTGAAGCCATCGATAACACTCCCTTGTGAACCATCTACCGCCGACCAGACGGAGATAAAGATGATCGGGCTGAGCATCATTGACATAATCCAGAAGATCAATGATATGCGATAATGGAGAAAGCGCTTGAATTCGTTTATTTTAAACATAAAACGAATCACTTCCTCAATCGGCGGATCAACCACCGATAAGTCCATCACGGGAAGATGAGCTAACAATCGGCTGGTGACTTGAGCCGTCTGGGCTTTTGCTACTTGAAGTTTCACCCGTCCATCCGCGTTCTCAACCACCTTTCCATAAACGGCTAGATCATATTGCTGGCTGTCATTTAGTTGGAGGATAATCGTGCGATATGGCAGAGTTGTCTCAGCAATATCGCTCAACAAGCCATCGTAGACCATCTTGCCTTGATTAATGAAGATGACGCGCTTGCAAAGGAATTCCACATCTGGAACATAATGACTGGTCAATAGGACAGTCGCACCATAGGTGCGGTTATATTCGGCAATAAAGTTGCGCAAGCGATGTTGCACGGTGACATCCAGACCGATCGACGGTTCATCGAGAAATACCACGCGAGGACGATGGAGCAACGCGCCAGCAATCTCACATTTCATACGCTCTCCCAAAGAGAGATTGCGCACAGGTTGCGAGAGAACATTGCCGATCTCCAGCATATCGACCAGTTCAGCGAGCGTTTTTTTATACTCCGCGTAGGGAATATCGAAAATCGAGCGCAGAAATTCATAGGAGTCGGTTGAAGGAAGATCCCACTGCAATTGATTACGCTGACCCATAATCAATGTGATCTGTTTCAACAGATCGGGCTTGCGTTTCCACGGTATTTGGCCAAGCACACGTACTTCCCCAGACGTAGGGAATAACAGACCCGTTAACATCTTAATCGTTGTTGTCTTCCCTGCGCCGTTGGGTCCCAGAAAACCGACAATCTCTCCTGCGGCAACGGTAAAACTCAAATCATCGACTGAGACAATCTTCTTCATTTGACGCTTCACCACACTCATGAGCGCCGCTCGTAAGCCAGACTCCCGTTCAGTGACAAAAAACTCCTTCCGCAAGTCTTTTAGTGAAATAACAGGAGTTTCCTCTTTTAACTGTACAACATTCATTGGCTATACAATCCCCTTTGCCTTGACCAGGTGATGCAATACACTTATCTTGTATTCCATACCCCTGTGACCAATCCGCTCGCTATACGATACCGATTGTTACCACGACAAAACAATGGAGCGCAGATTGATAACTTTGTGACGATCACACGCGGGTTTACCTACGAAAAAGGTATATTCACCCACGAAATGATAAAACCGAAGACTATCACTTCGCACTCCCTGCAAAGATTGAAGACGCGATCCCCAGCGTGTCAGGTGAACTGAGCGACAAAACCACCCTACATCGAAATAAAGCATAACATGATAAAAAAATATTTTCAAGCCCCCCTTTCTCCCATATCATCATATCCCCATAAGGCTTTACAAAAGTAGAAAACCCATGTTACTCTTTACCATGGAAGGGGATTTCATGAGAGATTACATGTACCAGTTTGATTGGTATACCCCTGCCCCCAAATAGTATTAGACAAGGTTTCTCAGTTTTTTCGTTTACTTTTACCAACTCACAAAAACCTGTAGACCGGGTTTTATAGTGAAGAAGCCAGGTACATTTGCGGCTCTCCGTCCTTCAGGGGGAACGAAAAAAGCTTTTTTGCGAGGACACTCGTGTCGCTATTGCCGCCACCTCGCGCTCAGGCAAGGGTAGTAGTCCCTGCACCCCACTTTCCCCTTGAAGGATGGAGATCCACACGTGCATTCCGCATCATTTGGAAAGGAGTCCATGATGTCTTCATCTCTGTTGCACAACTCTTCTTAATTCCTCCCAGTCTCATTCTTCTATCCAATCCCCATATCTTTTTGAACGGGGCCCAGGGGCAGCGCCCCTGGCGGGGTTTGGGGTGTCCCCAACTTCTCCCTTCTGCCCGCCGCCGCAGGCGGCAGAACAAACTTGCACATGGGGTTAAAGTAATTTCTTCATTAGTACTTTGTGTGTTCGTTCGCCAGCTCAAGCTGAAAGGGCCTTTCTTGATGGATGGCAAGATAAAGGATCTGGTAAGCCTCGCACAAATGAGAGCAACGCAGCGATTTCATCAGGAGGGCTATACATTCTTACGAGAGAATGGAGAGGCACAAACACAGCTCACCTATGCAGAAGTAGATCAACGAGCACAACGAGTAGCAGCCTGGCTCCAACATCACCGGGTGGCACGGGGCGAACGCGTTTTGCTGCTTTTTCCACCTGGCATAGACTATATTGCAGCCTTCTGGGGCTGTCTTTACGCGGGCGTTATCGCTGTGCCCATCTACCCGCCCAGGCGTACACATGTTAACAGATTTGCCCGGCGATTTTACAGTGTAATCGATGATGCTCAAGCTACAGTCGCGTTAACCACAGCATCTTTACACCCGGTGATCGACGATATGCTCACCCGGCATCCCCAGTTCCAGTCATTCCAGGTGCTTCACACCAATGCTATTCCTGATCATTTAAGCTGGCAAGAGGTCAAATGCCTGCCCGAAACCATTGCCCTCATCCAATATACGTCTGGCACGACTGCCTTACCCAAAGGGGTTGTCCTCTCGCATGACAACCTGCTCCATAATTTGCAGGCCATCTACCATACTTTTGGCTGCACACCAGAGAGCCGAGCGGTGGTCTGGCTTCCGCCCTACCATGATATGGGCTTGATCGGCGGTATTTTGCAGCCGCTGTATGGCAACTTCCCGGTGACACTGCTGCCCCCCACCACTTTCTTGCAGAGTCCTTTTCGCTGGCTCGAAACCATTTCGCATACACAAGCAAACATCAGTGGCGGGCCGAACTTTGCCTATGACCTCTGCTTGCAGAAAATTACGCCAGCCCAGCGAGCACAACTGGATCTGAGTTGCTGGGAAGTGGCCTTCAATGGGGCAGAACCCATCCGCCCCACAACCATGGCCCAATTCGTCGCCGCTTTCGCCTCTTCTGGCTTTCGCCTGGATGCCTTTCATCCCTGTTATGGACTCGCTGAAGCTACACTTCTCGTCACCGGCAAACAAGCCGGTACAACGCCACGCACAAAGCATTTTCTGGCCAGAGCACTTGCCAACCACGAGGTTGTGCCAGTGGATGATCTTGATGATGATGCGTGTGCCCTGGTAGAATGCGGTCAATCAATACCTGAGCAGGAGATGGTAATTGTCGATCCCCACACCCATCAGCGCCAACCAGAACAGCGGATCGGCGAAATCTGGATCGCTGGCCCGGGCATTGCACAAGGCTACTGGCAAAAGCCGCAGGAGACACATGAAGTATTCCAGGCCACCACTTCTGACAATGAGACAAAACCGTTCCTGCGCACTGGTGATCTCGGCTTTTTCTTCTCTGGAACTCTCTACGTAACTGGGCGCCTCAAAGACCTGATTATCATACGCGGGCGCAATTATTATCCTCAAGATATCGAATTCACCGTCGGAGGCTGCCACGCCGGTTTGGGGGCAAACAATGGCGCGGCATTCTCAGTCACGGTGGACGGCACTGAGCTGCTAGTCATTGTCTATGAGCTGGAAAGAAGCCATCAGCATGCAAACCTGGAGCCGCTCTTTCAGGCGGTCACACAGGCGGTTTACCTGGAACATGAGTTGCAGCCTTATACTGTTGTGTTTATTAGAAAGGGCAGTCTGCCACGCACCACATCAGGCAAGGTCCAGCGCCTGCTCTGTCGTACTTTGTATCTCCACGGCGAATTATCTATCATTGGTGAGACATCCCGCCACTCGGCTGAAATGTCTGCTATGAACCTGGACTGGGATGGCCTGCGGCAGGCGCCTGCTGAACAACGCTTCTCACTGATTACGACCTATCTCCAGGCTCAGATTGCGCAAATCTTGCAGCGGGAGATCAAAACAGAACAGCTTAGGGAATCAATCACTACACTGGGCCTGGACTCTTTGCAAAGCGCCGAACTCACCTACCGCCTGCAACGCGACTTCCAACTGGATATACCCCTTGCTGTGTTATTGGATGATAGGAGTATTGAGCAACTTGCACACACTGCATTGTCCCATGTCACTGAGACCAGAACGTCTACAGAAGGCGCGGCCTCAGAACCAACAGGAGACAATGAATGGGCGCTTTCTTTTGGCGAACAGGCACTCTGGTTTCTCCAACATGCGTTGCCAGATAATCACGCCTATACCATCGCGCGCTTATTACGCCTCAACCCCACTACCGATCTCCCTCTCCTGGAAAAATCCATACGCACCCTGCTGGTTCGCCATCCAGCATTAACTACTATTTTCCCACTCTTTGAGAATAAACCCATACGGCGTCATGCTCATCCATCAACACGCTATTTTGAGATCATTGATGCTGCTACCTGGAGTGAAGAACAGATCAAGCACTACCTTGACGCCGCCACGCGCTGCACGTTTGACCTGGAACGGGGACCGCTCTGCAAAGTTATCTTATTGACCGGCACAACGAAAAGTCCGCTACTGCTCTTTATCGCACATCATATCATCATAGATGCATGGTCTTTAGTAATTCTGCTGAAAGAACTGGGAGCTCTCTATACGGCTGCTTTCACTGGAACTGCCCTGGAGCTGCCAGCAGCGCCCGCGGACTATACAGACTTTGTGTACTGGCAGGCGCAGCGTTTACAAGGAGAGCAGGGAGCACGACTCCAAAGCTACTGGCAACAACAACTAGCAGCGCTCCCCTCCACCCTGGATTTACCCCTTGCTGCTCCTCGCCAGGCGGTATTGACCAATGAAGCTGGAACCGAGCACATTACAATTGAGGCGCAACTGCTCGCGCTGGTTCAAACGTTCTGCCAACGACAGAATGTGACCCTGGCTATGTTCTTCCTGACAGCTTTTGCAACACTCTTGCATCGCTATACGAGACAACAAGATCTGATCATTAGCGTCCCCTTTTTCGGGCGTAATAGCTCTTCATTTGCTCAAGCAGTGGGCTATTTCGTCAATACCTTGCCACTCAGAATTGATCTTAGTGGACAACTCACATTTCTTACGCTACTCCAGCGGGTTAAGCAGACCGTTCTGGCTGCTATCGCTCATCAAGACTATCCTTTCAGTCTCCTGATGCATGATCAGCAAGGCTCACGGCCCTTTAACCACTCGCCGCTTGAACAAATCATGTTTGTTATGCAGAATGTCGACGGTGTGACCGAATATGCCCTGGCTTCGCTTGTGTCAGGCAACGCTGGCTCGGAAATAGCTCTGGGGCAACTGCGTATAGAGCCGCTCCAGATTGATGCCAGTTCTGCCCAGCGTGATCTCACGCTGACTATGGCAGAGTACCAGGGCGAAATATTGGTGAACCTGGAGTATAATCGCAGCCTTTTGCAAGGGCAAATAATGCAGCACATGCTGGAAAATTTGATGACGCTGTTGCAGGCCATCCTCGCTTGCCCGGACAGTAAGTTGATGGATCTGGCATTCATCGCCTCCAAAGAACAGCGACTGTTACAAAGCTGGAACGAGCGCGCCGGAGAATCTGCCGGGCGCTATCTCTGCCTCCACCATCTCTTCTCGGCCCAGGCACGTATTAACCCCGATGCAGTCGCGCTGATATTTGAAGAGCAGACCTTCTCTTATGGCCTGCTTGAGCAGCGCGCCAACCAGCTAGCGCACTTTCTGCAAGCACGGGGGATTGGCCCGGATACGCTGGTGGGACTGTGTGCAGAACGTGCTCCAGAGCTTGTTATTGGCATCCTGGGTATTCTTAAAGCCGGGGGCGCCTATTTGCCCCTTGATCCGGGCTCTCCTGAAGAGCGTCTGGCTTTTATGATCGCCGACGCTAAGCTCACTATCCTGCTCACCCAATCGCCATTGCTGGCCCTGCTTCCCGGTACAACGGGAACACAGATCGTTTGCCTGGATACGAACTGGCCTGAGATGGCTATGATGCCGGCGACCGCACCGCAGAGTGCTGGGACTGTAGACAACCTCGCCTATGTCATCTACACTTCTGGCTCAACCGGACGGCCTAAAGGCGTGATGATAACACATGAGAATGTTATGCGCTTGCTCACAGCCACATCTGCACACTTTAAGTTCTGCACGACAGACGCCTGGACCCTCTTTCATTCTTATGCCTTCGATTTCTCAGTCTGGGAGATTTGGGGGGCGTTCGCCTACGGCGGGCGGCTGGTTATTGTGCCCTACTGGCTCTCTCGCTCGCCAGAGGCTTTTATCGGGCTGATTGCAGAGCAGGGTGTGACGGTTCTGAATCAGACACCTTCTGCTTTCCAGCAATTTGCTGAACAAGTGGAACAGGCAGAGATAACATCTGTCCTGCGCCTCGTCATTTTTGGCGGTGAAGCATTGGACCCGGCATTGCTGCGCCGCTGGTTTGCCTGTCACTCTGATCAGCAACCACAGCTCATCAACATGTATGGCATTACTGAGACAACCATCCACGTCACCTACCAGGCGCTGCAAAAAGCGGCGACCCAGAGCGAAAACGCCAGTCTCATTGGCCGTCCCATCCAGGACTGGCAAGCCTATATCCTCGATGAGCAGCAACAACTTATGCCCATCGGCTGCGCTGGCGAACTGTATATCGGAGGCGCCGGACTGGCCAGAGGATATCTCCATCATCCCGCGCTGACAGCGGAACGCTTTCTGCCTCATCCTTTCAGCACGCGGCCTGGCGAGCGCCTCTACCGCACTGGAGACCTGGCCCGCTACCGCGCTGACGGCACGATAGAATATCTCGGACGAAGCGATCAACAGGTCAAAATTCGTGGATTCCGCACCGAATCTGCTGAGATCGAAATAATGCTTTGCGAACATCCGGCCATTCATCAGAGCCTTGTCATGTTGCGAGAGGATATGGCAGGCTATAAATATCTCGTCGCCTATTACACCACCCTTTCCCCACAGGCCCGGCCTGCCGTACAGGAGTTGCGCGCATTTCTTGCCCTGCGCCTCCCATCGTACATGCTACCTGCCGCCTTTGTACAACTCAAGTCATTTCCCTTAACCGTCAATGGGAAGATCGATCGCCAGACCCTTCCGCCACCACTGCAGCTGCGCTCAGATACGGCGGGCGAGTATGTGCCACCGCGCACATCGACCGAGGAGACCCTGATCACAATCTGGCAAAACGTTCTAAACAAAGAGCAGATCGGCATAGATGATAATTTCTTTGAGTTGGGAGGCGATTCTATACGCAGTATCCAGATCGTGGCGCAGGCGCGGAGCGCCGGTTTTGCCTGCACTATTCAGCACCTTTTTCTCTATCAGAGCGTGCGCCAGCTTGCCGGTCATCTGCAAGAGGGCGCCAGCGTGGCACTTCCCACCTCCCCCACTCCTTTCAGCCTGCTGTCTATCGCTGATCGCGCTCGCCAGCCGGCGGAGCCGCTGATCGTCGACGCTTACCCACTAACCATGCTCCAGGCAGGGCTGGTCTTTCACAGCCAGTTCAGTCGCGACTATGAGCTTTATGTGACCAGCCTCCAGCTGCTCCTCCCTTTCCAGCAAGCATTGTTTATGCAAGCTCTGACCTTCCTGGTAGCACGCCACGAGATGCTACGCACACGCTTTGATCTGTCAACTTTCAGCGCAATGATCCAACTTGTCTATGCACAGGCCGAGCCCGCTCTGGAAGTCCATGATCTCCGCTCGCTTGCGCCTGAGCAACAGGAACTCGCCATCACCGAGTGGATTGAGCAAGAAAAAAAGCGCCGCTTTAGTTGGGAAGAGCTACCACTCGTCCACTTTTCTATCCATCTCAGGACTGAGCAGGTGCTTCAACTGACCATCAGCGAGCCATTCTTCGACGGTTGGAGCATCGCCTGTCTGCTGACAGAGTTGCTGAAAGCGTACAATACCCTGCTCCAACAGCAGGCTTTACCGGGCCCGGAGCCCCTTGCGACGGCATTCCGCGACTATGTTCAGGCCGAACGCCAGTCTATCTTATCTGATAGCTGCCAGCGCTACTGGCAGCATACATTGCAGGATGCTCCTATCCATCCCCTACCACGCGCAAGCCTGATAGAGCTAGAGAAAGAGCAGCGCATCTGCCGTTTGAGCGTGCCGATCTCCGCCGAATTGTCGGAACATCTTAAACAGGTAGCCTCGCAGAATACATTGCCTCTGAAAAGCATCTTGCTGGCCGCCCACCTCAAAGTCATTTCCCTGCTCTCTGGCAGCTCCGATGTGATTACGGGCGTCATCTTCAATGGTCGTATCGAACACAAAGATGGAGAACGCGCACTGGGCCTTTTCCTGAATGCTCTGCCGCTGCGCATGAGCACCAGAGCCAGCACCTGGCTCGAACTGGTCCGGCATGCCCTGGAAATCGAGCAGGAGATGCTTCCCTACCGTCATTATCCTCTCGCGAAGATCCAGCAAGAGATGGGAGGCCAGAATCTTTTCGAGACGGTCTTTAACTTCACCCACTTTCATGCCTATCAGCCACTAGAACAGTTAGAACAGATCCAGGTACTGGGCGGCTATGCTTCGGAACAGACCTATTTCCCGCTCACCGTCCAGTATAATCTGGAGCATGCTTCATCTCAGATCCGCCTCATGCTCGATTACAGCTCAGCCGTTTTGGCGGAACAACAGGTAGCAACGATCGCGGGCTACTATCTACGAGCGCTGGAGGATTTGGCCGCGCATCCACAAGCTCGCCCTGATAACACTACTCTGCTCTCAATGCAGGAACGCGCCTCTCTCCTGCATGTCTGGAACAGAGCCAATGAGACTTTTGAACCCACAGGCAACGTCCTGGCCCATTTTGAGCAGCAGGTAGAGCGGTCCCCGGCGCACATCGCACTCATTTGTGGCGATGAAAAGGTAACCTACCGGCAACTTTATCAGCAAGCCAGTTACCTCGCATTCGTTCTCCAACAACGCCAGGTCGGCCCTGAGAGCCGCGTGGGCGTGTGCCTGGAACGTTCATGCGCGCTGATCGTTGCGCTGCTCGGTT
>WNFN01144310.1_pt1 | contig 19362 bp, 14 predicted proteins | sample 5400161 | NCBI WGS metagenome assembly WNFN01 (sample SAMN13153353, study PRJNA577476) | soil metagenome | isolation source: 80 cm saprolite on Douglas fir-dominated hillslope | place: USA:California | collected 2013-09-17 | reverse complement strand
CCTGAACGTCGGGCAGTCGATCTCGGATACGTTCACCGTGGCTTCCGCCGATGGCACCACGAGCACGGTGCAAGTGACGATCAACGGCACCAACGACGCGGCAGTGGTGAGCTCGGCAACGGTCGCGGTGGCCGAGACGAATGCGCCGCTGACGACCGGCGGCACGCTGACTGTCTCCGACGTCGACAACGCGCAGGCCTTCGTGGCGCAGGCCAACGTTGCCGGCGCGAACGGCACGTTCTCCATCGCCACGAATGGCTCGTGGACCTACACGGCGAATAGCGCCTTCGACAATCTGAACGTCGGGCAGTCGGTCTCCGACACGTTCACGGTCGCCGCGGCCGATGGCACGACGAGCACCGTGCAGGTCACCGTCACCGGGACGAACGACGCCGCGGTGCTGAGCTCCGCGACAGTCGACCTGGACGAGACCGACGCGCCGCTGACGACGGGCGGAACGCTGACCGTGGTCGACGTCGACAGCGCGCAGGCTTTCGTGCCGCAGACAAATGTGGCCGGTGCCAACGGCAGCTTCTCCATCGCCGCGAACGGCGCCTGGACCTACACCGCCAACAGTGCGTTCGACAGCCTCAATGTCGGGCAATCGGTGTCGGATACCTTCACCGTGGCCTCGGCCGACGGCACGACGACCACGGTGCAGGTGACCATCCTGGGTACCGACGACAACGCGGTGCTCTCTTCGCAGACCATGCCGCAGGCTCCGGTGGGCCTGTCGGCGGGGACCACGGCGAGCGCGCCCTCGCCAGTCGCAGCACCCGCTTTCGTGCCGGCGCCGGAACCGGCGGCTGCCATTGCGCGGCCCGCCGCGGCGATACCGCTAGGCCTGCCGGTGGACAGCGCCGTCGCCGCTTCGAATCTGGGAGGGCAGCCCACGGTGCCGTCCGTACAGTGGCCCGACAGCAGCCTGGTCTCGGCGGACGCCGACAAATCGAGCGTCGTCGGCGGGTTCCCGATTGTGCGGCTCCTCCCGGCGCAGGCCGGAATCATCCGCGTCAGCGATCTGGACGAACTGAGCAAGTTCCTCGGCGGCGGGCAGCGCCTGTTCGTGTATCGCGGCATTCCCGATATGCAGGTTCTGGACGACGCTCGCGCGCCGCTGCTCGTGCCGCGAGATGCCTTCGCGCATACCGATCCGCAGGCCATGGTGATGCTGCAAGCGCGGCTCGCGAACGGCGCGCCGCTTCCGGCCTGGCTCAAGTTCGAGAGCCTGCGGGGCGAGTTCATCGGCAGCCCTCCCGGATTGGAGCAGGGCACGGTGGAAGTCGAGGTGATCGCGCGCGACACCGAGGGGCGCGAGGCGCACGCCTTGTTCGCGCTCCAATTCGGCGCCTCGCAGGCGAGCGAAGCGGCGCCGCGCCCGGATCCGGACACGCTCGTGCTGGGCATGGACGTCGACAAGAAAGAGGCCGAGAAGGCCCGCCTGGAGGCCGCCCGCCAGGCGCCGCCACGCGAGTCTCCTGCCAAAGGCACGCCGGCGCATGCGGATAAGCACAGCGCCGCGTCGTTCAGCGAGCAGGTGCGCGCCGCGAAGGCGAAGGATCCGCTGCTCGAGCGCATTGCGCGCGGGCGCGAGGAGCGCTGAAGACGGCTCGCCCGGGCCGCGAGCAGCTTTTTGTGGCTCCGCTAAGATGGGACCATGGGCCCGCTGTCCGCGCAGCGGAGCATAAGAACGAGAACATGGTCATGCGAAACATGCTGTTGCACCTTGCCGGACCGCCTCTTGCCGCCGCGCTGGTCGTGTTGCTCGGCGGTTGCGCCGTCCTTACTCGTCCGCTCGATGCGGCGCAGCGCGAGCGTTTGGCGGCCGATGCGCAGCGCAATCTGTTTGAAGGGCAGGAGCCGATCGAGCGCCCGTTGCGCCTGTCGGAGGCGACCGCGCGCGCCATCAAGTACCAGGCCGAGCACCGCCAGCGCCGCATGGAGGAAGCCGCCGCGGCGGCGCAGCTCGATGTGGCGCAGTTCGACCTGCTGCCCAAGCTGACCGCAAGTGCGGGCTACAGCACGCGCAGCAACGATACCTTCGGCTTCGGCTTCACCCCGGACGGCACCATTGCCACGACGCCGTCCGCCTCGGTGGAGCGGACGCGCACCACGGCGAGCGTCGGCTTTGCCTGGAACCTGCTCGATTTCGGCGTCAGCTATTACCGCGCCCGCCAGCTCTCCGACCAGAAGCTGATCGCGGCGGAGCGCCGCCGCAAGGCGGTGCAGACGCTGCTGCATGACGTGCGCGTCGCCTGGTGGCGCGCCGAGGCGGCGGAGCGCCTCCTGCCGGCGGCCGACCGCCTGCTTGCCGAGGTCGACCAGGCCATCGACAAGACCCGCTTCATCGAGGCGCGCAAGCTCCTGCCGCCGGTGCAGACGGCCACCCTGCGCCGCGCGCTGCTCGATCTCAGCCAGCAGATCGCCTTCCGGCGAAACGATCTCGCGCAGGCCAAGATCGACCTCGCGGTTTTGGTCAACGCGCCGCCCGGAAGGGAGCTGCGCGTGGCCACCGTGGAGGGCGACGCGCGGCTGGTGCCGGATCTCACCGCCGACGTCGAGAAGCTCGAGACGCTCGCGCTGCAGATGCGGCCCGAGATGGCGGAGGAAGGCTACCGCTCGCGCATCTCGGCCGACGAGGCGCGCAAGGCGTTGGTCGGGCTGCTACCGGGTCTCAACCTCGATCTCGGGCACAACTACGACAGCAACCGCTTCCTCCTCAACAACACCTGGACCTCGGCGGGCGTCAACGTCGCTTTCAACCTGGTGAAGATATTCTCGCTGCCGGCGCTCAACCGCTCCGAGGAAGCGCAGCGCCGCGCCGACGAGGCACGCCGCCAGGCGATGGCCATGGCAGTCCTCGCGCAGACGCGCCTCGCAGCGGTGCGCTATGCGCTGGTGGCCGACGAGTTCCTCATCTGGGACGAGGCGGCGCGCGACGACGACCTGATCGTGCAGCACCTCGCCGCCGGCGAGAAAGTCGGCATTGACAGCGAGATCGAGCTGATCCGCGCCCGCGCCCGCGCCATGGCGAGCCACATCAATCGCGACCTGGCTTATGCCAACGTGCAGGCCGGCATCGCGCGCCTGTTCAACTCGGTCGGCTACGACGCGGTGCCGCAGGAGGACGAAGTCAAGGCCGTCGCCGAGCTGTCCGAGCTGGTGGAGATGCGGTTCACCGCACTCGAGCGCGCGAGCTTCGCGCCGCGCTCGGCGGCGCCGCGGCCGTCGGCTGCCGTGACCGAGGTCGCTGGCACGACGCCGCGCATCGCGAGCCTGCTGCGCCAGGGCGTCGAGCGCGTGCTCTCGAGCGCGGGCATGACCGCGGCGGCCGGCGCACCGGCCGACGTGCAGTTGCAGATGCAGCTCTACCTCGACCAGCCGAACGACGGACGGCGCACCGCGCGGGTGGCGATCATCGCGCGGCCCGGCCCGGGCGGCGCCACGCTGCTGCGGGAATTCAAGACCAGTCTGAGCGAGCCGGTGGACGACGAGCAGTGGCGCGTGCTCGGCGAGGGTGCGGCGTATCGCGTCATCGGCGAGCTCTCCGCGGTCAGGATCGTGCGGCCCGCGCTGCGGGCGGCGCAAAGCCTGCGCACCTCCGGCAAGGCCGTGGCGCAGGCGATGGTCGGCAAGTCCGCGGCGCCGGATTTCAATGGCGGCCGGCTGGGACTGCGCCTCGAAGCGGAGCTCGTCACCGAATGAAAGCGAGCGCCGTGATCCTGGTGGCAATCGTCGGCGCCGCGCATGCGCAGGCGCCTAAAGCACCGGCCAAGCCGCCCGCGAAAATGGAGGTTCCGGCGCTGATCACCCCGATCGAGGAGAGCACGCTGTCGAGCCAGATGGCGGGCAGGATCCGCAGCATCGCCGTCGGCCTGGGCGACCAGTTCAAGAAGGGCGCCCATCTCATCGAGTTCGACTGCTCTGAGCAGCAGGCGCAGCTCGATAGCGCGGCCGCGGAGCTGCGCGCCGCGCGCGAGACGCATCTCGCCCGCATGCGGCTGCAGGCGCTTGGCGCCGCGGGCGAGCTCGACGTCAAGGTCGCCGCGGCGGCCGCCGACAAGGCGCGCAGCCAGCTCAGCTTCCGCGAATCACAGCTCGCCTATTGCAAGGTGGACGCGCCGTTCGCCGGCAGTGTGGCGCGCCTGCGCGTCAAGCCCTCCGAGAGCGTGGCCGCGGGCCATCCGTTGATCGACCTCGTCAATACCAGCTCGCTCAAGGCGCAGATGTTCGTGCCGGCGGCGTGGGTGGCGTGGCTGCGCACCGGGACGCCGCTGAGCATCAGCATCAAGGAGACCGGGCAGGTCTACGAGGCGCGCATTTCGAAGATGAATTCGCGCGTCGACGGCGTGAGCCAGCAGCTCGAGGTCGAGGCGCTGATCGAGAAGGGCGAAGGACGGCTGCTGCCCGGCACGGTGGGTACGGCGGTGTTCGAACCGCCGTCGAACCCCTAGGCGTGAGCGACACCCCCGATTCCGCGCTCGCGCTGCTGCAGCTCGAGCGGCGCCTGCAGTCCGCGGGCTCGAACCGCGAGGTCGCCTTCCGCGCGGTCAACGACGCCTCCTCGGCGTTGCGCTTCGACCAGGCCGTGCTGTGGCGGCAGGATGTCTTTGGCCGGCCGCTGATCGCCGCCGCCTCGGGCCTCTCCGATGTCTCCGGCGACAGCCCCTATCAGCAGTGGCTGGTTCGCCTGCTGCGCGCCATCACTCCCGATCCGTTCGAGAAGCCGCAGAGCTTCACGACCGCCGAGCTGCCCGAGGCGGTGGTCCACGATGGCAGCGAATGGGTCCCGGCTTATCTCATGCATTGCCCGCTGCGCGGTCCGAACGCGGTGGCGCTGGGCGGGATGCTGTTCTTCCGTGCCGAGCCGTTCTCCGATGCCGAGCGTGCCGTGGCGGAATGGATCGCGGGCTCCACCGGATTCGCGCTGTGGGCCTGGCGCAGCGAGCGCAGCGGCATCAAGCGCTGGCTGAAGAGCCGCAAGACCTGGCGACAGCTCGCGGTCGGCGCCATCCTGGTGGTGCTGGCAGGGCTGATACCGGTGCGCCTGAGCGTGCTCGCGCCGGCCGAGATCACCTCCGCGCGGCCGATCCCCGTGACCTCGCCGCTCGACGGCGCGGTGCGCGAGGTGCTGGTCAAGCCCAACCAGATCGTGAAGGCCGACGAGGTGCTGGTGGTGCTGGACGATACCGGCCTCAGGAACCGGCTCGAGCTCGCCTCGCGCGCGCTCGACATCGCGCGCGCCGACCTGCAGCGCGCCATCTTCAAGTCATTCAGCGACGAAGCGAGCCGCTTCGAGCTGCAGGTGCTGAACGCCCGCACGCAGGAGAAGCAGGCGGAGGTGGTCTACCTGACCGAGCTGCTCGAGAAGTCGAAGCTCACGGCGCCGCAGGGCGGCGTCGCGGTTTTTGCCAGCCAGGAGGAGTGGCTCGGACGGCCGGTGCAGGTGGGCGAGCGCATCATGATGATCGCCGATCCATCGATCATCGACGTGACCATCTACGTTCCGCCCGAAGACGCGGTGGAGCTCGAGAAGGGGTCGGAAGTGAACCTGCTGCTGCACGTCGATCCGCTGTCGCCGCTGCAGGCCAGGATCGAGCGCTCGAGCTACGAGGCGACCATCGCGCCCGACGGCACGCTGGCGTATGTGGTGCATGCCCAGCTGGTGCCGGGGCAGGGGCTGCCGCGCATCGGCCTGCGCGGCACCGCCAAGATCTATGCCGATCGCGTCTCGCTCGGCTACTACCTGCTGCGCAAGCCGCTCGCCTTCCTGCGGCGCACCTTAGGCGTGTAGCGGCAGGCGTCTAGCTCTCGAAGAATTCCTTAACTTTATCGAACCAGCCTTTGGCGCGCGGGTTGTGGCGCGCGCTGTCCTGCTGGCTGATCGACTCGAACTCGCGCAGGATCTCGCGCTGGCGCTGCGTGAGCTGCACCGGCGTCTCGACCACCACGTGGCAGAAAAGATCGCCGGCCGCCTGGCTCCTCACGCCTTTCACGCCCTTGCCCTTGAGGCGGAAGGTCTTGCCGCTTTGGGTTTCCGCGGGCACGCGAATTTTCGCGGAGCCGTCCAGCGTCGGGATGGCGATCTCGCCGCCGAGCGCGGCGCTGGTGATCGAGATCGGCATCTCGCAGTGCAGGTCGTCGTGGTCGCGCGTGAACACCGCGTGCGGCTTGATGTGCACCTGCACGTAGAGATCGCCCGCAGGACCGCCGTTGACGCCGGGCTCGCCCTCGCCGGAGAGCCGCACGCGATCGCCTTCGTCGACGCCGGCGGGAATTCTCACTGAGAGGGTTTTCTGCAGCTTGATGCGGCCGCTGCCCGAGCATTGCGCGCAGGGGTGCGGAATGATGCTGCCCGAGCCGTGGCAGCGCGGGCAGGTCTGCGCGATCGAGAACGGGCCCTGCGAGACGCGCACCTGGCCCGCGCCGCGGCACGACGGGCAGGTGGTGGGTGCCGTTCCCGGCCGCGCGCCGCTGCCTTTGCAGCTCTCGCAGCTCGCCATCGCCGGGATGCGGATCTTGGTCTCGAAGCCGTGCGACGCCTGCTCGAGCGTGATCTCGAGGTTGTAGCGCAGGTCGGCGCCGCGGAACACGCTCGAGCGGCCGGCGCGGCCGCCGCCGAAGATCTCGCCGAAGATGTCGCCGAAGATGTCGCCGAAGCCGCCGGCCTGGCCCGCGCCCATGCCCGATTGCGGGTCGACGCCGGCGTGGCCGAACTGGTCGTAGGCGGCGCGCTTGGCGGGCTCGCAGAGCACCTCGTAGGCCTCTTTCGCCTCCTTGAAGTGGTCCTCGGCGCGCGGATTCTCCGGATTGCGGTCCGGATGCCATTTCATGGCAAGGCGCCGGTAGGCCTTCTTCAGGTCGTCTTCCGGGGCATCGCGGTTGACGCCCAGCACTTCGTAGTAATCGCGCTTCGCCATTCCTAGTCCCCAGACACGCGAACGGGCCCAGCTCGGGGCCCGTTCGTCATTTCATTGAAGGCGAACCTCTTAGCCCGCCTTCTTGTCCTTCACCTCGGTGAACTCGGCATCGACGACGTTGTTGTCGTCCTTCTTGCCGGCGTCCGCCTGGTCCTGGCCTTGCTGCGCGCCGCCCTGCGGGCCGGCTTGCGCCTTGGCTTGCTGCTCGGCGTAGACCTTCTCGCCGAGCTTCTGCGCCGCCTGCGCCAGCGCCTGGGCTTTCGCCTCGATCTCGGCCTTGTCCTCCGACTTGAGCGACGCCTCGGCATCCTTCACCGCGGCCTCGATCTTCTCCTTCTCGGCAGCGTCGACCTGGTCGCCGTATTCCTTGAGCGACTTCCTCACCGAGTGTACCAGCGCCTCGGCGGAGTTGCGGGCATTGACCAGCTCGAGGGTCTTGCGGTCGTCCTCGGCATGCGCCTCGGCGTCCTTCACCATGCGCTGGATCTCGGCCTCGTTCAGGCCCGAGCTCGCCTGGATCTTGATCTTGTTCTCCTTGCCGGTGGCCTTGTCCTTGGCCGCGACGTGCAGGATGCCGTTGGCGTCGATGTCGAACGTGACCTCGATCTGCGGCATGCCGCGCGGCGCGGGCGGAATGTCGGTCAGGTTGAATTGCCCGAGCGACTTGTTGCCCGAGGCGAGGTCGCGCTCGCCCTGCAGCACGTGGATCGTCACCGCGTTCTGGTTGTCGTCCGCGGTCGAGAACACCTGCTGCGCCTTGGTCGGGATGGTGGTGTTCTTGTTGATCAGCTTGGTCATCACGCCGCCGAGCGTCTCGATGCCCAGAGACAGCGGCGTGACGTCGAGCAGCAGCACGTCCTTGACGTCGCCCTTCAGCACGCCCGCCTGGATCGCGGCGCCGATGGCCACCGCTTCATCCGGATTGACGTCCTTGCGCGGCTCTCTTCCGAACAGCTCGCGCACCTTGTCGACCACCTTCGGCATGCGCGTCTGGCCGCCGACCAGGATCACGTCGTCGATGTCCGAGAGCTTGACGCCCGCGTCCTTGATCGCGATGCGGCAGGGCTCGATGGTGCGCTGGATCAGCTCGTCGACCAGCGACTCGAACTTGGCGCGCGTGATCTTCATCGTCAGGTGCTTGGGCCCCGACTGGTCCGCCGTGATGTACGGCAGGTTGATCTCGGTCTGCTGCGACGACGAGAGCTCGATCTTGGCCTTCTCGGCGGATTCCTTCAGCCGCTGGAGCGCGAGCACGTCCTTGGAGAGATCGAGGCCCTGGTCCTTCTTGAACTCGGTCACGATGTAGTCGATCAGGCGCTGATCGAAGTCCTCGCCGCCGAGGAACGTGTCGCCGTTGGTGGAGAGCACCTCGAACTGCTTCTCGCCCTCGACGTCCGCGATCTCGATGATCGAGATGTCGAAGGTGCCGCCGCCCAGGTCATAGACGGCGATCTTGGAATCCTTCTTCAGCTGCTTGTCGAGACCAAACGCCAATGCCGCCGCGGTCGGCTCGTTGATGATGCGCTTCACGTCGAGGCCGGCGATGCGGCCGGCGTCCTTGGTCGCCTGGCGCTGCGAGTCGTTGAAGTACGCCGGCACCGTGATGACGGCTTCGCTCACCTCTTCGCCGAGATAGTCCTCGGCGGTCTTCTTCATCTTGCGCAGGATTTCGGCCGACACCTGCTGCGGCGCGATCTTCTTGCCGCGCACTTCGACCCATGCGTCGCCGTTGTCGGCGCGCACGATCTTGTAGGGCATCATGTTGATGTCCTTCTGCACTTCCTTTTCCTCGAAGCGCCGGCCGATCAGGCGCTTCACCGCGTAGACAGTGTTCTTGGCGTTGGTCACGGCCTGCCGCTTGGCAGGCGCGCCGACCAGGACTTCGCCGTCCTCGGTATAGGCGACCACCGACGGCGTCGTGCGCGCGCCCTCCGAGTTCTCGATGACTTTGGGCTTGCCGCCCTCCATGATCGCGACGCAGGAGTTGGTGGTGCCGAGGTCGATGCCGATGATTTTTGCCATGGGTTGTCCCGTTTAATCTAAGTCTGTGTCTGATATGGGGTTTGTTCTGGTTTTTTCAACTGGCTTGGCGACCGTGACCAGCGCCGGGCGCAGCACCCGGTCGTGGAGTTGGTAGCCCTTCTGCATGGTGGCCACCACGGTGTTGGGTTCCCGCATTTCACCCGGAGGGGCCTCGACGGCCGCCATTGCCTGGTGGCGGTGCGGGTCGAAGCGCTCGCCGGGAGCCGGCGCGATCGGCGAGACGCGCGCCTTCTCGAGTGCCTGGGTGAGCTGCCGGAGGGTGAGCTGCACGCCATCGCGCAGCGCTTCGCGGCTCGCATCCTTGTTCGCGAGCGCCGCCTCGAGGCTGTCGACCACGGGAAGCAGCGCTTCGGCGAAGCGCTCGATGGCGTACTTCTGGGAGTTGGCCGCTTCCGCCTGGTAGCGTTTGCGGGCATTCTCCGCGTCGGCCAGCGCGCGCAACATGGCGTCGCGCTGCTGGCCGACCTGGGCCCGGGCGTCGGCGAGCTGCTCTTCCACGCTCTTACCCGAGTTCTCGGCGTCTTGTGGCTGAACGGTCTCTTCCTGCATCTTGTCGAATTGGGGTCTGTCCGGGGTTTTTCAAGCGCGATTTTGCCACCCGGTGTTTTACAACTTGATGATTAGGCGATGAAAGCTATCAGATACTCGATTTACGCGATTGTGGGGCTGCTGGTCCTTCTGGTCCTGGGGGGCGCCATTTTCGCCATGACCTTCGATCCGAACCGGTACAAGGGCCAGATCGAGACCCTGGTCAAGGACAAGACCGGCCGCACGCTCAGCCTGAAAGGCAACCTGGAGCTCGCCTTCTGGCCCGCGCTCGGCGCCAAGGTGAATGGTGTCACGCTTTCCGAGCGCGCGAGCGACCAGCAGTTCGTCTCGCTCGATTCTGCGCACGCCTCCGTCGCCTTGCTACCGTTGCTGCACGGCCAGGCCATCGTCGACGGCATCCGCGTGTCCGGCCTGAAGGCGAACATCGTGAAAGAGAAGGACGGCCGCTTCAACTTCAGCGACCTCATGGAGGCGCAGCCCGCCGACAGCAAGGCGCCAGCGTCGAAGGACAAGCCGGCGGAGAAAAAGTCTCAGGAACGTGCCGATGCCGGCGGCAAGGCCGTCGCGTTCGACATCGCCAGCGTCCAGGTCGACCGCTCGTCGGTCAGCTACCTGGACCAGGCGAGCGGTCAGGAGCTCGCGGTGAGCGACCTCAAGCTCTCGACCGGCCGCATCGCTGAAAAAGCCGACGGCAAGCTCGAGCTCAAGGCTGCGATCAAGGGCCGCAATCCGGATCTGGACGTCAAGGTCGATGTCGGCGGCGGCTACAAGTTCGATCTCGGCGCCAAGTCCTTCGCCGTCTCCAAGCTCGACGCCAAGGTCACCGGCGCGGCGGCCGGGTTTACCAACTTGAACGTCAACGCCAAGGGCGACATCGCCGCCAATCCGGAAAAGAACGAGTACCAGGTCAACGGCCTGGTGCTCGACGTTAAAGGTGTGCAGGACAAGCAGAACCTGGAAGCCCACATCGCCGCGCCGGAGCTGGTGATCGCCGCCGACAAGGCGAAGGGCGCCGCCGTGACGGCGGACCTCAAGCTGAAGGAAGCGGCGCGCGAGATCGAGGCGAAGCTCAAGCTCTCCGGCGTCGAGGGCTCGGCCAGGGCGCTGCTCATCCCGCAGCTCACTGCGGACGTGGCGATGAATGACCCGAGCCTGCCGCAGAAGAGCGTGAAGATCCCGATCACCGGCTCGCTCAAGGCCGACCTCGACAAGCAGACCGCGAACGCCGATCTCTCGGCGAAGTTCGACGAGTCGAACATCCAGGCGAAGCTCGGCCTCGTCAAGTTCTCGCCGCCGGCCTACCAGTTCGACATCAACGTCGACCGGCTGAACCTCGATCGCTATTCGCAGCCGGAAAAGAAACCCGTCTCCGCGCCGCAGGCGCCGAGCGAGAAAGGCGCGGAGAAGCCCTCCGCCCCGGCGCCGCAGAAGCAGGCCGAGGACACGCCGGTGGATCTCTCGGCGCTGAAGGGCCTGAATGCCAACGGCCGCCTGCAGGTCGGCGCGCTGCAGGTGAAGGGGCTCAAGCTCGCGAACCTCAAAGCGGAAGTGAAAGCCGCGAACGGCCGGCTCGACGTCGCGCCGCTTTCCGCGAACCTCTATGAAGGTTCCATGTCCGGTGCGCTCTCCGCGCAGGCGGACGGGCGCGTGGCGGCCAAGGAAACGCTCACCGGCATTTCCATCGGTCCGCTGCTGCGCGACTTTGCGCAGAAGGACACCCTCGAAGGCCGCGGCACTCTCGCGCTCGACGTCAACGCGGCGGGCAAGACGGTCAACACGATGAAGAAATCGCTCGCCGGCAGCGCGCGCCTGCAGCTGAAAGACGGTGCCATCAAGGGCATCAACCTCGCGGAGGTGTTCCGCAAGGCGAAGAGCGCGCTCGGCTCGCAGGAGGCGCGCACCGAGGCGCGCCAGACGCAGCAGACGGATTTTTCGGAGATGACCGCCAGCTTCACGATCAAGAACGGCGTCGCGCACAACGAGGACCTCGAGATGAAGGCGCCGCTGTTCCGCGTCTCGGGACGCGGCGACATCGACATCGGCAACTCGAGCCTCGACTACGTCACCAAGGCGACGGTCGTGGCGACGACCAAGGGACAGGGCGGCGACGACCTGTCACAGCTCGCGGGCCTTACGGTGCCGGTGCACCTCTCGGGCCCCTTCGACGCGCTGAAATATCAGGTGGATTATTCGGCGGCGGCGAGCGAGCTCGCGAAGTCCAAGCTCGGCGACAAGCTGAAGGAGCGGCTGCAGGAGCGCCTCGGGGGCGGCAAGCCGCCTGCGGAGGGCAGCCCGGCGCAAGGCGGCAGCCCCCCGCAAGGCGGCGGCTCCACCGCGGACAAGCTCAGGGGCTTGCTCGGCCGCTGATCTCGGTGAGCGCCGCGATCCACTGCGGCAACTCGTTCAGGCACTCGATGAGCTGCAGCTCGCGCCCGCCTGCGGCGAGGAATTTCTCGCGGCCGCGGATGCCGAGCTCTTCCAGCGTCTCGAGGCAATCGGCGACGAACCCCGGGCAGACGACATCGACGCGCTGCGCGCCGCTTTGCGCGAGCTCAACGAGTGTCGCCTCGGTGTAAGGCTCGAGCCACTTCGCATATCCGAAGCGCGACTGGAAGGTCACTCGCCACTGCGGGTCGCGTAGCTTGAGCGCGCGCGCCAGCAACGCCGCGGTCGCACGGCATTGCTGCTCGTACGGCCCGGCGCCGCGCTTCGGCAGCCCGTGAAAGCTCATCAGCAGCAGCTCGCCGCGGTCGTGTCGAAACCAGTGACGCTCGACGCTCGCCGCGAGCGCTGCGATATACGCCGGATGATCGTGGAAATCGCGCACCGCTCGAATCTTCGGCGGCAAGAGATCGAGCACGCTGCCGGTCGTGCTGTCGGCGTATTGCGGATAGAGCGGGATGACCACCGGTTCCTCGAGCCTGGGCAAGGTCGCCGCGATGGTCGGCTCGCCGTAGCGCATCGCATAGGCGACCGGCAGCTTCACCTGTTCAGCGAGCAACCGCGCGATGCGCGCCGTATGCACCGCGAGCGGCGAGCCTTCGGGCATCCAGATCTGCTGATATTTCTCCGCCGCTTGCGCGGGACGCTTGCGCAGCACGATGCCGTGCAGGATCGGCAGCCACAACCAGCGCGGCAGCCTGACGACCCGCGGATCGGACAGGAACTCGGCGAGAAAGGCACGCACCGCGTCGGGCGACGGCGCCGACGGCGTGCCGAGATTGACAAGAAGGACGCTTCTCAAAATAAAGGGGTCAGAGCAATTTTCTTGTAACTACTAACGTGCGTAGGTGTTACAGGAAAATTGCTCTGACCCCTTTTTCTTAGTGTTGCGAGAGGGCGCTCGAGAGGAGCTTGGCGGTGATGTCGACGATCGGGATCACGCGGTCGTAGGCCATGCGGGTCGGGCCGATGACGCCGACGGTGCCGACGACCTCGCCGTCGACCTTGTAGGGCGAGGTGACGACGCTCACTTCATCGGGCGCGCTGAAGCCCGATTCGCCGCCGATGAAGATCTGCACGCCCTGGCCGCGCAGCGAGACATCCAGAATCTGCAGCAGCGAGGTCTTGCGCTCGAACAGCTCGAACAGCTGCCGCAGCTGCCTCATGTCCTGCGAGAGATCCTGCAGGCTGAGCAGATTGCGCTCGCCGGAGATCACGTACTGCTCGCTGCCCTCGGACACCGCCTGATTGCCGGCGTCGACGGCGCTGGTCAGGAGCTGGATCATGTCCTGGCGCAGCTCGGAGAGCTCGCCCTGCAGTCGCGCGCGCACCTCCTCGAAGCTCTGCCCGGAATAGTGCTGGTTGATGTAGTTCGCCGCTTCGATCAGCTCGGAGGCGCTGAAATCGCGGTCGGTGAACAGGATGCGGTTCTGCACGTCGCTGTCGGGCGTGACCACGATGAGCAGCACGCGCTTCTCGGAGAGCTTGAGGAACTCGATGTGCTTGAAGCTCATCGCCCGGCGCTTGGGCGTCATCACCACGCCGGCGAACTGCGTGAGCTGCGAAAGCAGCTGCGAGGCGGCGTGGATCACGCGTTGCGGATTGTCGGGATGAAGCTCGCCTTCCATGCGCTGCACCGCGCCGGATTCCAGCGGCTTGATGACCAGCAGCGAGTCGACGAAGAAGCGGTAGCCGAGCGGCGTCGGTACGCGGCCGGCCGAGGTGTGCGGGCTCGCGATGAAGCCGAGCTCCTCGAGATCGGCCATCACGTTGCGGATCGTGGCCGGCGAAAGATCGAGTCCGGAGTACTTCGAAAGCGTGCGCGAGCCGACCGGTTGACCTTCCGCAATGTAGCGTTCGATCAAGGTCTTGAGAAGGATTTGTGCGCGCTTGTCGAGCATGGATTCATTGTACACTCGCCACGATGCCCACTGCCGCTGGCAAACCGAGCGTCGGCCCGCATTTCCGCCGAATTGCCCTGGTCGGCAAGCTCGGCAGCCCGGAGATCGCGGCGTCGCTGCGCGACCTGATCGATTTTCTCGGTAAGCGCGGCTGCGAAATCCTGATCGAGAAGGAGACCGCCGCCGACATCGGCGAGCGCGGGCTCGACTACGCCGCCATCGGCGCGGCGGCGGATCTTGCAGTGGTGATCGGTGGCGACGGCACGCTGCTCGCGGCGGCGCGCAATCTCGTGCGCCATCGTGTACCCGTGGTCGGCGTCAACCTCGGCCGCGTCGGTTTCATGACCGACATCGGCCACCGCGACATGCACGCCGGCATCGACGCGATTCTCCAGGGCAACTACACCATCGAAGACCGCGCAGTGCTCGACGCCGAGATCGTTCGCGGCAGGCAATCGGTGCTGCGCACGCTGGCGCTCAACGAAGCGGTGGTCGGCAAAGGCTCGCAGGGCCGCCTGATCGAGTTCGATCTGCGGCTCGACGGCGAATTCGTCTACTCGCTGCGCGCCGACGGCGTGATCGTCGCCACGCCGACCGGCTCGACCGCCTATGCGCTCTCGGCGCAGGGGCCGATCCTGCATCCCGCGGTGCCGGCGCTCGCGCTGGTACCGCTTGCGCCCCACACGCTCTCCGCCCGCCCGGTGAGCGTGAGCGATCGCAGCGTGATCGAGATCTCGCTCAAGCACGCGCTCGACGCGCGCGCGCATTTCGACGGGCTGGCGCTCGCCGACATGCAGCAAGGCGACCGCCTGATCCTCAAGCGCTCGGCCGACGTGGTGCGCTTCGTGCATCCGCCGGGCTACAGCTACTTCGCCACGCTGCGCGAGAAGCTCGGCTGGAGCGAGGTGCGCGTCAAGCCCGGATAGTCATGCTGCGTGCTCTGGAGGTCCGCGACTACGTCCTGATCGACCACGCCTCGCTCGAGCTCGCCGAGGGCTTCACCGTCCTCACCGGCGAGACCGGCGCCGGCAAGTCGATTCTGGTCGATGCCATCGAGCTTCTGGTCGGCGGCCGCGGCGATGCGGCGGTGGTGCGCGAAGGCGCCGAGCGCGCCGAGCTGTCGGGTGAATTCGAGGTTTCCAAATCCATGTCGGCCTGGCTCGCCGAGCGCGACCTGGCCGGCGACCCCGGCCAGTTGATTCTGCGCCGCTCGATCGACCGCGCCGGCCGGTCGCGCTGCTTCATCAACGGCCACGCCGCCACGCTTGCCCAGCTCAAGGAAGCCGGCGAATGGCTGCTCGACCTGCACGGCCAGCATGCGCACCAATCGCTGCTGCGCGCTGCCGCGCAGCGCGAGCTGCTCGACGCGCATGCCGGCGCCGAAGCCCTGGCGCGCGAGACCGCGCAGGCGTTCCGCGACTGGAAGCGGCTGGAAGAAGTCGCCGCCGAGGCGAGCGCCAAGTTCGCGCAGCGTGAGGCCGAGCGCGCGGACATCGCGGAGCGAGTGGCCGACCTGAAAAAGCTGGCGCCGCGCGAAGGCGAATGGCAACAGGTCGCCGCCGAGCATAAGCGCCTGCAGCACGGCTCGAGCCTCCTCGCCGGCGCGCAATCTTCGCTCGAGGCTCTGGCGGAGGCCGAAGGCGCAACGCTCGCCCAACTCTCTGCTGTCGCCAGTCGCTTGCGGGCGCTGTCCGAGCACGACGCCAATTTGAATGGGGTGGTCGAGATGCTCGATTCCGCCGAGGCGCAGACCGCCGAAGCCGTGCGCGAGCTGCGCCACTACGCCTCGCGCGTCGATCTCGATCCCGACGCCCTGCGCGAGGTGGAGGCACGCATCGAAGCGCTGCACGGCGCCGCGCGCCGGCATCGCCTGCGGCCGGAGGAATTGCCCGCACGGCTGGCCGAGCTGGAGAAGCGATTGCACGAGCTCGAGCTGGCGGCGGATCCGCAGGCGATCGAGCGCGAGGTGGCCGCGGCACGCGGGCGCTACGACGCCGCGGCGAAGAAGCTTTCGGCCAAGCGGGCGGCGGCGGCCCAGGCGCTGTCAAAGGCGGTCACTGCGGCCATGGCGCAGCTCGCCATGCAGGCGGCGCGCTTCGCGGTCTCGTTGCACCCGCTGGACGAACCGGGCGCCGGCGGGGCCGAGCAGGTGGAGTTCGAGGTGGCCTCGCATCCGAGCCTGCCTTTGCGACCGCTCGCAAAAGTGGCGTCGGGCGGCGAGCTCTCGCGCATCAGCCTGGCGATCCAGCTGGTGGCGGCGAAGGCATCGCCGGTGGCGACGCTGGTCTTCGATGAGGTCGATGCCGGCATCGGCGGCGCGGTGGCGGAGACGATCGGCCGCTCGCTCAAGCGCCTGGGCAAGCAGCGCCAAGTCCTTTGTGTGACGCATCTGCCGCAGGTGGCGGCGAGCGGCGATGCGCAATGGTCGGTGAGCAAGTCGGCGTCGCTCAAGGTGCGCGTGCAGCGGCTGGAGCGCGCCGCCAGGATCGATGAGCTGGCACGCATGCTCGGCGGCGCCGAAGCCACCGCGCGCAAGCACGCCACGGAACTGCTCGACGCCCGCTAGGGGCTACTCGGCCGGCGGCCGGTAGGGACAGGCCTTCTTGGTGCAGTCGGCGTAGAGCGCGAGCGAATGCCCGTGCAGCTGGAAGCCGCGCGCCCGCGCCACGTCGTTCTGGCGCCGCTCGATGTCGGCGTCGTAGAACTCCTCGACGCGCCCGCACTGCAGGCAGACCAGATGGTCGTGGTGCCCGCCCTGGTTCAGCTCGAACACCGCCTTGCCGGTCTCGAAATGCTGGCGCGACAGCAGTCCCGCGTGCTCGAACTGCGTCAGCACCCGGTAAACCGTCGCGAGACCGATGTCGATGCCTTCGGCGATCAGCGCCTTGTAGACGTCCTCGGCCGAAAGGTGGCGGACTTTGCTGGCCTCGAAGAGCTCGAGGATCTTGCGGCGCGGCAGCGTCGCCTTGAGGCCGCTGTCCTTCAGGCTTTGCACCGAGCTCATCGACTATCATTATAGGCTCATGGTGCGCGCGCTCCTTCTGGTTTGCCTTTCGCTACTCGCGAGTTGCGGCGTGCCGCGCGTGCCGGGAATCACGCCGTACAAGCCGGAGATCCAGCAGGGCAATTACCTGTCGCAGGAACAGCTCGCGCAGGTCAAGCCCGGCATGACGCGCGAGCAGGTGCGCTTCGTTCTGGGCACGCCTTTGCTCACCGACATCTTCCACGCCGAGCGCTGGGATTACGTCTACTGGCGCGAAGGCACCGACGGCAAGCGCGAGCAGCGCAAGATCACGCTGTTCTTCGATCAGGGCAAGCTCGCGCGCATGGAAGGCGACGTCATCTCGCCGGCGGCCGGGCGATGAAGCTTGCCCTCGCCGGCGCCGGCGGCCGGATGGGGCGCACCCTCATCGATGCCGTGCTCGCCGACCGCAGCCTCGAGCTCGGCGCGGCTTTCGACGTCGCCGCCAGCGTGCATGGGAGCGTCAGGATCACCACCGATGCGAGCGCTGCCGCGTCCTGCGACGTGCTGATCGATTTCACGCGTCCCGAAGGCACGCTCGCCAATCTCAGGCACGCGCGGGCGATGGTCATTGGCACCACCGGTTTTTCAGCCGCCCAAAAGAATGCAATTGCCGAAGCGGCGAAGCGCATGCCGATCGTCATGACGGCGAATTTCGCGGTGGGCGTGAACGTCGTTTTCAAGCTCGCCGAGACCGCGGCCAAGATCCTCGGCGAGGACTACGACGTCGAGATCATCGAAGCGCACCACCGCCACAAGGTCGACGCGCCTTCGGGTACCGCGCTCAAGCTCGGCGAAGTCGTGGCGCAGGCGCTCAAGCGCGAGCTCGGCGAGGTGGCGAGCCACGGCCGCCATGGCGAGACCGGGGAGCGCCCGGCGAAGCAGATCGGGTTCCACGCCATTCGCGGCGGCGATATCGTCGGCGAGCACACGGTGCTCTTCGCCGGCGCCGGCGAGCGGGTCGAGATCGTGGTGCGCTCGCAAAGCCGCACTACGTATGCAGCCGGTGCCTTGCGCGCCGCGAAATGGCTGCGCGGCAAGCCGCCGGGCCTCTACGACATGTTCGACGTGCTGGGCCTGCGCTGATGCTCAAAGCCGCAGTGAGCTTGCTGGCGACGCTCATCGCCGGCGTCGCGCTGGCGCAGGCCCCCGCTGGCACGGCCGAAGTGACCGCCGATGGCTGCAAGCTCTACCTGCCCCAGTCCGAGGCCAAGGGCGCTTCGCGCATCCGCTGGAGCGGACAGTGTGCGAACGGCCTGGCCGAAGGCCGCGGCGTGGTGCGCGTCTACAGCGGCGGCAAAATCAGCGTGGTCTCCGAGCGCACGTTTGCTGCGGGAAAGATTTCCTCCGCGGGCGAGTCATATTCCGTCCGCAGCGGCGAGGTGATCCGCAACCGCGGCGGCGATCAGCTGCAGATCGCGGCCTCCGAGTTGCCGACCTGGGCGCTCGAGCTCGCGATGCTGGTCGAGGACCGCCCGGTGCGCGCCCCGCCCCGTCCTGCCACCCCTGCGCCGCAGAAGCAGGTCGATAAAGTTGCCGAGGAGGCGAAGAAAGCTGAAGTGAAGGCTGCCGCCGAGCGCGTCCAAGCCGAGAAGGATCGCGCTGCCGCGGAAGCCAAGGCCGCCGCCGAGAAGCTGGCCGCGGAGAAGGCCGCGCAGGAAACCGAACGCAAGCGCGTCCAAGCCGAGAAAGACCGCGCTGCCGCAGAAGCAAAAGCCGCCGCTCAGCGCTCCGCAGCAGCTGAGAAGCTGGCGGCGCAAAAGGCCGCCCAGGCGGAAAAGGAGCGCGCTGCCGCCGAGCGGGCCGTGAACGAAGCGAAAGCCGCGGCCGAGAAGCAGGCGGCGGAGAAGGTGGCGCAAGAAGCCGAGCGCCAGCGCCAGCAGGCCGAGAAGGAGCGCTCGGCCGCGGAAGCGAAGGCGGCGGCGGAGAAGCTGGCGGCGGAAAAAGCAGCGCAGGAGGCCGAGCGCCAGCGCGGGCAGGCCGAGAAGGAGCGAGCCGCAGCGCAAGCCAAGGCCGCGGCCGACAAGCTTGCGACGGAGAAGGCTGCACAGGAGGAGGCCGAGCGGCAGCGCGTGGCCGCGGTGAAGGCAGCCGCCGAGAAGCCGCGTTTGCTGTTTGCACCGGGTCGCGGATTCGCCGAAGCGACCGGCGCAAGCGGGGCGCCGCTGCGCGCCGTGGTGACCTTCAAGCTCACCTCGGAAACCGGCCAGGACTATGGGGTCGCGACCTTCGTCGCCGGACGCGGCGAGGCCGACCTGCGGCAGAACGCCGAGGCGCTCGCCGCGATGTACGAGAGGAGCTCGCCGCTGAAGGCCAGGCTCCTCGCCACCGCGGAGCTCGGTCCAAGCTGCAGCGGTCCCGGCTACGTGGTGGAGGCGCGGGTCACCTACCCGAGCGCCAAGAGCTACGGCTGGTATGCCGGCTGCATGGGCGAGGGGCTCGAGCAGGCGGCGAAAAACATGCAGCAGCTCGAGGACCAGATGCA